>Ga0180429_10001740_pt1 | contig 18343 bp, 14 predicted proteins | sample SS_ome_FD_132428 | JGI IMG/M metagenome (GOLD analysis project Ga0180429, IMG submission 132428) | Hypersaline lake sediment archaeal communities from the Salton Sea, California, USA - SS_1_S_1 metaG | ecosystem: Environmental > Aquatic > Non-marine Saline and Alkaline > Hypersaline > Sediment ...
CTTCCGGAAACTCCGCCAGGGCTTTCAGATTGGCCTCCAGCCACAGCTGATCGTTGGAGAAATAATCCAGGATATCGATGCCGAACCAGTTGGGCAGCCAGGGCGAATCAATGATGAATCCCACGGGCAGGGGAGAGAGATTCTCCCCCTTAATCACCGCCTTTAAATCGGCCCACTGTTGACCGGTCATAGCAACTGCTTCCGGTTCTCGTAAATCTTCAGAATCGCATTCACAATATCGTCCATGTCCTTTTGTTCGGCCAGCAGCATGTTCTGAAAGAACCAGACCATTTCCATGGTCAGCTGATCGTTCTCGGGCAGATTGTGTAATTCTTCCCTGTACCTGTTGAGCCGCTCCTTTGAATAGAGCCGGGTGTATCCCTTCGAAGTGATGGCCTCTTCGATGAGTCCGTCAAAGTATTGCTGACCATAGCCCTTGCCACAGGGGATGCCCTCTGCCTGCAGGGCAGCCATGAATTTATGTCGGGGGAGCCCGTCAAAATACTCTTTCTTATACCTGAGGGGGTACAGATGGTAGGAGGAACGGGTCGCGCCATCTGAAAGTTTGTAGGGGACGATGCCCGGGATTTCTTTAAACTTTTCATCCAGGTAGCGTGCATTCTCCAGGCGCTTGTCCGCATCGCTTCGGGCCCTTCCGATTTGTGAAAGAAGCAGACCGGCCTGCACTTCGGTCATACGCTTATTGGAGCCCCGGACGGGATTTTCACCCATGCCCTTCATGGAGTCTCCATAGGGTCTGCCGCAGTTGTGGTAAGAAACACAACGGTCCACCAGTGCATCATTGCTGCCTACCAGTGCTCCTCCCTCGCCCGAAGGTATGTGTTTGGAATTCTGGAAACTGAAACATCCCAGGTCGCCCAGCGTACCACACATCTGATCCCCGTATTCGGCCAGCCAGGCCTGGCAGGCATCCTCAATGACCGGGAGCCCATGCCTTTTCCCGATGGCCAGGATCCGGTTCATATCGGCCGGCAGTCCGCAGATATGTACGGGAAGAATGGCCGCGGTTCGTTCGTTGATCTTCTCCTCAATTTTATGCGGATCGATTGTAAAGGTGTCCGGATCCGTATCGGCAAATACGGGCAGGGCCTTCTGATTGAATACCACGTTATAGGTGGCGATAAAGGTGTAGGGCGATACAATAACCTCATCTCCTGCATCCACACCCAAGGTGTGTAATGCAGTAATGAGTGCCGTGGTGCCGCTGGAAGTGGCAAGAACCCTTTGGGCCCCGAGCAATTCCCCATAGGCCTTTTCAAATTCCAGGCATTTGTTTCCATCGCCCCGGAACCAGTCCCCGCTGCGTAAGAGCTCCATCATGGGTTCTTCCGCTTTCTTGTTCCACACGGGCCAGCTCAGCCACTCGGCCGTTCGGACCGGATCGCCACCCTGCACTGCAAGTTTGGAACCGGCCCCACTGCCTGAGCTGGCAAAAAGGGGTGCTGAAAACATGGTGGCTGCAGCACCGGCAGAGGTGCTGGATATGAATTTTCTACGGGTCAGTTTGTTGGGTTTCATGATTTGTGTACTTAAATGATTTCAATATTGTACTTGTCAAGCAGTCCCACCGCCGCAGGCAGGGAAAACTTCCCCCCCTGGATCCGGTTGTTTTCCGGATCGATTGAATAATTCAGGGCAGAAGAGAGATTAGCCCGTTCCAGGTTGGTATTATCGAAGGTGGCATTCAGCAGGTCGCACTGATCCAGAATTGTATTTCTCAGGTCGGATTCGGAGAAGTCCACTTCCCGAAGAGATGTATTCAGAAATACCGTGTGATTCAGTTTCACCTGGTAGAAGGAGGAGTGGTCGAGCTGACAGTTCTCGAAACGAACCGTCAGACCCAGCTGGTCGCAGAGATCAAAATGGAACCCCAGCACCTTGCAGTCTTTGAAGACGGTCTCCTGGAAGGAGCTTTTTATAACTTTTGCATTGCTCAGATCGCAGCCCTTAAAGGTGCAATCCATAAAGCGCCTCCCGCTCAGATCGGACCCGGCAAAATTGCAGTCCCTGAAATTACAATTGTCATAGTCTCCTGCCGGCAGGGCTGTCTCGCTATAGTCCTGTTTGGTAAACAGTTGCTGTTCTATGTAGTCCTGATTCATATTTAATAAAGATAACCAGAATTTTTATGATTCAATACCTCATCCGGCAGTTTTACCTGTGAGTCTCCAGTAGCATCCGATGGAGGCCAGGATCACTCCTTCACCCAGGGCGAAGATTCCCCAGGGGAAACGCCGGGGCACATAAGCCGTGGCCACCTTCATCACCTCCGGATTTTTTAATTGTCCCATCTCAAGGAGTGAAAAGTGGGTCAGCATATGCTGCGAATAATCCAGGATAAAGCCAAAGATCAGGATGAGCGATCCCAGGATCAGTCCCGCCCAGATCTTCCCGGGAATCCGGCTGTCCAATCCGCGTTCAGCCCGAAACACGATCACCATGGCCAGCAGGATCATGGTCATGGAAACCAGCACCGGAGCCAGAACGGGCCCGGTCCAGGTGGTGGGAATCAGGAAGAGCACATCCCAGGTCATCAGGGACTGGGGCCAGGCCAGCAGCAGCCACAGGAACACGTAGTAGAAGATGTCCCAGATGGCGAAGGTGTACAGGAACCAGGCAAAGCCCGTACTGAAGCGTCGCCCTGTAAGAATGCCGATGGTCACCAGAATAACCAGGGTGGCCAGCTCACGGAACAGTTCGGTGACAGCCAGGTGCACAGGAAAAGGAGAGAGGGGGAACTCAAATCCTTCCGGATAGAGGATCTCACGCAAATAGACCACCACAGCGCTTTCCAGGAAGGCTATGGCAATGGCAAAGGCGGTGATGGCGATTAGCAGCCGTCGAAGATTCATACTCAATATTACAAAATAAATTACTTATGTTTGAATCAAAGCTAGATTGCACCATGAAAAGCCCAACTGCCCTTTGTCTTACCCTGGTCCTGATGATGATTTCCTGCCAGGGACCACAGCCTTTCACCCCTGAAACCCACACACGTCTTAAAGAAGGAAGCCGCCAGATTCATCTGGATTTTCATACCTCCGAGGCCATAGACAGCATCGGGTTTAAATTCAACAAGAAGGCCTTTCAGGATGCCCTGATCGCGGGCAATGTAAACTCCATCAACATCTTCGGCAAAGGCCATCACAGCTGGTGTTATTATCCCACCGAGGCCGGGAGCATGCATCCCGGACTGGACTTTGATCTGCTCGGGGCCCAGGTTGAAGCCTGTCATGAAATCGGCGTCACCGCCCAGGTTTATATTACCGTGGGCTGGTCGGCCAACGATGCCCTTAATCATCCCGAGTGGACCATTGTGGATGCCAGAGGAACAAACAGTTACAAAGAAATGGTGAAGGACCTGGGTCCCGAAGATCCCTTTGGATGGGGATGGGACCTCCTTTCGCCGGAAGGACCCTACCTGGAGCTGATACTTGCCCAGACAGAGGAGATCGTATCCTCTTACGAGGTGGATGGGATCTGGTTTGATATTGTACCCTTTATCGAGTTGAACTACAATGAGATCAGTCGGGCCGACATGAAGGCCCATGGTGTGGATCCGGGTGATGAAAAAGCAGTGAGGAAGCGACATGTGGAGAAAATGAAATACTTCCAGGAGAAAGCCAATGAGCTGATCCTGGAATACCGGCCGGAAGCAACTATTTACTACAACTGGAGCAATCACGCCAGCACCACCGAGGCCCTCTCGATGTTTCCCTACGAGTTCTATGCTTATAATACAAAACACGATCTGGAGGACCTCCCGACGGCCTGGGGCGGATATGATATTTTCCCCTGGCGCTCCAAGTATTTCGCCAATACCGGCAAAGAGATAGTCGCCATGAGCGGGAAGTTTCACAAATCCTGGGGCGAATTCGGGGGCTTTAAGCACAGGGATGCATTGCTCTATGAGGCAGCCTCCATGGTGGCCTTCGGGGCAAATTGCAATTTTGGCGATCAGCTTCATCCATCCGGTGAGCTGGAGATGGCCACCTACGAGAACATCGGTTATGCCTACGACTACGTGGAACAGATCGAAGCCTACGGGGTGGGAGGAAGGCACCTGGCCACCATTGGTGTTTACCTGGGAACAGACAATCCTTCCATCGAAGGCACGGTGCGGATGCTGCTGGAAAGGCAGGTTAACTTTAATATGGTCAACACCCTGGAGGATTGGTCCGGACTGGAAACCATTATCATTACCAGTACCGGGATAGCGGCGAAGGATGTACCCAGGCTGCAAGACTTCATCGAGAACGGAGGGAAGGTACTGGTCATGGGCGAAGGATTTCTGGTGGATGGCGAAGCGGTCATAGACATTGGAGCCACTTACCTGGGACCGGCCACTTACGATGTGGACTATACCCTGGTGGGAGAGGCCCTGTCGGAGGAACTGGTGGTAAGTCCCTTCCTGAATTACCACCCGGCCGTAAGAGTCAGTCCGAACCCGGAAAGCGAAGTGCTGGCGACCATCCGGGAACCCTATTTTTCCAGGACCATCAGCCATTATTGTTCCCATGGCTATACCCCATATCGCCTGGAGGATGCCGCCCATCCGGCTGTTATTAAAAAGGGGAATGTGGTCTATGTGGCTCATGCCCTGGACCGGCTCTACCACGAACAGGGCGCCAGGGTGCACCGCGATCTGTTCTACAATGCCCTGCAACTTCTGCGCACCCGTCCACTGGTCACCGCAGACATGCCCAGTGCAGGAAGAATGAACCTCCTGCACCAACCGGAGCATGCGCGCTACGTGGTCCACCTGCTCTATGCAAGCCCCATCCAGCGGGGAGCCGTGAGTGTGATTGAGGACCTGCCTCCCCTGTACAACACCCGGGTGGAGATAGATCTCGACGAAAAGATACAAAGGGCCTACCTGATTCCTTCCGGGGAGAGCATCCCCATGAATTCCAGGGGGGGCAAGCTGGAACTGACTGTCCCTGAATTTACCTGTCACACAGCCCTGGTCCTGGAGTATTAACGAACACTATGGGTTGAATTTTAGTTTTTCTCTTTCCATAAACGCCAAAAGCTTGCCAGGTGTTTGTCCTGTGATGTTCATTACAGTGTCTGTGAGTGGGTTGGGCTTTTTTGAGAACCTGGGCAGGTAATGGAGCATGATCATCACAAAGATCATCATTTTCGGGATCCCCAGTTTTCTTTTTTCCCTGAAGAACTTCATCAGGTTCGGGTTCTCATATGCTATTTGGCGGCCAGTGACCTGGCTTAGCAGGGCAGCTACTTCTTCAAAGTTCATTTGCTCGCTTCCGGTGATCTCAAGAGACCTGTTCCGGTTCTTCTCAAAATCGTTGAGGACATGGGCGCCCACCAGCCCAATATCGCGTGCATCCACCCAGGTAAAGACTGCTTTCCCTGAGGGTATGAAAATTTTATTGACGGAACGGATCTCGTGAACTAAAGTGGTGGTCAGGTTTTGCATGAAGTATGATGGCCTCAGAAAGACATGGTCCAGTCCTTTGGTCAGAATAAGTCTCTCGATTTTGTGATGGGGAATGCTTTTTTGCTTTTCCACTCCCTGCACAGAAAGAAACACGATCTCTTTAATGCCCTGTTCCAGCATGGAATCCACAAAGGGTTCAAAGTATTTGGGGACATCGGCAAGCTGGGGAGGCCGAAGCAGGAAGACTGTATCAATATCCTTCAGGGCTGCTTTAAAGGTGCCCGGATCGGTGAAATCCACTGTGCGGTATTCCAGGCTCAGGAAGCCTGCAAGGGCCTCCCGGGCACCGGAAATATTGTAATCGGCTGCGATGATCCGGTGCGGACTGGCGATTTCATGCAGGCCCCTGATAAGTTCATAACCAATGTTGCCACTGGCCCCGGTGATAAGCAGATTTTTCATGGGGCAAAAATAAATGTAATTTCTTTCTTTCCTATTTGATTTAATGATTCAGCCATTGGGGCAGCACGCCCGGTGCTATATCAAAGACGGCTCCGCTCAGGAGCCAGGTAACTAGCACCACCACCAGGATGCCCAGAATATTGAGCACAAAACCGGTGCGTACCATGGTGGCAATCTTGATGCGGTTGGTGCCAAAAATAATGGCATTGGGCGGCGTGGCCGTGGGCAGCATAAAGGCCAGCGAAGATGCCAGGGTGGCCGGGATCATAAGCAGCAAGGGATTGTTTCCGCTGCTAATGGCCAGGCTGGCAAAGACCGGCAGCAGCATCTGGGTGGAGGCCACATTGGAGGTAAGCTCGGTGAGGAAGGACATCAGGGCCACCACGGCCAGCATGATCAGGTAGGGGTGCACCCCATCGGTCCACTGCAGCTGCTCCCCGAACCAGATGGCCAGTCCACTCGACTGAAAGCCCAGTGCCAGGGCAAATCCGCCCCCGAAGAGCAATACAATGTTCCAGGGGATCCGCTGGGCTGTCTGCCAGTTCATGATACGTTCCTTCCGGTCTTTTCCCGCAGGCACAATAAACAGGATAATGGAGATAAATATGGCCACGGTACCGTCGTTGATAAACTCGGGAGCCTTAAAGACCCGGGCCCATCCGGGGATGGTCACAGTGCTGAAGGTGATCCCGGCCCTTGTAATCCAGAGCAGCGCCAGGGTCAGGAAGAGGACAAATACAATGCGTTCATCCCGACTGGAAGGCCCCAGCTTCCGGTAGGCCTTCCGGAAGTGATCCCGGTCGATTCCCTGCCACTTCTCGGAGGGTCTGAAGCGCAGGTGGATGACCAGCCAGACCATGAGCAACATGACCGCAGAAATGGGAAGGGCAAAAACCATCCAGCTGGTGAAGGAGATTTCAGGGGCCCCCGGATAGAGGAGGGTGAGGATGCGCGGACAAACCAGGTTGGTGGGGGAACCCACCAGGGTCGACATGCCCCCGATGGAGGCAGAGTAGGCAATGGCCAGGAAGAGTCCGGTTGCATATTTATTCACCGATTTGCCATTGAGCGTCTCCTCCAGGCTTGCTATAATGGACATCACAATGGGGATCATCATCATGGTTGTAGCCGTATTGGAAATCCACATGGAAAGGAAGGCCGAGGTGGCCATAAAGCCCACCAGGATCCGTCCCGGGCTCACCCCGATCAGCATCAGGAGCTTCAGGGCGATCCTGCGATGCAGGCCCCACCGTTCCATGGCCAGGGCCATCATGAAGCCGCCCACATAGACAAAGATGATGTGGTTCATGTAGACTTCGGAGACCGCTTTTCCGTCCAGTACCCCGAAGGCCGGGAACAGGACCAGGGGAACCAGGGCGGTGACGGCAAGGGGGATGGTTTCAGTGACCCACCAGATGGCCATCAGAGCAGCCACAGCCATGGTGGCGGTCACTTCCGGTTTGCCGGGTTCCAGGTCAGTGAAGAGGATGATGGCCAGGAAGGCGCCAATCCCTAAAAAGAACCCGATATATTTTTTCTGCATGGGCGGATTGTGTTATACAATTATAGTAAGTTATTGACGAAGTGCCCACTTTTAGCTAGATTTAGATTCCCACAAAGCATGGAATCATGACCAGCACCAGACGATCTTTTCTGAAGGCTTCTTTGCTCAGCGCTGCAGGAGCCCCCTTATTTTTATCCTCGTGCCGGACTGCTTCGGACAGGCAGTATCCCGCATTGCAGGCCTCATATGCCAGTCTCGACGAAGCCCTGGCAGCTCCGGTTCTGAAACGGAACCTGTTTCCGGATCCGGTGGTGATAGACCGCCTGGAGCTCCTGCGTTACGAGGGTAATTTCATCTGCCGGGTCACATCCACGGACGGAGCCGAAGGCCTGTCGGTGGCCAATAACGACCAGATGGCTTCCCTCTACCCGGTCTTTGTGAACCGCCTGCAGCCTCTTTTTCCGGGCAAGGATGCCCGGGATTGGGAGGCCTTGCTCGAAGAGGTATATCTATACAAAAGCAACTACAAACTGCAGAACCTGGCCCTGTGGGTTCCCCTGGCCACCATAGAGTTTGCTGTACTGGACATGCTGGGTAAGATCGCAGGAAAGCCCATGGGGGAATTGATCGGGGAGATTCACCATCCGCGTGTGGCCGTTTACCAGGCCAACAATTTCAGGGGGAAGAGCGCTGCTGAATCTATAGGACCCATCAGACGGCAGGTGGAAAAAAGTGGTGCCAGGGCTGTGAAGATCAAGGTGGGCGGACGCATGAGCCGGAACCTGGATCATCCTCCGGGCAGGACCGAAGAGCTGATCCCCATGGTGCGTAAGGCCTTTGGCGACCAGATGATCCTTTATGCCGATTCCAATGGTTCTTACGACGTCCCGGAGGCCATCCGCATTGGCAGACTGCTGGAGGAATATAACTACGATTTTTACGAAGAACCGGTCCCCTTTGACTGGTATGAGGAAACACAGAAGGTAAATGAAGCACTGAGCATACCCCTTGCCGGGGGCGAGCAGGAGCCAAGCATGCGCAATTTCAGGTGGCTGATCAGCAACCATGCTCTGGACATTGTACAGCCCGATCTTTTCTATTTTGGAGGCATGGTCCGTTCCATGAAGGTGGCCCGGATGGCTGCGGCGATGGGCAAGGCCTGTACTCCACATATTTCAGGATCCGGACTGGGCTACCTCTATATGATGCATTTTGTATCGGCATTGCCCAATGCCGGTCCTTTCCACGAATTCAAGGGATTCAACGGCAGGATCCCACTGGATGGCCCCGGTTCCTCCATGAGCAGTTTCAACGGCATGGTGGTGGTCCCCACTGCACCGGGACTGGGCATGGACATCGATCCGGACTTTGTGGCCAAACACCAGGTGGTGGAAATTTGATCCCGCATTGGCGAATTTCATCCCGGAAGGCCTGTCATTGATCCCACTTCCTTATCAACTTATACCTCCTCATGGCTAGTCACCCCCTTTATTTTTAAGTGGAGCCGGTGCGCTGTATTTTGCCGGGAATAAAAACCCCTGCACATGAAAATACTATTGATCAGTCCGGCCTATCCAGATACCTACTGGAGTTTCAGGCACGCCTTGAAGTTTGTTTCCAAAAAAGCTGCCAGTCCCCCCCTTGGACTCCTCACCATTGCTGCCATGCTTCCGGATGCCTGGGAGCGAAAGCTGGTGGATCTGAATGTTCATCCCCTGAAGGAGACGGACATTCGTTGGGCCGATCTTGTATTTATCGGAGGCATGTCGGTTCAGTCCGAATCGGCCCGGGAGGTGGTTCAGAGGTGCAAAGAGCTGGATAAGACCATCGTTGCAGGAGGTCCGCTCTTTACAGGCGATCCGGATGCGTGGCCGGAAATCGACCACCTGGTGCTCAATGAGGCGGAGATTACCCTGCCCTGGTTCCTGGCGGATCTTGATTCTGGCATTCCGGGCAAGATCTACCAGACCGCTGAATTTGCGGATATACAGCTTACCCCGGCTCCAGATTATTCCCTCATTGATGCTTCCAACTATGCACAGCTGAGCCTTCAATACTCCAGGGGTTGTCCTTTTGATTGTGAATTTTGTGAGATCACCGCCCTGCTTGGCCGAAAGGTCCGCTTGAAGACCACCCGGCAGGTCATCGAAGAGCTGGATGTGGTTTACCAGACGGGTTTCAGGGGCAACCTTTTCTTTGTGGATGATAATTTCATCGGGAACCGGAAGCGGCTGAAGCAGGAGCTTTTGCCGGCCATTATCCAGTGGAACAGGGCGCGCAACTATCCCTATACCTTTACCACCGAGGCTTCCATTGATCTGTCGGACGATGCCGAGCTCATGAGTGCCATGGCCATTGCCGGTTTTGAAAAGGTCTTTGTGGGGATAGAGACCCCCGATGAGGAAAGCCTGAAAGAATGCAATAAAAAGCTGAATACGGGCCGGGACCTGCTGGATAGCGTGGCCACAATCCAGGCGGCCGGCATCGAAGTATCGGCCGGTTTCATCGTGGGATTTGACAGCGATACCAGCAGCATCTTCCAGCGTCAGATCGACTTTATCCAGAAGAGCGGCATCATCACAGCCATGGTGGGGCTATTGAATGCGCCCAGCCGGACCAGGCTCTATAAGCGGCTGAGTAAGGAGGGGCGGATCCTGCAGACCGCCGACGGGGACAATACCAATTACAACATGAATTTCACCCCTGTCATGGAAAAGGAACTCTTGTTGAACGGCTACCAGAAAATCGTTCATAATATTTACTCGAGTAAAGCTTACCATGAGCGTTTAAAGGGATTCCTTTCCCATTTCAAACCGCGTGTGGTCAACCGGGGAAGGATTAATAAAGAAAATATGATGGCCTTACTGCGTTCCATCTTCTACCTGGGAATCCTGGACAAGAGCAGGATCTACTACTGGAAACTGATGTTCTGGAGTATTCGTAAAAGGCCGGAAATGATTCCACTGGCTGTGACCTACAGCATCTATGGATACCACTTCAGAAAGGTGTACAGAATAGACAAATAGCTTATGCGAAATCTATTTGCTGCAAACGGTGGTAAAGCTCACATGGGGGCTGTCGCCAGCATTCACACATATGTCATCAGGAGGGAAGGGGCTTTCCCAAACGCAAACTTCCTGCAGGTTCGGCATCTCCCGAATATCGATTTCAATGCAAACTCCTTCACAGACCCTGAAATCATTTGATTCGCAATTCCATTCAGGTGAGCCCAGGAGGATGTTATTTGAAATATCCAGACCTGTCAGTTGATTCCCTCCGCACCATAGCTCCAGCAATGCAGTCTGCATTCCAAGTTCCAGGCTTGTAAGTTTATTGTCGGAACAATACAGGTACTGAAGACTGGTATTGCCGGACAGATCCAGGGCACCTAAGTTATTGTCGACACAGTTTAAATGAGTCAGTTCCGGATTGTTTGAAATATTCAGGTTCGAAATCTGGGCCGACTCAAATCCCAGCTTCAGCAGAGAGGCATTGCCTGAAACATCCAGGCTTGTCAGGGCATTGTTCCCGCACCCCAGGGATTCCAGATTTGGATTGTTCCTCACATCCAGGCTGCTCAGTTCGTTCTCAGAACACAGCAGGTTCCGAAGCTGGGGATTGTTGCTTACATCCAGATTGTATATTTGATTGCCCGTACAGTTCAGGTCCGTCAGATCAGACAGGGCTGTGACGACCAGTGCGGCCAGATTGTTGTCCCGGCAATCCAGTTCCCGGAGAAGGGGACTGTTGGAAACAATCAGCGAGGATATTTTGTTGGATGCGCAGTTCAGATACTCAAGTGCAATATTGTTTGTCACGTCCAGGGCACTTAGGTCATTGGACATACACTCCAGGGTCTGCAAACTCAGGTTATTTGATACATCAAGATGGGGGATGGCATTCATTTCGCAATTCAATTCCACCAGATGGGGACACTTGCTTACATCGATTCTGCTGATCTGATTGTCATTACATTGCACATTGACCAGTAAGGGATTGTTTAAGAACTCCAGACTGCTCAGTTGATTCTGATCACAGCGTAAGGAGCTTAAAAGGTCATTGTCTGACAGATCCATGCTGGTGATTTGATTGCCAAAACAGACCAGGGTGGTCAGATTTGCAAAGGCCTCAATTCCACTCAGATCTGTGATGCCCATCCCGCTCACATCCAGCGAGGTGACTGCTTCAGCTTCACAGGGACATAGTTCCCCGTCGCCATTGGTATCCACACCCAATTCGATTAGCGCACTTAAGAAGGCCTCGTCAGGAACGGGCACCATGGGGACCGCATCGTTTTTTTTGCAGCCTGTAAACAGGAGCAGCAGCATGGCCAGGGCCGGGACGAGTCCATGTAGGCGTAATTTCATCATAGTTCTATATACTGCTTTCGGTGCTAAAGGTTACGTTCTGCACCGGCAGGAATCAGAACCTGAGCATCGCCTGGTAATGTGCTGAGGGAGCAAAGATCCCACCACTCTTCTGGTAGTAATCGCTATCCAGTTTAAAAACACCCTCCCTGGTCTTTCGCCACTCCGCCTCCGGATAGGGAAGGTAGTTTACCATGGCATCCCAATTTCTGTAGTTCTGGTGCCCGTTGGTCTCCAGCAATCCGAGTCCCAGGCCCGGAAAAGGAGCCAGCCGGCAGGCGATGGCCTTGTTCCATTCCACCAGGATGGGATTTACCGTCAGATCGGCACAGAAACAGGGCACGTTCCGTTCGTGGGCTGCTTTTGCAATTTTCATGGTCATGCTGAGGGTCTTGGCAATGGCTTTCAGGGCAATGGCCGAATAGCCCATTTCAATTCTCCGGATGGCATCCGCATCGGTATGGGCACTTTCATCGGCCGCGATGCGAAGCCCCAGGTCGCCCACCTCAATCTCCGCATGCTCCGGGAAGGGCTCCTCGATGACTGCTATCTGCTCGAAGGCACCGATCTTTCTGGCATGATCCAGTAGCCTGAGCAGGGTCTCTTTCTCCTGATAGCGCCCGTTGGCATCGAAGTAGTAAGGAAGCTTTCCGCTTTCCGTCCAGGGCGTTTCCCGGTGCCCTATGGCTTTGTGTATGGCCGACAGGCGTTCCATGTCTTTTTGGAGCATCTCCTCCTGGGTGCCGGGCTGACCGATTTTGATTTTCATAAAGAAGTAGCCCTGGTCCACCGCCTCTACAATCTCATCGATGGGAATGCTGTAGGCCATCAGGGGAATGCTGGCCACCTGTTTGTGGTGGTGGGAAAGCGCCGGACGGTAGGCCTCGGGGATCAAATCGTCGAACTTATCTATGCCGTTTTCTTCGGCATGCAACAACCAGGCTGCATTGTCCACTCCCACCAGGGCATTTAATGCAAAGGTCTTTCTGAGATCCGGATTGCCGGTGATGGCTTGCCCGTAAGCATACACCTCCTCCAGGATCTCTTCCAGCAGATCTACCGGGCTGTCAAAGCTCAGGCCTTTGCAGATCTGCAGGGCACGCTCGCTCATGCTGTACATAAGCGCATTTCCTGCTGCTTCCGAATGACTTGCAAACACACTGGCATCCGACCAGAGCACGCTCTGGGTACAGAGTCCGGCTTTTTCAATCCCGGAAGTACTTTTCATCATGGCCACGGTCTGCCAGATCTCACTCATATAACCTCCCTTGAAACCAAAGGGCCTGATCAGGGGCTCCCGTTCAAAGTTGGAATCCACTGCTTCGATGGTCAGTGCTTTCCGCTGTTTCAGACCGGATGACTGTGCAGGGGCAGTTGACTGTGCCAGTCCAGAACGGTTTATCAGGGTGCCTGCAGTGGCGGCCGCGCCTACTTTCATAAAATCTCTTCGGCTGTGCTTCATGGCTCAGAGGTAAGTTTTTAAAGAGGCAAGGTCCTTGCGCATCAGCTCAATGGTCCGCTCCTTCTCCTGAGCCACGCTCATCTCTTTTTCCGGGCCAAGGGGGTACTCCAGGTGGATGGTGATGGGCCCGTGTATTCCCAGTTCCTTCAGCAGGTCAAAATAGGTCTGAAAATCCACAATGCCTTCGCCAACAGGCACATAAGTTTCTTTGGCTCTTCCATTTCTTTCTCCCCATTTGAAGTCCTTGATCACGATGCAGTGGATGTGGTCCTTTAAGGCCTTCAGGCCCAGGGGCCAGGAGCGGTTCCCTTCTGCCGTGGCATGGCAGATATCGTACTGGCAACCGGTCCACCGGGGATCCATATCCCTGATTACCTCCCAGAGGTCCCAGACCGGGGCCCCGAAATTACTGCCTGCGTGATTCTGGTAGGCTCCATGGATCTTGTACTTCTCATTTAAACGCGCCAGTCCTTCCATGCTCGCCTTGATCTTCTCAAGATTCGCCTCCATGGATAGGGTCGGATCGTACTTGTAATAGCCCAGTCGGTAAAACTTAATTCCCATCTCTGAGGCCACCTGAAGGACCTTTTCGCTAAGCGGATCTCCGGGATCGGTAATCCCGGTAGCCATCATCTCAATCTTGAGACCGGCCTGTTCAAAGGCTTTCACCGCGCGGGGCAGGTCCCGCTCCACATTTTCCGGCAGTACATGTCCACCGGGCCTTACGGTCAGATCGGTTCCGTTCATCCCGGCAGCCAGACAGGCCTCAGCGGCTTCGGCGTAATCCAGAAACTGCAGATGCTTGGAGAAAAAGTTAATGCTCCAGTCAGCGCCCTTGTTCCCTGGCCGATTCAGCAACTTCGCATTTAATGCAGGTGCAGCAGCGAGGCCGGCAGCAGCGAGGCCCGTTGTTTTAATAAAATCTCTTCTCTTTACAGGGTCCATGGTTCACGGTATTGGTAGTGCAGTAATTCATTTGCTTTTTCGCTGTTGGTGATTCGCTCCGCAGCGGCATCCCATTCCAGCCGCATGTTCATGGCCAGGGAAATGTTGGCCAGGTGTGCGAAGCTGGTGGAACGGTGGCCGTCTTCCAGGGTACACAGGGGTTCTCTTCCCGTTTGGATGCACTCGATAAAATCGTTCACCAGGTTGGCCGTGCTATCCTCCTTGATTTGCAGATCGCCATGGCTCTGATCACCTTCCAGGTCTGCAGAAACCGGATCCACCAGTTTCTCCCAGGTCTGGAATTGTCCGGGCCTGGCCGGAACCACCCGGTAGCCATTCTGACTGGCCACCAGGGTGCCTTTGGATCCGTTGAGCTCTATCTCGCCTCCGGCAATGCCGCTTCCGCTGCTTGCTTCATGGATGCTGAACTGTATAATGGTTCCGCTTTCAAATTCGAATAAGACCTCCATGGTATCGGGAATATCCCGGTCGTCGTTTACGGCATATTTTCCCCCATGGGCAGTAATGGCAACAGGGGCGGTCTCGCCAATCAGCCAGCGGATCACATCCATGTAGTGGACTCCCCAGTTGCCCATCTGCGAGGAGTAATCACTCCACCAGCGAAAGCTGTAGGGTGCAATATTGTACTGGTAATCGCGATGGGCTCGTGGTCCCAACCAGAGGTCCCAATCCAGTCCGGCCGGAGGGGCTTCGGGTTTCATTCGCCCGATGCCATCGGGAAACATATTGCTGATGCGGAGCGCCCGGGCCGTGCTCACCTTGCCTATCAGTCCACCCGGCACTTCTTTGGAGAGTTCCTGGAAGATGGACGATCCACGGCGGTTCAGACCAACGGCGCAGACCCGTCCGGTGCGTTTCTGCGCTTCCACCATGGCCCTGCCTTCTTGGATGGTAATTGTAAGTGGTTTTTCCACGTAAACGTCCTTGCCCGCTTCCATGGCCTGGATGGCCTGAATGGCATGCCAGTGGTCGGGGGTGGCAATGCAAACCGCATCAATGTCCTTTTGTTCCAGCATTTTCCTGAAATCCGAGTAGCGTTTTACCTCCACTCCAAAGCCCTCACCCATGCGGGGCACTTTTCCCAGGTCCAGGTAACGTTGATGCACCTTGGAGCGATCACGCAGGGTATAAGGCTCATACACGTCGCAAAATGCGGCGATTTCCACGGCCGGATTTTTCATAAACAGGTTCAGCAGCTGGGAGCCCCGGTTGCCAATGCCGATAAAGCCCATCCGGATCTTTTCATTGGCACCTGTTTTACTAAGGCTTCTGGCCGATAAGCCATGGGCGCCTATGGTGGTCCCGGCGGCAGCCATTCCGGTTTTGTTGATGAATTCTCTTCGAGAAATGGGGGGTGTAAGCATGTGGATTGGTTTTTACCCAAGATAAGATTTCTTTCTTTTTATTTCGTAATTTGACGCTTCTAAAACCATTCCATGAAAAACTTCCTTCTCCTGATCTTATTAATGGTAGGACTGCTGATCTCATGTGTACAGGAGCCACGCGACCAGACCATCCTGGTGGTCTTTGCGCATCCCGACGATGAGACCACCATTGGCCCGGTGATGAACAAATATGCGGAGCACAACGAGGTCTACCTCCTGCTGGCTACCGGTGGAAGTTTTGGAGTCACGGAGCATGCAGGTATTCCCGCCGGTGATTCCCTTGTTGAAATCCGTAAGAAAGAGGCTGCGTGTTCCTGCGAGGCTCTGGGCATCCATCCTCCCATATTCCTGGGCATACAGGACGGACTGGGGCTCAACGGTCATGGAAACTTCTATGAAATGGAACCCCTTTTAAAGGAGCGGCTTCTGGAGGCCATCCTGGACATTGATCCGGACATCCTCATCACTTTCGGGCCCGGTGGTGATACGGGTCACCCCGACCATCGCCTGCTTGGGGCCATTACCACCGAAATCCTGCTTCGGGAAAACCTGATTGATGAGGTGGATCTTTACTACTTCTCCTGGACAAAGGAACAGGCTGAGAAGTACAAGATGTGGAACCTGAATTACCAGGATGAGAGCTTATTGGACACCCGGATAAGCTATGAACAGAAACACGAGGATGCCGCCATCCAATCCATTCGCTGCCACAAAAGCCAGTATACAGAAGAGGCCATGGAGTTCTGGATCCAACTGGAGCTGGACGATCCTTCCAATGTCCTGTATTTTAGAAGTTTCGAACGCAGCAGGAAAGTCAGGGGTCACCTATAAGGCATAGATTCACTAGCCGGCTACTAAGCGATCTTCCCTTTACAAACGGGTTTGTTTTGAGGTAAACCCAAGAATTATTATAATATTTTTCAGGTAAACCTAAATAATACTATCATTTGTAAAATGATATCAAGGACTAATACTGAAAAATTGTATCCAGAGTCGGCAAAATAAGGCCATTGTTATTCTGGGTCCGCAGCAACAACAAGAGATAGATTACCTGGAAGAGATCGACGGGAAAATTTTTGCTTTTGAATTCAAGTGGAATCCAAATAAAAAGCCCCGCTTCCCGCTTACATTTACGAGGAATTATAATGTTGAAAGTTCAATGATAATTAACAGGGATAATGTGGATCAGTTCTTATTAAAGGATGAACTGCTTCATTAACGGATCCCCAGGTATTCCATTACCTCCTCATCGCCCTGCAGCGCACCCGCGGGCAGGGTATGATCCCCATCAAAGACCCTGAGTAATTCGGGCTCCAGGATTTCAACAAAGTCTTCCCGGTATCCATACTCATAAGGCATTGCTCCCATATTCAGCTTCAGGTAATGCCCCAGGAAGTTGTAGGCTGCAGCCCGTTTTGACGGACCGTAATCATGTCTCTCCAGGGGGAGATGCACATTTTCAAGCCTGTTCTCCGCATTGTAAAGGGCATAGACATCCTGCACATAGGGGAACTCGATCCGTGGCGTGTTTCGGGTCCAGTCGCCCCCGTTGGAAACCAGCAGCAGGGGCCTGGGGGCGCACAGGGCAGCAATCTCCACGTTGTTGGTCTGGTGATGTTCACTTTTATGGACGGGCATTCCGCTTTCACAGATACATCCCCCGAAGAAGTGGGCCGATACCTGCACCACCGGTGCCGATACGGTGATCCGCCGGTCAATGGCAGTCAGCATAAAGGTCTGGGTACCGCCTCCCGATCCGCCTGTCATACCCATACGTTCCGGATCCACATCGGACCTGGAGAGCAAATACTCCAGCACCCTGCGGCTGTTGTAAGTCTGCAGCACCAGGGCAATGGGCATCCTGTGATTCACCTGGTGAGATTCCCCATAGCCCACCATATCGTAGGCAAAGACAATGGCTCCCATGCGGGCCAGGGCTGCACTTCGTATCTGAACATCGGCAGTCAGTCGCTTATCAGCTGCATGTCCGTGGGGACAGAGTACTGCAGCATTTTTTTCTTCGGGCTTCAGGGGCGTGTACAGGTTCCCGGTGATCCAGAATCCCGGAAAGCTTTCAATGGCAATGTTCTCCACCGCGTAGCCATCCATCTCCCGCCGGCTGTGGATAAGCGGATTGAACTGTCCCTCGATGGCAGGCATTTTTTCCAGCTGCATCCCATCAATAATTCCCTGCCTGATAACGTCGGCACGTGCTTCCCATGACTCCAGGTCGTTCCAGCCGGACCGAAATTTCTTCATCATCATATTGGCTTCATCTTCAGTCCAGTGTCCTCCTACACATAGCATGGATTCCTGAGCAGTGGCAGCATGCAGAAAGAGGAAAAGGAGGAGTGAAAGCAGCGGTTTCAGGGTTTTTACGGAGGGGAGCATCATAGAAATATTTTAGATAAGTTAGAGTGCATAAAAAAACAGAAAACCCATGGCAAAATTGAAACCGGCATGGGAGAGTATGGCGCCCAGGATGCTGCCGCTTTCCTGCCTGACACGATTGAATACCATGCAGGTAAAGAACATGGCAGCTACCCAGAGCAAGGCAGGTAAGGGAAGCAGCTTCCAGCCCCCGGCTGCATAAACAATTCCAAAATGAGCCAGGTGAGTTAATGCGAAAGCGGCACTATCGATTATGGATGCATTCCTTTCACCAAACTTCTCTTTGAAAGCCTGATGGATCACACCACGGTAAAAGAGTTCTTCGCCAATGGGACTGAAGCTCATCACGATAATCATATAGATCAGGAAGTAGACCGCAGATCC
>Ga0180429_10001741_pt1 | contig 18336 bp, 13 predicted proteins | sample SS_ome_FD_132428 | JGI IMG/M metagenome (GOLD analysis project Ga0180429, IMG submission 132428) | Hypersaline lake sediment archaeal communities from the Salton Sea, California, USA - SS_1_S_1 metaG | ecosystem: Environmental > Aquatic > Non-marine Saline and Alkaline > Hypersaline > Sediment ...
AACAAAACCGCTGCCGCCGCCTCGCTGGGCATGAAAACCTCTACCTTTCGCGACAAGTTGGCCAAGCACCGCCTGGGCTAAGAAGCAACCACGCTTTGTTCACATGCCCTGCACGGGAAGCGGATTGCCCGACTTACTTCAACTGCGGCAACTCGATCGGCGCGCCCTGCTCCTGGTCGAGAGAGATTCTGCGAATGTCGTCGCGCGCGCGAAACAGTGCATCGACCACGGCCGGGTCCCACTGGCTGCCGGCGCCTTCGCGGAAAATGTGGTCGATTTTTTCGTCGGGCATGCCGTTGCGGTAGGGCCGATCGCTGCCCATCGCATCAAAGGCGTCGGCCACGGCCACGATCCTCGCGGCAAGCGGAATGTGCTCGGAGCGGAGTTTCTCGGGATAGCCCCGGCCGTCCCACGACTCGTGATGGTGCAGCACTACCGGCAGCACGTCGCCGAGTCTTCTGAGATCGTGGAGGATTCGGTGGCCGACTTCCGGATGCCGCTTGATGTGCGCGTATTCCTCGTCGGTCAGTTTTCCCGGCTTCCGCAGCACACTGTCGTCGATACCGATCTTGCCGATATCGTGCAGCAGCCCGGAAAGGTAGATCGTGTCGATCATCTCGGCGTCGCAGCCGAGTTCTTCGGCCAGCCGCACTGCGACCCGGGCCACCCGGTCGCTGTGTCCGCAAGTGTACGGGTCCTTCGCGTCGATAGCCGAGGTCAGCGCGCGGACGATCCCCGACAAAAGCTCCGACTGCTGGCGATACAACTCGATGTTGCCGCCGTGGATGCCGAGAATTGCCGCCACCGAGCTGAGCAGGCTGGCCTCGACGGTGCCGAACTCATCGTCTTCGACGTGATTGAACGCGGCCAGCCAGCCGAACAAGTTGTTGCCTTCGGCCAGCGAAACGGCGATCATCTGGCGGACCTGAGGACAAGGCCAATCGGCCTTGCCGGTGACCGGACGGTTGACGACCAGCGGCCGGTTCGTCGCGCCGGAGTCAAGGTGCGCCAGTACTGCGCTGAACTGCTGATTGTCGACCGGGCACTCGCCGTGCGTCAGCAGTACCGGCTGACTGCGGGCCTCGTGGCCGGGCGAAGCCTCGTCGCCGGCCAGCGGAAGCAATTGAATCGCCAACGCCGAGGCCGGCAACACCTCGTTGAGCCATTCCAGGGCAATTCGCCCCAACTGCTCGTCGCTCTGCGAGATCTTCAGGTTCTGCGTCAGCCGATACAGCAGGCTGATCTCTTCGTAGGTGTCGGACAGGTGGACGGAAAGACTGCCGATTTCCGCTTCCAACTCCCCTATGCGACGCTGCAATTGCACCCGATCCAGCACGACTTCGGCCGTTCGCTCCAGGGCATCGGGAGGCCAGGGGACCTGTCGAGCGGCCCAAAGTGTGGCTTCCCGGGTATTCATCTCGAGCAATCCGGCGGGGCGGGCAAGCTCTTCGTCCGCTTCCACGGACCGAGTGACGAACGTGGACACGGCAACCACCGAGTCGTCCTCGCATTCGCCAAGCGGAATCGCCAGGACAAGGAACGGGTCTTCGTCGTCGATGAACTCCGGCCGCCCGCGGCGGGCAACCTCGCGGAGAATCTCCAGGCGAGCGTACCAATCGCGCTGCGGCTGGTCGCCGGCGCAGTGCACCGTTGCGGTGGAAATATCGACCAGTGCCGGCCGGGAGCCGAACCCTTGGTGCAGCAGTTTCAGCCACTGCTCCAGTTCGCCGGCCAAACGCCCGCCGGCGATTGTCTGCGGATGCGATCGCGGTACTTCTTCGGAAATCGACATGGGGTCGGCCCGTCACACCTCTCTACGAGTACTTGCGTACGGCTGCTTTGCATGTCCAATGAGTAAGCAACTCTACGTTATACCGGTCGAGCGGGCAAAAACAGCAAGGATTGCCGATACCGCCGCACGACGCCCTGTGTGCAATTCCTGAGGGTTGTTCGGATCGAACGGCATTTCCGGGTCCCCTGGCCCCGCCCGCCAAGTTACGCTATCCTGAACTGGGCCGACAAATGATCGCACGGCTTGACGTGAAGTTTATGAAAGAAAACCGGCCGAAGGTGCTGTTCGAGGGTCGCCGTTTTCGCGTCGAGCGTGCAATTCAGCTCACGGCGGACGGGACCGAGCATCTTCGCGACGTGGTCCGCCATCCCGGCGCCGTGGTGATCTTGCCCTTGTTCGACGACGGCCGCGTGTGCCTGGTGCGCAACTACCGCGTGGCGGTCGATGAGGCACTGCTTGAACTGCCGGCCGGGACCCTGGAGGCGGGTGAAGATCCCGCCGAAACCGCACGCCGCGAACTGGCCGAAGAAACCGGATACCGCGCCGGTAAGATCGAACTGATCCATACCTTCTACATGTCACCCGGCATTCTCGACGAAAAAATGTACCTCTACCTGGCCACCTCGCTGACGCCGGGTCCCATGTCGTTGGAATCAGGCGAAGACCTTCAGCCGCTGCTGCTTTCCCGCGCCGAAGCCCTGGCTATGGCCAAGGACGGCCGAATTCACGACGCCAAGACGCTGGTCGGGCTGCTCTACCACGCCGCTTTCTCATGAAACCGCGACCGCCGGTGGGTGGCTCTGGCGTCTCTCGGGCGGCGCAGATAGCCTGGCTATCGGAGTGCCGAAGGCACACGAGGCAACTGGAAACGGCGCGCCTCTTGCGGCTGACGCCGCCCTGGTAGACGAGCTATCAGGGCCACCCGCGGTTTGGCTACGATCCAAACCCGACGTCGTTCAGATCGTTCTGGACGCCGCCCCACATGCCGCCGGACTGGGTCCCTACCACCTCTATGGCTCCCACTACCGCCAGCAGGATCAGGGCCAGCATCACCGCATACTCGACGGCCGTGGCTGCTTCCTCGCCGCACAGAATGTTTTTGATTAGCTGCACAGTCACGTCTCACTTCCGGGCGAACTCGCCGGACGTGAAACTGGCGAAATCCGGACCAACACTGCCCATGACAAGTCTACGCCACGCCGGCCACCTGTCAAATGTGCCCGGCGGGGCGATTGAGAGATGATTTTCCGATTTTCACATCTGCAGGAATCGCCGGCTCGAGATAGAGTCTTGCGCCGCACCTTTTGCGAGCCTTGCGCGCATGTTTGGTGACTCATAAGGGGGAAGGCGGAAGGGGGAAGGGGGAGTGCGAATAGCACGGTTATCTGGCTCTTCCGCCTTTCGCCTTCCGCCTTCCCCCTTTGCTTGCGGCCGCAGGCCGCGCTAGGGAATATCTCCGAATATCTCTCGGCGCCGCCGTTCTACTGCGGATTCATGCCCGGCGGATCGGTCGATTGCAACGGCGCCCGGTAGCGGATGACGCGGCTGTCGGCCGGATCGCAGGAGGGTTCGGCGGCGAAGCCCACTTCGCTGCGGACCATGCCGGCGATCGGGACCGAGGTATCGTCGAGTTCCCGGCGGTCGCCGTCGCCTTGCTGCCAGGCGGCGATCATCACTCCGGGAGCAACCAGCGATCCCTGCCCCGACCAGCGCATGTTGCCCAGCAGTTTATCCGGCAAAGAGTCGCCGGCCAGCAGGATCAGCGATTCGGTGAACCGGGGGACGAAGACGCATCGCCGGGCGTCGATGGAGATCTCTCCCGGCTGCCCTACCGGCTGCCGGAAACGGCACTCCAGTGCCGGCCCGGAGTCGCGCAGCGTCACCTGCGTCAGGACGATTCTCACCGGTTCGTCGGCCGCGGGGCAACGGTCGAGCCGCACCAGCGGTCCGCTGCCCAGGTGCAGCGCGTTGTTCAGTTCGACGGCCAGCGCTCCGACCGTGCGGCACTCGATACCCGCCTCGATGCGGTCCAGCACGCAGTTGCTCAGTTTGAGGCGGCCGCTGGGCAGCGCCAGGTGGGGATCGTCGCCGTCGGCCGCCGGATGAATCCACCGAACGGCCACCGGCGGCAACGAGCAGGGACCGGCGGATCGAAATACGCAGTTGTGAAACTCCGCTCGCGAGCCGCACACCCGAACAATCGCCGGCGGTGGCTCGGCCTGCTGCCGGTCGAGGGCCCGGTAGACGAACTCGATATTCTTGAACTGCACGTTTTCCTTGTCGACGAGCAGCCCGGCGCGGGGCACCACGACGACCTGCCGCCTACCCGGCATTGCCCGCACGCACTGCCCCGCTTGCAGCTCGAGCGAATCGATCTCCAACGGCCCGTCGCCGACCAGTACCAACTCGCCCGGCGTGGCGCCGGCCGTGCGCGGAGGTGTTTGCTGGAGGTAACAAGCGGGTACAACCGGGTGGTTTCCGGCGGGGCTGCCGCGCAAGCGCGGATCCTTCTCAGCGGGGCCGGTGTTCGACTCGCCGTCGGCAGCGTTGTCGGCGGCGGCGGCGCCAGCGGCGTGCTGCGCCGCGCCGATTCGCTGCGGGGTAAGGGCTTCCCGCCAGTTGCGCCACACGGGCCAGGCCGCCAGGGCTGCAATTGCCAGGCAAAGGACCGCCGCGGCGGACCGGGAGCGTTTGCGCCCCGGAGTCCGGCGCGTCGGTACGGCGTCGGGCCAGTGGGCGGCCGAGCGTCCGCCTTGCGCCAAACACCGCGCCAAGGCCAGCCTTCCGTTGCGAGTGGGCGAACCCAACGTAGCGGCCAAGCGGACCATCGACTCCGGCCGCCGCGCCGGATCGCGCTGAAGGCAGGCCGAAATCGCCGTCGAGAGCACGTCCGCCGCATCCGGCGCCAGTTGCCGCACGTCGAACACCTCGGCAGCCTGCGCCGCGCGGAGCTTCGCCAGGCTGTCGCCGCCGCCGAGCGGCGGCCGACCGCAAAGCAGGTGCCACCACACGCCGCCGCAGGCGTATACGTCGGCGGCCGTGCTCGGCGGGGTGCCGTCGGTGACCCGCTCCGGCGCCAGGTAATCGTAGGCCTCGGGCTGCAGATCGGCGTGGGCGTATCCCTCTTCCGGACGAAGAATCGCGCGGATTCCCGGCTGCATCAGTACGATGTTGCCGCCCCCGGTAAGGATCAATCCCGCCAGACACACGTCGCCATGGCACCGGCCGGCCTTCTCCAGGGCCACCAGTCCGGCGAGCATAAGTCGGGCGATTTCCAGAACGACTTGCGGCGGCAGCCGGCCGTTGTGGATCGTCCATCTGTCGGCGGCCTGACCTTCGATCCACGGCGAGGCGGCGTAGATCCGATCGCCGTCGGCCCCCGTGTCAGTGATCGGGGCGATTTGCGCGGATTGAACCCGCCCGGTCGAGGCGACCAGGGTCTTCAGCTTGCCGAGGATCGCACCGGCCTGCTTGCCCGAACCCTCGATCAACAGAAGTCGGACCGGGCGGCCGGATTCGATTTCTCGGGCGCGATAAGAAGCGGCGTGGTTGGGCCAGGGGAGCCGGTCGAGCAGCACGTAGGGCCCGATCCGCAGTGCCTCACCCCGGCCGGCGCGGATTTCGGCCGCCTGGAATCGCGTCAGTATTCGCCCTTGAGCCAGTGCATCGATCCAGACCGACTCGAAGCGGGGCAGCCCTCGCGCCAAGCGATGCACCCCCCGGGACATCCGCCCGACCCGAGCGGCCGTGGCCAATCCCAGACGTTCCAGCAGGGCAACAAGCTGTGGCGGCGGGGGCTCGCGCATGGCATCCATTCCTTGCAGCGGGCGAGCGGAACAAGCTGGGCAACGCGGGGTGTTTCAAGCTCGCCGCAAGTATTGTCGCCGCACCGGCGTTGCGGTGCAATAGAGAAAAGGTCCTTGCATCACCGGTAGTTGTGCCCGACCAACTTGCCGCCTTGGGCGTTTTCATGATAGAATTACTGCATGGATTCGACCGTAGTGAAACATATCGAGAAGACGCCCGGCGTATGCGGCGGAAAGCCTCGCATAGCGGGAACTCGCATCCGTGTAATGGATGTGGTGGTTTGGCACGAACTACAGGGGCTTTCGGCAGACGAAATCGTCTCGGGATATCCCCACCTTTCTCTGGCCGATGTCCACGCGGCTCTGGCATACTACCACGATAATCGCGAGAAAATCGCCCGGCAGATGAAGGAAGCAGACGACTTGCTTGCCACCATGAAGGCTGCCGGCGGTCGGGGGCTCCTTGAACCGTTCAAAGGCCGGGCAGCCGATGGCGATGCGGTTCCATCTTGACGGGCACATCCATTCCGCGGTTGCCGCCGGTCTTCGTCGTCGGGGTATCGACGTGACCACTGCCGCCGAGGTGGAACTGCTGGGGGCCGACGATGAAAAACATCGCGCTTTCGCGCTTGCCGGGGGGCGCGTGCTGGTGACTAGCGACGATGATTTTCTTCGATTGCACGCTCAGCATATTGCACATGCAGGAATTGCGTATTGCCGGCAGGGAAGTCGCTCAATCGGTGAGATTCTACGCTCTTTGCTCCTGCTGCACGAGTGCTTCGATGCAGAGGACATGCGCGGGCGGATCGAGTACCTGTAGGGCCTTTCGTCGCGACTTCTGCGCGCCGTGCTCGCATGTTTGACAGTTGAGAAGCGGGAAGGCGGAAATATGGGAGAACGGTGATATTCGAATTGCTCCTTCCGCTTTCCCCCTTTGGTTGCGGCCGCAGGCCGCGCTAATGCCATAGTAGCTCATGTCGCAAGCCCTCCAACCCGACGATAGTTCACCCGCGGCCGAGAAAGTCCGCTCGTTCCCGCAGACACCGGGTGTGTACCTGATGAAGGACGACGCCGGCAGGGTGATTTACGTGGGCAAGGCGAAGAATCTTCGCAGCAGGGCGGGAAGCTACTTCCTCAAGGCGGCGGCCGAGGAGCCCAGAACCGCCCGACTCGTCCGCGAAATCTGCGATATCGACTACCTTGAGGCCGAAAGCGAGATCGACGCCTTGTTGATGGAAGCACGCCTCATCAAGGACATCCTGCCAAAATACAACCAGGAACTCCGCGACGACAAGACCTTTCCTTACCTCGAAATTCGCATCCGCGAGGACTTTCCCCGCGTCGGCTTCACCCGCGAGCCGGGGGGCAAAGGCGCGAAGCTATATGGTCCGTTCACCAATCCTCGCGGCCTGCGCGGGGCGATCGGCGTGCTGCAGAAGGTCTTCAAGTTTCGCACGTGCTCTTTGGATATTTGCGAAGCCGATTCCCGCTGGCAATGGTTCCGCCCCTGCCTGCTGGCTTCGATCGATTGCTGCACCGCCCCGTGCAATCTGCGGATTTCCAAGCAGGAGTACCGCAAGATCATCAAGCGGCTGCAGAAGTTTCTTGAAGGCAAGCGCAAGCCGCTGCTTAAGGAGATGCGTCGGGAGATGCAAGCGGCCGCCGCCGAACATCGCTACGAGGATGCCGCCGAGTTGCGCGACGAGATCGAGATGCTCGAAACGCTCGACCAGCGCGGCGACATCAACCGGCACGAACAGCCGGAAGTCTTCCCCATCGACCCGAAGAAGGGCCTCGCCGGTCTGCAGAAGGTGCTGCACCTCGGCGCGCCGCCGCGGACCATCGAGGGCGTCGATATCGCCCACACCGGCGGCACCGAGACGGTAGGCGCCTTGGTGCAGTTTATCGACGGGCTGCCGTTCAAGCCGGGCTATCGGCGGATGAGGATCCGCACGGTCCGGGCGGTGGACGACTGCGCCGCCGTCCGCGAGACCGTCTTGCGGCGCTTCACCCGCCTGCGCGACCAGGGCGAATCGTTTCCCGATATCCTGCTGATCGACGGCGGGCGCGGTCAACTGCGCGCCGCGCTTGCGGCCTTCTCCGCACTTGGCCTCCAGCCGCCGACGGTAATCGCGCTGGCGAAACGCGAGGAGTTGGTCTTCACCACCAACGCCGACGAGCCGCTTCGGCTGAGCCGCCGCTCGTACGCGCTGCGGCTGCTGCAATACGTTCGCGACGAAGCCCACCGCTTTGCGCAGCACTATCATCACATGCTGCGCAGTCGTTCGGCCCTGGGCCCGTCCCGAGAAGACGATGGCTGAACCCCCGGGTTGATTGGCGATTATTGCTTGCGCCGCAGTATTATTCTTCGTCGATCAGATCGGTCAGTCCGAGCCGGGCGAGCCAGCGGCCGCGGACCGGTCGGTCGCCGTTTTCAGCGTCTTCGCGTTGGGATTCTTTTTCGGCGTCTTGCTGCACGAGGGTCCGCAGCTTTTCTTCGACCTGGGATTTCTCCCGCGCAATCTTGGCCCGTTCCAGCGAGATATCGATTTCGGCCTGGCGGAGTTTTTCGTGCCATTCTTTCTGAAGTTCTTCGAGATGTTCGCGTTCTTCGCAGATGATGGCGTCGGCATTGAGGGTTTCGCCCAGCGTGGCGGCGCCGACGGCCACGGTGCCGAGCTTGTCGCTTTGCTCTTCGAGTAGCCGTTTAAGATCATTGAGTTCACGATCCTTGTCGGCCAGCAACCGATCGGTGTTGCGCACCACGTCCTCGATCTGCGCCGCTTCCTTTTGCCCTTCCTCGTCGTCCGTGTCGAACTCGGACTCCAGCATGGCGAGGATTTGCTGTTTCTGGGTTTCCCAGTCGAGGCCTGCTGCTGCCGACTCTGCGGGACGGGGAGAAGACGACCGCAACTGGTCGAGTTGCCGCTGAAGCCCGGCATTCTGCTCTTTCAGTTCGCGGATATCATCCATGGCCAGTTCGTATCGTCGCTGGTAGTCTCCGTCGGCCGCCTGATCGTCTTGGGTCTTGGAAGCTTCGGCCAGTTTGGTCTCGGCTTCGGCCAGTTGTCGGCGGAGCGATTCACATTCCGCCTTTGCGCGATCCAACTCCTCTACGCCGGCCTTGTCGCCGCCGGCCTGCTGCTGAAGCGACTCCTCGCGTTTTTGGGCAGATTGCAGCGAGGCGAGCAGTTGCATTTCGCGCTCCCGGAGCGTCTCCGCTTCGGCGGCAAGCTGCTTCTCGCGACGCCGGGCGAGGTCGACTTCCTGCCGGAGACGGTCCCGCTCGGCGTTGTCGCGCTGTTGCAGCTCGTGGCGTTGCTGCTGCAACTGTTCGAGCTGTTCGTCGCGTCGGGCTTTTAGCTCCCGGGCGATGCGGCGGCGCTGATCCTCGGTCTCGGTCTGCCGGCCGGAAAGCTGCCGGCCGGCGGCATCAAGTTCGGCCTCGCGCTGATCCAACCGCTTGCGCTCGGCGGCCTGCAGTTCGGCTTCGGCCTGGTTTTCGGCGCGCGCCAGTTCGAGTTCATGCCGGTCGTGGTGCAGGGTCGTTTGTTGCCCATCGATCTCCGCCTGCCGCCGATCGAGTTCCTCTTGCCGGCCGTTGAGTTCCTCTTGTCGATGTGCGAGTTCCTCTTGTCGATGCGCCAGTTCCTGCAAGCGCCGGTCCAGCTCGTCCTGTTCAGTGCGGATCTGTTCGGCCAGGGTTTGCTGCCCGGCGGCGGCGCGTTCCTGGAGTTTCTGCCACCGGGCCTGCTTATCATCGAACTCCCGGCTGAGTTGTTCGAGAGTGTCGGTTTCCCGGGCAACTTGCCGGCTCTGATGTTCGAGATCTTGCCTGGCCTGGCGGGTTTCCAGTCGGTTGTCGTCCAGCTCTTCGGAGATTTGTCGGAGTTGCTCGGCCAGTTGGTCCTCGGCCTGCTTCATCCGCTGCTGCTGCGCGGCAAGGAACTCCCGAATCCGCTCGCGCTGTTGAGCGAGCGACTGGTCGAACTGCTGGGCCCAGTGCGGATGTCCGGATGTGGGGGGAGGCGTAGCTTCCATTGCCGCCGTTTCCAACTGTGCAATCTTTACGCGGGGTCGCCGCTTGTGCAATTCTGCGACCGCAACCAAGCTGTTTAGCCCGGGCGGTTGCGCCGCCGCGCCACCGCGTGGCCGCGGCGGCTAAACAGACTACCGAAGATATCACTACACAACATGCGCGCACGGCGCGCAGGATTCGCGACCGAAGACCCTACATTCTTATACGCCACGCGGCCGCGATGGTCAAAGAAGCCCGGCCGGTTGTGACGATTGGCACGATGCCCATGGAAAAGTCGGTTGAACCGCCCCGAACTGCACGAATGCGAGTACTGCAAACCGCCGGCAAGCCACGCGAGACTACTTCACCCCCGCCATGAACCGCAGGAACCTTGCCTCCAGCATCGGCCAATCGCGGCCGAAGACCGAGGCAAAATCGCCCACCCGTTCCGCCGACGTGTACTCGGTAAACGGCGGTCGTCGGGCGGTAATCGCAAGGTACTTCATGTACTTGCCCGGCTGGGTCTCGACCAGGAAGAAGGTCAGTGCCCAGGCCTCGGCGTAGGCGGCGGCCGGCTCCTGGCGAAAAAGCGCGTCGCAACTGACCAGCGAGGCGAGCATCGCCGGCTTGTGCTGCGGCTCCAGTTGCCGGAAGGCGCGGAGCCGGGCACGGTTCACCCGGTCGCTGCGAGAGGTGTAGTGGCGAGAGTCGTATACGCCGGGCGCCTCGAACATGGTGGCCAGGCCTTCGGCCACCCACAGCGGCGGCGGCGCATAGCGACTGTGCACGCCCGTGTTGAACGCCGTCTGGTGCGTGGCCTCGTGAATGATCACCGACGCCGTGCGGTGCCAGTCGTCCAGGTCGTGCCGGTCGTGCATGTCGTAGACGGTAATCCGGTTGCTCTCAGCCGAGTAGTATCCCAAGATGCCGGACGAGACGGACATGCCGTTGTCCATCGAGTATTGGGCGAACTCGCGCTGGTTGCGGCAGACAATGCCAATCAGCGAAAGCGGCGGCTTCTTCAGCTTGAACCCGCGCACCGAAAAATAGTGGACGAACGACCGGTATAGCTCCTCGAACCGCCCGGCCCACTTGTCGCGCTGACCGCGAGGATGGGCCACCAGGTAGTGACCGGTGCCGCTGACCTCGAATCCCTTGCCCAGGTCGCGGAGCAACTCCGCGCGAAACTCCGACGGCGCGTAGGGCCGAAATCGACTGGATGTTTTATGGTAGTCGGTGGCCCTATCGGGGTCGAACTCCCAAAGCCACCCGTCGCGTCCCAGCATGTGGACCCGCTGGCGGCTCCATGCCAGCGGGGTTCCCTCGATCTGCCGGCCGTCCAGTCTCAGCTCGACCATCCATTCGACCGCTTCGGCGGCCCCGGCACGGCCCGCGCACAACAACCCGGCAACCAGCACGCCAACGGCGATTCGCATAAGAACTTCCCCCGGGGTTCCGCTTGTGCGCGTCATTACAAGTGTAGTATGCCATTAGTCTCGAGGATTCAGTAAGCGTCCTGAACGCTGGATATCCGCCGGAAAAACACGTAAAATACTCGTAGTGCTCCGTCACAGCTAGAATGATGGGTTGGCCGTTTGGCGGGGCAGCAACGCTGCCCGCTGAAATCCGACTGTCGCGGGCCGCGTTGCGGCCCCGCTAAACCCCAAAATCGGCTTTTCGCGGGAGATACAGCCATGTTGGGTTTTGCATTGCTCGCCGGGTGTACGTTGGCCGCTCAGGTCGATGCAGCGGCCCAGGGCGACTTGCCGCTCGAAGTCCGCCGCCTGGTTCGCCAACTCGACTCCCCGCAACTCCTCCAGCGCCAAGAAGCCGAGCAGAAGTTGCTCGCGCTGGGACCGAAAATCCTCGACCTGCTGCCGCGAATAACCGAACGCACGCCCGCCGAAGTCAAACAGCGGCTGGGCCGCATCCGGCAGAAGCTTCAGCAGGCCGCCGCCGAGGCCGTCGCCCGGGCATCCTCGGTAACGCTACAGGGCAAGGACATGCCGCTCTCGAAAGTCCTTGCCGCTATCGAGCAGCAGACGGGCAACAAGCTGGTGGACTATCGACGGCGGTTCGGCCACCAGGTCACCGATCCAAAGCTCGACCTCGACTTCAACGAGACCCCGTTCTGGCAGGCACTCGACCGGGCCCTCGACCAGGCCGAGTTGACCACGTACGCCTACGGCGAGCCGGGCGCAATCAGCATCATTCGGCGCCAGCAGGGCCGCACGCCGCGCGTCGGTCGGGCAAGCTACAGCGGGCCGTTTCGCTTCGAGCCGACCGCGATTCTCGCCCAACGCGATCTCCGCGAGCCCGACAATACCTCGTTGCGGCTGAAAATGGAGATTGCCTGGGAGCCGCGGCTCAGCCCAATCAGTCTCAAGCAAAAAATGGCCCAACTCAAGGCCGTCGATGACGGCGGCAAACCGCTTGCGGTCGAGGACGCGGCGGCCGAACTGGAGGCGTCCGCCGGCCGGGGCGCGGCGGCCGTCGAGATGATCCTGCCCTGGAAACTCCCCCCCCGCAGCGTCAGCCGAATCGCCAGCCTCAGCGGCACGCTGACGGCCATGATCCCCGGCAGGGTCGAGACCTTCAGCTTCGAGAACCTCGCGGGCGCAAAGGGCGTCGAGAAACGGATCGCCGGCGTGACCGTGATCCTGGAGCAGGCCCGAAAAAACAATGAACTCTGGGAGGTCCGCGTCCGCATCCGTTTCGATTCGCCGGGCGAGGCGCTGGCCTCGCACCGCGGCTGGATCTTCAACAACGAGGCGTACCTGGAAGGCCCCGACGGCAAACACGTGGAATACGAAACCCTGGAGACCACCCGGCAGGCGGCCAACGAGGTCGGCGTGGCCTATCTCTTCTCGCTCGACGCCCCCTTGGCCGACTACAAGTTCGTCTACAAGACCCCCGGCGTAATCGTGGCAACCGGCTTCGACTACGAAATCAACGACATGAAGCTGCCGTAGGAGTGGGGATTGCAGATTGCAGATTGCAGATTGGGGATGGACGCATTGTTCAACGCATGTTTCACCGGCGGAAAGAAGAATTAAACGGGACAGGTCTAATTATTGACGATTCGGCAGCGGATTGGTAGGATGTCCGCACGTTAAGAACCGCAGGCACCGCTCCGAAGCCCGATAATTAGACCTGTCCCGTTTAATTCTCCCCGCCCAGCAGTTGATCCACGGCGGCGCCGATATTTGGCGCGGCCATGAGCGTTTCGCCGACGAGCACGGCCTTGACCCCGGCCGCCTGGAGCCGCTCGACGTCGGCGCGGCTGCGGACACCGCTCTCGGCGACCAGCAGGCGGTCGTTGGGAATCTGCCGGCAAAGCCGCAGCGTGTGGTCCAGGTCGGTGGTGAAGGTCCGCAGGTCGCGATTGTTTATACCCACCGCGCGGGCGCCGCAGTCGAGCACCCGCGGCAGGTTGGCCGGCTCGAACAGCTCGACCAGCGGCGTCATGCCGTGCTCGACAGTCAGGTCGTGCAACTGCTTGAGCAATTCGTCGTCAAGGCATTCGGCGATCAGCAACACGGCATCGGCTCCGGCCGCCCGCGCTTCAAAGACCTGGTACGGATCGATCACGAAATCCTTCCGCAGCAACGGCAGATCCACGGCGGCGCGGATTTGCCTGAGGTATTCCAGGCTGCCCTGGAAGTACGGCTCGTCGGTCAGCACGCTGATGCAAGCGGCGCCGTGGCGGCGGTAGATTTGGGCAATTTCGACGGGGTGGAAGTCGGCCCGGATGACACCGCGGCTGGGGCTGGCTCGCTTGACCTCGGCGATCAGACAGATGGGTCCCGGCCGGCCCAGCGCGGCGAAGAAGTCTCGCACGGGCGGGGCGTCGGCAAGTTTTCTGCGCAACTGAGCTTCGGGCACCGCCGCTTTGGCCCGCTGAAGCTCCTTGCGCTTCGTGGCCACAACCTTGTCGAGGATGTTGGGCATGTGGCTAAGGGCCTTTTGTTGCAACTTCTGCTCGCCCGGCGTAGCCGCCGGGGCTAAACAGGTTGGTTGCGGCCGCGGAAGGCGGAAAGACCGGGCAACGGTGATACTGGAATTCCCCTTCCGCCTTCCGCCTTTATTCGAAGGGGTTCTCGCCGTCGCCGAACGGATCGGCGCCGGCATCATCGCCACCACCGCCGGCGCCGCCGAAGGGGTCTTCCCCGGCAGCATCGCCGCCGGCAGGTTCGTCGAAGGGGTTTTCCCCGGCGTCGTCGCCGCCGAAGATGTCTTCGCCGGCCGCGGGCTGCTGGGCGGCGGGTGGCTGGGGCTGATCTTGCAGTTCGTCGAGCCCCTTCTGCTCGGTCGGCGGCGCTTCGTCCCGGGCTGCAAGCAGGCTGGCGTCGTGGACGAGCGGCTCGGTCAACTCCATCTCGTGCAGGCACTGGATCAGCCCGGTTTCGGTTCCCAGGTAGATTCGATCGGTGTCGGAGTTGATCAGCTTGATGTTCGAACCGGCGGCGGGGATGGTATCCAGCCGCCCGCCCGTCTCGGCGTGCAATACGAGGATTCGCTCGAGGCGGTCGGTCACGTAGACGCGTTGCTTGCTGGCGGCGACGAACTGCATGACTCGGGGCGCCCACCACAGTTCCTGGCCGGTCTTGGCGTCGATACAGTACATACCGCCGGGCTGGGTGGCGACGTAGACGCGTTGTCCGATGACCACGGCCGGCTGCAAGATGGGCTCTCCGGTGGAGAATCGCCACAGCGACTCGCCGCCGTTCTCCTGGATGGCGTGGACGAAGCCGTCTCGGGAAGCGGCGAAGATGATACCCGAGTCACCCGGCTTTTTCGGATCGCCCGGCAGATAAGTCGGTTGGGCGGCAATACCGGCGTCGGTCTCCAGCCGCCACTTGATTGCCAGGCGGTCCTCGCTACGGCGATCTATGCGGCCGATGTTCAGATAGCCGCGATCGGTCGGCCAGACGCAGTACTCTTCGCCTTGGTTCTGTCGGGTAACGAGCGGCTGCACCATGGCGCGGCCGATCGACTGGCAGGACATCGGCGGGATGTATTCCTGCCGAATCCGGATGTTCTCGCGGCGGTCTTCTTCCAGTTGCAGCTTCTCTTCTTCGGTGAGATTCTTCTTGATCTTGCCCAACTCGTGCATCGGATCGGTCAGCGGGTCGAGGCGGTAGGCCATGACCATTCCATTGACCATGGGGATGTACGCGCGTTTCTCGCTTACGGCGGGTCCGGCGCCCGGTGCGCCCTTGACCTGGACTTCGTAGAGCAAATCGCCGTTGAAGCGGTTGCAGACGTAGAGTCGCGAGCCGTTGACCACCGCCAGCAGGTCGCGGCTGGCGCCCGGCGCCAGGCTGGGATGGTCGGGGCGTCCGAGTTGCCTTGCCCAGTAGGTCTCACCCGTCTCCGCGTCGATCGCATGGACCATCGCCCGATCCGTTTGCACGTAAAGCGTGCCCTCGTGGAGCACCACGTACCGCACCCGACCCATGCCGCGATCCATTTGGACCTGCGTGAACCAGGGTCTGGTGAGGCCGTGTCGGGCGGCCGTAGTCTCGGGAATGATTTCCGTTCGCGGGCCGGCCAGCAAGCGACCGTCGGAGCACAACGCCGCCAGCAATGCGGCGGCAGAGACGAAATGGCGGATCATGATCGTCCTCGGCATTCCTGTTCCCATGGGGCCCTTGAAGACTCCGAGCGGAGACAACCCTAATTACTCTATGATACCCGGAAAACCGACCGAATGGAAGGGCCGACCGGCCGTGTGGCCGCGCGGCCGCGCGGCCGGATGTGGGCCTCAGAGCGTATTTCAAAAGGGTGCCACTGGCGGCTTGTCTGCCAGTGTGGGGCGTGAAATAGCGCGAATCGGCACGGGCGGACAAGCCGCCCGTGCCACCCCGAATGTCCGCAAACGGCCTTTTGGAACACGCTCTCAGCGGTTTTTCTTCTTTTTCCCCGGGCCCCGGGCACCCGGCCGGGCGGCTCCGCCGGGTCGCTTGCCGCCGGCCTTGGGCTTCCGCTGTCCCAGGGCGATTCCCCAGACGGGACCCTTGTGGGTATGTCGCGGGCGGCTGCCCTTGCCCACCATCTGCTTGATCCGCGGGTCGACGCGGACCAGCCGGAACGTCCCGTTGTGTTGTTTGGAGATGTCTTGCAACACTTTCTCGGTCCCCGGCTTGGCCAATTCCATGCCGACCGTGTGGATCGAGCGCACCCCGGTTTGCTTGGGCTTCAGCCCCATCAGGTATTTGTAGGTATCGTCGGTGAACGCGCCGTCGGTGAGAATATAGATGCCGTCGGGCTTCAAGGCCAGGGCCTTTTGCATGGCGCCTCTGGCGTTGGTTTTCAGGACCAGTTCGACCGTCCGGAGCCAGTTTTTCAGGGCCTGCTTGTTCTCCGGCGAGGCCTTGACCATGCCGGAGGCCGGGCGGGGATGAAACAGCGGATAGGCCGTGTCGGAAAAGAAGAACACGTAAAACGACTGGTAGGGTGTCATCTTGGAAACCGAGTTGTACAGCTCGTAGCAGGCGGCCTCGAAGCGGCCGTCTTTCATGCTCAGCGAGTTATCGACCACGAAGACGAATTTTCTGCCGCCGGCCTTCAGTCCGTAGAACTCGGCCCCACCCATCCCGTCGCCGGCGGTCGACCAGCCCTTGCCGTCTTTGCCGAACAGGGTGCCGATATCGCCCATCGTTTTGGAGAGGTTAACCGTTCCTATATCGACGGCGGCCTGGGTTTCGATACCGGCCGGCTCGCCGAAGGCGGCCATGCCGGGGTCTTGAACGTTGATCGGCAGGGCGTCGGCCTGCTCCAACTCGATGTCGTCGAGCTGGTCCTCCAGCGTCGAGTCTTCCAGGTCTTCCAGCTCCTGGCCCTCGACGTGGGCCATCAGGAACCGGTCCTTCTGCTGCTGCTGCGCAAGCGTAATCCACGTCAGGGCGAGGACCATTAGCAGAACCGCGTGGAAGATCGCGCTGACGAGCCAACTCGACGAACTCTCCCACAACGCGGCAATACTCAGCGGGCGCTGGTCGTCTTCGTTGCGATCGGTCGCGCGAACCGCCACCGTGCCGGCCGAAGCGGCGGCAGGGCGCGCCGACGGAACCGCCGCGGGAGGGGCGACCTGTGAAGCTTCGCAGCGAATAGACCCGGAGGTGCTCATGGCCGTCCTCCACCGATTGCAGACCACCTAATTGCAGTATAACCCTTCAGTCCGCCGTCCGTCAATGACTATCGCACTTGCCGAAAGTACCCATCACGCCGTAGCGTGATGCAGGCTCGTCACGCAGAGCGTGACGGGTACTATGGACGAAAACCGGAGAGTTATTCTTCGGCGGTCCCTTAACGAGCGGGCAAGGTATGCCCGTCAAACAGCCCTGATACCTGATACCTGATACCTGCACCGCTATTGCTGCTGCTGGTGCTTATCGAGCACGTCCTGAAGGACGAAATCCTTGGGGAACGGTTCGTCGAGTTGATCGAGGATCATCCGGTAGCGGCCGATCACCTGGACCATATCGTCGAGGAACGTCTCGTCGTCGAGCAGTTCGGGGAAGGCGTCGAGGACTTTTCGCCAGATGGCAAGTCCGTCGTCATAGTGTTTCAGTGCGGCGGGCAGGTCGGCATCGGCGAATGCCCGGTCGCCGAGGTAGACGAGTTTTCGGGCGGCCAGGGTGTCGTCGCGCTGTTCGATCTTGGCGCGATTACCCCAGTACACGAAGTTGACGATCTGCCGATAGCGCCGAATGACGTCGGCCTTTTTTTGGGCATCGGCGGCTTGCTCGGCCAGTTCGAGCGCCTGCTTGCGTTTTTTGGCGTCGGCGATTCGGCGGGCGACGTCCCGGTTGGTGACCTTGGCGGCCTCTTGCGCTTCGCCGGCGAGCAGGTACTGCTGCTCGGTTCGTTCTGCGGCGGGAGTGTCCAGCGCAAGGCGCTGTTCGTCGGTAAGCCTGGCGCGTTTTTCTTCGAGGATCTTTTTGCGCAGGCCGGGCTCAAGGGCGTCGATCTTATCGGCCCGGTCGCCGGCGATCTGCTCGAAACGCTCCCGGTCGTTCAGTTGGATGCCGACGCCTTGGGCGGTGGGGATGTCCTTTTGGCCGAAACCCTGGATGTTTCGTTTGCTGTTTCCGACCCAGTAGTCGTAGGCGTCCATCCATGCCCGCCGCGCCACTTCTCCGAACGTACCGTCGGCCTCCAGGGCGTCGGCGTAGTTCATCTGGCACATGGGTGCATCGCTGTAGAATACGACGGGGCTGGTGCCTTCGATTCGGGCGCCTTCGTCGACGAGTTTTTCCGCCTTGCGAAACCACTGCTTGCCGACCAGCCAGTTGTCGCGTTCGGCCACGGGTCGATCACCGTGGAAGTCGTCATCATTTTTGAAGAGGCGGCGGAACTGCAGCTTCTCGTCGCTGCGGCCGATCTTTTGCGAAATCACCCAGCCGATGTACCACGGCAGGTGCGCATTGTGCGTATTGTACTTGGTGCCCTCCTTGAGAAAGTCGATGCCCCGAATTACCCAGCGGTAGCGCTCGCGGAAATCGTCGAACTCGGCGGAGACGTTGTAGGCCAGGTTCCAGCCCTGGAATCGCCAGACGGAGACGAAGTTGGGCTGGAGTTTGACGACTTGCTCCAGTGTGGCGGAGAGGTTGGTCCAGTCCTTCTTCATCTTGTAGCGGTTGGCTTTCTCCCAGAGGATGTTGGCTGCGATACCCCGCATCCCCAGAGTTGCCAGCTTGACGGCTTCGCCGGTC
>Ga0180429_10001742_pt1 | contig 18335 bp, 17 predicted proteins | sample SS_ome_FD_132428 | JGI IMG/M metagenome (GOLD analysis project Ga0180429, IMG submission 132428) | Hypersaline lake sediment archaeal communities from the Salton Sea, California, USA - SS_1_S_1 metaG | ecosystem: Environmental > Aquatic > Non-marine Saline and Alkaline > Hypersaline > Sediment ...
GGCGAGAGGGGCAAAGCCAGGCGTTGGGATTTGCAGACAATCGTCAAGAAGTCTCTCACAAAAATATAGGAATTTTTTCCAGTTGAACCACGCACCAAGACATTACTGCTTAACTGATGCAGCGTCAGGGGCAACACTACTTCCTCCTTCACCGTTGCACAACGATGCTTTTTTCTTGCCCATCTTAACATTTTCTTGAACAGTTGAGGCTATTCTCGTCGGCCTTGATCACTGTCCAAGATGACTGCGGCCGCCCCAATTTTCTTTTTGACGAGGCCCATTTTCTTCTTGTAACTTTTGTAACGATTGCTAAGATTGACGTGGGTGGTGTCCCCATGTGCGGGTTGAGAAAACTGTAGTCATACGGTTCGGGTAACTTGTCTATTGTGGGGAGCAGGTTGCCTGCAGAGTGGAACTGTATGATAGTGAGGTTGTCTGAATAGACGGGGCGCGTCACCGGGAAGGTGCAGCGACTTGTCGGTAGTGCCGTCGGGGCGGACGTCGGCCATGCGGCTTCAGGGTGGGCCTACCTGTGAGTTCTTGGTGGGTGGCTGGGCTATTGAGGCAACGCCCAGTGAGTACGCGATTCCTGATGGTAAGGTGTGCTCGAGTAGATTAGCGATGGGGTTGTCGCTGACAAGAGTGCGGTCGGTCGCTACCGGAAGGCACGGCACTTTGGCGGCCGCGTACGGTGTTACGGTACTGACCTGCATGCAATGTGTCCAGGCAATGGCCTATAGATATTTTTGGAGAAGCTTAAGAGGTTATATGACGACCAGTACAGCACTTGATGCAAAAGGATTTGATGAGCTGGAGCAATTCATCAAAGATTTGGATCTTGAAGATTCATGCCAGGCACGGGAAGGTGCTCTAATCGAGGTCCTGCACAAAGCTCAGAGCGTTTTTGCTTATCTTCCCTCAGATGTGCAGGAGTTTGTGGCAGAGAAACTCCAGCTATCGCTGGGCCATGTATACGGAGTTATCAGCTTCTACTCTTATTTTACTACGGAGCGGAAGGGACAATTTGAGATTAACTTCTGTACTGGCACCGCCTGCTTTGTCCAGGGGGCAGGAAAGGTGATTGAGCGATTTGAAGAGTTGCTCGGCATCAAGATGGGTGAGGTCTCTGCGGATGGCAAGTTCTCGCTCGGTCATCTCAGGTGTGTTGGTGCCTGCAGTCTTGCACCTGTTGTCATGGTCAATGACAAGACGTATGGCAATGTGACGCCGGAGATAGTCCCACAAATTATCGCGGATTGTCAATAAGAGTGAACACGCGGGCTGAGCATTGCAGCTCGTTCTTTCGGGTCCCAAGCGGAGTACATACATGGTTAAGATTGGGGATATCCCCCTGAAAAAACTGGCAACCAGGCGGGCATTGATTGAGTTGGCCAGAAAATGTGAGACTGCTGAGGTTGATAGTGAGGCGGTTCATATCTTTGTGGGAATGTCAACGTGTGGACGTGCCTCCGGGGCGGAAGAGACGTACGCGATTATGAAGTACGAACTGGAAAAGCTAGGCCTTGAGCAGGATAGGGTTAGGTTGTTCCAGACGGGGTGCATAGGTCTTTGTCATGCCGAGCCGATTGTGGAAGTGCAATATCCTAACCAGAAACGGATAACCTTCGACAAGGTTGGGACTGCCCGTGGTCGCAAAATTGTGGTGGAAATTGCCAAGAATATTGACGGCAAAAAAGTGTTTTCCACGGGCATGGGCCTGGGGATATATACGAAACAGACGCGCATCGCTTTGCGTAATTGTGGCTCCATAGATCCCCGGAGAATTCGCAGTTATATTGCCAGCGGCGGGTACCAGGAACTTGCCAAAAGTATCTTTGAAAGAACTCCGGAAGAGGTTATTCAAATTGTTACGGATTCCGGGCTGCGGGGGCGGGGCGGCGGTGGTTTTCCGACCGGGCTCAAGTGGGGCTTTGCCCGGAAGGCCAGTGGAAATCCCAAATACATGGTCTGTAACGCCGACGAAGGTGATCCGGGGGCGTTTATGGATCGTTCAATTCTTGAAGGCGATCCGCATTCCATTATCGAAGCCATGGCCATTGGGGGATATGCTATTGGGGCCAATAAAGGCTATATCTACGCTCGGGCCGAATATCCCCTTGCGGTTGCCCATTTACGCAATGCAATCAACCAAGCCCTCGAAGCCGGCCTGATGGGCAATAACATCCTGGGCAGTGACTTCTCTTTCCACATCGAGATTCGCTATGGTGCCGGGGCCTTTGTCTGCGGCGAAGAAACCGCATTGATACATAGTATTGAGGGGCATCGCGGTGAACCCACAAATAAGCCGCCATTCCCCGCAAACTCGGGCCTTTGGGGCAAACCCACCAACGTCAACAATGTCGAAACCCTGGCCAATATCGTGCCGATTCTGGAAAACGGTCCGGAATGGTTCAAGGGGGTCGGCACGGAAAATAATTCCGGAACCAAGGTGTTTGCTTTGGCCGGTAAAATCAAGAATGTTGGGCTGGTCGAAGTGCCCATGGGAACAACTATTCGAGAAGTTGTCTACGGACTGGGGGGCGGCTCGTGTAGCGGGAAATCTATCAAGGCCGTGCAAACCGGCGGCCCATCTGGCGGTTGTATTCCCTCGTCCAAATTCGATACCGAAATTACTTATGAGAACCTGGTTGCCCTCGGCTCCATGATGGGGTCCGGCGGCATGATCGTCATGGACGAAGATACAAACATGGTCGAATTGGCCAAATTCTACCTTGAGTTCACGGTGGAAGAATCGTGTGGCAAATGTAGCCTATGTCGCCTGGGCACCAGACGGCTACTTGATCTTTTGGAGAAGATTATTGACGGTCGGGGCGTAGAAGAAGATATTGCCGATCTGGAAGCAACGGCAGAGTGCATCAAGGCGGGCGCACTGTGCGGCCTGGGGCAAACAGCGCCAAATCCCATCCTTTCGACCCTGCGTTGGTATCGGCAAGAGTATGAAGCCTTTATTGGAAACGGCGATAATCAATTCGCTTATCGTATCGATCCGGACCAATGTGTCGGTTGCACCGCTTGTGCCAAGGCCTGCCCCGTGGAGTGTATCGAAGGCGAGGTCAAGAAGGTCCACACTATCCGTGAGGAGGATTGCATCCGCTGCGGAGCTTGTGAGGCCAAGTGTAAATTTGACGCGATAAAGAAACAGAAGGTTAAGGCCTGTTAGTGCGACCTGCGGTGAAAAGCCGTATTTGTGGCGTGTGGTGTCGCAAACATGCGTACGGTTTCGTGCAGGCCGTTCTGCTGCCAAGGCCGGCCAAGCACCCCCGTGAGTGGAAAATCCTGACATAAACACCACGAAGTCGAATTGTCGTGTGATTTGGGTAGTGGTTAAGCATTCTAGTTGATGAAGGAAGGACGATGGCTAATTTTCTGGCCCCTGGTGATTTGTCGAAAGCGTTTGTTGGCATAAGTGAAAAAAAGGCAAACTTGACTCCTGGCAAGATGCTCGTGCTGGGCGTTCTTGCTGGTGCCTATATTGGTTTTGCCGCACACGTGGCGACAACAATCGCCACTGGTCCCTGTGAATGGCTGGGTCTAAAGAAATTCTTGATCGGGGCGGTTTTCAGTTGCGGCCTGATGTTGGTTATCATTCCAGGGTCAGAGTTGTGGACCGGAAACAATATGATGACAATTGGATTGCTTGACAGAAAGATCAGTCTGGCAGCCATGATGAAAAACTGGCTCTTGGTTTTTGTTGGGAATCTTATCGGATCTGTTCTGGTTGCTTTCATCATCGCCAAGAGCAGCGGTTTGCTGGACGGAGCGATTGGCGGCACTGCGATTAAAATTGCTGCAGCCAAGGTTGGCTCTGGCCCATTCGCCAGCGAGACATCTGCCGAATTATCTCACAATTACGCGTATCTGTTCCGTGCTATCGGCTGCAATTGGCTGGTATGCCTGGCGGTGATGATGGCTATTGCGGCCCAGGATATTGCCGGGAAGGTTCTGGGGATATTCTTTCCCATCATGGCCTTTGTTGCATCAGGCTTTGAGCACTCCATTGCCAACATGTATTTCATTCCTGCGGGTATTTTTGCCAAAGCATTCCCGAATGCCGTTGCGGCGTCGGGGCATACCAGCGAAACGCTCCAAAACCTGAACTGGGTTACAATGTGGTCGCAGAATATCGGCATTGTAACGCTGGGCAATTTTATTGGAGGTGCCATATTCACCGGTTGTGTTTATTGGTGGATATTCGTTAAAGATGATTCGAAGGCCAGCACGAAATCGCACGCGACTGCCCAGGCCAGGGTTGAAAGGGTCTTAGAACCCACTCCCAGCCAAGCCAACTAGGGCTTCCTCTGTGTTGTTGATGGATTGACGGTGACGTTTTCGCAAACAACCCGAAAGAGGACGCGAAGAGCTTCTTAGAAGAGTTGCGATGCAGTGCAATAATACTTGCCCCAAGAAAGGCGCAAACGTGAATATTACTATTGATGGCCAAGTGTACGAGGCACAGCCAGGCCAGACCGTTTTGGATGTTGCGAGAGAAAATGGCGTTTATATTCCCACGCTGTGCCAGCATGCCCGCGTTGCAAATTCTGGGCGCTGTCGGGCCTGTGTGGTAGAAGTACAAGGTATGCGGGGCGGCCTGAAGGCTTCATGTGTTCTGGAAGCACAAGATGGCATGGTCATCAACAATGAAACGAGCGAGATCGTGCGGCGAACACGGCGCTTGGTCGTAGAGCTTCTGCTAGCCAGTGGAAATCACGACTGTCTGGCCTGCGAAAAGAACGGCGCGTGCGAACTACAGGAGGTCGCGTATCGTCTGGGAGTTGAAAAAGCGCCATTTGAAATGGAATCCAAAGCTCCCGAGATGGACAATACTGGCAAAGGTATTATTCGCGATCATACCAAATGCATACACTGCGGTAGATGTATCGCGGCGTGCAACAACAATGTGATGCACGAGGTGCTGAACATGGGCGCGCGCGGGGACGAGTCGTATGTCATTTGTGATAACGGCAAAGGCATGGGCGAGTCCAATTGTGTTCAGTGTGGCGAGTGCGTACAGATATGTCCCGTCGGCGCGCTGACCTACAGGACTGCCAAGAACCAAGGCCGTCAGTGGGAATTGGAAAAGAAACGCGTGATTTGCCCGTATTGTGGTGTGGGTTGTGTTATTGAGATTGCTGTCAAGGACGGCAGGTATATTTCGGCGCAGGCTCCTGAAAAAGGCTATGAGAGGACGCCCAATAAAGGGATGCTCTGTGTGAAAGGTCGCTTTGGTCTTGACTTCGTCAATCGTCCTGATCGCCTCAAAACCCCTCTGGTCCGGCGAAATGGCAAACTCGAAGAAGCCACCTGGCAAGAAGCTTTGGACTTGGCAGCAAGCAAGTTCAAGGCTCTCAAGGAGCAATACGGTTCATCTGCTCTGGGCTGCTTTAGTTCTGCCAAAACTACCAATGAAGAGAACTATGCCATGATGCGTTTTGCTCGTGGCGTTCTGGGCACAAACAATGTGGACCACTGTGCCCGTCTGTGTCATAGTTCCACAGTTGCCGGTCTTGCCACCACCCTGGGTAGCGGCGCCATGACGAACAGCATGCAGGAAGCCCACAACTCTGATGTTATTCTGATTACCGGCAGTAACACCACTTGGTGTCACCCGGTTTTCGGAGGCATGATAAAAAAGGCTGTCAAGCAAAATGGCGTTAAGCTGATTGTGGTGGACCCGCGTGAAACCGACTTGGCAAAGATTGCCGATCTCCATGTCCGCCAGCGGGGTGGCTCTGATGTGGCCTGGCTGATGGGCGTGCAGAAGATCATTGTGGATGCCGGATGGCACAACAAGGAATATGTCGCAAACCACTGCGAAGGCTGGAAGGAATACAAGAAAGCGCTGGACTTCTACACGGCCGAAAAAGTCGAAGAGCTCAGCGGTATTGCGCCGGAGCAACTTCATGAGATCGCCAGACTTTACGCTACCAGTGGCGTCGGAGCAATTTACTACAGTATGGGCATCACGCAGCACAGCCATGGTGTTGATAACGTCAAGGCCGTAGCCAACCTGGCACTCATTACCGGCAATCTCGGTGTGAAGGGTGGTGGCGTCAATCCGCTGCGGGGCCAGTCTAACGTGCAAGGCGCCTGCGATATGGGCGCACTGCCGAACGTCTTGAGCGGCTACCAACCCGTGGCCGATGAAAAAGTCCGTGCGAAGTTCGCCAAGGCATGGGGGGTGGCACCGGCGGACATGGATTCCGAGATCGGCGAAACGGTCACTACCATGATCGATAAATGCGGAGACAAGATCAAGGGACTCTACATTATGGGGGAGAACCCTATGGTGGCCGACCCTGACTTAAACCATGTTGAAGAGCAGCTTGAAAAACTCAACTTCCTGATCGTTCAGGATATATTCCTGACCGAAACGGCTCATAAGGCCGACATTGTTCTGCCAGGAAGTGCATTTGCTGAGACAGCAGGGACCTATACGAATACCGAGCGCCGTGTCCAGTATGCCGATGCCGCGCTTGGGGCCCCCGGCGATGCCAGAGCCGACTACTGGATCATCGCAGAAATGGCCAAACGCTTGGGCAGTGATGACTTTCCGAATACCCAAGAGGCGATCTTTGCGGAGATCAAGCAGCTTACCCCCTCCTACCACGGTATGACAAAAGAGCGTCTGCTTAAAGAAGAGGGATTGCGTTGGCCCTGTCCGAACGAGGACCACCCCGGTACACCGATCCTTCACATCAACAAGCCTGTACGCGGTAAAGGGTTACTCTCTGCCTTGGAATATCGCTCGCCAATGGAAGAGCCTTGCGGTGAGTATCCGCTTCGCCTTGCGACAGGACGGATGCTGGAGCATTTCCATACCGGCACAATGAGTCGACGGTCAAAAGTGCTTGATGCTATCGTGCCTCATGGTTCCATCGAAATCCATCCTGCCGACGCTGACGCGCATCATATCGTTCATGGTGAAATGGTCAAAGTCAGCACGCGTCGCGGGGCTGTCGAGACGGTGGCCAATGTCACTGAAAGCGTGGCTGAAGGGACACTTTACATGGCCTTTCATTTTGCCGAGGCGGCAGCTAACCGTCTGACTCATAATGCGCTCGATCCAGTTGCCAAAATCCCCGAGTATAAGGTCTGTGCAGCGAAAATTGAGAAGGTCTGATTAACTGTGTCTCAGCCAGGGAAAGGTCTGCGGCAAAGGCTAGTTTTGCATTGGCTGGAGCAAATGGGCCGTGTTGTTACATCCGCTCGAATAGATGCGTAAGGAAGATGGGATGGCTGCTGACGGGCGTAGGCTTTGTGGTGTTATGGTTATGTGCCACAACGACTGTTTCAATCGCCTGGCGTCCCTGCCGTGAGCAGACCACATCTTGATAAAATTGGGGGCTAGCAAAAAATATACGATGTTTTTAGAAGTTCTCTTATGATAGCAGCGAATCATTCTCCTTTGTCACACCTGGCTATCAGGCGGTTGCTCAGGTATCGACGGGTCCTCACTGAAGCTTACAAGCAAGGGACGGCAACCGTCTTTTCTCATCAGATTGCCTCCATGTGCGGCCGTAACAATGCTTATGGGGGGTCCGCGCAGGTACGCAGGGACCTCATGCACCTCGGCTGCGAAGGAAAGCCAAACAGTGGTTATAATATTGAATCGGTGTTATCCGAATTGGAAACCTTTTTGGCTCCCGATATTACGAGTACCGCTTTGATTGGTGTAGGGCATCTTGGCAAGGCATTACTGCGGCATTTCACCCAAGAACACGCCGGCTTTTCCGTTGTGGCCGCTTTTGACTGTGATCCGGAAAAGATAGATCGGGTGATATCTGGCTGTCATATTTTTTCTCTCGATCGCTTTGCAATAGTCGCTCAAGAAATGAATATTACCCAAATCATGCTTGCGGTACCCTCCAGTGTCTCTCAGCAGGTGGTTGATCAAACTAGCGGTTGTGGGGTCAAATCCATAGTCAATTTTACGTCGTTGCCTCTGTCTGTTCCATCGGGGGTATTTGTCGAAAATGTGGACCTGATAGCTTCGGTGGAAGTGGCTGCTTTCTTGGGTAAGCAGATTCAACTGTCCAGGGGGGCTCCATAGTCAAAACCATACCCCTTGCTGGGAACAGCGGAGCGTCTTGCCAATAGAGGTGGTTATGACAACGGGGAGACACCGGGTTGACTATGTGAACCTAAGCTCTTGTAAAGCAAGTGTGTGGGGCGATTAGGCACAGGATTGTGTGCCGGCGAGAGGGTGTCGAGGCACCTTCACGAAGGAATTTGCGATGGAACAGCGTTGTTATATTGAATCTGAGCCCCATACCCCCTTGCAGATAGCATCTACAATAAAACTGTCCGACTCGGGCACCGGGCCGCCGGTCGGGCGAGAAACCTGCCATGTTATTGTGGAAGCTCCACTTGTAATTGACGTAGCCAACGTTGGGACGTTTACGGTAATGGCCTTGCCCCAGAACAGGCGTTTCCTGGCCGTGGGCTTTCTCTTGGCCGAGGGAATCATCGACAAGGTCTCCGACATGGCTCTGCTCAATGAATGCCCTGACGATCCAAACGTGATTCGTATTCAACTTACTAATCCGGGCGGCAAGCGTACCCCCAACCGCAACTTGGTGGTGACTTCCTCGTGCGGATTGTGTGGAAACACGGCACTTGAACAACTGCTGGATTCACTTGGATCGGCGCCTGATACGTTACGCGTCAGTTCAACGAATATTCATGGGGCTTTGAATGACATGTATGCTCGCCAGGAGCTGTTCAAGCAAAGCGGCGGGACGCATGCGGCCGCGATCTTTGACTGCCATGGCGAGATAATTGCCTTTGCTGAAGACATCGGTCGCCACAATGCCTTGGACAAGGTGATTGGTCAATGTTTGTTGGAAGGGCGGGACGGCCCCGGCTGTGGTGTCGCCTTGTCCGGCAGAGTAAGCCTGGAATTGGTGGTTAAGTGTGCTCGCGCTGGAATTGAGTTGATTGCTGCTATTTCGGCGCCGACTTCGCTCGCAATAGCCGCCGCCGAAAAGTGCAATATCTGCTTATGCGCATATGCACGCAAGGATCGTCTTACTGTGTTCATGCATCCACATCGAGTGATGGAGATCGACTAAGTTTTCTTTGGACTAGACCTCGCAAGAACGAAAAGAGATAACCCGTGGCAAAGCATATTATTGGAGCAGTTCTTGCCGGTGGGCAGGGGATAAGATTAGGCACGCCGCACAAAGGATTGCATTGTCATAGTCCCGGAAAAACCGTTCTCGAACACGTTATTGGAGAAATACACAAGGCGGGAATCAGTGACGTTGTCATTTCCGCCAATGACCCCGCACCATACAGGCCATTTGACAAAACTATAATTGCTGACACCTATCCTGGCAAAGGGCCACTTGCGGGAATTGAGGCGGTGCTGGCTTATGCCGCGGAAAACACACCGGCGAATAACGTGTTGTTCCTGCCCTCTGACCTGCCCGGCGCCAACGCAGAGTTGGTCAGCCGCCTCGTGCAGACACTGTCGCAAAACAACGCTGATGTCCTGTATGCCGTCGAGCAGCTAACGGGCAGGCCCCACTCTCTGTGTTGTGTTGTTCCCCTCAACGCATTGAAAGCAATCCGCAACGCGGTTAAGCAGGATAGATGTCGCGTCACACCTTTATGGAATGAACTCGGATGCCAAAAAGTGGCATTTGATAATGCGTCGCTCTTCTTTAACATAAATACACCCGCTGATCTTGCCGCGTGGCAGAGATGTTCGCAATGACCTTGCCATTACTTGTAGCGGGTGCATTTGACGAAACGCGGACTCACGTTATCGCTCTCAATGTTGTGGGCATTGCATGGAGCCAGCAGGCCCGCGGCTGTGTTCGGGGCGAGAGCAAGAGTAAAGAACCCCGTGCAACGGCAGCCCTCTATGCCCCGGCAAAATCGCGTGTGCCATAGCGTGGGGAATTGCACAAAAGAATATATCTCTATGGGGCAATTGGACGCATTGCTGAATTATTTGGACATTCAAATGTGTAAGTGTTGCCTGGAGTGCTGTTAATGATTCTGTGGGTCGTAAGTGGAGCATGTCGACATGTCGGCAAAACGTGGCTTGCTACGCGGTTAGCCGCGCTGCTGCCAAATGCCGTCTACGTCAAGATAGGCCATGGCCGCCCCCGACCAGACGGGCCGGAGAACTATTTCACTTGCCTTGAAGAGTTTGCCGGATTCCAGGCCGAACTGGTTAATTGCGAACACCTCGTGATAGAGTCTAATGCTTTGGCTCTGGAGAAAAAAGGCGACGTGAGATGTTTTATCTCAGCCAAAGCACATTCCCATAATATCCGCGACGACGCCGCACAACTGGAATCTGCCGCTCATATCGTTATAAAACCTGATGCGGACGAAAAAGCATGGTATCAGACACTTGTCGCGATCCTGCCGCCGTCGAAGACTGAGGCAATCTGTCGCCTGCTACGAGCACAGCGGGATTGTGAGATTCCAGAAAATGGAACCGTTCACAGTGGTGCAGGGTAACCGGTGTTGTTGCAGTGAGCCAGCAAGCCGTGATGGATAAACTCGAACACATTGCGACCTTGCTTCTTGCAAGTGACACAAAGGGCCAGATGCGCTCGCACCACCGCGTGCTGGGGGGGCATGCGTGCCTTGGGTAATCAGCCGGTCAACGACCACCGGGCACATCCTCCGCTCCGTGCCGCTGTTCGTTGGTTCCACCGCCCGCTCGGTTATGACAAGCAAGTCATACTGGGTCGCTTTAGCTCGGACTCGACGAGCCAGCTTTTTCGCCCACGGATGTTCCCGCGAACGACGCATATCCAGCTGCGACTCCTGGGGCAAACACTCGACCAAGCTCTGACAGGGTACGCGCGGGACCGGCGACACTTTTTCCCTCGCTTTGGCAAGCATCGCACGCGATACGTCCAGCCGCAGCAGTTCATGAAGCACGCGATGAATCGTTGTATAGGAGATATGACAAGCACCTTTGAAAAAGGCCACCCCCGCCGCCATGTCAGGACCGAGCGGGCCGGCCATAATACCGCTAACTGCAGCGATGAATAAAAAGGGTGGTGCGACTCCTTAATTGAGTGTGCTTGGATTGTGTTTTCGAAAGCAGGCCGACTGATTTGCTTGGCGCAGAGGATGGCCGTTAGCCGCAAGCGGTCTGAAAAGGCTTCGGGTTGTAACGCTGTCATGCGATCTACCTCATGGTTGCGGGCTAAAACATTTAGCCGGCATTGGTCTGCGCCAAGATGCACCAGACTGTTCACGCCAGGGCCTTCGCGGGCGTATTGTGGCTGATGCTGCCCTTTGCCGGGCAGCCGTCGCGGCCCAAAGCGTTGCCATGACCCCGCAGACGCAATTCTTGCCGCGCTGCCGGCAATCTGGCCCATTCCCACCGCCGAGTTGAGCCGCTAGAGCAGACTCTTGTCGCGGGCGTTAAAGGGGGCAAATACCCATCCGCAGGAAAGACGGTTTCATTCTTTTCAGAATGACCTGTTCTAAAGGGCAAGGCAGACCTCAGCAACAAAAGTACGCGATCACGTGTCACGCTTGTGGCTATAAGGCGGTTTTCGCTTGGTAAGCCGGCTCTCAGTATGCACACTAATTCACGTTTGCGATGCATCCGCCGGATTCGCCCGATTTAGATGCGATGGCTCTGGGAGTTGAATCCGTCGTGGTTGACAGGGGCGTTGTGGGGTGGTAAACTGCTCTCGATATGCATGGTGGAGCATCCCCCGTGAGGTTTTTTGCAGAATTGGGGTGTGTTTTTTGGGAGGGAATAGCTATTTTGGGACGTTGATTGGGCCCGGGCGGATGGACAGGTGGCAGTGCGCAGGCAAGGTGTGAGGAAGCGGGGGGTGGGGGCGTTCACGCTGGTGGAGTTGCTCGTGGTGGTGGCGTTGATGGGGGTACTGGTGGGGCTGATGCTGCCGACCTTGGGGCGGGCGCGGCAGGCGGCCCGGCAGGTTGTCTGTCAGGCCCATTTGCGTAGCTGGGGGCTGGGGTTTTCAGCTTATGCCGTGGAGAATGGGGATTGTTGGCCTCACACCGACGGGCTGGACCGGCAGGATGCGAGCGTCGCGCCGCGAACGCCTGCCGATAGGGCCGATTATTATGGTTGGGTGGATGTGCTGGCGCCATTGATGGGGGAGCGGGCCTGGCGGGATTATCCTTTGGGGGAGCGGCCCGGGCCGGGCAGTGTGTTTCAGTGTGCCGCGGCGAGGCTGGGGCCGACGGAGTTGTATGGGTATGACGCCAAGCGGTTGGGGTGGTTTTCGTATGCGATGAATTCGTGTCTGGAGTTGGATGAGAACTGTTGGCGTAACGAGGAGGAGCCGGGCAGAGTGATGCCGAGTTTTTTGAAGGTGTCGCTGATACGCGGGCCGGAGCAGGTGATTTTGCTCTTTGACCAGTTGCTGGATCCACGGTTGGGGTATGACGGCAAGGCGATGAATCGGTCGGCGGGGCGGCATTGCGGCAGTTATCCCAAGGCGTTCAGTGCGCGGCACGGTCGGGGGCCGGACGAGCGGGGCGGATCGATTCTGCATTGCGACGGGCATGTGGACTGGGCAGCGTCGGTGTGGAAGCCTGATTGGCCTGTCGATTTGGAGGTGCCCCCGCGGAGTGATCGGGAGTGGTTTCCCTATTGACCGATGAAGGAAGCAAAGAAGAGATCACCACAAAGAGCACGAAAAGCACGAAGGAAGAAAAGGTGATTGCAGATTTGAGATTGCAGATTGCATATATCAAAAAAAAACGATGCATATAGTTGTTATTGACAGATTTGTCGTGGTGATGTGGGTGTTGGGGGTGTTGGGCTGGGGTGCGCTGGGAGCGGAGCCGAACACGATATACGAGTTGCAGTACACGACGGACATGGCGGGGGTGAGCGATTTTGATGGCCAGGTGGTGGATTGTCGCGGAGGGGTGGTGACGGCGAAGTACGACGGGTTTCGGCCGAAGTTTTTTATAGAGGATCCGAATTGCCCGGACGGTTGGGGGGCGATTCAGGTGAAGGACTGGTTGACGGGGTCGCCGATATTTGACGCGGTGGCGGTGGGAGACTGGGTGTCGTTGCGTCGGGTGGCGGTGGAGGAGTATCGGGGGACGACGTTCTTGCAGTGCTACGGCAGTAATGGGCCGAGCGTGACGGTGGAGGCCAGCGGCGTGGCGTTGCCGGGGCCTTTGGAGGTGGAGCCGAACGACATTGCGGCGCCGGTGGCGGACGGGATGGGGGGCTATTACGTGGCCGAACATTCGGCGGAGCGGTACGAGAGTATGCGCCTGGTGGTGCGACAGGTGGTGGTGACGGCGATGGATATGGGCAAGGCGAGGGACAACTATCGTCTGGAACGCCCGGGCGAGCCCAATGAAGCGTGCTGGGGGGCAGATTACATGAATGTGGATGCAAGTGGTCTGTATCATGCCGCGGTGCTGGCGTCGGCGACGACGGGTCGGCCTTTTTGCCGGGTGGAGGGGGTTCTTGAACAGTATACAAACGGGTCGACAGGGTATGACTATTATCAGTTGTTGCCGATGAGCGGAGGGAACTTAATTGTGCCTCCGTTGGGTGATTTGGATGATAGTTGCTCCGTGGATTTGAGGGATTTGAGTCTTTTTGGGGGGCAGTGGCTGGCGGTGTGCAGCGAGCCAAACTGGTGCGAGGGAGCGGATTTGCTCCGCCAGGAGCCTAACAGCGTGGTAGACGCGGCGGACCTGGCGGTGCTGGGGGAGCATTGGCTGGTAACGGAGTGAGCAAGTGGAACAAGGCAGAAGCAGTAACGCAAAATCGCCAGGGGCTACGGCCTTCTTGATCATGGCAAAAGGCCCATGCCACGCGAGGATTGCGGTAGGATGCCCCCTTCATCGAAAAGGGAAAGGTACCTAAGAGTCGAAAAAAGCAAGGGGGCGTGTTTCTTGGGGAAATGATTGGTTGTTACGTTCAGAAAAGAGAAAAGGAAGTGAGGTAAGATGATGCAGCGACTGAGTGGTATGACGATGATGTGGGCGCTAGCGACGGTGCTAATAGCGAGCGGGGTGGCGCGTGGTGTGTCGGTGTCGATTTATGATCTGCAGTACACGACGAATCCGACGGGTGCGAGCACCTATGAGGGCAGCACGGTCGATTGTTACGGCGGGGTGGTGATTCACAAGTTTGAGGGGTATCGCACACGCGTGTGGCTTTACGATCCGCAGCACGCGGACGGCTGGGGCGGGATTGTGGCGAAGGATTTTTCGGGGGCGGATGCGTTCGGTTCGGTGGCGCTGGGCGACTGGGTGTCGTTGAGCGGGGTGCTGGTGGAGGAGTACCGGGGCAATACGCAGTTGGCGATCGACAATGCGTTGAGTGTGAGCGTGACGGGGACGGGCAACAGTCTGCCCGGAGCGGTGGACGTCGGGGAGGTGGGGTTTGTGGAGGCGTACGAGGCGATGCCGGTGTCGGTGTCGAACGTGACGGTGACGGCGATGGATCTGGGGGCGAAAGAGGACAATTACAGACTGCACAACACGTACGGCGATTGCTGGGCGTCGGATTACATGAATACGGACGCGGAGGGGCCTTACCACGCGGGTGTGTCTATGGGCAGGCAGTTCACGAGTGTGTCGGGTATTCTGGAGCAGTACGAGAAGGAAACGTGGGATTATCTTCAGTTGCTGACCTTGGACAGCGGCAGTTTTGTGCCGGAGCCGACGAGCCTGTTGCTGCTGACGCTGGGGGCGTTGGGGCTGAGGCGCCGGCGGAAAAAGTCATGAGTGGCAGAAGACATCAGGGATTAAAATAAGTGTTGCCTGTGCCCAAGCAGTCATGCCGCGAGCAAGATGGAGGCCACTCGAGAGCATGAAGGGGAGGGGGTGGGGTTGCAATTGGGTTGCAGGCTCTTAGAATGGAAATGAGGCTGGAGCAGAGGGTTTTGTATTGGGGGTCAAGGAGTTGGCTATGAAGCGGGACTATGTGCTGAAGGTGCTTTTTTTCGGGGCGTTGTGGGGTCTGAGTGAGGCGGTGGTGGGGGGCGTGTTTTACCGGGCGGCCCTGCCTTTTGCGTCAGTGCCTTTGACGTTGATAGGTTTGTGCGTCTTGACGGTGGCGCGGTCGCAGTTGCGTTGGGCGGGTAGTGCGACGCTCATAGCAGCCAGTGCGATGCTGTACAAGTTCTTGAATCAGCCATTCTTTGCGTGTCATCTGCTGGGGATCCTATTGTTGGGGCTCTCGTATGACGTAGCCTTCGGGATGATCAAGGGGCGGCGTCTGGCGGCGGCAGCGACGGTCTATGGCGCGTTTGGGGCCTTCGCTGTCCTGATGACATTTGTGTTTCGTTACGGGCCGTGGGTGGAGGGGGGCGCGACAAAGGCGTTGAGTTATCTGTTGGGGGCGGGCAGTCTCGCGGCATTGGCGGGGGCCTTGGGCGTACCGTGGTTTGGCCAGTTGGGTGAGCGACTGGCGAGCGGGGCGGGGGAGCACGTGGCGGCGTTGCGGACGCGGTGGGCGTCGCTGCGAGTGTCGCTGGCGGCGACGGCGGGGCTCTGGGCGTTGGGGGTGGCGGTATGCGTGTATACGTTGGCAAGGTCAGACGCAGTCGCAGGGGGCTGAGGGGCTTATGGACGGCCTTGGGAGTGAAGTGGTGATCTGGACGGGGGGGCGGCATTGGGGCAAGACGACGGCGGCTGTGGATCTGGTTGGCCGCACGCACGCGGCCGGCTGGCACGCAGCGGGTATCTTCAGTGTGGCGGTGCATGAGGACGCACGGTTGACCGGCTACGACCTGGTGGAGGCCGGTGGGCGGGGGGGGCGGCCTTTGGCTCGGCGGGGCCGTCCGGTGGCAGGTGGGGGGGACGAAGGGGTGGGGGATTTTCTCTTTCTTGCAGACGGGCTGGCGTACGGGAGGGGGGTGTTGGCGTCCGAGCGGGTTCTAACGGCGGATCTGGTGGTGGTGGACGAGTACGGTCGCCTGGAGTTGGCGGGCGGCGGCTGGCGGTCGAGCGTGGATCGACTGGTAAACGACGCGGCTGGGGTTATACTGCTGGTGGTTCGGCGTTCGCTGGCCACCGAAACAGAGCAGCTTTACCAGCGGGGCTGGACGGCCACGGTGGAGGCGGGCGAGGCGGGGGCGGCGGCTGTGCTGGGATTGTTGGAGCGCAGGAAGTTGAAGCAATGCAAAGTGCAGAAATGAAAATGAAGAATTGAGCTGTCGCCGCCCGCGACAAATCTTTTGTGCCCGGGCAAGATGGCTGCCACACGGAAATAACGAGGGCACGATGCCGGCGCTATGCAGGCGTAACGTGTACGGAATATCGGCGAGTTTGTGGCAAGGACGTTTGCGGGCGGCTGGTGCTGGCAGGTGCGGTGGCGGGGCTTTTGTTGATGGCGCTGGTGGTGGGCATCGGGGGGACGATGTCGGGGCCGGCTGGGCCGAGTAAGCCCCGAAGATGCCGGTGCCGTCGGGGGCATTCTCCGCCAGGCCTGCGGTTGCACACATAAGCGACAGACTTGCGAGTAGTTCTATGGTCTTCATTGTCTTGTCCATCATGTGTGGGTAGCGCCGGGTGTGAACAGGGCAGCGGGGGCAATTTGTTCCTTGCTAAGAGTTGTTCTATTGCCCCCATACGGTGCCTGGGGCTTCCAACGTGGGCAAGATGGGGGTGGCACGCGGTGATCGTGGGCGAGGTAGCAGGTCATGGGGGTGATGGTCGGCTCGGCTACCATAAAGAGTTTGTGGTCGAGAAAACATTCGGGTGATTACCCTGAGTACGTCGTTTCCGTTCGTCTCGCTCGAGGCACGCCGGCCATCATGATAATAGCGCGTAGCAATGGTGGGCAATCGCGAAGTGCAGTCCCATGGGGGCATTCGTCCGTACGGGCTGAAACGCCGCAGAGCACGCCAAAGCGTGAACTCTCACGATTCCTGCAAATAGAAACAGACTGCCATCCACAAGCCGTCCAGGAAAATATACGGATGACTACGACTAAATCCGCTGCGTGTGTTGTCGCTAATATGCCCCATAGCCGGATCGACAACTGTATCCAAGAAAAGTGAGGTCGCTAATGTAATGCCGGCCACACCGTAATGCAGCCTCAGCGTCTCGCTGTAGTGAAGAAACGCGAAAGCTCCCACTCCTTTGCAAACGAGCGAGCTGACGCCCTCACCAGTCGCATAAGCGAAAACATTATGCCACGGTGTGTCTTTATATTATCGTTGACGTGGCGGACATCAAAGTGCACTCCTTATCCGGAATTTGTCAGATTAGACTAGAAGCCGTTTCATAGCCTAAAATAGGTGGCACTGGTGATCATGGTCGAAACCCCCACAAACCCTGACAATAGATAGGGCAGGAAGATGCTCCCGACACCTTCTGAAATGATGCTCCGGCACACGCGTTGGAGGATACCGTGTGTATGTCTGTTATGTCCGGTGAGCTCGATGATCCCGGTGTTCAGGTCGCACAATGTCTGCAGCTTCGCGTCAATCTCAGTTGGCACCGGCTCCCGGTGTTTTTTGTCGTCCAGTGCCGAAAGGTTGACCGCGGTAATGTTGGAGTTCTTATGGTGGCGATGACCCACTGAAAAGCGTTGGCCATTGTCTCGGATTCACAGCCCGGCAGATGCACAATCGTGCCGCAACGCACCTGTGCTACGTAATCATTGTAGGCGATGCCGCAAACGCTAAGGACTTTCTCATTTAGCTCGCCCCTATTACGCTAGGCGGATTCGAGTCTCAAGTACAACACATGGATGCCCTACGCTGCGCGGCCAAAACCTGCCGTATCGGGTGGTGTCTAGCCCGTACCTATGCACGTTGTGCTATACAAGAGTAGTTTTCGAAGTGTAATTACTTCTCTGCAGTTGCGCACATAGCTTCAACCGGACGGTTAGGACTGTAGTCCGGCCAGAGCGGGCAGTTCAGATCGATCCACGTTTTGAACGCCCTCATGTCTTCCTTCGTAAGGGTCACTTCCTTGTGCTGGCTGTCCTTCAGTACAGTCCAGAGAGCACTTTGGAGGGTTCCAAACGAGAGTGGCTCAGCCTTAAAGTGCCTCATGCTATAATCCCAATCAAAAAAGTGCACATAGCCTCCCTGCATTAATGAGTAATACGAGGCAGGTATGCGATGCTGGTCAAGCTTACCCGTAAGAACGGGGCGCTTTGGCTGGCTGCCATCGTGACAACGCACACAGCTCTTGTTTAGCACCGGTTGGACAACCTTCTGATAACTGAACGGTTCTGTGCCCCAGGGGTCTGGTTCAATGTGCTTGGGTTCTTGTGTAAGAGCCCGGCCACGAAGGGGCAGCGGCGCCATTTGGCGATCTTCATGACAGCCAATGCAACCGCGGATTTCACCAGGCTGTAATTGGATGAC
>Ga0180429_10001745_pt1 | contig 18332 bp, 12 predicted proteins | sample SS_ome_FD_132428 | JGI IMG/M metagenome (GOLD analysis project Ga0180429, IMG submission 132428) | Hypersaline lake sediment archaeal communities from the Salton Sea, California, USA - SS_1_S_1 metaG | ecosystem: Environmental > Aquatic > Non-marine Saline and Alkaline > Hypersaline > Sediment ...
CATCCCCGAGCCGCAGCGCGAGGTCGACAAGCCGTTCCTGATGGCCGTCGAAGACGTCTTCTCGATCGAAGGCCGCGGCACGGTTGCCACCGGGCGAATCGAGCGCGGTGTGGTCAAGACTGGCGAAAACGTCGAGATCGTCGGTCTGACTTCGGAAACGCGTACCACGGTCTGCACGGGCGTGGAAATGTTCAACAAGACACTCGATCGAGGCCAGGCCGGCGATAACGTCGGTTGCCTGCTGCGGGGTGTCAAGCGCAACGAGATCGAGCGTGGCCAGGTGCTGGCCAAGCCGGGATCGATCACGCCGCATACCCAGTTCGAGGCCGAGGTCTACGTGCTGTCGAAGGACGAAGGCGGCCGGCATACGCCGTTCTTCAGCGGCTACCGGCCGCAGTTCTACTTCCGCACCACCGACGTGACCGGTACGGCCAACTTGTTGGGCGACGCCGAGATGTGCATGCCCGGCGATAACGTCAAGCTGGGCATCGAGTTGATGTCGCCGATCGCCATGGGAGAGAACGTGCGTTTTGCCATCCGCGAGGGCGGCCGAACGGTCGGCTCCGGGGTGGTCACCAAGGTGATCAAGTAGCGGCCGCGTAACGGCCGGCAATGTGAACGTTGCAGGGGTGTAGCTCAATTGGTAGAGCACTGGTCTCCAAAACCAGCGGTTGAGAGTTCAAGTCCCTCCGCCCCTGCCATGAAACAACCAACCCCCTAACCGAGAGAGAACCCGGCGGCGGGGAAGACCCTTCCAGAAGGCGGATACGGAAACCGTGATAGCGTTTTTTCAGGAATTGATGCACGTTGGCGTCTACAAGAAAAGCCAGGGCCGCATTACGCGGCAGTTGACTTTCGTCGCGATTGCCCTTGCCGTCGCGATCGGGATGTACCAATACTCGCAGAGCATGATTAGTTCGAGTAATACCCTGCGCTACGGGATTCCCGGCGTGCTGTTGCTGATCGGGCTGTGGATGACGTATCGCCTGGTTAACCTGCCGGTCTTCGCCGATTTCCTGATCGCCGTCGAGGCGGAAATGAATAAGGTCTCCTGGCCAACGCGAAGTGAATTGTTCAGGGCGTCGCTGGTGGTGTTGTTTACCATCTTTGCCCTGGCAGCCGTGCTGGCTACGTACGACATCCTCTGGAGATACCTGTTCACAGACATTCTCAAGATACTTTAACCAACGACCTTAAGATACTTTGACCAACGACCCTTCCCAAATGGGGATTCCGGCGTGATCGACGAGCCGAACAACCCGGTCGACCAGCAGCACGAAGCGGTGCAGCAAGCTCCGCAACGGGCCGTAGAGGTCGGCGCGCCTGCCCAACAGCCGGTTGAGCCGCCTGCCCAACAGCCGGTTGAGCCGGCTGCCGAAACGCCCATCGAGCCGACTCCCGTCGAACAGCCGGCCGAGGCGGTTGCCGAGACGTCGCCTCCCGAGCAGCCGATTGCGGAAGCGACCATCGGCGAGGCCGAGCCGGCGCAAACGGAACTGGATGACGAAAAGCCTCAAGATGACGGGGAGCCTCAAGAGGAAGCGAAGTCCGAGAACATGGACTGGTACATCCTCAAGGTGCAGAGCAACCGGGAGGACTCGATTCGAGAGGGGTTGTTGCGTCGAGCGAGAATAGCGGGGTTGGAGTACTACTTCGGCGAGGTCATCGTGCCGACGGAGAAGGTGACCGAGTTCAAGGGCGGGAAGAAACGGGTGACGAAGCGGAAGCTTTACCCGGGCTATCTGGTCGTCCACATGGAAATCAACGACGACACGTGGTTTCTGGTCCGCGAGACGCCCGGAATCGGCGATTTCACCGGTGCCGCGGGTCATCCCACGCCCATGCTGCCCCACGAGGTCTCGAAGATCCTTTCCAAGCAGGAAGAGAAACACGAGAAGACGCCCAAGTTGAAGATTGCCTTCAACCCGGGCGACCAGGTGAAAATCAACGAGGGGACCTTCGAGAACTTCGAGGGGAGCGTAGAAACCATCGACCAGACCGACGGACGGGTAACGGTGATGATCAACATATTCGGGCGGAGCACGCCCGTCGAATTAGATTACTGGCAGATCGAGGCGGTGTAGTCAGATGGCGAAGCAATTGCAAGGCGAGGTGAAGTTTCAGGTTCCCGGTGGTCAGGCAACGCCCGCCCCGCCGGTAGGTACCGCGTTGGGGCGGTTCGGAATCAACTTGGGGCAGTTCGTCCAACAGTTCAACGACAAGACGAAGGACGCCGGCGGGATACCGATACCCGTTGTGGTTCGCGTCTATAACGACCGGAGCTTCGATTTCGTTACCAAGAGTCCTCCGGCGGCGGCGCTGCTGAAGCAGGCGGCCGGGATCGCCAAGGGCTCCGGAGTTCCCAACAAGGAGAAAGTCGGCAAGGTCAACATGGCACAGATCGACGAGATCGTGAAGACGAAGATGGCCGATCTGAACGCCCGCGACGTTGAGCATGCCCGGCACATTATCCAGGGAACGGCCCGGAGCATGGGACTGGAAGTTGAGGACTAATTACCGTGAAACCCGGTTGGAACGCCGCATGGACGGCCGTCCCACCAGTAAGGCGTGAAGAGCGAACGATGGTGAAACGATCGAAACGGATGAAAGCCCTGGACGAGAAATCGCCCGGAAACACGTTGCTGCCGCTGGATGAAGCGGTCAAGCTGCTGAAGCAATTCAACACCACAAAGTTCGATCAGTCGATCGAGATCGCGATCCGGTTGGGGGTCGACCCTAAACAGGCCGACCAGATCGTGCGCGGCTCGATAGTGCTGCCCAACGGCATCGGCCGGTCGCTACGGGTGGTGGTGTTTGCCAAAGGCGAGAAGGTCGATGAGGCAACCGAAGCGGGAGCCGATGAAGTCGGCGGGGCGGAACTGGCCGAGAAGATCAAAGAGGGCTGGACCGACTTCGACGTCTGCATCGCCGCGCCCGACATGATGGGAGTCGTCGGCCCGCTGGGAAAGATCCTCGGTCCCCGCGGCCTGATGCCGTCTCCGCGCGCGGGGACGGTCACTCCGGACGTGGCCAAGGTGATCAAGGAATACAAGGCCGGAAAGGTGGAATTCCGCAACGACTCCGGCGGCATCGTGCACGCCGTGGTGGGAAAAATGAGTTTCGACGAGCCGAAACTGACGGAGAATATCCGCGCGTTCATCGACCACGTGGTCGGAATGAAGCCGGCCGCCGTCAAGGGGCAATACGTCAAAGGGATCGCCGTCAGTGCGACGATGAGCCCCAGCGTACGGATCCAAGCCGCCTGAGGACCAGTCATCCCCGATCCTCACGCCGGCGTTTGAATCACACCCCGACGACGGTCGTTTGAGCAGCGAACAGGACGCTTTAGAAGCATGAGCAAGTACCTCAAGAACCTGATAACCGATTACCTTCGCGAGCAACTCAGCGAAGTCAACGAGGCGTTGTTGGTCAACGTAGTCGGTCTGGACGCAAACGCGAACAATCGCCTGCGAACGGAGTTGCAGAGCAAAGACATCAACCTGATGGCGGTCAAGAACAGCCTGGCGGCCCGGGCAACGGCCGATACGCCGCTGGGTACGATGTTCGAAGGCCTCACCGGCACGGCTGCCATCTGCTGGGGCAGCGAAGACATCGTCAGCCTTGCCAAGGAGGTCTCCCGGCTGGCCAAGGAGGAGCAATACGATGCCTTCGAGGCTCGCGGCGGCGTGATGGACGGCGAACCGCTCACCGCGGCCCAGGTTGCCGAGGTAAGCACCTGGCCCAACCGTAGCGAGCAACTGAGCCTGCTGACGGGCCAGATCCTCGGTCCGGGCAGCCGGTTGGCGGCCCAGATTGTCGGACCGGGCGGTGTGCTGGCCGGGCAAATTGCACAACAGGCCGAGGAGCCCGATGAGTGACGCTGTAAGGATACAGCGGCCATAAGAACCAGACAAGCGCGTGGGACCCGCGGAGTCTGGCCCACGTTACCCCCTACATCAGTAGACGAGAAAGGACATTAGCCCGATGGCGACAGATGAAGCAGTCCGCGAGTTTTCCGCAGCGACCAAGGAGTTCGGCGACAAGATTGCCGAGATGACTCTCAAGGAAGCGAAAGAACTCAGCGATTACCTTGAAGACGCACACGGCATCAAGGCGGCAACCGGTGGTGCGGTGATGATGGCCGGCCCGGGTGCAGGCGGCGAAACTGCCGCCGCGGAAGAGGAAAAGACCGAATTCGACGTGGTGCTGGAAAGCTTCGGCGAAAAGAAAATCCCCGTGATCAAGGTGGTGCGTGCCGCGACCGCCTTGGGCCTGAAAGAGGCCAAGGACCTCGTCGAGGGCGTGCCCGCAAGAGTCAAGGAAGGCCTCTCCAAAGAGGACGCCGAGAAGCTGAAGACCGAACTGGAAGAAGCTGGTGCGACGGTATCGATAAAGTAGCGTCCGACAGTGTTCGACGAGGAACGGCAAACCCAACGCTTTTCTACCGACAAACCGCCCTCGCCGAGGGAAGGCTAATGTTTTGCGCGGGCAAGAACCCCTTGACTTCTCTTTGTGCATACCGACACAAGTTCGCCAGGAAACCGACAGGAGGGTGATCCCCTATGGCTACCACGGCTAAGCGACGTTTGACGCCCAAGGAAATTCGACCCTTCGGCAGCCACCGAGCCCCTCATTCCATACCCGATCTGACCGAAATCCAGACCCGCAGCTACGAAAACTTCTTGCAGTATGACGTTCCTCATCCGAAACGCAAGGACCAAGGGATCGAGGGCGTTCTGCGGGAGATTTTCCCGATCGAGAGCTACGACAAGACTCTGCAACTGGAGTACATTCGCTACGAGTTGGGTAAACCCCGCTACGAGCCCAGCGAGTGCCGGCAATTGCGCCTCACCTACGGCCGCCCGTTCAAGGTCTGGCTGCGGCTGACCAAAGAACAACCGGTCGAGGAAGAGGTCTACCTGGGCGACGTTCCGATCATGCTCGGCGGCGGTGAGTTCATCATCAACGGTGCCGAGCGGGTGGTGGTGAGTCAATTGCACCGCAGCCCGGGAATCGACTTCGTGCTCGACATCGAAGGTACCAGCGAACGCCACTTGCATAGCTGTCGCATCATCCCCGAACGCGGCAGTTGGATCGAACTAAACGTCACTCGCAAGGAATCGCTTACCGTCCGCATCGACCAGAGCGGCAAGTTCTCGATCATGATGCTGCTGCGGGCGATGGGTCCCGAGTACAGCGAGAACGCCAACTTGCTGCGGATCTTCTACGATACGGAATCCGTGTCGATCGTCGACGGCCGCAGCGCCGTCAAGGTTGAGGGCAAGCTGGCGGTGGGCGACGTCGTTTATCCGGCCGACAGCCCCCGGGCCGGAGAAATCCTCGTCGAGTGCGGCCAGAAGATCACCAAGAACGTGGCTGAAACGATCTGCACGTCCGGCGTTACCGAAGTCGAGGTGATGGCCGACCCCCGCAACCCGTTGCTGCTGAATGCGCTGGCCGACGACGTCACCGCCAGTCACGAAGAGGCCTTGTTGCGGATCTACCAGCGGCTGCGGCCGGGAAATCCCCCGCAACTCGAAAAGGCCAAGGCCCTGTTCCAGGAGAAGTTCTACGACACCAACCGCTACCGGTTGGGTAACGTGGGACGGTTCCGAATCAACCGAAAACTGGGACTGGACATCCCCGAGACGGAGATGACCCTGCGGGCGGACGATCTTATCGCGGCGATCAAGTACCTTCTGCGATTGCGCGGCGACGAGCCTGACGTCGAAATCGACGACATCGACCACTTGGGTAACCGGCGGTTGAGGACCATCGACGAACTGGCTTCCGACGAGTTGCGCAAGGGGTTCTTGAAACTGCGCCGTACGGTCCAGGAGCGAATGAGCCTGAAGGACGTCGAAGACATGACGCCCCGCACGCTGGTCAACCCCAAGAGCATCTCGGCGGCGATCGAGTACTTCTTCGGCCGTGGGGAACTCTCGCAGGTGGTGGACCAGACCAACCCGCTGTCGATGCTGACGCACGAGCGGCGGCTTTCGGCGTTGGGGCCGGGAGGTTTGAACCGGAAGCGGGCGGGTTTCGAGGTCCGCGACGTTCACATTTCGCACTACGGGCGGATTTGCCCGATCGAAACTCCTGAAGGCACCAACATCGGCTTGATATCGAGCCTGGCCATCTACGCCGGCGTCGACGGCTACGGGTTCCTGGTCACTCCGTACCAGAAGCTGAGCAAGGGCAAGCTGACCAATGAGATCGAATGGCTCCGGGCAGATCAGGAGCACGAGGCGTGCCTGGTCCCGGCCGACGCCCCGATCGAAAACGGCCGACTGGTCGGCAATTCGATCATCGCCCGGCACCGCGGAGACTTCGAGATGGTTCCCGCCGAGCAGGTCGGGTACATCGACGTGGCACCGTCGCAAATGGTTGGTGTATCGGCGGGGCTGATCCCGTTCCTGGAGCACGACGACGCGAACCGGGCGTTGATGGGATCCAACATGCAGCGCCAAGCGGTGCCGCTGCTGATTACAGAACCTCCGCTGGTCGCCACCGGCATGGAGAAGGAGGCCGCCCAGAACTCCAGTATGCCCATCCACGCGCGGCGAAAGGGAACCGTCACCCACGTCGACGCCGCCAAAATCGAGATCGGCAGCGAGGTCTACAAACTGCGCAAGTTCGTCGGGCTGAACGAACGAACGTGCCAGAACCAGAAACCGATCGTCGCTCTCGGCGACAAGGTCGAGAAGGGACAGGTCATCGCCGACGGCGCCGCCACCTTCCAGGGCGAACTGGCCCTGGGGCGCAACGTACTGGCGGCCTTCATGGCCTGGGACGGGTTCAACTTCGAGGACGCCATCATCATCAGCGAGGAACTGGTCCGGAACGACACCTACACCTCGATCCACATTGATGAGTTCGACGTCGAGATTCGCGAAACCAAGTTGGGGCGCGAGGAGTTCACCCGCGATATCCCCAACGTCAGTGAAAAACAGTTGAGCAACCTCGACGAGAGCGGCATCGTGCAGATCGGCACCTACGTTCACCCCGGCGACATCCTGGTAGGAAAGGTCTCGCCGAAATCGAAGACGGAGTTGACGCCCGAGGAGAAGCTTCTGCACGCCATCTTCGGCCGTGCCGGCGAAGACGTAAAGAACGATTCTCTGGAGGTCCCTTCCGGCGTGGAAGGCATCGTGATCGACACGCAGAAGTTCTCCCGCCGAATGAGCCTTTCGGAAGAGGAGCGTAAAGAGTTCGAGAATTCGCTCAAGGAGGTCGAAGCCGAGGGCAATGCCCGAATTGCCGCCACCTTCGGCGAATTGGTCGAGCAGATCGAGGGCGTGCTGAAGAAGAAGCTGACCGATGAAGACGGCAACCCGCTGGCCCAGGGTCAGGAGCATCGATACGTCGCCGAGCAGGCGCGGAACTTCAACGTCGAGGCATTGGGGATTCGCAGCCCGGCTCGCAAAGTCGAGGTAGAGAAGATCCACAAGAGCCTCTTCCCGGCGGTCGAGGCAGCCATTGACGCCAAAGACCGTCAACTCAATTCGATGAAACGTGGCGATGAATTGCGCAGCGGCGTGCTGCAGATGGTCAAGGTGTACGTCGCCGCCAAGCGGGTGATTTCGGTGGGCGACAAGATGGCCGGCCGACACGGAAACAAGGGCGTCATCGCCAAGATCCTGCCCGAGGAAGACTTGCCCTTCATGGCCGACGGAACGCCGGTTCAGATTCTGCTGAACCCGCTGGGTGTACCCAGCCGTATGAACGTGGGGCAGATCCTCGAGACCCACCTCGGCTGGGCCGGAGCGCACCTGGAATTCCAGGCGATCACTCCCATCTTTGACGGCGCCACGGAAGAAGAGATTCGCAAGTGTCTGAAGGAGGCCGGGCTGCCCGAAAGCGGCAAGGCCCAGCTTTACGACGGTCGCACCGGAGAGCCCTTCGAGCAACTCTCCACGGTAGGCTACATATACATGCTCAAGCTGCACCACCTGGTCGACGATAAGGTCCACGCGCGAAGCACCGGCCCCTATTCGCTGATCACCCAGCAGCCGTTGGGCGGGAAGGCCCGCTTCGGCGGACAACGGTTCGGGGAGATGGAAGTCTGGGCCTTGGAGGCCTACGGGGCGGCCTATGTCCTCCAGGAACTGCTCACCGTCAAGAGCGACGACGTCGAAGGCCGCACCAAGATCTACGAGTCGATGGTCAAGGGCGAGAACACGCTGGAAGCCGGAACCCCCGCCAGTTTCGACGTGTTGACCAACGAGATTCGTGGACTGGGATTGAACATGCAGTTGGAAAAGGCACGCGTGTAGACATCGAAGGTGGACATCGTTTCCATGCTCCGCGTGGAAACGCATCCTGCCTGGCAACGATAAGGAGTACCCGCCGTGAGTATTGCCGACAACACTTACGACCGGATCAACGACTACGCCTCGGTCAAGATCAGCCTGGCCCGGCCGCACGACATTCGCAGTTGGTCGTTTGGCGAAGTCAAGAAGCCGGAAACGATCAATTATCGCACCTACCGCCCCGAGAAGGACGGCCTGTTCTGCGAGCGGATCTTCGGCCCGGAAAAGGACTGGGAATGCTCCTGCGGTAAGTACCGCGGGATGAAATACAAGGGAATGATCTGCGACCGTTGCGGCGTGAAGATCACCCACAGCCGTGTGCGCCGCAAACGGATGGGGCACATCGAATTGGCCGCGCCGGTGGTACACATCTGGTTTTTCAAGGCCATGCCCAGCCGGCTGGGGGCCCTGCTGAGCATGAAAACCACTAGCCTGGAAAAAGTCGTCTATTTCCAGGACTACGTGGTCACCGATCCGGGCGACACGCCGCTTAAGGCCCAGCAACTGTTGACCGAAGAGGAGTACCGCGCCGCCCGGGCTCAATATCCCGATGCTACGTTCAAAGCCGACATGGGCGCCGAGGCCATCCGCAAGTTGCTGGTGAACCTCGATTTGGTGGCGCTGTCGGCCCAGTTGCGGGTGGATCTGGCCGAAACCGGCTCGAAGCAGAAGCGTAAGGACCTCACCAACCGGCTGAAAATCGTCGAGTCGATCCGCGACAGCGACAACCGCCCCGAATGGATGGTCTTCGACGTGATCCCGGTGATACCACCCGACCTGCGCCCCCTGGTGCTGTTGGACTCGGGCAACTTCGCCACCAGCGACCTGAACGACCTCTACCGCCGAATCATCAACCGCAACAACCGGTTGAAGAAACTGGTCGACCTGAACGCGCCGGAAGTGATCATCCGCAACGAGAAGCGGATGCTGCAGCAGTCGGTCGACGCCCTGTTCGACAACAACCGCTGCAAACGGCCGGTACTCGGTTCGAGCAACCGCCCGCTGAAATCGCTGACCGACATGATCAAGGGTAAGCAGGGTCGTTTCCGCGAGAACCTGCTGGGTAAGCGCGTCGACTATTCCGCCCGAAGCGTGATCGTCGTGGGGCCGGCGCTCCGTCTGCACCAGACCGGGTTGCCGAAGAAGATCGCCCTGGAACTGTATCAGCCGTTTATTATCCGCCGCCTGAAGGAGTTGGGACACGCCGATACGATCAAGAGCGCCAAGAAGATGCTCGAGCGCAAGGACGAGGAGGTCTGGGACATTCTCGAAGAGGTGATTCAGAACCATCCGGTGCTCCTGAACCGCGCCCCCACGCTCCACCGGATGGGTATCCAGGCGTTCGAGCCACAGTTGGTCGAGGGCAACGCGATCAAGCTGCATCCGCTGGTGTGCAAGGGTTTCAACGCCGACTTCGACGGCGACCAGATGGCAGTCCACTTGCCACTGTCGATCGAGGCCCAGGTAGAAGCCCACACGCTGATGATGTCCACCAACAACATCTTCAGCCCGGCCAACGGCGCGCCGATTATCAGCCCCTCGCAGGACGTGGTGATGGGCTGCTACTACGTGACCACCGCGTTGTCCGACCGCAAAGGCGACGGCATGATGTTCTCCTCGACCGACGAGGTGCAACTGGCCTATTCGCTGGGCGTGGTCGACACGCACGCATCGATCAGGGTGAAGGTGCCGCCGGAGCGACCGGTGAAGAGCGATCAGGAATCGCAAGAGGGCGGATTGATCCAGACTACCGTAGGACGCGTGATCTTCAACACCATGCTCCCCGAAGGTATGCCCTACTACAACATGCCCCTGCGCTCCAGCAACCTGGCTACGGTTATCTCCGACTGCTATGAGATTCTCGGACGCCGCAGCACGATCGACCTGTTGGACACGATGAACCAACTCGGCTTCCGCCAGAGCACGTTCAGCGGCCTGTCCTTTGCCACCGACGACCTGATAACCCCGCCCAACAAGATCAAGATCATCGCCAACGCCGAGAAATCGGTGCTGAAAATTCTGAAGCTCTACCAGCGAGGTATCATCACTGAAGGTGAACGCTACAACCAGGTACTCGACGCGTGGACCCACGCCCGCGAACAGATTACCATTGAAATGATGCACGAGTTGGAGAACGACCGGCGTTTCAAAGGGTACATCAACCCGATCTTCCTGATGGCCCACTCCGGTGCCCGTGGCGGCGTCGAACAGATCCGCCAGTTGGCCGGCATGCGGGGCCTGATGGCCAAACCGTCGGGAAAGATCATCGAAACGCCGATCAAGGCCAACTTCCGCGAGGGCCTCAGCGTGCTGGAGTACTTCAGTTCCACGCACGGAGCCCGAAAGGGCCTGGCCGACACGGCGCTGAAGACGGCCGACTCCGGTTACCTCACGCGAAAACTGGCCGACGTGGCTCAAAACGTCGTCGTCACTCAGCACGACTGCGGCACCACGCAGGGTCTCACCAAGGGAGTAATCTACCGCGGCGAGAAAGTCGAAGTCAGTCTGGCCGATTCGATCCGCGGCCGGGTCAGCCGCGCAAACATCGTCAACCCCATCACCGACGAAGTGATCGTCCGCGAAAACGAACTGATCACCGCCGAGATCGGCCGGCGAATCGAAGAAATGGGGCTCGAGAAGATCCAGGTCCGCAGTCCGATGACCTGCGACGCGTCCCTGGGCGTTTGTGCCCTCTGCTACGGCATGGACCTCTCGACGGGAAGCCTGGTCGAGCAGGGAATGGCCGTGGGAATCATCGCCGCTCAGAGCATCGGCGAGCCCGGTACTCAACTCACGATGCGGACTTTCCACATCGGCGGCACTGCGGCACGAGCGGTCGAAGAAAGCGAAATCCGGTCCAAGAAGGCCGGTACCGTGCAGTTCACCCGACTGAAGGTCGTCAGAAACGACGAAGGTCAGCAAGTGGTGCTCACCCGAAACGGCGAACTCCTCCTGCTCGATTCCAAGGGACGCGAACTGGAGAAGTACGAAATCCCCGCCGGTGCCAACCTGATGGTGGAGGAAAACGACGAAGTGAAGGCCGGCGCCGTCCTTTGCCAATGGGACCCGCACAGCATTCCGATCCTCGCCGAGGTCGGTGGGAAAGCCCGCTACGAGGACATTATCGAGGGCGAGACCATGCGGATGGAAAAGGACCCCGGTGGGCACGTCCGACAACTCGTCATGGAGCACAAGGGTGATCTGCACCCGCAGATCGTGTTGGAAGACTCCAACGGGAAGATTCTCGACTTCTACTACCTGCCCGAAAGGGCACACATCGAAGTCACGGAAGGAAAACAGATTTCGGCCGGCACGTTGTTGGCAAAAACTCCCCGTGAGGTCTCCGGTACGCAAGACATCACCGGCGGTTTGCCCAGAGTGACGGAGATCTTCGAAGCCCGAAAACCGAAGGAACCCTCCGTCATCGCCGAAATCGACGGCGTTGTCGAACTACTCGGTGAAAAACGGCGCGGCAAGCGAACGATCATCGTCCGTAGCGAAAGCGGCATTGAACGAGAACACCTCGTCTCGCACGGAAAACACCTCCGCGTGCATGCCGGAACGTTCGTAAGGGCCGGCGAGGCGCTGGTCGACGGACCCTTGGTCCCACACGATATCCTCCGTATCTCCGGCGAAGAAGCCGTGCAGCATTACCTCACCCGCGAAATCCAAAACGTCTACCGAAGCCAACGGGTAGAGATCAACGATAAGCACATCGAGATCATCGTTTCCCAAATGCTTCGCAAACTCACCGTGCAAACGATCGGCGACACGGGGTTGCTGCCGGGGGTGACCCTGGACAAGTTCGAGTTCCGCGCCGCCAACGAAGAGTTGGAAAGCTGCCTGAAAATCACCGAAAAGGGCGACAGCGACTTCGAAGAGGGCGCAATTGTGCCCATCGATACACTCGAACAAGTCAACGCCCAGATCGAAGCCCTGGGAGGCGAACCGGCCAAGGGCACCAAACCCAAACCGGCCACCGCCGCCACGCAACTCCTGGGAATCACCAAGGCCGCCGTGCAAAGCACCAGCTTCATCTCGGCCGCCAGCTTCCAGGAAACGACCAAAGTGCTTACCGAAGCCGCCCTGGCCGGAAAAGTCGATCGGCTGGTGGGCTTGAAGGAGAACGTGATCCTCGGGCACCTGATACCGGCCGGAACCGGTTTCCGCACCTACCGGGACAGCGAGGTCCGCATCCGTCCGCAGGCCCTCGAAGAACTGAAGGTGGAGAAGGAAAGCATCCTCTCGCGACATTTCCCGCTGCTGGATGGTCCCGCCGAGGAAGAACCGGCCGCGCCACCCTCTGAAGTTGGCACAGGCCCCGAAGCCGCCGAAATCGGCCCCGAAGCCGTCGAAACCACTCCGGCCGAAACAACTGCCACCCGATTGGACGAGCTATTCAGCAGACCCGAAGAGACCCCGCCGCCGGCGGAATGAGCGATCCGGGCTATTGACAATCAGCCCGATGGCGTCAAAATAAAGGGTTCGCAAACGCGAAGAACAACTTCCACCCGATCCGAGACAAACGATGCCCACGATCAACCAACTGGTCCGCAAGAAACGCCGACCACCGCGCAAATTCAGCAAGGCACCGGTACTGGATCGCTGCCCCCAGAAGCGTGGTGTATGCCTGCAAGTCAAGACGATGACCCCCAAGAAGCCGAATTCGGCCCTGCGGAAGATCACCCGCGTGAGGCTCTCCAACGGGAAAGAGGTCACCGTGTACATCCCCGGCGAAGGGCACACGCTGCAAGAGCACTCGATTGTGTTGGTCCGCGGCGGCAGGATCCGCGATTTGCCGGGCGTTCGCTACCAGGTGATCCGTGGTGCATTGGATACCCTCGGCGTCGACGACCGCAAGCAATCGCGCAGCCGTTACGGGGCCAAGAAAAACGCATAGCCGCGGAGAAAGGTAACGATGGGTAGAATTACTGCCAGCCGCAAACAGCTTGTCGGCGATCCCATCTACGGGGATAGGGTCGCAAGCAAGTTCATCAATTGCCTGATGTGGGACGGCAAGAAGAGCGTCGCACAGCGGATCTTCTATGACGCGCTGGAGGAGATCAGAAAGAAGGTCAAGGACGAAGAGCCGATCGCCGTTTTCAATCAGGCGCTGGAGAACGTCAAACCGAACATTGAGGTCCGCTCGAAGCGAGTCGGCGGTGCATCCTACCAAGTGCCGATGCAAGTGAACAAGAACCGGCAACAATCGTTGGCGATCCGCTGGCTCCTGCTGGCGATCCGCGAGAAGAAGGGACGCCCCACGCACCAGAAACTCGCCAAGGAACTGCTCGACGCCTACAACCGCGAGGGCGCCGCCATGACGCGACGCGAAAACGTCCACCGCATGGCCGAGGCCAACAAGGCCTTCGCCCACTTTGCCTGGTAGAACCGATCAATCGGAGTTCGCCGCGCCGGTGCCCCCCTGCTGGTGCGGCGTTCTTCTGCGCCGACATGGAAACTCAAACCTGTAGCAGCGACGGCCGACAGATATCTTCCTCGTTTAACCCTAAGCCGAAGGCGACGGCCGCTCCCAAGAGCAAAAGCTTGTTCCAATGACCACCGATCTGACCAAACTCCGCAACATCGGCATTATTGCCCATATCGACGCCGGCAAGACCACGGTCACCGAGCGGATGTTGTTCTATTGTGGATACAGCCATCGGGTCGGCCAAGTCGACAAGGGGACCACGCACACCGATTCCGATCCCGAGGAACAGCAACGCGGCATCACCATCCTTTCTGCTTGCGTGTCGTTCCCTTGGAAGGACGTCACGATCAACCTGATCGACACGCCCGGCCACGTCGATTTCACCGCCGAGGTGGAACGTAGCCTGCGGGTGCTCGACGGCGGTGTGGTGGTGTTCAGCGCCCGGGAAGGAGTCGAGGCACAGAGCGAAACCGTTTGGCGTCAGGCCGACAAGTACCACGTGCCGCGGCTGGCGATGATCAACAAGATGGACCGCGAGGGGGCCGACTTCTTCGAAACGCTCGAAGAGATCCGCACCCGGCTCGATTGCCAGCCGATTCCGCTCGCGCTGCCGGTCGGCGCCGGACCGCCGCATATCGATGACGCCTTCCGCGGGCTGATCGACCTGATCGGCATGAAGATGCTCACCTTCGCGGCGGAAGGTGAAGGCGCCGAAATCTCGGTCGACGACATCCCCGAGGAAATGCAAGACGAGGCTGAATTGTGGCGTTCGCAAATGCTCGATCAGATCTCGCTGTACGACGACGAGTTGACCGAGGTGCTTCTATCCGAACGTCTGGTGCCGGAGGAGTTGATCCACAAGGTGCTTCGCCGCGCCACGCTGCACAACGAGATCGTGCCGGTGCTCTGCGGGTCGGCCCTGGACGGCATCGGCGTCCAGCCACTGCTGGACGCCGTGGCCGCTTACCTGCCCAGCCCGATCGACGTGCCGCCGGTCGAGGGAACCGATCCCGGCAGCAAGCAAAAAGACGCCAAGGCAAAGCGGAAGCCCGACGTCAAGGAGCCTTTCTGCGGGCTGGTCTTCAAGATCCAGGCCGACCGGCACGGCGACCTGCACTACGTTCGCGTTTACTCGGGCGAGTTGAAGGCCAACAGCCGTGTCTACAATCCCGGTAAGGACAAGAAGGAAAACATACCGCAGCTTTGGCGCATTCAGTGCGATCGCCGCAAGCAGGTCGATAAGGTAGCGGCGGGCGACATCATCGGTGTCATCGGCCTGCGGCACTCGACAACCGGCGATACGCTCTGCGACACCAAGAAACCCATCCTGCTGGAATCGATCACCTTTCCCGAAACCGTCATCTCGATGGCCATCGAACCGGAGACTTCAACCCAGCGGAAGAAACTGGCCGACGTGCTCGAGATGCTCCGCCGCCAGGATCCCACCTTCCGCGCCAAGGAAGACGAGCAGACCGGACAAACGATCATCAGCGGCATGGGAGAACTGCACCTCGAGGTTATCAAGCATCGGCTGCTGCGAGATTTTAACCTCGACGTAAAGGTCCACAATCCTCGGGTGAGCTATCGCGAAACCGCCGAGAAGGCCGCCGAAGTGGTGGGCGAATGTCATCGCACAATGGCCGGGCAGCAACTCTCGGCAAGGCTCGGCGTCCGGCTCGAACCGTTCGAGGGCGGGGCCGTGCCGGTGGTCGTAACGGCCGACTGCGGCGACGCCCTGCCCGGCGAGTTTCTGGCCGCCGCCATGGAAGTCCTCAGCGAGCAAGGCCTAGGCGGCGGCCTGTTGGGCTTCCCGCTGATGCACGTGAAGATCACCGTAACCGGCGGTGAGGTCCACGATACCGAGTCGAACGTGCTGGCCTTTCGCATGGCCGCCGGCGACGCCTTCAACAAGGCCCTGCGCGAGGCGGGCATCGTACTGCTGGAACCGATCATGCACCTCGAGGTCACCACGCCGGAAGAGAACCTCGGCGAGATCGTCAGCGATTTGCAGCAACGCCGCGCAAGCATCACCCGCACTCACGTCCGCGGCAAGAACACCGTGATCGACGCGGCGGCCCCACTGGCCAATCTGTTCGGGTACTCGACCGCCATGCGCGGGCTGACCCAAGGCCGGGCAACCTGCACCATGGAACCTTCCTCCTACGGCCCCGCTCCGCCGGAAGTGCTGGAGGGCTTTTTGTAGGGTGCGTGGACTACGAAGCTACGGTCGCCAAACCATGGACAATTATCCTCGATAACCACGCTCTGACTACATCAGGACGCGGCCCACAACACAGAATCCCGCCGGACAAGCCGGCGGGATTTGTGTATAACAATGGGGGCCCGCACCGCTACGAGAGTGCCGCGATCTCGATCGAAATTGACAAACCGCAAATCCACGGCCATTGAAAGGGAACAAAATGAAACCTCTTCTCGTCACGTTGACGGCCATCGGCTCCGTGTTGTTTGTCACTGCAATTTCCACGGCCGAAGATTTGCCCGACGGCTGGGTCTCGCTCTTCGACGGCAAGACGCTCGACGGCTGGAAGCAACTCGCCGGCACGGCGCCCTTCGTGGTCGACGAAGGCACGATCCTCGGCACGACCAAGAAGGGAAGCCCCAACTCGTTTCTCTGCACCGAGAAGCTCTACGACGACTTCGAATTGGAGTTCGAGGTGAAACTCGATCCGCGGCTGAACTCGGGCGTGCAGATCCGCAGCCAAAGCAGCCCGGATTACCTGCAAGGCCGAGTCTACGGCTATCAAGTGGAGATCTCCACCAACGGCAACGCGGGCTTCATCTACGACGAGGGCCGACGCGGATGGCTCAGCGACGTAAGCGACAATCAGGAGCGGGTCGGGAACTTCAATCGCAACGGCTGGAACCAGTTCCGCGTGGTCTGTGAGGGTCCCTCGATCAAGGTCTGGCTCAACGGCGTGCCGTGCGCCGACCTGGTCGACGACAAGACCCCCAAGGGGTTCATCGGTCTGCAGATCCACAGTTTCCGCGGCGCTTCGCCGGCCTGGGTCCGCTGGCGGAACATCCGCATTCGGCAGGTCAGCGATATTCGTTTTCGATAGGGGTGGCCCGTAGTCGTTGTTCGCTCCGCGAACAAAACGCTGGTTTGCGCAACGAACCAAGATGCTCTATGCTTGTTTGCAGAGCGAACCAAGACGCTCAACGCTTGTTCGCGGAGCGAACAACGACTATCACAGCCTTTGACTTGGGGGACCATAACTGGTAATCTCAGGGGCGACCGAGTCCGTCTCAACAGAACCACGCCGATGGAGAGCTGTCTCATGATGCACAATGCTGGCACGTCTACTTTCCTTTTTCTTACCGTCGCCGGTCTGCTGACGGCCCCGTTCTCGTCGCTTGCCGAGGACTGCCCGCAATGGGGCCAGCGCGATTCACGCAACATGATCTCGCCGGAGAAAGGTCTCCCCGCTACGTTCGAGCCGGGCAGCCGCAACAACGACGGTGGGATCGATCTGCCCGAAGACAGCGGCGTGCGATGGGTCGCCAAACTCGGAGGACAGTCGTATGGATCGCCCGTGGTGGCCGGCGGGAAGGTCTTCGTGGGGACCAACAACAGCCTGCCACGCGATCGGCGAATGCAGGGCGACCGCGGCGTGCTGGTCTGTTTCGACGAAAAGACCGGCGAGTTCCTCTGGCAACTCGTCGTTCCGAAGCTAACGTCGGTCAAGTGGGCCGACTGGCAATACATCGGGCTGACCTCCCCGCCGACGGTCGAAGGAAATCGAGCCTACCTGGTCACCAACCGCGACGAGGTGATCTGCATCGATGTTGACGGCATGGAAAACGGAAACAACGGGCCGTTTACCGACGAAGGCAAGCTCATGGCCGTCGAAGGACAGAATCCGCTGGAGCCGGGCAATAACGACGCCGACGTGATCTGGCTCTACGACATAATCGCCGAAACCAAGGCCGAGCCGCACAATGGGTCCAATTGCTCGATCCTGATACACGGCGACTTGCTTTACATCTGCACGCACAACGGGGTCGAGTGGACGCACAATCGAGTGGTGCACCCAGAAGCGCCCAGCGTGATCGTACTCAATAAGAAAACCGGCAAGCTGGTCGCCCGGGACGATTTCGGCATCGGGCCGGACATCACCCACGGCCAGTGGAGTTCGATCGCCACCGGAAAAGTCGACGGCAAGCAGTTGGGGTTCTTCGGCGCCGGCGACGGGTATCTCTACGCGTTCGAAATGCTCGATCCCGAGCAGATCGCCGACGAGACGATGAAGCTGAAGAACGTCTGGAAATTCCACGGCCATCCGCTGTCCCAGACCCAGGCCACCGTGCCGCCGGACCATCAACACGACAGCACCTCGTACCAGGTAACGGCGATGCCGGTGTTCTACAAGAATCGCGTGTACGTGCCGTTTACGCAGGAACCGTTCCACCGGATGAAAGAGGCCTGGCTGGTGTGTCTCGACGCGAGCGGGTCGGGCGATACCACGCGCAACGGCGGAGTCGTCTGGTCGTACAAAGAGATCGGCTCGACCGTTTCGACGGTGGCAATCGCCGACGGGCTGCTCTACGCGGCCGACTTTCACGAAGGG
>Ga0180429_10001746_pt1 | contig 18330 bp, 14 predicted proteins | sample SS_ome_FD_132428 | JGI IMG/M metagenome (GOLD analysis project Ga0180429, IMG submission 132428) | Hypersaline lake sediment archaeal communities from the Salton Sea, California, USA - SS_1_S_1 metaG | ecosystem: Environmental > Aquatic > Non-marine Saline and Alkaline > Hypersaline > Sediment ...
CGCTGAAGCGCCACTCGTAGCCCATGTCGAAGCCGTACAACTCAGCGTCGACGTTGCCGTACTGCAGCGGCAGCTTGCCGCTCGACGCCAGGGCGAAGCGGTTTGCCGTATCGTTGCTCGAGGGTATCCCTTGAATGAAATTGCTCACATCGCGCCAGAACACTTCCGGCGTCAGCTGAAAATGTTCGCCGCTCCAGTCGATGCCGGCGGTCAGTTCGATACTGGTCTCCGGTTTCAGCTTGAGATCGCCGATATAAGTATAGCCGTCAGCAAGGCCGGCAGTGGCCGTCATCGGCAGCCACAGGTAGCGCTCCTGGTAGCTGGGCGAGCGGGCCTTGCGGCCAAGGCCCAGGTTCAGGCGTACCCCCTCATCCAGGTCGCGGCTGGCTTTCAGCAGCCCGCTCCATTGATCGTCGGTTGCGGACCGATCGGCCGCGTTGAAGTCGGCGGCCAGTTCGTCCAGGCGCTCCTGCTGCGCGTACATCGGGCTGGCCGGTGGGATGGCCAGGTTACCGCCCACCTTGCCCGCGTCCATGGAAACGCGGTTGAAGCGCAGGCCGGCCTCGAAGTCCCAGCCCGCCGCCATCCGGGAAACCGTGCCAAACAGGCCCAGGCGGTCGCGCTCCACGTCCACGAAGTTGTCAAGGAAAAACGCCGGCTTCGTCGGATCGTTGACCGGGTGATCGTGGCTCTCCCATTTACCGTCCAGCCCGAACTCCCAACGTATATTGTCACCTTCCATCAGGTAGCTCAGGGCCATGGCGTGCGTTTCACCCAGCGGCGCCGACTCGCGGTAGGTGGGCATGCCCTTGAGGTTCAGCGGCACGGGGCGCAGCGTGAAATTGTCCATGATGTGGTCGACGCTCAGCGTGCTGGCCGAAACATGCAGTCTCCCGGGGCCGAGCGGCGATTTCAGCTCAAAACTGTACTGCTCCGAGTCCAGGTAGCGCATGTCCATCGGCAGCGCCGGTGTGCCGGCGTTGCCGGTACGGTTGATCGCGGCCCGCAACGTGAGTTCGGCCTCGCCCAGGCGGCGGCCATAGCCCAGCCGGTACTGCTTGCGGTCGTACTCGGTGGCCAGCGCGGTACCGCCATCGAATTCGTAATCGTCACCCGTGTCCGTGCTGCCGGCCACGTCGATCCAGTTGTCGGCATTATGGAAGCCGGCAAATAGCGAACCGTTGAACGACGAGGCGTTGCTGCCGTAGCCGGCCGTAGCGCTGCCGTAAGCCGACCAGCCGTCATCCATCGAGTAGTCACCGCTGCGCGAGCGGATCGCGATGCCGTTGCCGAGACCCTCCTGCACGGTTTTTACCGAGGCCAGCCCGCGGTACAGTGTGACCGACTCGGTCAGCGACTGCGGAATGGAAGACAGCGGCGTATCCATCCAGTTGGGACAGTCCGCGCTGTAGCCGGCGCCGTCCACCAGCACGTTGTTCTGGGCACCGGCCAGGCCCCGGTACTGCGAGATCCGGGTGAGCGGACCGTTGGCGTTGCGGTTGCCGCCCGGAAACATGCGCATCAAGTCGCTGTTGTCCAGGCCGGTCTGGCTGACGTGGCTGGGCTGGAGCTCCATTTGATCGTGGATGCGAACCCCGGTGACCAGCACGACCTCGATGTCACTGTCGTCACTTGTCTCGCCGATGAGATCCGTGTCCGCCAGGGCGACAGCAGAAGACAGAGGAAACACAAGAAGCAAGCCGGGCAGCAGGGCGTTTTTCATCGATTCAGCCGATTGAGTATTGAAAGCGGCCATTCTAATGACAGGCGGCGCTGCGCGGATGTGACAAATTGTCGCACCTCGCGAGACCCCCAAGAAAAATAAACCCTACCCGCGCCGTTCGTTTCTGCTAGACTGCGCCTTCTTCCAGGCCACGACCGGTGGCCACATTCCTTTTACTCCTACTCCCTCGACCGGTTTCCATTCGCCAGGACGGCGTGATGGCAGGGCAGTAGCGGAGCAATCTCCACATGTCATTTGAATCCCTCGGCCTGAAGGCCGAACTCCTGCGCGCGATTGATGAGCAGGGCTACACCGAACCGACCCCGATCCAGGCGCAGGCCATCCCCCTCGTACTGCAGGGCCGGGACATCATGGCCGGAGCCCAGACGGGCACCGGCAAGACCGCCGGCTTTACCCTGCCGATGCTGCAGTTGCTGAGTGAGCGGCCCAAAGAACGCACAGCGCGCTCAGTACGCGTGCTGGTGCTGACCCCGACGCGGGAACTGGCGGCACAGGTCGCCGACAGCATCGAGACCTATGGCCGCCACCTGCCCCACCGCGCCGCGGTGGTGTTCGGCGGCGTCAACATCAACCCGCAGATCAGCCGGCTGCGCAGCGGCATCGAAGTGCTGATCGCCACGCCCGGCCGCCTGCTGGACCACGTGCAGCGCGGCACCGTCGATCTCTCCGAGGTCGAAATGCTGGTGCTGGACGAGGCCGACCGCATGCTCGACATGGGCTTTATCCACGACATCCGCCGCATCGTGAAGTGTCTTCCCGGCACCGAGGACCGCCAGAGCCTGATGTTCTCGGCGACCTTCCCCGGTGAAATCCGGAAACTGGCCGGCCAGATGCTGAACCGGCCGGAACTGGTCGAAGTCGCGGCGCCCAACGCGACGGTCGAGCGCATCGAGCAGGTCGTGCACCCGGTCGAAAAACACCGCAAGCGCGAACTGCTCTCGCACCTCGTGGGCGCGGGCAACTGGCAGCAGGTGCTGGTATTCACGCGCACCAAGCACGGCGCCAACCGCCTGGCGCGGCAGCTGGAAGCGGACGGGCTGAGCGCCACCGCGATCCACGGCAACAAGACCCAGGCCGCCCGCACGCGGGCGCTGGCGGACTTCAAGCAGGGCCGCGTGCGCGTGCTGGTGGCCACGGATATCGCAGCCCGCGGCCTGGATATCGACCACCTGCCCTACGTGGTCAATTTCGAACTTCCCAACGTGCCCGAAGATTACGTGCACCGGATCGGCCGCACCGGCCGCGCCGGCCGCGAGGGCAAGGCCCTGTCACTGGTTGCCAGGGACGAGTGGAAACTGCTCGGCGGCATCGAGAAACTGCTGCGCAGCAAAGTGCCGCAGCAGGTGCTGGATGGTTACGAAGCAGGCACACGGGCGGCCAACAGCGACTACCACGACAACGGCCGGGGCAACGAGCGTGGCGCCGGACAGAATTCTGACCGTAAACCGCGGCGCAACGGGCGCAAACCCGTGCGGGCGCGCAACGGCAGCGGCGGCAATGGAAACCTCGGCAACAACAATGGCGGCAACGGCAACGGCGGCAAAAGGCGCACTGAACGACCGGCGGTGCAGCTTGTTCGTGAACAACGGCCTGCCCGGTCCCAGGGCGACCGGCCCGCAGCCCCTGCAAAAGCCGGCTTCAGCAGCCTGGCAGACCGTTACTTTGAAGACTAAGTATTTGAGCTAAAGGCCTTTCGAGGCGGTATTGACGGCCGTGAGCAGCGCACGGCCCTTGTTCAGGGTCTCCTCCCACTCCTTTTCGGGGTCGGAGTCGGCCACGATGCCGCCGCCGGCCTGCACGTGCAGCTTGCCGTCCTTGATCACCGCGGTACGAATCGCGATCGCCAGGTCGGTGTCGTCATTCCAGTTGATGTAGCCCACCGCGCCCGCGTAGACGTTGCGGCGCACGGGCTCGAACTCGTTGATGATCTCCATCGCCCGGATCTTCGGCGCACCTGAAAGCGTGCCCGCCGGGAACGCCGAGCGGATCGCGTCGGCCGCGGTCATGCCCTCGGCCAGTTCACCGTCGACTTGCGAAACGATGTGCATCACGTGCGAGTAGCGCTCGACCACCATCATGTCGGTTACCTTCACGCTGCCGGTCTTCGCCACGCGGCCGACGTCGTTGCGGCCCAGGTCGATCAGCATCAGGTGCTCGGCCCGCTCCTTCGGGTCGGCCAGCAGTTCTTCTTCCAGCCGCTGGTCTTCCTCGGCCGTGTCACCGCGCCAGCGTGTACCGGCAATCGGCCGAACGGTCATCTTGCGGTCCTGCACGCGAACCAGCACCTCGGGTGACGAACCCACGATCTGGGTGTCGCCCAGGTCGATGAAATACATGTACGGCGAGGGGTTCAGGGCGCGCAGCGCCCGGTAGACGTCCAGCGGGCGCGCGTCGAAGGGCACGCTCATGCGCTGCGACAGCACCACCTGGAAAATATCGCCGGCCAGGATGTACTCCTTGCACTTCTGGACCGCGGAAATGTAGTCGGCACGATCGATGCTGTGGCTGAAGTCCTTCTCGTCGATCGGGGTGCGCTGCACCGAGCCCTCGCCGTAACCCGGGCTGCCGCAGCGCAGGCGGTAGACCAGGCGGTCCAGCCGCCGCTGGGCCGAGGACCAGGCGTCGGCGCGGTGGGGGTCGACGTTGACCACCAGGTACAGGCGCCCGGCCAGGTTGTCGAAAACCGCCACTTCCTCGGACTGCAGCAGCACCATGTCGGGCGTGTCGAGCTGGTCCGGCTTGTCGTCGTCGCGCAGCCGCCCCTCGAAGCGCTGCACGATCTCGTACCCGAAGTAACCCACCAGCCCGCCGGTGAACACCGGCAGTTCATCCAGCTTGGGTGCGTCGTACTGGCGCTGCAGGCGGGAGACGAAGTCCAGCGGATCGTCGACGGACTCACGCCCGATCTCGGCGCCATCCTCGTAAGCAGTGACGGTATCGCCGCGCAGCACGTAGCGGCGCACGCAGGGCAAGCCGATAATCGAGAAACGACCCCAGGTTTCACCGCCCTCCACCGATTCCAGCAGGTAGGCGTCCGGCCCGTCGGCCAGTTTCAGGTAGACCGACAGCGGCGTATCCAGGTCCGCCAGCACGGTGCGCCAGACCGGGATGCGGTTATGGCCCTGAGCCTTGAGTTTTTCGTATACGTCCTTGTCCACGGCGGCCTGTCGTCGATTGGGAATTGGGTGATTCTAGCAGGGGTTCCCGATCGATTGTCGAATTAAGTGGGAGCCCGTCGTGCGGGGAACAGAAATCTCTTGTGGGGTCCGCCATGCGGGCGAATGCGATTCTCTTGTGGGAGCCCGCCATGCGGGCGAATGCGATTCTCTTGTGGGAGCCCGCCATGCGGGCGATGAGCATTCGCCCGCATGGCAGGCTCCCACGGATGGCGTACTGCTACAGGTTACCCAGGGCTTCGGCCACCCGGCGCAGGCGCGCGTCCGCTTCTCCTCCGACTTCACCCAGCACCGGATCGTCGGCGAAGCCGCCGGCTTCCATCATCGCCTTGGGGTTGAGAATACGAACCAGTGACTGCGCCTCGTCGTTTTCTTCCACCACGACATTGCAGGGCAGCATCAGGCCGACGTCCGGCCGATTGCTCAGCGCCTTGTGCGCCAGCGGCGGATTGCAGGCGCCCAGTATCGAGTACTTGCGAAAGTCGACGTCGATTTTTTCCTTCAGCGTATCGTGCACGTCGATCCGGGTCAGCACGCCAAAACCTTCCTGCTTGAGCGCGTCGACCACGACATCGACCGCCTCTTTGTAGGGCATGTTCAGCGTGACTTCAAAAGCCATGTCTTTCATTGCTTGAATCCTCTTCGTTTGGGTTCCAGGAAAAACATGGCTGCTGTCGGCGGCGATTACAACACCGGCTGCTGACCCATCTTTTCGAACACGGCGGCCATGTGCCGCTGAAATGCCCGGCTGTCGTTCCAGGTGACGACTTCCGGGCGCTTTCGCCCCGCCTGCAGATCGCGGTTGACGGCCTCCGTCTCGAACTCGAAGCCGCCGCCCTCACGGTCGTCGCTGAAGTGATCGAGCACCTCGTCGCGACCATACAGCGTGCATTCGCTTGCTCGCCAGAAATCCGGTATGCCAATGGTCCCCTCGTCGCCGATCAGCCAGGCGCTGTTGGGCAGCCTGGCCCGGAACGAGGTGGAGAGCGCAGCCTGGCATTCGCCGAGATCGAAATGCATCAGCACGTCGTCGTCCGCGCCGTTGGGCGCCAGGTGGTGCTTGACACCGATCGAGAGCGGGTCGCTACGCGTAAACAGCCAGGCCAGCGCGATGGGGTAAATGCCCATGTCGAGCAGGCATCCGCCCGCCAGTTCCCGCGCATATACGCGCGAGGCCGGGTCGAAAGGCATCGGGTAACCAAAATCCGCCTTCACATGCAGCAGTCTCCCGATGCGGCCCGCGCGGTACCAGTCCAGCGCCGTTCGAACCGCGGGCAGGAACCAGGTCCACATGGCCTCCATCAGGTAGACGCCGGCCTCCTCGGCGGCCGCGAACAGCTTTTCCGCATCGTCCGGCACGACCGTCAGCGGTTTTTCGCACAGCACCGCCTTGCCCGCGGCGATCGCGTCCATGCTGTTGGCAAAATGCAGGGTGTGCGGGGTGGAGACGTAAACCGCATCGATATCCGGGTCAGCCAGCATCTCGTCGTAGCTGCCGTAGGCTCGCGGGATAGCGAATTCGCCGGCGAAAGCCTGCGCGCGATCCATTCTGCGCGAGGCCACTGCGAGCAGTTCGCCACCCGCGGCATGAACAAAATCACCGGCAAACTGCCGAGAAATCCGGGCAGTGCTCAGGATGCCCCAGCGAATCGGTTTCGGCATGAAATTCTCCGCAAATGTTTCGTTTTGAAAACCGGAACCATTTTAAACCCGGCCCGGCGGGCCCTGTCAGTAAGCGTTCATGCCCTCGGGGATTCGGCCCGCGGCCAGGCTTGCGGCTGCCCGGGCCTGGTCGTCCAGCATGCGTTGAATATAAAACCGGCAGGATTTTTCGGGCAGACTTTTCACCGGCGCACCGCTGCTGTGGGCGATCACGAACGCCTTGGCGCATTTCTCAAACAGTTCCGCGTTCAGCACGATACGCTCCGGCGTGACGCCAAGGCACAGCCGCTGTCCGCCGACGATCGCGACATTCGCCCCGCCCGCAACGGCTTCTTTCAGGCCGGGCAGATCCCCTGCGGCAACGCTGGCCTTTACTTTGCCGATATGACGCGCCTGCTCGTCGAACAGAAGCGGTATGGTCGCACCCAGGGCAGCCAGCGCCGTGCACCAGGGCGAACGTCCGAGCAGCAGGGCGCCGGCGTCCGGCCGCGCCCGGTAGAGGTGCGCATGCAGCGCAGCAACACCGTCGGACGCATCCATCATGCTGCGCCGAGGCCGGGTCTCCGCGCCCTGCACGATGAAGAACTCCGACTGGCCCGGCGCGCGTATCGAAAACGAATCGTCGGGATTGCCGTACAGACCCTTGACGCGAAAGCGCGCGACGTCCTTCAGCAGCAGGGTCTCAATCTGCGCTTTCATGAATCGCGCGGATGGCGTTCCTGAAAACCGCGGTTGATTTTGCGGGAGCTGTTCGGTCATGGCCGGCATGGGCTCCGCATTTTCGAGCCGGGCCGTGAACCATTCGGCGCAGGCGGCTTCCAGCGCGACTGCACGCGCCCGGCCCTCGCCCATGTCCCGGCCGACACAAACCACGCCGTGGTTGCGCATCAGGCAGGCATGGGTAGCGGCATCGAAAGCGTCCGCGACCAGCTGGGCCAGTTCCGCGGTTCCCGACGGCGCGTAGGCGACGCAGGGGACCGTTTGCCCCAGAAGTCGGCTGATTTCGACGGTTTTTGTGCGCAGGGGCCGGCCGAGCAGCGTGTAGGCGCTGGCGATGGGTTGGTGGGTATGCACGCTGACGGTGCAGTCCGGCCGCGCCTGCAGCACCCGGGCATGCAGGCCGGACTCCACCGAGGCCATCTTGTCGCCTGCCACCTGTTCGGTGTCTGCAAGCCGCATCACGCAGATGTCTGCAGGACCCATCGCGTAGTAGTCCGTGGCCGAGGGCGTGACCAGGAAATGCTCCGGGTCCACGCGCCGGGCCAGGTTACCGCCGGTGCCGGCGAGGAAACCCGCATCGGCCATCGCCACGCAGGTGTCGACGAGGTCTGCCCTGGCCTGCTCGAACATCATTGACCCGTACTTATCCCTTTAGCGGTGCGCGGTACGGGCAGATTAATACGGAATTCGACGCCCTGCTCACCGGGGAGGTTGCGCGCGGACACGTCACCGCCGTGCGCGGCGCTGACCAGCCGCACGATGTAAAGCCCCAGGCCCAGGTGCGGAGACTCACCGCGCCTGGCGCGCAATGAAACCAGGGAATCGAAAAGGCGGTCCTGCAGTTCGTCCGGCAGCCGCGTGCCGGTATTGCGCACCGCCAGGTCGACGTGACCGTCAACGGCTTCCAGCAAAACCGACACACGGTCTTCCGTCCCGCTCAGCGACATCGCGTTGTCGACCAGCTTGTCGAGCGCCTGGGCCAGCAGATCGGGGGCGCAGCGCAGGCTTACCGGCCGATCGGGCAGAAATACCTCCAGCCTGCGACCGCCGTAGAGATCGCGGTAGCCGTCCGTGCAGCCGCGCACGAAATCAGCCAGGTCGACCCGGCTCCACTCGGCGCCCTCGATCGACGCCTCCAGGCGGCTGGCCTCGCTCATCGCGCGCACGATCGCGGACTGGCGGTCGATACCTTCGCGGGCCCGTTCGATGTAACGCCTGGTCTCCGGGTCCAGTTCGTGCGTGGCCAGGTTGTCCAGCGAGGACCGCGTGATGGCCAGAGGGGTCTTGAGCTCGTGCGACAGTTTGCTGGCCAGGGTTTGCAGGTACTGGCCATACTCGGTGACGGCCCGCAACAGCCGCTCGTTGTTGCGCGCCAGTTCGCCCAATTCGTCGCCGTCGCGCAGCAGCGGCAGCGTGGCCGGGTCCACCCGTCTGTCCATCGCCTCGCTAACCGCCGAGCCCAGCCGGCGCACCCGCCGCGACAGGCGGGTCGCATACAGCCAAAGACCGACCGCGAGCAGCAGGGCCAGCGCCAGAGTGGTCAGCAGCAGCCGGGCCAGCGCGCGGTTGGTCATCAGCAGCAGGCCCTCTGAAGTGGAGCGTTTCACGATGGCGCCCCGCACCGCACCGTCGACCGTTACCGGCACGGCGACCGTGTTCCAGACCGCGGCCGTATCCGGATCGCGCGCCCATTGCGATGCCTCGCCACCGCTCTGCATGGTTTCCATCAGCGTCGGCTCGAAACGCACCGGGTCCACGGGCCAATCGCCCGCCACCGGCTCGGCCTCGTTGCCGGCTACCAGCGCGTAAATCGAGCGCTGCAGCCAGGTCGTCTGCGCGGTACCCGGTTCAGCGGCATCTGCGGGACCCCGGGAACCGGCCAGCACCCAGCCGTCCGCATCGACCAGCCAGCTGCGGGTTGCGGCCACTCCCGGGCGCGACAGCCAGTTCGAGGCCGCCCGCCATGCCGGCAGCAGGGGCAGCCATTGCGCGCGCACGCTTCGCCCCGCCGCAGGCTTTTCCGCCCGGTCGGCGCGCACGGCGATTTCACTGTTCGACACGGCGAGCGGCAGCGCCAGTTCGAGGCGAAAACCTTCACCGTGATCCAGCCAGAAGCCCTGCGCCTGCCCGCTGGCGCCGCGCTCGTCGCTGAGCTGCAGAGGACCGGGCGCCGCCGGCTCGATAGTGTAGCGGAACAGGCCGCGCGGACTGCGGACCAGCAGCCTGACCATGACCGCAACGGCGGTGGATTCCTGCACCGGCACGTCGATCAGAAGGAACAGCTTGCCGCTGTACTCCCCGGCCATCACGCGCAGCCCGGGTCCGCCATTCACGGACGGCAGCCAGCGCCCCGGCTCCTGGCCGGGCCAGTCGTCGCCGTAGCCATCCAGCGACGGGTGACGCTGCAGGCTGCGCACCGGCAGGTAGTCAGCCGGCAAGGCTCCGAGCCGCTCCCGGAATTCATCGGGCAAGGCACCCGCCAGGGTGCGGGCCGAAGCCAGCAGGGTCTCTTCGTGCGACCCGCGCAGGTAACCCTCGAGTTCCTGCAGGAGCATCCAGGCCGACCACGGCAGCAGCAGGGTCAGCAGCGAAAGCGCCAGCAGCTTGGTTCGAAGGCTCATTCGTCTCCGTTACCGGGTTTCCAGCGATACCCTGCGCCGTAAACCGTGTCCAGGCGGTCGAAGCCGTCATCCACCCGCATAAACTTGCGGCGGATGCGCTTGACGTGGCTGGTGATGGTCTGGTCGTCGACCAGCACGTTGGCGTCGTCCATCAACTGCTGCCGTGTGCGCACATGACCGGGGTGTCGAATCAGCGAGTGGATGATCCAGAATTCGGTCACGGTCAATGGAACGTCGACACCGTTCCAGCTCACTTCCATGCGTTCAAGGGAAAATTTCAGCGGCCCGCGCTCGAGTACCTTTTCGTCGGTATTGCCGCCGGACAACGCTTCGACACGCCGGAACAGCGCCACCACGCGCGCCACCAGGTGCTGAATGGAGATGTCCTTGGTCAGGTAATCGTCGGCCCCGAGGCGCAGGCCCGATATCACGTCGAGGTCGGAATCGCGCGCGGTGAGGAAGATGATCGGCAGGCTGCGGGACATGCCGCGCAGCTCGCGGCACAGCTCGAAGCCGCCCTCGAAATCGTCGCCGAGGCCGACATCGATGATCACCAGGTCGGGCAGACGGCGGCGCAGGGCCGACAATGCGCTCTCGCGGTCGCCGTAACCGGTGACCCGGTAGCCGAAACGCCGCAGGGCATCCTCGTAGTTGTGCCGAATGGCGGCTTCGTCTTCGACAATCACGATATGGCGGGGCATCGTGCGCTCCTGCTCTTTTCCGTTACCCGTCTCGCCACGGTGCACTCGCTTTCCAGGGAACGCTCGAGCACGTCCTGTGTCGCTTGGATGAAGACGTCCTGTCTTCATACATCCCTGTAAAGCGGTACACCATGTCAAGACCCACGTCGTGCGAGCTCCAGGGGTCAGGTACCTCTTTGAGGGGTACTCGGCTGTCGGGAACAGCCGAGTAGTGCACAGGGACGTCTTGAACGTGCCCCGCGAAGAGGTACTGACCACCGGAGCAAGCCAGCTGGTTCTTCGCGCCATGATACGGCCCAGCGCCGCCGAGGTGAAACGAAACAGCGCGGCGCCGCATCGCTGCCATAGCTTTGCCAGAATTCACGCGCCGGTTTTGCACTGCTGGCAATCGGAGCGACACCTGGCGGCGGTTGAATGGAGGGCAGTGAAGTCCGACCCAGGGAGACCGCCATGACCAGACCCTCCATCCGCGACCGGCTCGAGTCCGACGCCTGGAACCGCTACCCCGAAACCGCCCGCCGCATTGCCGGCCTCCAGAAGCCGGCCAGGCGCCGCAATACTCATCGGAGCGAGCGCTACATCCTGCTGGCATACGCGTTGCTCGTTATCGTGCTGATCCTCCGCATCGAGACAGCGCACGCCGAGCAGGACCCGTTCTGGGGTATCGAGTTTCACAGCGGCGAACATTCCCTGCAGGCTGTCGCGATCGATACCGAGGTGACCGCGGAAATCACCGGGCTGCTGGCGCGGGTCGAGGTGACCCAGCGCTTCCGCAATACCGAGAGCGGCTGGGCCGAGGCAATATACCGTTACCCGCTGCCCGAAGGTGCGGCCGTCGACCGCATGCGGGTGACGGTCGGCGAGCGCGTGCTGCAAGGCGAAATCCGCGAAAAGGAAGACGCGCGTCGCGTTTACACCGAGGCTCGCGACGAGGGTAAAGTCGCTTCACTGGTCGAGCAGGCCCGCGCCAACCAGTTCGAGACCCGGCTTGCCAATATCGCGACCGGTGAAGAGATCACGGTCTCGATCGGCTTTCTTGCCGGTATCGACTTCCGCGACGGCGTGTTCTCCCTGGCTATTCCGATGACCTCCACGCCGCGCTGGGACCCGGACCAGCCATTTGCCGGCAGCCAACACCGTTTCATCTCCGCGGACACAACCGATGCCTACCGCCTGACGCTGGATATTCTGCTGCGCACTCCATTGCCGCTCTCCAGCCTGGAAAGCCGCTTCCACGACATCGACATTGCAACCGAGCCCGACGGCTACCGCATCTTCCTGGCCGATCCGGATACACGCACGGACCGCGTTTTCGAGCTGGCCTGGGCGCCGGAACTCGGCAACGCTCCTCAATCAGCCCTGATGAGCTGGGATGGCGGTGATGCGGTCTACGCCCTGATGATGCTGGCCCCGCCAATACCCGAAGCCATCGCGCCGCAGGCGCGCGAGGTTATTTTCATTATCGACACCTCCGGTTCGATGGAAGGCGCTCCGCTCGAGCAGGCGGTCGCGGCGCTCGCGCAGGGACTGACCTTCCTGGAGCCCGAGGACCGCTTCAACCTGGTCGAATTCAACAGCGATTTTCGGCCCCTGTTCGAAGAATCGGTGTCCGCGATGCCCTGGCGCATCGCCGAGGCAACCGAATTCCTGCTGGGCCTGGAAGCCGACGGCGGCACCCACATGGCGCCGGCGCTCGATTATGCGATGACGCTTCCGGCCCGTGGTGAGCTGTTGCGCCAGATCGTGTTCATCACCGACGGCAGCGTCGGCAACGAACGCGAACTGCTGCTGGAAATCGGCAACAAGCTGGGCGACTCGCGGCTGTTCACGGTATCCATCGGCTCGGCCCCGAACGCATGGTTCATGCGCAAGGCCGCGGGCGTGGGACGCGGCATCCATACCCACGTCGGCCGGATGGAGGACGTCAAGGCACGCATCGCCTCGCTGTGGGCGCGCATCGAGACGCCGGCGGTGCAGAACCTGGACGTGGACTGGGGCATGGACGCCGAGTTCTACCCGGAAGTGATTCCCGACCTCTACGCCGGTGAACCCCTTTGGCTGTATGCGCGCCTGCCGCACGAACCCCGCGACGTCACCGGTTCCGGGGAGCTCGACGGCGTTTACTGGGAGACCCGCGCGCGACTGGTGCCGGGCGGCGGCGGCGAGAACATCGCCTCGCTGTGGGCGCGCAACCGCATCGAGGCCCTGGAAGACAGCCGCATTTTCGGTATCGACGCGGACGAGGTGCGGCAGCAAGTTGTCGCAACCGCTCTCGAATTCGGCCTGGTCACCCGTTACACCAGCCTGGTGGCCGTCGATCGAACCCCTTCACGCCCCGTTCATGAGGACCTTGCACAATCCGGCGCACCCAGCCTGCTGCCCGCCGGCAGCAACTTCGTGATGGGCTTTTCACAAACCGCCACCGGCTGGCCGGCGCAGCTCGCGCTGTCCCTGCTCAGCCTGTTCGTGGTGCTGGCGATGCTGCTGCACACGCCGCCGAAACGTGAACGGCGCACTACCGGCTCGAAATCCGAAAACCCGGAGGTCGGCGCCTGATGCATTTACGACGCCGGGTTCTGCTGGGCGTCGCCTTGCTGCTCTGCGCGGCGGCATCGCTGGATGCCGCCTGGATTCCGCTGAAAGCGCAGGCCGCGCAGCTGTTGATCAAGCGCAGCTGGAACGTCGTCGCGAGTGGTCAGCCGGCGCCGCCGCCATGGCCCTGGGCGGACACGCGCCCGGCCGCGGTGCTGGAAGCGCCGGACCACGGCGTTCGGCTGTTCGTCCTGGAAGGCAGCTCGGGGCGCAACCTGGCGTTCGGACCGACATTCGCCAACGGTACGGAAACAGGAGAAGACCTGGTGATCAGCGGGCACCGCGATACGCATTTCCGATTTCTGCAAGAAATACAGAACGGCGACCGGATTCGAATCACGCGGCACAGCGGCGTGGAAACGTACGAGGTCGTGCAAACGGATGTAGTCGACAGCCGTGCGGCGCGCATGCTGATCGATCCGGGAGCGAGTCGTCTCAGCCTGGTGACCTGCTATCCCTTTGACGCAGCTTCCGCGGGCGGTCCGCTGCGCTTCGTGGTTACGGCGCTGCCGGTCGCCCGGCAAGGCTCATGAGGCGTTGTCTTTCATCCGGCTGATGGTGTCGGCATAGTCTTCCGAGCCGAAAATAGCCGAACCGGCCACGAAGGTATCGACACCGGCGGCTGAAATTTCCGCGATGTTGTCGACCTTGACGCCACCGTCGATTTCCAGGCGGATATCCTTGCCGGTTTCGTCGATCATGCGCCGGACCTGTCGCGCTTTCTCGAGCACGTGGGGGATGAACTTCTGGCCGCCGTAACCCGGGTTCACGGACATCAGGAGCACCATGTCGAGTTTTTCCAGGGTCCAGTGCAGCTTGCCGAGCGGCGTCGCGGGATTCAGCACCAGCCCGGGCTTGCAGCCGTTCTCTACGATCAGCTGCAGCGTGCGGTCCACGTGCCGGCTGGCCTCCGGGTGGAAGCTGATCAGGCTGGCGCCCGCTTTTGCGAACTGCACGACCAGGTCATCCACCGGTTCCACCATCAGGTGCACGTCGATCGGCGCATCGATGCCGTAGTTCCGCAAAGCCTCGCAGATCATCGGGCCAAAAGTCAGGTTGGGCACGTAATGGTTGTCCATCACGTCGAAGTGCACCCAGTCGGCGCCCGCATCGAGCACGTCGCGAACGTCATCACCCAGGCGGGCAAAGTCTGCGGAAAGAATGGACGGCGCGATCACGGTAGCTTGCTTCATGCGGGTTCTCTCTGCTGGTTATTTCACTTGTTTCTAATATAGAACAGTGGGTGGGCTGGTGTCCATTCACGCGCCGTTGATCTGTGGTCCAGTAGATGGCAATAAGGTCGCGGAGTATCGGATACTCCCTTTCCAAAGCCGCGAGATGAATCGCACAAACGCTTACTTGAAGCCGCGCGTCTGCTTGATCTGATCGTAGGCGGTGTTGATCTCGCGCACACGGGTCTTGGCCATGTCCATCATCTCCTCGGGCAGACCCCGCGAGACCAACTTGTCCGGATGATACTGGCTGACCAGTTTGCGGTAAGCGCGCTTCACCTCGGAATCGCTGGCCGACGGCTTCAAACCGAGCTGCGCATAGGCCTGCTCCAGCGTGACAACGCTGCTTCCCGCTGCTCTCTGTCCGCCGGCCCGGCCATGGCCGCCACCGTATCCGCCACTTCGAGCTGCCATCATCGCCGCAAACACTTGCGCCGGAACGCGCAGTTCCGTGGCCACCTTCTGCAGGATGGCCGTTTCCTCCGCGCTTACCGAGCCGCTGGAAAAGGCCGCTTCCACCAGGATTTCAAGGAACATCTGGCGCAGGTCCTGCCGTACCGCGGAGGCCTGCAGAAAGGGGCGCAGCGCGGTTTCGAGGCTGAAACCGGCCGCCTTGCCCTCGTTGAACAGCCTGATTGCACGCTGGCGATGGTCACCGGTGATGTGCATCTGCGCCATCAGGTCCTCGACCATGCGGATCTCGGTCTGCGTGACCCGGCCGTCGGCCTTGCTCAGGTGACCCAGGCAGGAGAACAGCGCATCGAAGAAGGTGTGCTGGGTCTTGCTGACACCGACAATCCCGGCGATGAAACGATCGACCAGGTGCCCGAGCAGCGCGCCGATCAGCATGCCGCTGATACCGCCCCGGAACAGGCCCAGCGCAGCGCCGAGGATCTTGCCCCACCAGTGTTTCGGAATGTTGAATTGACTGCCTGCGCTCACGGACGTCCACGGCTGTTAATCATCGAAGGCACGAAGTATATAATCCTCTTCATTCACACGCCCACTGCCGGAAGACATTTTGCCGGCGAGCACGGGCGACCCGCGCAGCCAGGGAGCCAGCCAAGCGATGAACATCCCCGCCTACGACGCCAGCCTCGTAACCCGGTATCCGCTGATTCACCAGGGCAAGGTCCGCGACAGTTTCGCCATCGATGACGAGCACATGCTGATTGTCGCCTCGGACCGTCTTTCGGCATTCGACGTGGTGATGAAAGACCCGATTCCCGGCAAGGGCGAGATCCTGACGCAGATTTCCAACTTCTGGTTTGAAAAAACCGCGCACATCATCGAAAACCACCTGACCGGCATTCCGGTTTCCGCGGTGATCGACGACGCGGAGCTGCTCAAGGTACTGGAACACCGCTCCGTGGTGGTAAGGCGCCTCAAGCCCCTGCCGGTGGAATCAGTGGTGCGCGGCTACCTGATCGGTTCCGGCTGGAAAGACTACCTGGCGACGGGCGCCGTTTGCGGTATCACCCTGCCCCCCGGGCTGCGCCAGGCCGACCGGCTTCCCGAGGTCATTTTCACCCCGGCCAGCAAGGCCGCCGCCGGGGACCATGACGAGAATATTGACTTCGCAACGGTCGAGGAACGCATCGGGGCGGCCCTGGCCGCGCAGATGCGCGACGTCAGCATCGCAATTTACCGCTTCGCGGTGGAGCACGCCCGCACGCGCGGCATCATCATCGCGGACACCAAGTTTGAATTCGGGCTGGATCGTTCAGGTAAGTTGCTGCTGATGGACGAGGTGCTTACCCCGGACTCGTCACGCTTCTGGCCGGAAGAGTCCTATGCGCCGGACAGCAGCCCGCCGAGCTACGACAAGCAGTTCGTGCGGGACTATCTGGAAACGCTGGACTGGGACAAGCGCCCGCCGCCGCCGCCCGTTCCGGCCGACGTCGCGGAAGCCACTGCCGGCAAGTACCGGGAGGCCCTGGAAAGGCTGACCGGCGAACCGCAGCAAGCCTAACCAGGAGAGAACAGCATGCCGCACTGGCTTTTTCTTTCCGTCGCCATTGTTTCCGAGGTCATCGGAACTTCCGCTCTCAAGGCGTCCGAAGGGTTCACGCGACTCTGGCCGTCGCTAATCGTCGTTGGGGGATACGCCCTGGCGTTTTACTTCCTGTCGCTGACGCTGAAAGCCATTCCGGTAGGCGTCGCATACGCCGTGTGGGCCGGTGCGGGTATCGCCCTGATCGCCCTGATCGGGTGGCTGTTTTTCGGACAGGCGCTGGACGCGCCGGCGATCATCGGCATGGGGCTGATCGTCGCCGGCGTCGTCGTCATCAACGTTTTTTCAAAGACCCTCGCATATTGATCGCGCGGCCTTTTCGGCGGCTTACTCGTCCTGCAGCGCCTCGTAGGCCTCGGCGCTGAGCAAGCCCTCGAGTTCACCCGAATCCGCCAGCTGCAGGCGCAGCAGCCAGCCGTCTCCATAGGGATCGGAATTGACCAGTTCGGGCTCGTCCTCCAACGCCGGGTTGGTCTCGACAACCTCGCCGGAAACCGGGGCATAAACGTCCGAGGCGGCCTTGACCGATTCGACCACGCCAAAGGCATCGCCCTGGCCGTAGCTCATACCCGGTTCGGGCAGCTCGACGTAAACCATGTCCCCCAACTGCGCCTGGGCATGGTCCGAAATGCCGACGATGACGGTACCGTCTCCTTCATCGCGGACCCATTCATGACTTTCCCTGTACAACAGGTCGGAACGCACTTCACTCATAGCTCGTTTCCTCGGCTGGATTACGATTGGATTTTAACACCCGTCGCGGGGCTTGTAAGGCCAAAATCACGCGCCCCGGCCCCTTTCTGACGCGCGCTTGACCATGGTCAGAGGACGCCATCGCAGACGGCGCCGTGCCGAACAAACGGCGGTTTGACCAGGCGTGCCGGATAACGCTTGCCACGAATTTCGACCTCGCAGGAGCCAGCTGCATCGACCGGCACGCGGGCCAGCGCGATAGCCCGTTCCAGCGTCGGCGAGAAGGTTCCACTGGTCGTAACGCCCTCGCCGGCAGCCGTGACCACGACATAGCCCGGGCGCAGCACGCCGCGGCCCTCGAGGACCACGCCGGTCAGTTTGCGGGACAGGCCGTTCTCCAGCTGCCGCTCCAGGGCCTCGCGGCCGTTGAACTGCCGCTCGTCTTTCATCGCCACGGTCCAGCCCAGCGCGGACTCAAGCGGTGTCACGTCCTCGTCCATGTCCTGGCCGTAAAGGTGCATGCCCGCCTCGAGCCTCAGGGTATCGCGCGAAGCCAGCCCGCAGGGCTTCACACCCGCAGCCGCCAGGCGGCCCCAGAAGGTGATGGCTTCCTCGGCAGGCAACAGGATTTCATAACCGTCCTCACCGGTGTAGCCGGTACGCGCGATAAACTGGCCGCAGCACACCACCGCGCTGAACGGCGGCATCGAAGCAATGCCATCCACCATCTCCGCGGGCAGCAGCGAATGCACTTTTTCACGCGCTTCGGGTCCCTGGACGGCGATCATCGCCAGCTCAAAGTGCTCGGTCAGGGAAATACGGTACTCCATGCCGTTCCTGGCCAGCCAGGCCAGGCCCTTGTCCCGCGTCGCCGCGTTCACGACCAGCCGGTACCAGCTGTCGTCCATGTAGTAGGCGATGAGGTCATCGATCACGCCGCCCGATTCGTTGAGCATGCAGCTGTACAGCGCCTTGCCGGTGGCCTTCAGTTTCGAGACGTCGTTGGCCAGCAGGCGCAGCAGGAAATCACGCGCCTGCGGGCCGCGTATGTCCACGACGGTCATGTGCGAGACGTCGAACATGCCGGCGGCGGTGCGCACGGCCTTGTGCTCATCCATTTGCGAACCATAGTGAATGGGCATGTTCCAGCCCACGAAATCCACCATGCGCGCACC
>Ga0180429_10001747_pt1 | contig 18320 bp, 15 predicted proteins | sample SS_ome_FD_132428 | JGI IMG/M metagenome (GOLD analysis project Ga0180429, IMG submission 132428) | Hypersaline lake sediment archaeal communities from the Salton Sea, California, USA - SS_1_S_1 metaG | ecosystem: Environmental > Aquatic > Non-marine Saline and Alkaline > Hypersaline > Sediment ...
GCCTTCGAGGTCAATGCCTCGACCGATCCGGCCGTGCGGGCCAGTTGCATCGAGTTCGTGCTCGCCGGACTGTATGCCACGGAGCGGATCTCCCGCCTCGAACGCCACGGCCGCACCGTCTACGACACCGGCGGCTTCCGCTAGCGAGCGGCAAGAGCCGCGAGGAGAGTCCATGCCCAGCCGCGAGAGCCTCGGCGGAATCATTCACGCCTACCAGCGGTACGACCCGGCCCGCATCCCGCCGCCGCGGCCGAAGGGTGGAGACATGATCAGCCCGATCATGGAACACGCCCTCACATTCGGCGGCATCGACGAGCTCACCGACGAGCAGCTTGCCGAGGCGGTGGTGCTCGACCCGGAGCAGATCCGGGGCCTCGGCCCCTCCCTCGAGAGCCTCAAGGCGATGCTCGAACAGCGGCGTCAGAAGATCCTCGAGCGATACGAGACCGACTCGGTTCGCGGGCGGGCCCGCCAGAGCTTCCGCGGCGAGGCGACCGGCCTACGGCCGCCCCGGGCCCATCGCGAGAGCTACGAGCGGGCGGTTCGCGAGGAGCAGCTCCGCCGGCTCGAGCGGCTGTGGTATGCCCAGGATGACGAGGGTTCGCGATTCTCGACCGGGCTGGTGCGGCTCATGGAGCGGCTGGCGGAGGTCTACGAACTCGACCAGCTCGCCGCCGGCTGGCAGTTCACCGGCCGCGAGCCGCTCGACGTGCCGACGGCGCTGGAGGTCAAGGCGGAGCTCGAGCAGATCGAGGAACTGCTGCGACAGCTCGAGGAGGCGGCCCGCAACGCGAAGGTCGGCCTGATCGACATGGAGGCCCTCGGCCGCTTCGCCGACGAGGAAGGGGGCGAGGGTGCCTTCAACGAGCTGGAGCGGCTGCGGCAGCAGGTCGAGCAGGCAATCGAGCAGGCCGCCGCGGAACAGGGCCTCGAGAAGAGCGGTCGCGGCTACCGGCTCACGCCCAAGGCGATGCGGGTCTTCCAGGGCCGGCTGCTCGAGCGGATCTTCGCCGCCATGGCCCCCTCCCGCACCGGCCGCCACGACTGCGGGGTGACCGGCGAGGGAGCCGTGGAACTGGTGCCGACGCGGCCCTACGAATTCGGCGACTCGGTGGCCCACATGGACATCCCCGGCTCGCTGGTCAACGCCATGCTGCGTGCCGGCGGCGGCCCGCCGCGGATGGAGGCCCGCGACATCGAGGTGCACCACACCCGCAACACGCCCAAGGCCGCCACCACCGTGGTGCTCGACATGAGCGGCTCGATGCGCTACGGCGGGCTCTATGTCAGCGTCAAGCGGATGGCGCTGGCCCTGCAGGGGCTTGTGCAGCGGGAGTTTCCGGGCGATTTCCTGCAGTTCATCGAGATGTATTCCTTCGCCCGGCCCCGGGCCTTCGGCGAACTGATCTCGCTCATGCCCAAGCCGGTCACGATCTTCGACTCGGTGGTCCGCCTCAAGGCGGACATGGCCGATCCCACGATCACCGAGCAGGCCGTCCCGCCCCACTTCACCAACATCCAGCACGCCCTTTCCCTTTCCCGGCGTCAGCTGGCGAGGCAGGACACCCCCAACCGGCAGGTGATCCTGATCACCGACGGCCTGCCCACCGCCCACTTCGAGGGCAGCGAACTCTACCTGCTCTATCCGCCCCACCGCCGCACCGAGGAGGCCACCATCCGCGAGGCCGAGGCCTGCCGACGCGAGGGGATCGTGGTCAACATCTTCCTGCTCACCGGCTGGTCGCAGTCCCGCGAGGACATCCAGTTTGCCTACCGGCTTGCCGAGACCGCCCGCGGCCGGGTCTTCTTCGCCGCCGGCCGCGAGCTTGACCGCTTTGTCGTCTGGGACTATCTCGAGAGGCGGCGGTCGATCATCGGCTGAGACTGCCATCCTCGCCGACGCGGAATGCCCTCCCATGCCGAACAGTGATCTTCCCGTCGACCGTCAGCCGACGCCCTCGCCCTTTCGCATGACCGACAGCGGTTGGTTTTGGGGCCTGCTCTTCTCGCTGATGGGTCTGGTGGCCCTGGCGATCATCGCCCCGAAATACGATCGTCGTCAGGGGCAGATTGAAGGACGGTATCTGGGCCGTGGCCGGCTTGCCGCCGAAAGAATGCGGCGGGCTGCCGGCGAGCGGCCCACGAGTCTGGCCGACGATGCCGTGGCGATGCCGGGGGCTCCGCGGAGCCGGCTGATCCCTCTGTGGCCGATCGCCGTGACCGCGGGCCTCGTGGCGGCCGGCTCGGGCTGGATGCTGGCCCGCGAGTACCGGGCTCGCGACCGGTAGGCCGGTCGCGCCGCAACCGGCCCGGCCGAAAGCTGCTCGCGCGAGAGCCCACCCGCCGCTTACGCGATGCCGGGCCAGCGTTCGCGAACCTGGCGGCCGGCATAGAGGGCCGCATCGCCAAGCGACTCCTGGATCCGCAGCAGCTGATTGTATTTCGCCACGCGGTCGCTGCGGCTGGCACTGCCGGTCTTGATCTGGCCGGTACCCAGACCGACCGCGAGATCGGCGATCGTGGCATCCTCCGTCTCGCCGCTACGGTGGCTGGCAATCGAGGTGTAGCCGCTGCCGTGGGCCAGCTGCACCGCCGAGATCGTTTCGGTGAGCGTGCCGATCTGATTGACCTTCACCAGGATGCTGTTGGCGATCTTCTCCTCCACGCCCCGGGAGAGCCGCTCGACACTGGTCACGAAGAGGTCGTCGCCAACCAGCTGCACCCGCGCCCCGAGTTTGTCGGTGAGCAGCTTCCAGCCCTCCCAGTCGTCCTCGCTGCAGCCATCCTCGATCGAGACGATCGGGTAGCGGCCGGCGAGACCGGCCAAAAACTCGACCATCCCGGCGGAGTCGAGCGACTGCCCCTCGATCGCGTAGCGGCCCGCCTTGGCGTCGTAAAATTCCGTGGCGGCCACGTCGAGGGCGATCGCGATCTGGCTGCCCGGCTCGTAGCCGGCGGCGGTGATCGCCGCGAGGATCATCTCCAAGGCCTCGCTGCTCGAGCCGATCTGCGGGGCGAAGCCGCCCTCGTCGCCGACGGACGTGGCGAGTTGCTTCTCCTTGAGCACGGCCTTCAGCGCGTGGAAGGTCTCCACACCGGCCCGCAGGGCCTCGTCGAAGGTGTCGAAGCCCAGCGGCATGACCATGAATTCCTGCACGTCCAGCGGGTTGTCGGCATGCGCCCCGCCGTTGACGATGTTCATCATCGGGGCGGGCAGCAGGCGGGCCGCGGCCCCTCCGAGGTAGCGATACAGCGGCAGCCCACACTCCTCGGCCGCCGCATGGGCCACCGCCATCGAGACCCCCAGGATCGCGTTGGCGCCGAGCGACTTCTTGTTGGGCGTGCCGTCAAGTTCGAGCATCCGCTCATCGATGCCCGTCTGGTCGAGGGCGTCGCACCCCTCGAGTTCTTCCGCGATCTGGGTGTTCACGTTCTCCACCGCCTCGAGCACGCCCTTGCCGAGGTAGACGTTCTTGTCGCCGTCCCGCTTCTCCCAGGCCTCGTGGGCCCCGGTGCTCGCTCCGGAGGGCACCGCCGCCCGGCCGAAGGTGCCGTCGGCCAGCGTCACGTCGACCTCGATCGTGGGGTTGCCGCGGCTGTCGAGAATTTGGCGGGCGTGGATATCGACGATCGTGGACATCGTGGGGGCCTCGTGTGGGATGTGTCTTGAACGGTTTGGCGGCTGGCGGCGGCCCGCGGCGGACCGCCCTGCCGACGCCGGGGACATTGTGCTTGCAAGCCTGCGGCCCGCAAGCCGCCGTTGATTTCAACCCCGTGGGGGCGGCCGTTGGCTGCCGGTGGTCGAGGCGGCACGGCAGCGGTAGGATCGGGGACTCTCGCGGCCATCCAATGCCCTCACGGGGTGTTCATGTTCACCGGACTTGTCGAAGCCCTCGGCACCGTCGTCGATCGCATCGACCAGCCGCCCGGCATCCGGCTCGTTGTGGAGGCCGGAATCGTGGCCGATGATGCGGCGATCGGTGCGAGCATCTGTGTCAGCGGCTGCTGCCTCTCGGTGGTCGGAATCGAGGGTTCGCAGCTGGCCTTCGAACTCGGCCCCGAGACTCTCGTCAAAACCGGCCTCGGGGCCGCCCGGTCCGGCAGCCGGGTCAACCTCGAGCGGTCGCTGAAGCTCTCCGACCGACTCGGCGGCCATCTGGTGACCGGCCATGTCGACGCCGTCGGCAGGCTCGAGACGAAGGCGGAGGACGGCGGCTGGGTCAGCTGCCGCTTCTGGATGCCCGCCGCCCTCGGTGGTCAGGTGGTGCCCAAGGGCTCGATCGCGGTCGACGGGGTGAGCCTGACGGTGGTCGATGTCTTTCCCACGGGATTCAGCGTCGCCCTGATTCCCCACACCCTCGCCGAGACCACCCTTGGCGGCCTCGTCGAGGGGGACGGCGTCAACCTCGAGACCGACCTGGTGGGCAAGTATGTCACCGCCCGGATCGAGGCCTGGCTCGCGGCGGCTGCGGTCGGCCCGCCCGCCACGGGCTCGCGGGAGACGCGGGCATGAGCCGGCCGCCCGGTGGCGGGGCCCCGCGGCAGACCACCGCCTTTTTGAAACGCTGGTTCGCGGAGGTCGGCTACACGATCGACCGCCGCAAGGGGCAGAACTTCCTGGTCGACTTGAACCTGCTCGACCTGCTGGTCCGCTCCGCCGCGATCGGTCCTGACGACATCGTGCTCGAGGTGGGCACCGGCACCGCGGCACTCACCGAACGGCTGGCGGCCGCCGCGGCACGCGTGGTGACCGTCGAGATCGATCCGCGGCTCGCCCAGCTCGCCCGCGACCGGCTATTCGACGCGGGCAACGTCGATTTTCTCGAGACCGACGTGCTCGCCGGCAAGCACCGGCTGGCCCCGGAGGTGCTCGCGGCCCTCGAGCGGGCTCGGGCCGATGCGCGGGGTCGCCTGCTTCTGGTGGCCAACCTTCCCTACTGCGTTGCCACGCCGGTGATCGCCAACCTGCTCGCCCTGCCCGGTCCCTTCGACGAGGCGACCGTCACCATCCAGCGGGAGCTCGCCGAGCGGATCACCGCTCCGGCCGGCTCCAGTCACGCCGGGGCCCTCTCGGCATGGGTCGGATGCCAGGCGACCGCGGAGATCGTGCGGATCCTGCCGCCGAGTGCCTTCTGGCCGCGGCCGAAGGTCGAATCGGCGATCCTGCGGATCGTGCTCGAGCCGGATAGGCGGGCGGCGATCGACGACCTCGACCGTTTCGCACGGTTTGTCAGGGAGATCTTCTGCCACCGCCGCAAGCGGCTCGTGGGCGTGCTCGCCCGGATGGTGGCCGGTCGCGATTCCGCCGAGGGCCGCGGCCGCGTCGAGACGGTGCTTGCCGAACTGGGCATCGACGGAGGCCTGCGGGCCGAGGCGGTTGCCGCCGACGACCTCGTGAGGCTCGAGGCGGGGCTGGCTGCCGCGGCGGCCAGCGGCGGTAGAGGAATTCCGTGGAGCGGGTAGACTCGACGCGGTCAGGACAACCAGCGGTCCAATCGAGGGAGGCAACGATGCGATTCATCGAGATGACTGGCAAGGTGCTGATGAGCATGCTCGAGCCGGATGAGGTCTCGCCGGAGGAGCTTCGTCAGGCCGGGCTCACCGACACCTGCCTGGTGCGGATCAACGAGCAGGGAGACATCGAGGTGCGGCGGCCCGATTCGTGGGACGTGGTCGGCGGCCTGCTCGGCAACTTCGGGCCCCGCTGCCAGCAGGCAAGCGGCCGCAGCTGGGCGTCCTGACGCGGTTTCCCGGCATTCGCCGTCGGGCCGACTGCCGCTGCTCGGCCGGTGGTGAGCGTTGTGCGGCTTCTGCCGAATCGGGCGGTGCTTGCGGGCGGGGAGTGGCGCGGAAACTACCGATTGGGCCGTCCCCCTGCCTACAATGCAGGCTGCGGCGTCGCGGGTGCCGAACCTGAGATGGGCCGCCCGCGTTCCGACGAGGCCCTCGAGACTCCGGCATGCCGTTGTGCGGGTGCCGGGGGCCGACGCCGCACTGGAGAACTTCCCCGTCGTGAATCCCAATCCCGCCAACGAGGCATCCTTCGCGCCGACAATCGTCGATCTTCTGCGGCAGCGGGCGGGATACCGGCCCAACGATCGGGCCTTCACCTTTCTGGTGGATGGCGAGCACGCGGAACTCGAGATCACCTACGCCGAACTCGACCGCAAGGCCCGGGCGGTCGGTGCCTGGCTGGCCGCCTCGGGCATGGCCGGCAAGCGGGTGCTCTTGCTGTATCCCTCGGGCCTCGACTTCATCGCCGCCTTCATGGGATGCCTCTATGGCGGGGCGATCGCCGTGCCCGCCTACCCGCCCCGCAAGAATCGCTCCGTGGAGCGGATCGAGACAATTGCCGCCGACGCCCATGCCTCGGTGGCCCTCACCACCCGCGACGTGCTCGATCGCTTCGACTCCCTGCGGGCCAACGCCCCGAGCCTGGAGACCCTCCTCTGGAAGGTCGACAGCGAACTGGAGCCGCACTGGGCCGACCGCTGGGAGCGGCCCGACATCGACGGCGAGACGCTCGCCTTCCTGCAGTACACCAGCGGATCGACCGGCACGCCCAAGGGTGTGATGCTCTCCCACGGCAACCTGCTGCACAACTCCCTGCGGATCATGCAGGCCTTCGAGATCACCCGCAGCCAGTCGGGCGTCTTCTGGCTGCCGAGCTTCCACGACATGGGGCTGATCGGCGGGATCCTGGTTCCGCTCTACGGCGGGAAGTTCAACGTCATCATGTCGCCGGTGGCCTTTCTGCAAAAGCCGCTGCGATGGCTGCAGGCGATCTCGAAATACCGGGCCACGATCAGCGGCGGGCCGAACTTCTCCTACGAACTGTGCGTCCGCAAGACGACCCCCGAGCAGCGAAAGGGGCTCGACCTCTCCTGCTGGTCGCTGGCCTTCAACGGTGCCGAGCCGGTCCGGCCCGAGACGATCGACGCCTTCTGCGAGGCCTTCGGGCCCTGCGGCTTCCGCCGGGAGGCCTTCTTCCCCTGCTACGGCCTCGCCGAGAGCACGCTGATGGTCACCGGCGGGATGAAGTTTGAGCCGCCGGTGATCCGCTCCTTCGACGCGGCGAGCCTGGAGAACGACGTGGCGGTGCCCCGCGGGAACTTCGCGGCGGGCACGCGGCGGCTGGTGGGCAGCGGCGGCGAGCTGGAGGGCCAGGACGTGGTGATCGTCAACCACGAGACCTTCCAGCCGCAGCCGGCAGGCAGGGTCGGGGAGATCTGGGTCAGCGGCCCGAGCGTGGCCCAGGGCTACTGGAATCGCCGCGAGGCGACCGAGGCCATCTTTGCCGCGATGCTCGCCCTGCCCGAGGGCGATCGCAGCGGCCGCCATCCGGGGCCCTACATGCGAACCGGCGATCTCGGCTTCTTTGACGAAGGGGAGCTGTTCGTCACCGGCCGGCTGAAAGACCTGATCATCATCCGCGGCCGCAACCACTATCCCCAGGACATCGAGGCTTCGGTCGAGGCGGCAAGCCCCATCGTGCGGGCCGGCAGCGTGGCCGCCTTCTCGGTGGAGGCCGAGGGCCGCGAGCGGGTGGTGGTGGTGGCGGAGCTCGAGCGGGGCCGGAGAATGTCCGGCGAGATCGCCACCGCCTGCGACGCGATCCGCCGCCGGCTCGCCAGCGAGCACGAGATCGCCCTCGAGGCGATCGTTTTCGTGCGGCCCAACAGCATCCCCAAGACTTCCAGCGGCAAGATCCAGCGGCACCAGTGTCGGCGGCTCTTCGAGAACCGCGAGCTTGCGGCGGTGGCCGAGGAGATCGGCTGGCTGGAGCCAGAGCATCGTGCGGAGCCGGCTGCGGCAGAGCCGCGGCTGGCGAGGCTGCGTCCGGTGGGTGAGCCTGCCCGCGGCGGCGGGCATCGCGAGCTGCCCGAGCCGGTCGTCGAGGCGGTCTTCGAGCATGTCCGAAGGATCGCCAAGGAGCGGGCCCGCGATTTGTCGCTCGACACCAACATCGTCGAGCTCGGCCTCGATTCGCTGGAGCGGATGGAGATCGTGGCGGCCCTGGAAGACACCTTCGGCGGCCGCTTCCCCGAGCAGGTGCTGCCGGTGATCGAGACCTGCCGCGAGGTGGCCGAGGCGATCCTCGACCACCTTCCCGGTGACGGTTCCCCGGCGGGCTCGCGGCCGACGATGACGATCAGCGAGATTCCCGCCGACGCCCATCGCATCGAGGAGTTTCCCGAGGTGCGGGCCCTCGAGCAGAACTTCGCCATGATCCGCGAGGCGGGCCTGGAGAATCCCTACTTCGGCGTCCACGAGGGCGTGGCCGCCGACCGCACCGTGATCGGGGGCCGCGCGCTGATCAGCTGGGCCACCTACAACTACCTCGGCATGGCGGGCGAGCCGGCGGTGGCTGCCGGGGCCAAGGCGGCGATCGACCGCTACGGCACGAGCGCCTCGGCGAGCCGGCTGGTTTCCGGTGAGAAGACGATCCACCAGGAACTCGAGCGGGCGATCGCCGAGTTCACCGGCACCGAAGACGTGATCACCCTCGTGGGAGGCCATGCCACCAACGAGACGGTGATCGGCCACGTGGTGGGGCCGGGAGATCTGATCTTCCACGACGCCCTCGCCCACAACAGCATCCTGCAGGGAGCGATCCTCTCAGGAGCCCGCCGCCGGGCCTTCCCCCACAACGACTTCGAGGCGGCCGACGCCCTCCTCGCCCAGGTCCGCGGGCAGTACCGCCGGGTGCTGATGGTGATCGAGGGGATCTACAGCATGGACGGCGATTTCTCCGACGTGCCGCGGTTCATCGAGGTTGCCAGGCGGCACAAGGCCCTGCTGATGGTCGACGAGGCCCACTCGATCGGGGTCATGGGCCGGACCGGGCGGGGCATCGCCGAGCACTTCGGGATCGACCCGGCCTCGGTCGACCTCTGGATGGGCACCCTCTCCAAGGCCTTCGGCAGCTGCGGCGGCTACATCGCCGGCAGCCGGGCCCTCGTGCAGTGGCTGAAATACACGGTGCCCGGCTTCGTCTACTCGATCGGCCTGCCGCCCCCGGCGGCCGGGGCGGCCTTGGCGTCGCTGGAGCTGCTGGAGAAGGAGCCGCAGCGGGTGGCCCGGCTCCAGGAGAATGCGGCGATGTTCATCCGTCTTGCCCGGGAGGCGGGGCTCGACACGGGAGCCTCGGGGGGCTCCGGCGTGGTGCCGGTGATCCTCGGCAGTTCGATCATGAGCCTGCGGCTCTCGCGGGCCCTCTTTGCCCGCGGGATCAACGTGCAGCCGATCCTCTATCCCGCGGTCGAGGAGGCCGCCGCACGGCTGCGGTTTTTCATCACCTCGATGCACACACCCGCCCAGATCCGCGAGACGGTCACGGCGATGCGGGAAGAGCTCGACCGGATCGCGGCGGAGTCTGCGGCCGTGGCCGCCCCTGCCGGCTCCGCCCTTCCGGCTGCGGCGGCCGCCCGGCTATAACCGGCCTCCATGCAGCCCGTCAGCCCGAACCATGCCGTCCCGGTCAACGGGGCCCGTCCTGCCGCCAGACCGCCCGGCAGCCGGGAAACGGCCACCCATCGCCTCGTGCTCCCGGCCGAGGCCAACCACCACGGCACGCTCTACGCCGGCTCCCTGCTCCGCTACGGCCTGGAGACCGCCTACGCCGCCGCCGGGCGGGCCACCGGCCCGGCGGCCAATCTCATGCTTCGCCGGGTGCTCTCGATCGAGTGTCGCGAGGCGGTGCCGGTCGGGGCGCTCGTGGAGATTCGCGGGGCGGTGCTCGAGGTACGGCAGTGCTACCTTGCGGTGGGCGTGGTGGGGATGCCGCTGCCCGGCCGCGACCTGCCCTGGATGGACGGCCTGTTCGGCTTCGCCCAGGTCGGCGAGCACGGTCTGCCGGCGGAACTGCCGCCGGGCATCGAGACGGCAGGCGAGGATCCCTTCTGGCGGCCGCTGGTCGAGCGATATGCCCGCCTGGCGCGAATCCGCGGGGCGACCGCCGGCTGGCTGGCCGGATCGGGGGACTCCGGGATCAGTACCTGATCTCGAGCCCGAAGTCGACGCCGTTGGTGAAGACGTACTCGTTGCCGCCATCGCGGGGGACCATCTGGTTGTAGGCGGCCAGTTCGGTCTCCACGTACGACTGGTCGGGCTCTACCGCGGTGATTCCCGGCCCCGGCCCGGGCTGCGGCTGTCCGGCCCGGTCGACAAAGATCACCCCACCGGTGGTGTTGCGGGCCACCGTCTGCACCGGCCGCAGGCGGGTCTCGTAGCCGGTGTTCGACGAGGCCCGAGCGATCTGCGAGAGCCACATCCCGGTGTAGCCGACGTTGAGGTTGATCGCCTGGCTGACCTTGAACTGAGCACCAAACCGCCATTCACCGATCGGCGAGAAGACGAAGCGGTGCTCGGCCTGGTTGGTGGTGTCGAGCTGGCCGGTGGTGAAGATCTGGTTGATCAGCGGGGAGTTGGGGATCTCGACGACCGAGGTCGTGCTCCCCTCTCCCAAATCAGCCCCGGCCTGGGTGACATTGACCGTCGTCAGGCCGCCGCCGGCGAAGTTGGTGCGGAGGTAGTCGGCTCCCAGGCTGTCGGCGAGGTTGGAGCCGCGGTAGAGGTTGTTCTGCCAGTTGAAGCCGGCGGTGAACTTGCCGCCCGCCTCCCACGACCAGCGGCCCTTCCTGCCGGTGAACATCAGGCCGAACTCTGGCCCGACCATGTTGTTGGAGGTGTAGGTCTCCCAGTCGGCGAGCTGGAAGAGCGATCCCGGCCCGATGCCCGTCAGCGTGGAGGGCGCGTCGCCGGTGAACAGGCCCAGGTCACCGGCCCGGCTGACGACCTCCTCGAAGACATCCCCGCCGGGTCCGGTCACGATCCCGCCGCCGCCGATCCCGCCGCCGCCGCCGCCCGGTAGCAGGCCGCCGCCGCCGCCCCCGGCACCGCCGCCGCCCCCGGCACCGCCCCCGGCGCCGCCACCGGCACCACCGCCGAAATCGGGAGCGTTGAACTCGTTTTGGAAGCTCAGGTAGGAGAGCTGGTAGCGGTCGACGAACTGGATGAACCTCGGCCCGAGGGAAAAGGTCAGGCTGCTGCTGCCCTTGCGGCGGCCAAGTTCCCGCCGCAGCGTGAAGGCCGCGCCGGCACCCTGGAACTCGGTCTCATTTTTCTGGGTCAGCGACTGGGTGATCAGGTGGTCCGGCGGAGGGCTGTCGGAGGTGGTCTCGATGGTGATCGAGGCGATCGTCGCGCCATCGCCGCCGATCCCGCCCCCGCCGCCTCCGCCACCGCCCACGCCCTCGAAATTGACTGCCACCGTCTGGGTCGGGGAGCTGGCGGCAAACTCGCTGGTGGAGGTGAAGTCCTGCACCTGGGTGTTGAGCTGGAAGTAGGAAAACTCCATGCCCCGGCCCTCGTACGACCAGCCGCCCTCGTAGCGGTTGCCCCAGGTCATCTTGGTCCGCATCCAGCTGGTGTTGAGATCGAACTGGGTCGGCTCGGCCCCGATCTCAAAAAGGGTCACAGCGGGGGCCGCCTGGGCGACCTCGGTGGTCGTTCCCGGCGGCACCACGGTGACGCGGATCGGAAACTCCTGCGCGTACTCCAGATAGTCGTTGTTGAGGTTCACGATCGTGCTCGGATCGACCGGATTGACCGGGATGATCGCCTGGCCGGTCTGCGTTCTGGCCACGGTGTTGACCCGCGGGACGGTGATGCCCCAGTAGAGGCGGTCGTAGTTGAAATAGATGCCGTCGTGGTCGCTCTCGTAGACGCTGTAGCTGTCGAGGTCCGGCGGCGCGAAGAGCTGGAAGTCGTAGATATCCTGGTCGGGCAGCAGCGGAATCCACGTGTCCTCGGCCCGCACGCTGAGCGTGGCGGCCGAGGCCATCAGGGCGACTGCCAGAAAACGCCGCAAGGTCTGCTGCATACCCATCTGTGAGGTCCCTTCGGAACAGGATCCGGTGGCTCCGGTTTCGCGGATCGCAGCAGGGATATCGGTCGTGCCGGCCGCGGGAGTTGACGATTCTTGGTGAAGATTGCGGGATGGGCCTCCTGGCCGGTCCCGCGGCCGCGGCAGACTGGGCAATTCCGGCGGCCGCAGCCCTTTCGGCGGGCGGCTAGAATGCGGTGAGTCCTTCGAGCAATTTCGCCAGCCCTCCGGAGAATCTGCCGCCATGTCCCCCAGCCAGCCTGTCGCCTCCCGTTTGAGCCGGTTTCCCCGGGCTGCCCGGGCTGCCACGGCCCTGCTCGCTCTGCTCGCGGTGCCGGCCGCCGCCGACGAACCGCGGCCGCTCGAGGCCGAGCCGAAGACCTCCTTCCTGCGGCTCTCCCGGGATGGTGAGGAGCCGATCTCGCTCGACACCGCGATCGTGCGGTACGCCCGCCCGGCGGCGGAGGGCAGGCCGGCGGTGGAGGTCGACCTCGTGGCGGCGGTGCACGTCGGCAACAAGAGCTACTACACCGCGCTCAACCGGCTGTTCCGCGACTACGACGCGGTGCTCTACGAACTCGTGGCCCCCGAGGGGGCCCGGGTGCCGCGGGCAGGCCAGAAGCCCAAAGGGGCGATCGGCACCGCCCAGCAGGGGCTGACCGACATCCTCGGGCTCGAATTCCAGCTCGCCGCGGTCGACTATTCCCCCGACAACTTCGTGCATGCCGACCTTTCGCCGCGGGAATTCGCCGCCGCGATGAAGAAGCGGGGGGAGTCATGGTGGACCATGTTTTCCCGGCTGCTCAGCGAGGGCATGGCCCGGGCGGAACGCGACGCCGCCGCGGGCAGCCGCTCCGAGGTGACCTTCGGCGACCTCTTCGGGCTGCTCTTCGCTGAAAACCGCGAGGTTCGCCTGCGGCGGATCATGGCCGAGCAGTTCACCGACATGGAGGTGCTCAGCCGCGCCTTCGGCGGGGAGGAAGGCTCCACGATCATCAGCGACCGCAACGCCGCGGCGATCGACGAACTGCGAACCCAGCTGGCCCGCGGCCGCAAAAAGATCGCCATCTTCTACGGGGCGGCCCACATGGACGACTTCGACCAACAACTGCGGCGGGACTTCGGCCTGGTGCCCGGGGAGCCCACCTGGCTCGAGGCGTGGGACCTGCGGCTCAGTCGCTGATCGTCAGCCGGCCGGCATTGTGCCTCGGCTGCCTGATGAGCCCGGGGCTGCCCGCGAATCCCCAGCGGTCGGCGGTCGCCCGCAGCCGCGCGAGGGTCGACTCATAGCCGGCCTGCTGCACCGTTTCGCCGACGCATTCAAACTCGACATCGCCCCGGTAGCCCGCCGCCTCGATCGCCGAGACCAGCCGGCCCAGCGGCAGCAGACCCTCGCCGGGGGGCAGCCGCTGTTGGTCGTTGGAGGGCAGGCCGAGCCGGTCGGCCACCCGCACCACGGCCGTAGCGGGAAGCAGTTCGGCCAGCCTCTCGGGCAGGTCGGGCTCGTGGCCGAAGTGCCACAGGTCGATCGCCAGACGAATGCCGGGATGGTTGCAGCGGCGGACGAGATCGCGGCCCGCCTCGAGGCTCGTGAGATAGCCACAGCCCCCCGCCGCCCGCCGGTGGGTCGGCATCACCGCCAGCGTCACGCCCTGCTCCGCCGCGGCACTCGCCAGCTGCCCGAGGGCGTCCTCGAGCAGCCGTCGGGCATGACTCAGCGTGTGGCCGCCGCGGCAGCCCGGATGGACCAGCAGCACCCCGGCTGAGAGTGCCGCCGCCTCCTCGATCGCCTCGATGCCGTCCTCGATCGCCTCGGCGAAGCTGCGGCCGTCGCTACCGGTGAAGCCCCCGATCCATTGCAGGCTCGAGACCCGCACGCCGGCCCGCTCGATCAGCCAGCGTCCACGGGCGGCGTCGATGTCGGACAGCTTGGTGCGCCAGATCGAGATTGCGTCGAAGCCGTGGCGGGCCAGGGCGTCGAGTTCGTCGGAGAGTTCCCAGCGGAGGGTGGTGACTTCACTGATCGCGGCATGCAGCATGGCTTGCCAGGGCTCCTCGGGGGCGGGACCGCGTCGCACGTGCTCGACGACAAGGCAGGAGTATGGGAGGGGCCTTCGTCGGCTGTCCAGACAGGATGGCCCCACTTTTTTTCTCGGGGTGAGGCTCTGTTTTCAGCGGCCTTTGCGGCTCTCGCAGCCGCCACTTCTCGGCTTGACAACACCCCGCCTCAGCCGCTTCAGCCGCGGCAGGCCGATCACTCGAGCAGGTCGATGCAGACCAGCCGTCCCTTGCCGCGGAGGAAGGCGTAGCCGTGGGCCACAACCGGTGCGGCCCAGCAGGGCGGCTCGAGCAGCGGCCGGCCGTCGCCATCGACGAGCGTCGCCCGCGAGACCGCCTCGTAGCGATCGGGCCTGGCCGCGACCAGTTCGAGTTCACCAAACTCGCCGACCACCAGCAGGTGGCCGTCGAGGAAGGTCATGCTCGCCCGGCCGAGCCCGCGGTGGTGCCAGGCCGGCTGGCCGCTCTCCGCCGCCAGGCAGACCAGGCGGGCATCGCCGGCATTGCGTCCGCTGGTGCCGTAGAGGTGTCCATCGACCACCAGCGGCGTGGCCCAGTGGGCCAGGAGCGTGGAGGTGGGGCGGGCCCGGCGGGGGCTTTGCCAGACCGGTTCGAAGCGTTCGCCGCGCGGACCGTCGGCGCGGATTTCCAGCAGCACGCTGCCGGGACCGTAACACTCCGAAAGCAGCAGCCGTTCACCGACGAGCACCGGGCTTGCGGCATTGACGCTGAAGAGCTTCTCGGCCCGCCAGCGGAATTCCCCGGTCACCAGCCCGCTCTCCGGCTCGACCGCCACCAGCCGCTCCCGCATCCAGGCGAGCAGCCGCGGTCTGCCCAGGGGGGCTGCGACCAGCGGCGCGGCATAGCTGGCCAGCTCCGCCGATGCCCGCCAGACCTCGCGGCCGCTCTCGAGATCGAAGGCCACCAGGCCGCTGTCGAGCCCGCGGACGGTGTCGAGCCGATCGGGGGCGACCGGGCGGCTCTCCGGCGGGCTGCCGCCGACCTGCACGACCACCAGCGTGCGGCCGGCCGCTTCGACCACCACCGGCGACGCGCCGACTCCGAAGAAGTTCGGCACGACGTGGTAGTCGGCGACGGTGTCGCGCTGCCAGAGCCGGGCCCCGTCGGCGAGCCGACGGCAGCTGAGCAGGCCGTCGGGGCCGTAGGTCAGCACCCGGAGTTGGGCGACCAGCGGCGAGGCACGCGGCCCGCCGTCGTAGCCGAATTGGTCGGCGTAGTCGGTCGGGTCGGAGGACCGCCACAGTTCCCGGCCCGTCTCGGCGTGAAGACACCGCAGGCGGCAGACATCGTCGATGCGATCGTAGACGAGCAGCCGCCCGAGGGCGGCAACCGGACCGCAGTAGCCCTCGCCGAGGTCGGTCGTCCAGACCACCGGCGGGCCCGCCTCCGGCCAGGGGATCGCCGCGCCGGAAAGCCGGCTGCGTCCGTCGCCCCGGGGCCCGAGCAGGGCCGGCCAGTCTTCGCCTTCCCGACTCCAGAGGCTCACCGGCTCATCGGCTCCCACAGCCGCCGCAGACACCACCACCGCCAGGGACGCAGCCGCCAATGAAAATCGGCCCGCGGAGCCCGCCCCGCGGCCGCTCGGCGTAGGATGATGGATCGCGTGCATCGAGGATCTCCCGTCGGTATTGGCGTTGGTATTCAGGCAGGCTTCACCTGCGATCTTCACCGTATGGCCCGTATCTCGGCAATTCGTGCGGCGGGGGGCCGGATCGTCATCCCTGCCAGTGAGCTGACGTGGCGGTTCGTGCGGTCGCGGGGGCCGGGCGGCCAGCACGTCAACCGCACCAGCAGCAAGGCCATTGTGCACTTTCATGCGGCGGGCTCGCCAAGCCTGCCGGAGGATGTTCGCAGCCGGCTGTTGCGGCAGTTTCGCAGTCGGATCACCGCGGCCGGGGAGCTGGTGATCACCAGCGAACGGTTTCGCGACCAGAGCCGCAACGTCGAGGACTGTGCCGAGAAGCTCCGCGGGCTGATCGAGGCCGCCGCGGTGCCGCCGCGGCAGCGGCGTGCGACCCGCCCCACCCGGGCTTCAGTGGCCCGCAACCGACTCGCCAAACAGCGGCGAAGTGAAACCAAGCGGCTTCGTCGCCCGCCGGAGTGACCCGCCCGCCGCGGTCCGCTGCGACGGTGAGTCTCTGGTATACTTCGGCTGGCGGGGTCGGTGATGGATCGACCCGTCGAAATCACGCACCGCGAAGAGTCTCATGCCAACCCGACGCGACGAGGGCGATTCCCCTTCGCCCGCCCCGGCCGGTCGCGGCCGCGACATCGATACCATCCTCGCCCGCTGGCCGTTCCGGCCGGGTGAGGTGAATGTCCGCCTGGTGAAGGCCCGCGGCGGAAGGCAGGTCTTGCAGATGCGGGTCGACATGGGCCTGCTGCAGCTCGAGACCGACCTGCGGCCCGACGGGGAGCGTCCCGGCGGGGCGGAAACCTATTACGACTACCTCGTGGGCGAGGTGATCCGGGCCGGCGACGGCTTCCAACTCTCCGAGGAGCAGTGCGCCGAGGCGGACCGTGAGTTCGTGCAGTTCTACCACCGGCGGATCTGCTGGCTCTCGCTGCGGGAGTATGCCAAGGCGGCCCGCGACGCCGATCACAGCCTGGCCTTCATGGATTTTGTTCGCGACCACTCCCCCGACGAGGATTGGACGCTTTCCCACGAGCAATACCGGCCCTTCGTGCTCTTCCACCGGGTGCAGGCCGGGGCCCTCGCGGCCCTGGAAGACTCCGGGCCGGAGCGGGCGATCGAAGAGATCAACGCCGGGCTCGATCGATTTCGAAACCTCTTCGAGCAGTACGACGCCGCCGAGCAGTTTGCCGAGGACGAACTCGTGCAGCGGCTCGAGGAGATGCGGGAAAACGTGCGGCACCGCTACGACGTGGGGCTCACGCTCGACGAGCAGCTCGCCGAGGCGGTGCAGTCGGAGAACTACGAACTCGCCGCCGAACTCCGCGACCGTCTGCGGGACCGACCGCGGGCCGCCGCCTCGTCGGCCGCCGGCGGGAAGCGATCCAAGCCCCGTCGCTCCGGCCGCGGCGAGGGCGGGACCAGCCAAGGCTAGTTTTTTCTCAGCTGTGTGAAAATTCTTCCACGGTTGCCCTCGGCCTGCCCCCGGACCGCGCGTGAACCGCACCCGGTGCCGAGGGAGTGAACCTGCAAGGTCGGCCGGTCGCGACGATTGGGCAAAGCCGGGCGGGCCCGAACGGGAGGGTTGGGCAAACCGCCGTGAGCTGCGGGGGGGCTGCGGGAATCGTCGCCACGTGCGAACAGCTTTGGCACGCGATGTGCGGCTGGGGGAAGCGAGCAAACAGGACGAAGACCAAGAGCACGGAGCCGATTGATGGCCGTTTCAACCCGCCCGCTGTCGCACCGCCCGCATGCCTTGACCGTCACGATCGGCGGCACGATGCATCGAGTTCGGGCCCACCGGATCCATCCGGTCGGAGAGGTCGTCAGCGGCGGGGAAACGGCCGGCGGGGCCGTGCGGGAGGGGCTGGCCACGCTCGATTTCGGGACGGATGTCTGCGACATGCCCGAGTCACTGATGAGGCAGCCGCCGGGTCGATTCAAGCGACGGCGGCTCGTCACCAGCCGGGCCTGCTGCTATCGGGCAGCCCGCGGCTGATCGGCCGCGTCGGCGACACGAATCACACCCTCGCGGGCGACAGGACCGGGCAGGTCGCGGCTCTCCACCTCGGCGCGGTAGACGACCGGGCCGGCTTCGGTGCCCACGGCGGTGACCGAGAGTTCCACCACGCCACCGGCCGGCAACGAGGGCACCGGGTCGAAGCGAACCTCACCGGCGGCAAGGGCCGCGGTGGCCCCGGCGGCGGCGACCGGCTCGATCCCCTCGGCGAAGAAGAGCGTGGCCTCGACGTTGCGGGCGGCGGTGCCGCCGGTGTTGCACAGCCGCAGTTGCCATTCGATCGGCCTGCCCGCCTCCGCTTCGACGTGTGACTCGACGACGGTGAGTGTCAGCCGCGGTGTCGGCGGGATCGGCAGTGTGGTGAATCGTTCGTCGGTCGCGGCTTCAGGCTCGCCGAGGTCGTCCTCGAGCGACTCCCCCGCCTCGGCTGCCTGCCGTGGCTGGCGGCGGGCAAGGCCGTCGGTGGGGTCGATGTCGCTCAACGGTGGGGCGACAGCCTGAGCCTGCGTCGGTTCGGCAGGCTCTTCGGCGGTGGGCTCGGGATCGACCGCCGACGCCGCGGCGGGAGCCGGGCGTGGGCCGCCTGTGATCGCCGCAAGCGAGTTTCGCACCCGCAAGAGCAACGCCTGCCGCCGAGTGGTGGCTGGCTCGGCGTCGGCAAGACGCTCTTCATCGTGCGACACGCTCGGGCGGGCCGCAGC
>Ga0180429_10001752_pt1 | contig 18305 bp, 33 predicted proteins | sample SS_ome_FD_132428 | JGI IMG/M metagenome (GOLD analysis project Ga0180429, IMG submission 132428) | Hypersaline lake sediment archaeal communities from the Salton Sea, California, USA - SS_1_S_1 metaG | ecosystem: Environmental > Aquatic > Non-marine Saline and Alkaline > Hypersaline > Sediment ...
ACCTTGGCCCAAACCAGGTTCCCCGTCGTTCACGGGTACCGAATGCCGCTTGGTTCTCGCGGCACACTCCATTATAGCGGACGGTTTCCAATAACCGAACACACTCAGCCAGGACAGTTGACCCGGATTCTTGCGTCCAAGCTGCCGTTTTTCTCGGACTGCGTCGGCTGGCCCGACGACCTTCTGCCCGCGCTGAATCTCTTGGTGGACGAGGGGGTGAGATCGGCAGAGACGAGTTCCTGTCCCGCGCGGACGCCGATCCGGAAAGCGTGCCGGAATGGGACTGGCACATACAGTATTTCAGGTACGGGGACGACATATACTGGTTCGTCCACTCCGCAATCGAGCATGTCTACGCCGACCCGGAATCCGTGCAGCGACTCCAGGAAAAAGCGGTCGCCGACGGATATTGACTCCGCGTTCCTCATCGCATACCATTCCATAGGCTAGCGAATCAAACGAGGAGGGAAGCGATGCACCATCTTCTGACACTGTTGCTGATCTGCACGCCCGGCTCTACCGTCAATGCGAACACGTTCGCGGATGCGACCGAGCCGTGGGCGATCTGGACATGCTGCTGTCAGCACGATTCATGGGAACCGCAGCCGCTAGAGCCGTGGCTGCGCAGATGCTGCTGCAATTGCGGCGGGGGCGCAGTCTGGTCCCCGGAACACAACAACCCGTATTTCTGGGACAACGGCATCGTGCGGCCGCCGCAGCCGTGGTCGCCGGACTACGACAACCCGCAACTATGGGATAACGGCTTTGCGCGGCCACCGTGGTACGGGAATCCGCCGCTGTGGGACGACGGGAGCATCTGGAGGCCCGTGCATGAACTCATGTTGCCGCGCAATCCGGCGACCATCCAATATGTCTACATCTATCCGGACCATGATGACTGGATGACGGGCGTTTGGCGGCGGGATGCGCAGGACGGGTGGCGACAGGATGTGCTGGCCGACACGGCGGTCTCGCCCCTTCGCGGTGAAACAAAGCGATTCGCGCCCATGGCCAAGCTGGCCCCCGAGCCGTCAACCTTGGCGCTCTTGGCCATCGGGGCGGTGGCACTCAGGAGAAGAAGACGACGATGAGGGTGCAGGCGAAACATCCTGGACGCGCCGGGACTCGACATCTCGTCCACGGAGATTCGCAGGTTGGTGGCCTCCGGACATCCGATCCGGCACCTCGTGCCGGAGCGGGTCGCCGATTTCATAGAGTCGCGGGGGCTGTATCAGTCGGTGTGATGCGGGGAGTCCGCCCAAGGGGTCACGGCGCCCCGGACCCAATTCGTGCCGCCTGCCCCATGCGGATACGCGTCGCCGTTCTCGGAGAACTCGACTAGCTGTCCGGGATCGGTTACGGAGCCGTCATCCTCGAAGTGCGTGCGGTCTTCGCCCATCTTGGCGTTCCATTCCCTCAGGCAGTCCTCCTGCCATTCTCGGTACGCCTGGGAGAACTCGTCCGTGAGGGCGGCCGACTTCCCTATCCTGCCCACCGCGCTGGACACCAGAAGGGCGGCCTCGTCGGGGTCCTCCTCGTAGTCCATGAACTCGCCCTCGTCCGGGTCGTAGCCCTCGTCGTCCAGGTCGTCCGGGTCATCGAGCGGACGCGGCACCTCGCGGCCCGTCTCGCCAAGGAAGGATGCGATCTGATGCACCGTGTCGGCGCCCCACCTGCTGTTGCTCAACAGGCCGGCGATGAGGTCCAGCGCCTCGCTGTCGCCCAGTTCGTTTTGCGCGATTATCCGTCGTGCCGTCAGTCTGCCGTTGCCCATGGCGCACCTCCTGTGGGGTCCGCCGTTCGCGGGCGATGAAGACTTTATCGGGTTCGTTACGGCAGGGGGGCGGTCTCCACCTCCACGAGTTCGTCGATGAACTCGTCCCCGGCTTGGAGCAGGGAGACGGCGGCCACGGCCTCCGGGGAGTCGTCCGGAATGTCGATCTCCTTCTCGCCAAGCACCCCCGGGCCGAGTCCCCAGTCCGGGAGGGGCTTGTCGCCTGTGGACCTCACCGTCACCTTTAGGATGTACCTCATGTCGAATCTCCCGCAAGGTGGCGCTTTAGCTGGGCGTCGCCCATCTCGTCGCATTCGCAGCACAGCCGCGACACGATAACCGCCCCGCTCCCGTCCAGTCGGGGGCCGACGATGGCCCCCTTGGGGGCCTTGCTGCGGTTCGCGGACCATGCGCCGCACACCTCACATCGCTCGGCCGAGCCAAGCCTCCCCTGCGCCTCGCTAGCTGTCCTGAACAGCAGCATCGGCGGCCCCTCCGGGGAATTGGCAAGGTTGCTGGGCCGGCCGGAACGGCACGCTGCCGCGGTGTCCCGGCAGCCTGACGAAGAACTCCTGGTTCCCGTCCTGCCATTGCAGCTTCAGCAGCTCGCCGTCACTTTTCCGCTCGGCGATGACGACCAGCGACCGCATCCCATCCATCCAGCCGTCGTCCGCCATGAAGGTCCTGTGGACGATAAGCCCCAGCCCCTTCAGCCCCTCAACGGCCTTTTCGGCCAGCCGCTGGTGGAACCCGATGTAGGACCGGGGCATCGCCGCCTCGCCCAGTCGCCACATTTTCATCTGGGCTTCAATATCGTCCGGTAATTCCGCTTTGTCCGGCATCGCTCTGCCCTCCTTTCCCCGCACCTTAGGCATGCAGTCGGTGCCTACGGAATCGGCACCAGCGGGCGGGCGTTTTTTTGATTTTCCCGGACTTAGGACACTGGTTGCCCTGCGGGGCGGTGATGGCGGGGGCTACTCGCCGAAGTCGTCGTGGTACGCCTTCCCGGTCTCCACGGTAAAGCAGCCGCCGCCGAAGTAGTCCATCGCCTCGTCGAGGGTGTCCGCCTCGATTTGTGGCGCCGCCTGCTTCCAGTAGTCGAACCGCTCCTGTGCGGCGGACCTGGCCTCCTCCTCGGTGTCCCCCAGCGCCACTATGCCGTATCCGCCTATGCTTGGGACCTGGCACACCCAGAGGCTTCGACCCGCCAGCCGCCTTGCCGCACCATGGTACTTGCTCATCTCGCCCCCCGGCGTTTTTTTGTTTCCGCCGCGATTAGGACACTCTCGCTTGGCGAGCCTGTCCCTGCCGATGTAGTCGCAGTCGGGGCAGGCGACGAGCCCCTCCGGCGTGAGTTCCGCGTCCCCGCTCCCGCACGCGGGGCAGGCGGTGTCTCCGTCGCCCTCCTCGTCCTCGTCTTCCTCGCGTCCCGGCCACTCCTCGCGGGGGCTGTCGAGTTCCGACTCGATCCACGCGATGGCCCCGTCCGCGTCGTCGAAGCCCTCCACCCACTCGTTCGGCCCCTCGCCGTCCTCCTCGTACTCGATGTTGTACTTCTGGTTCGGCCCCTCGCCAGGCCCGAACTCCCGCTTGGCCTCCTCGGCGATGTCCTCGTCCCGATGCACCCTCAGGGTGTACTGCTTGCCCCTCATGGTGTCGTACCTGTACGTCCCCACGCCCTCTATCACGAGCGTGAGTTCGCCCCACGCCTCCGCCGGGTCGCCGCCGATCACGCGGAGGACGCCGGCGCGCACCAAGGGCAGCAGCTCGGACGCCCCGAACGCGGCGAGCAGCTCCTCGTCGGAGTTCGCGAACATGCCTCTTGCGGAATGGTACCTGCTCATGAGTCCCCCTACAGCCCGCTGAGCCACCACAGCGCGAGCAGCGACACGGCCACCGCCCACGCGAACCACGCGGCAATCGGGTACAGCGGCGCGAGGACGAGCCACCACGGCCACGACACCACGCCGGTCAGCTTCATCGTCAGGAACGCGACCTGTGCGATCGCCAGAAGGATCAGCAGCGCCAGCTTCACCGTCTCCATGCGTGCACCTCCGCCGTCCGCCCCGGGGCAAAGACTTCATCAACCGGCCCCCGACCGTTTTTTTGATTCCCGGCGTTTTAGGACACAGGCGGCGTCCTTCTCCCGTGCCGGATGATGAAGGCCGCCAGCAGGTCGGACAGCCGCCCCAGCTCCGCGGGGTCGGCGGAGACCGCCGCCACCCGGCGCCCGCACCTCACCAGCACCGTCGCCTGCCCCGTGCCCGCATGGACCGAGACGGAGCCGCCGACGCCCTCAATCGTGTAGCTGGCGGCGAGCGTGGAGGCCGTCCTGTGGGACAGCGCCTCGTGCAGCTCCGCGAGCATCCGGGGGGAGTCCAGCACCGTGCACAGCGTCGGGGCGAGACGGGGGGGCACCTCGACGCCGACGTCGCCGGACAGCACGGCGAACGTGTCGCCGACGGATCGCACGCTCAGGTGTCCGACGCTCCCGATCTCCACCCCGCCGCCCGCCAGGGCATCCGTCACGGCGGCCGGCGGCACCGAGTGGGGTCCGCTCACCCGCGCGACGGCCAGGCAGGCGAGGACGAGCGCGAGGAGCGACACCGCCATGCGCCGCGCCCCCGCGCTGTCCCTGCCGTCGTCCATGCCCCACTATACCCGGACGAGTTTTTTTGATTCCGGCACGATTAGGCCACTCCCTTTTGAAGTCTATAACCGAACACACTCAGCCAGGACAGTTGATTGAAGTCTTTGTGCCCGCCGCCCCGGGGGAGGCACGAGATGAGTTACGCCCGGATATCCAAGATGGCGGCGAAGCACCAGCCGGAGACCGACGTCCGGCACCCGATGTACGAGGTCGGCGACAAACTGTGGGTCCTGAAGCAGGCCGTGTCCGGCGACCGCGTGATGACGGACGACCGGACCCTCGGGTCCCTCCTAGACCAGATGGAGCGCGCCCGCCAGGCCGTGATGGATCACCTGAACGCGCACTACATCTGGGACTAGGCCCCGACGGTTTTTTGTTCCCGGGACATTTAGGACACGCCGTCGTCATCAAGCATCGCGAACCCGTCCGCAATCCTCTCCCCCACCGGCCTGGCCCCGCCGAAGAGCGGCCCGTTGCCGTCGTTGTTCGCCGCGGCGTCTGCGGCGTTCTTCCCGGCCAGGACGCCGGGCGGGCAATGGTGCCCCCGCATGTTTCCGCCAATCAGCTCGCCGTCGCAAATCGGACATCTTCCTTCCTGCACTGACATCGACATCTTCATTCTCCTGAAAATCCGCCGCGCGCCGGACGGATTCGTTCCCGGCTATGGGGACGGTTTTTGATTCCGGGGCGCTTACGCCACGCCCCCCGTATTGTCCGCAGGTTGTCCCGGTCGGACGGGGAACCTGCCGATAAAAAGGGGAGCCGGCGCGTGAGCTGCGGCAAATCGTTTTCCCGGATTCCAAACGCTGTCCCAATGTGGCGTGGCCCGGGGCTGCGCAGCGAGGGTTATCGCGCGTTATGTCCCGCTGCGGGGGACGGCGCGCAGAGAAAGGCCACGGCCGCAGGGCACCCGACGATTTTTGGATTTCCGTGGGATTAGGACACAGGCCGGACGAGAGGGCCGCCCCTGCGGGGCGGCCTCCTTCAAGCGGTCGGCGGGCGCCGGCTCCCTCCGGGCCAGAGTTCGCTGCCTGGGGCCTCCCGCCGTGCCCTGGCGACTTGGTTGTTCGGGGCCGCCGGTCCCTAACCCCGCATGGGGGTGCCTATGCCGCATTATAGGGCCGCCCCTCCGGGGCGGCCTCCCTCCGCGGGACGACGGGGGCACCCTCCCCCGTGTCGCGGGCGCCCCCCCCGGCCTGCGGCCCCTGCGTGCCCCTCGGCCACACCCTCGTGTAGACCATGCCCCTCACGGCCTCCCCCGCGGGGCCGGGCTGGTCGGCCCACGCGTCCTCCGTCCTCCTGAGGTACGTCCGCATGAGCGACGCGGACCCCGGCACCTCCTTCGCCTCGTCCTCCGTCCGCCTGGGCAGGCCGTCCTGGTACTGGAGCTCCGTCCAGACCGCCTCCATGGCCCTCTCGAACTCCTCCCTGCTGACCGTCCTCGTGCTCCTCGGCATTGCGCCCCCTCTCTTGCGGTTGGTGTCGGCCCTGTCGGTCCGGTTCTGCCGGGGGGCCGGGCGGGCGCCCCTCGGGGGGCCGGGGCCCTCCCCCTCCGACGCTGCGCGTCGGCCTCGCACGAAGGATGCGGCCGCCCGTCCGGGTTCCGGCGGAGGGGGCAAGTCATAAGGGGGCGAGTGGACTATGGGGAATGTCACGCGGTGCGGGGGCCGCGTCCGGGAGGACGCAGGGCGTCGTGGACAAGGGGACCGGGACCGGCCGGAAGAGCCTGGGCGTCCGGCTTGCCGCCCCGCTAGAATCCCCCGTGGCGGACGGTGTGTCCGCAATGTGTCTTATGCGGCTGGTGAGGCCGCGGAAAGCGAGGCAGGCATGTCGGTAGCAAAGAGTTTCTTCGACATCACCACGGGCAGGAACCACGGCGTGATCCCGACGTCGGACGCGATTCGCATCGTCCTCGACTCGGGCGCGACCCTCCTGCTGGACAAGGTGCCGCCGCCGGACGGCGGCAAGGGTCCGCTTTTCCGGGCGGTGGCCGCCCGCGAGACGGAGGCGGACAGCGGGGGCGGGTTGGCCTTCCGGGCCACGACGAGCGTGTCCGCGGACCGGATCGACAGGGCGCTCAGCGCGTTGGTGGAGAAGCTGCTCACCGGGGAGTCGGGGGTCGAGGTGACGGAGTGGTCGTACGCGCCCGCGTCCGAGGCCCCCTGCCAACTGGCGTTCGGACAGATCGGGGTGCCGCTGTTCCGCCTCGGCGAGGCGCGGAACCCCGGCGAGTCGCGCGACGACGCCGTGGCCAGGCTGCTGCTTCGCGCGGTCGAGGTGGCAAGGCGGGATCAGTCCGGCTGCGTCAACGCCGTCGTCGTGCACGTTGCCGACAGCGACATGGTCGGCGTGGCGTGCCTGCCGGAGAAGCCGGAGCCGCCCGTCGGCGCCACGCTCGTGGAGCGGCGGCACGTGGGCGCGCCGCCGTTCGCCGACATAGCGTGGGAGCAGATCCGGCGCAGGAGGCACGGCCTTGTGCGCCGGGCAATCGACAAGCTGCGGCGCGATTGCGGGCTGTCCGGCGTCAGCGGGTCGCGCTACGGCCTCAAGCTGTTCCTGGTGTTCCCGGACCTGGGGGAGAAGCCCGTCGACACCTGCGTGCCCCTCGGCCACACCCTCTCGTGGGACTCGGACGACGGCTCGCTGAGCGAGATAGTCGATCTGCTGGCGGACGCCAGGGAGTGCGCCGCCGACACGCGGGGCGACTTCAAGGAGCCGGCGTGGCTCAGGGTGAGGACCGTGCAGGCATAGCCAGCCGCGCGCGTCCCAGACGCCCATCTCCGAGACGGGCCGCCCCTCCGGGGCGGCCCCCTACTCTAGATCCATCTCGCGACGCGCCGCCAGCAGCTCCAGCTTCTTCTTTAGCAGGCTCACCGCGCACGGCAGAAACTCGCCCCGCCCGATTTCGTCCAAAGCGGAGTCTATCTCGGAAATGACCCCGTCCAGCAACGCGGCGCCATCGTCCGTTTTCATCGGCGGACCCGCTTTCGACATCGCGTCCGAGGCCTCCCTGTGCAGGGCCACCAGCCTCTCGCTGAAATCTCGGACCTCGCCGGAGTCCGTCAGGAGCCGCCGCAGGGAGTCCGACATTTGCTTGGCGTGTTCGGACGACACCAGCACGCCGGCCAATTCCGTGTTCCCGACCGAGCGGCCGACGCCCACATGGACAAAGCTGCGGGTGTCGCCGGCCTTGGGCGACTTCACGTTTGTCTTTGCTACGCCGACGAAAGCCTTTGTTCCGACGAGCTTGGCCGACTCCTCGTATATCCGATAGGCGGCGAGGTGCGCCTCCTTGTAAGTCTGGGCGGCGGGAAGCCCGGCGTCGGCGAGGCGGGCGGCCTTCTCGGCGGCGCCCAGTTCGTCCGAGGACCTGTCGAGCAGCCACGACCCATAGCCGAGTATGATCGCCGACTCGTCGGGCGGTCGCGGTCGCGCGAGCCTGTCGGCGAACGCCACGATGTACCGGCCGCAAAGGGGCGTCGCGACGATGTCCTGGTCGCGGCTGGCCACGACATAGAGGGTCTGCCCGATCGCAAGCAGGTGGATGTGCCGCGAGCCGACGCAGGCGCCGTCCGCGCGCATCTCGCCGCATCCGGCGGTCAGGCTGCCGACGACAATCAGCCTCGGATCAAGATCGGCGTCAAGGTCCCCGGCGGCGAGGGCTCTCGCGGCGGACATCGCCGCGTCGGTGTCCTCGCGGATTTCCCGCGCCTGCCCGGAGACGCGTTCTGCCTCCTCCACGATCTTGGCGGCAATCTCCGCATCGGTGACCGCCCCGTCGCCGAAAGCGGCCGCCGCGATCAGGGCTGCGAACAACATGGTTGCGATCCTGGTCATATCTGCGCCTCTCCTTTCTCGACTCTTTCCAGTTCATCCAGGGGCACCTCTTCCATCTGGCCATCGTCCGGCTTGAACAGGTGGAGGAACGGCTCGTTCAGATCGGTCGTGGGGTAACTTGACGCACCGTACCCGCCGCCCTTGTTGTTCATAACTGGACCGCGGTAAGCCCCTTCCCTTCCGGACGGTTTGTGCCTGACCCTGTCTCCGACGGTGAGTTCGCCCATTCGTGCGCCCTTTCCACATGGTTCTCCGGTCATCATACCTGCGACCTCGGCTTCGGTCAAGGGATGAGCCGCCGCCTAGCTGCCCCACCACGGCGGGGCGGGGACGGTCCGGGGCGTGCCGCCGGACAGCAGCGGGGAGTCGAGCAGGCGGTCCCGGCTCGCGGGGTCGAGGTCGTCCAGGGGCACCCTGGCGCCCCCGTCGGCCGAGCAGGCCTCCACGGCGCCGTTCGCGGGCCGTCTGGCGGCCCTGAGCGGCCTGCCCCCGGCCGCGAGGACGGGGACCGGGTCCCTGTACAGGGTCCGCTTCGCCTGCTCCGCGATGTCGGCGGGGTCCATCGGACCCGTGCCCATGTCGTCCATGTCGTAGATGCCCATGCCCGTGCTCCTCGGCGAGTGTCCGCCGGGCGCTCGCGCCCGGGTCCGGGCGGCAATCGCTGGTTGTTTTTCGTACCTACGACATACGGAGGCGTGATGGACACTGAGGTTGGCAGGCAGGCGGCGCAGAGGGTGCTGGAGTCGCTCGGCGGACTCGGCGACAAGAACACTTTGGACACAATCAGGAGCTGGTACAGCGCCTTCCCCCGCATCATCGACGCGATGTGCGGCCCCTCGCCGCTGCGGACCCACCCCGATGTCCGGCTGCGCATGGCGGTGGTAGAGTCCCGGCGGAAGTCCCGGCCGGGCACGCAGCGCGTCTTGGAGCGGCTGTCCCCCAGGGTCACCAGGGAGGAGTTTTTCGGGAACCCCAGCGTGTCCAGGAACTTTCCGGGCAGGAGGTTCCCCGGGATCGCCGATGCCGTGCTGGCGATCAGAAGCACGGAGACTGGCGCCGCGAGGGCGTTCCCGAAGCAGACCGAGGCCCAGCGCGAGGGCCGCGGCGACCCTACGGCCATCGTCACGGCCAGGGCGACTGAGATGCTCTGGATGCACGAGAACGACGATCTGGAGTCCGAGGCCGGCTTTCTCATCATCGACAAGGCCGCCGCCAACGAGAGGGTCGACTTCAATGTCTCCGGCGGGAAGCTCGTGAAGCTCGTTGAGCCGCTGAACCTCAACGTCAAGCTCGCCTCTAGCCCATTCAGGGATGCATACAAGGAGTTCCGCGAGGATCCGGAGAACATGGTGCCGCTGGCCCACCCGAAGGTGTACCAGTCGCTCGATGCCGGACCCGAACGGTGGACCACCGACATCGTGGATTCCGGCGACTTCCGGCCGCTTGTCTGGGTGTTCAGGAAATCCTTCGGCAGCAGGGACAGGATGGACGAGTACATCGCCTCGCTCCTCTGCGAGGACCCGGGGTTCCGGGCGCTTCTCAAGTGGGCCTTCACCGATCACCTGAAGTACCAGTGGGAAATCGAGAATATCGTCGCCCGCAGCCTTGTGGAGGCACATTGGCGGGAAATGTTCGAGCTCATTGGCCCAGGTAAGTGGTACTGCCTATCGAACGCTAGGGCCGCCAGGCTCATAGACCGGGAGGGCTACGGCTCGAACCGCAGGCTCAGCGCACGGCGGAGAGGCGGGAAGCCGAAAGGCGCCGGAAGCGACAACATCCACTTCACGCTGGACCGGGACATGACCCCGCGGGCCGATATAAAGCCGATTTTGATCAACAATCCGGCAAAGCTGGACGCGATGATCCGGCGCGGCGAAATATAGCCGGGGTTGGCAGCTACGGAGTCTGGTCCGGTACGGGGCGGAACTCGACCGTGCATCCCGCGAGCCGCAGGGCGTGCAGCAGGCGGTCGGGGCCCGGGCGGCGGACCCTGCGCCCGACGGCGCACGGCGCGCCGTCGATTACCCGCTTCGCGTCCAGGGCCGCCAGCCCCGCCCCCCGGAGCGCCCGGAAGGCCGCCGCCCTGTCCCCGACCGCCGTCAGGACCAGCTCCGCCTCGCCGCCGTCCGGAGGGTGGATGGCCCTGGCCTCGGACGGTTCCATCTCGCCGAGCCTCCACGCCCGCTCGCCGTCGAGCAGGTAGAGGCCACCCTCGCCGTCGGGGACCGCGAGCCGCCTGTTGACGGCCCCGTCGCCCCCGCAGTCGAGGGAGCCGCAGCCGCGGGCGGCCTCTAGGGCCTCCTCCTCCGTCCCGAACACCCCGAGGGTCCGTCCGCGGCCGCACATCGCGTCGACGACGTTCCCGAAGTCGCCCTCGACCTCGTACACCACCACCGTGTCCATACTTGCCTCCTCGCCGGGCCTGCGGGGCGGCCCTGCCGCATTGTACCCGCCGCCGGGCCGCCGCGTCCCAGCCGGCCGAGCCGCGGTCGGGCACCCCGACGGCGGGGTCCTCCCCGGCCGCGACCATCGCGGCCCAGCTCCCCCAGCCTCTCCGACGCGTCCATGCGGGATTCTACCGTTGACCGCCCCCGGACCCGTCGTGCCGGCGGCGTGCGGTCGCGGCGGCTCTTCGACCTCGGGCAGTCCAGACGGTTCATGCAGACGCAGAGGTAGTAGATCCGGCGGATGCTGGCCGTCTTGCCCGCGTCGGCCAGCGCCTTGCACCTGCTCGCCACCAGCAGCAAGCACTCGCTGATCTCCAAGGACCTCACCGAGCGGTACGTGCCCATGAAGCTCGCGGACGAGGGGCAGTGGCTGGACTGAGCGGACCGCGGCGGATCCGCCGGGGTCGGGGCGAGGGACCGCCCCTCCGGGGCGGCCCCTCCACGCGGGATGCTGGCTCCGGCGACCGCGATCAGTCCACGCCGTGCCCGAGGGCTTCCCGCCGCGTCGCCTCCAGGTCGAACCGCAGGTACGCCGCCGCGAGCCGCAGGCTCTCCAGGTACTCCGCATCGTCTTGCAGCGGCCCTCGGCAAACGCCGAGCAGGTCTCCCAGCCCGGCCATGGCGTCCGCCGCGCGGTGCCCGTGCAACCCGGTTTGGCAGTCCGGACACCCGAAGGCGAAAATGAAGGTTATGCTCCGCTCCTGTCGCGAGTCCCACCAGCAGTCGCAGTCGCCCCATCCGCCGGCCAGGTACCGTCCCATCACTTCGTCGCCGAACAGTCGTCCGATCTCGGACTTCGTCCACACCCACCTGTCTCGGGGCCAGCTACTGTATGCGTCGTCCCCCAACCAGGCCCGCAGCTCCTCCAAGGGCACGCTCACGCGGACGCCGCCTGCCGACTGCGGGTGAACGGTCACGCAGACGCCTTCGCGGGCGGGGATGGCGGATTGCACCAAGGCGCTGTCCAGCGCGGCCTCCAGCCTGTCGGCGTCGTCGGGCATGATGTCGCGCACGTCTGGGCCCGGCCGGGCCATCGGGATGGCGTGGCCGGCGAGCATGCTCCGGTATTCGCCTGGGCCAATCATGACGACTCCTCTGGCCATCTGTTTTCTTTTGTGATCATAAACTACCCAACCCAGAAGTCAACCTCGGACCCGTCCTCCCGTCCGCGACATCTCGATTCGGTTGTGGGGGACGCGCTCGCCTAGTTAGGGCCGTCCGCGTTGACGCACGCCTTGGCCTTGTTCTTGATCCTCTTCAGCCGATCCAGCTCCGTCATCCGAACGCCCCTCGGGTCGCCGTCCCCCGTCACGCGAAGCACCACGTCCTCGCCGGCTTGAGCGCCGACCTGATCATGTCGAGTATCTCCGCGACGTCGCCCGTCGGGGGCGAGTCGGTCACGAGCGTGATGTCCGTCCCCCTCCGGGGCAGCGCGTGTATCATCGTGCCGCGGGGCTGCCCGCCCGCGGACCACGCCGCGGCCGCGGCCGCGTCGCGGTACAGCAGGGCCTCCCCGATCGTGCCGAGCGGCGCGTCCCGGAACCGGAACCGGTCGCCCGTGCCCGCGTCCTCGATGACGAGTCCCGGCCACCGGAGCCTGGCCGCGCGGCAGGCCACCGTGAGGGCCTGCGCCATCCCCGTGCGTATCACCGTGTCCTGTCCGCCGATCATCCGAACACCCCCCTCAGGTTGTCGTCCGTCCTGCGCTGGGCGCCGTCGCCCGGCGCCGGGGAGGCCTCGCCGCCCCCCGCGTCCTCGAACATCGTGGTGTTGTGGACGCCGGACGCCCCCAGCGAGTAGTGGCTGCTGAAGCTGCCGACCTCGACCCACTCGACCGGGTACGTCCGCCCCGGCTCCAGCCCGGCGGCCGACGCGGCCTCGCGATCCCGGTCGGTGCCGCCGCTGCCCGTGAACCTCACCAGGGACGGCACCCAGGCCTCCCCGGACGGCGTGAACCTGCCGGTCCTACCGAACGGTATCTCCATCGCTTGCCTCCCTCGGCTCGTAGCCGTCGCACGCGGCCTTGGTTATGTCCATCGGATTCCTCCCGGTTATTATACCCCGCAGACCCGGCGCGGTCCAGCCCGCCGGGCGGCTTGCCACGGCCCAGGGACGCGGCTATAATTCCGCCGAGCGGCAAGCATGTTGCGGGCCGCGGGGCAACTGTCCTGTCCCCGTGAAGGGGCGGAGGAACGAACATGATCGCTGAACTGGAGATGTTGCACGGTATCGAGCCTCTGTGCGGAGTCGATGACGAGGACTTCGATGACGAGGACTTCGATGACGAGGACTTCGATGACGAGGACTTCGATGACGAGGAGGACGACGGAATCATCGACGACGACTTCGACGACGATGACGACGAGCTTGACGACGAGGACGACTGATCGACGTCTGTGGTGAGGCGCAGGGGCCGCCCCGGAGGGGCGGCCCCTTTCGCGCGCCTAGAAGTCCTCCCTGAGCCACCGGAAAACCAAGCCGCTCTTTTGCCCGACGGGGTCGTCGTACGGCTCCGGCGAGAGTATGCCCTCCTCTTCGGCGAAGGCCAGGTTTTCCCGCAGGTACGCGTTCCGCCCCGGGTCGCCGCTCCACACCGACCCAACGCCGTTCGCCTTGGCCCGCCGCAGCGTGCCCGGGTGCTCCTCCCGCGTCCCGTGATTCAGTTCCATGTCGAATGCCCTAGTCCTTGATGTGGTGGCAGTTGTCCGGCATGCCGCCGTGCTCCGCCTGCAACTTGGCGTCCATGCGCTCCCAGAGCCCCATGGCCTCGAGCTCCGCCGCCGTCCAGTTCCTCAGTCCCCTGTCCACCTTGCCGCCCTCGTGCGGCGAGCCCGCCCTCTCGTCCTCGCAGTACTGCCTGAGCAGGTACGCCGGGAGCGTCTCGATGGCGATCTCCCTGGGGCGTATGCCGACGTTCAGCCCCTGCTCCTCCGCGCCGACGCTCGATCGCGAGAACAGCTCCAGGAACCTCGCGTGGTCCACGAGCAGCTCCTCCCCCGTAGGGTTCGCCAGCCAGGCGCTGTACGGGTCGTCGCCGTGCGTGAGGTGCGCGCCCTCCGTCGGGAAGTGGGTCAGCGAGTGCCCGGCGACCAGGTCGTGCCGGACCGGCACGTTCGCGGCCCTCAGCACGCACCGGAGGAACCCGCTCGTGCCGTGGCACCCCCCCGTCCAGTGCCTTCTCCCCATCTGCTCCCGCTCGGGGTTCACGGTGCCGGAGATCACCCTCGACGCCGGCGGGAACCCCCGGTAGCCCCAGTGCGCCTCCATGTTGGCCGGACCGTACTTGCCGTAGAAGTGCGTCATGCGCCTGCACCACCGCAGCGAGTTCGCCACGGTCTCCAGCCGGGTGCCGCCGACGCCGACCGTGTCCCGCACGAAGGCCCACGCGACGTCCGGCGGGCACGGCAGCGAGTAGCAGTGCGGGTCGTTGGAGAGGCGGAAGCCGCCCGGCGGGATGAGGAGCGACCGCCGCGCGTACTGCCTGCTGTCGAGCAGGATCGCCAGCTCCTCGTCCCCGTAGCCCTCGATGGACCACGGCACCCTGCCGCCGGCCTCCACGGCCAGGCAGTGCCCGGCCCACGCGAGGTAGAGTTCCTCCATGTCGCCGGCGGACAGCCCCTGCGCCAGCGGCGCCCAGTCCGGCTGCGGTATGGCGTTCCGCGGCGGGTCCGGCAGCCCGGACGGGAGTCCGGCCCACGACCTGGAGAACGCGTCCCGCAGGCCCGCCCTCATGCCCTCGTCCCACTCGCCCCACGGCTTGGGGCCGGACCTGCCCTCCCACACGAGGACCGCGGCCAGCCTCGGCCGGGCGGCGAGCCAGCCGTCGAGGTCCGGCGGCGGGTCCCCGGCCGCGTCCCACGCGAACTCGGCCCGCACGGACTTGTCCCTGTCCATGAGCACCCTCACCGAGGGCGACGAGCCCGACGCGTCGCCCGACCACCGGTCGAGCCGCCACCCGCCGTCCGGGGTCGCCCTGACCTCCACCTCCCTGCCGTTGGCGTGCCACGTCGTCCCCGGCGGGTCCGCCCGCCCGCCGCGCGCGGCATCCACCGTGAGCCTGTTCATCTGGCACCCCGCGCAGGCCGCCGCAGCAGCCAGGGCCAGAGTGGCCCTTCCGATCCGTTTGCTGTACAACATCGTTGTTCCCCCGCGAAATTGGTGTCCGGCGTGCCCCGTCCATGACCCGCCTCGTCGCGCGTCCGTTCGCCGGGGCATTATAGGGCCGCCCTTGCGAGGGGTCGGGATCAAACCCGGGAGGACGGGACAATCAGTATGATCGTCGACGTGGTCAGTGCGATACCAGCGATGTCGGACGGACGGCGAAGGCTAGCGGACTATGGGGCGCCCTTGGAAATCGGCGATTTGCCCCTCGCGCGCCGCCTTCCGGGCGGCCTTCCGCAGACTCGCGAGGTTGGCGCGGGGCGCGGCGGCCTTCCGCCTCTGCGTCTCCTCGGCCCTGCGCCTCCTCTCCCAATACCTGTTCGCGATCCCCTCGTCGATGCAGGCGCTCTTGACGAGCTCCCCCGTGTCTACGCATACGACGGTGGCCCTGACCGTCCTCCTCCCACTGGCGAACCGGATGGTGTCCCCCGTCCTGGGCGGCCTTGAGCATGTCACGAAGCCGAGGCACAGCGTGCCGCAGACGCTCCCGTCCCTGTGGCGGTGGCGGTCGACCACCATCCAGACGTCCCCCGCGTCCCGCAGCCGCGAGTACTCATCGGGGCAACTTGGCACCCGCGTCGTCCGCACATCGTCGCGTCCCCAGAGTCCCGCCGCGCGGTCCCGCAGCATCGCGATCACACCCACCGCCCATTTGATTGTCCGCATCACCCCTCCCATTCCAGCCGGGTCCACCCAAAGAGGACCCCGACTTTTTCGCCGAGATTGTGACGATCCAGTATGTCCCAGATCGACTTTTGCCGCTCCTTGTTTCCGGCGCCCTCGAACGCCGGCGATATCACATGGCCGCACACCTTGCCGCCGTGCGTCTCCAGATGGAGTTCCGCGCCGCCGTCCAGCTCACCCATGGCGGACTTCACCGCGTCAATATCCGGTTCGCTCATGAGAAGGCCCTCCTCAGGTTGTCGTCCGTCCTCCGCTTGGCCCCCGCCAGCGGTTCCCTGTCCCTGGCCGAGACCAGGGCGCGGTAGAACTCCTCCCGCTCGATTGCCGCGCGCAGCGCGGCGATGTGCGGCCCCCGGAACCTGCGCGGCATCGCCTGCGGCGAGTTGTCGCCGCACCACTCGTCTATCTTCCGCCTCATGCCGTCGAAGTCGAGCCTGAGCAGCATCTCCACGCCGTTGGACGGGCGGAACAGGAACTCGATCGAGTCCCATGTCACCTCTCGGATCGCCTTATCCGCGGCGAGCTGCATGATCTCTTCCCTCGTCATGCCTTCCTCCGCCTGAACACCACGATTGCGACCGGGTTCCGGCTGTATTGCCCGGCGCCGGGGTCGGCCGTCAGGATTGAGTTGACGGAGAGCCCTCGGCCAGCAACGACTTGTCGCCCAGCGCGTCGTCGAGCCTCGCAGTGCTGCTGGCATCATCCCCGCTCACGAGATGCACCACGCGGGATCTCCATTCCCACGGCCCGCCCTTCGCGTCGTCCAGATTCCTCAAAGCGCCCATCCGTCCCCCTCAGCGTGCGTGGTTGTGGTGCTGCGCCAGCATCCACACCCCTATGGCCACCAGCGTCAGGCCGGACGCCCACCGGACGACCCCGTCCGGCAGCGCCTTGCTTGCCCACTCGCCCATGTAGACGCCTACGACCGCGGCGGCGGCCGTCCCGATTATCGTGCCCAGCAGGACGGCCGTCTTCCCGTACTGCGTGACCAGCGCGGCCGACCTGAGGAGGCACCCGACCTCCGCCAGGAACACGACCGTCGCCATCGCCAACGCCGCCTTCAGCATGGCTTCAGCCCCTCGGACTCGTGGAAGGACGGACCGTTGGCGCGCAACCAGTCCTTCGGGGTCCACCCGGTGTCCCAGAGCACGGGCGTCCACGACTTGCCGCCGCTCTCCACGGCGGGTCCGACTGTCTTGCCCCTCCGGCCCGCGTTGGGCCAATCGGGTGCGATGCAGACCGGCCTGCCGACGCCCGCGTGCCCCGCAATCGCCGCGGCGACGGACAGCGTGTCCGCGGGCGGGCTGTCGCCGATGTCGATTGCGGCGTCGATGGCCCAGTCCGGCACGTCCCCGGCGTCCGGTCTGGGCGCGCCGGCGCGCCTTTCCTCGATCCACTTGCGTATCCTCGCGTCCTCGCTCATGTCATCCTCCCCGCCCTCTTGGCCGGCACCATCTTGCACCCGCACTCAGGGCACCCCATCCTCGCCTCGGGGTGCGATCTTGCTCGCAGCTCGTCCGTGTCCACTGTCTCGCTGAAAAGCCTCAACTTCTCCCGCTTGATCTTGCACGTGTCGGTGTGAATCTGGATGTACCCGGCGGCGGTTTCCTCCCCCGGGCAGTGACACTTGCCGCTGTTGGCCCTCCACCACTCTAGCTGCGCCCGCTCCTCCGGGGAGAGCGGTGGACGGGGTTCGGTGTGGCCGCAGCCGCACCACCATTCGCCCAGGTGCTTGACCTTATCCGCCACCCTTCGCCCCCTTTGACGGGACCATCCTCCCCCCGCACTGCGGGCACCGCTTCCGGCCCCCCCGGAGGCTCTGGACCGCATCTCTTTCACTTCCTCATTCATCCCGTCTCTTATTTCCCGGATTCTCGATGCTCTGGAGTCGCACTCGCTGGTGTGCCGCACGCTGTACCCGTTCGACTTACAGCCGCGGTCGCATTCTCGATCATGGTTCGCGCTCCACCACGCGAGCCTCGCCTGCTCCTCCGGAGTCAGAGGGGGGCGGGGTTCGGTGTGGCCGCACGCGCACCACCACGTACCGAGATGCCTAACCTTCTCAGCCATCGCGGGATTATACGCGCGCTCGGCGGGCGGGGCTTATTCCAGGCAGGCGGCCCTGTGTTGACCCCGGCGGCGATGTGCCTATAATCCGCAGTCATGGGAGGTTGACATGGTGATTCTGCTGCTTACGGGCGTTGCCGCCTGGCTGTTTTCGGCCTGCGTGTCCCTTGTCGCCGCGCCGCTGAGGCTGGCGAGCGGCGTGGTGTGTCTGCTGGTGCCGCGTGCCCGCTCGCAACCGCTGCGGTACGCAGCGGGGCTAAAGGACGGACGGGAGTACGAGTTCGTGTGCGGCGGTTCCCGCGTGCGCAGGACATACTTCTCGGACCACGACCTCGCCAGGTCATCCGAGGCGGAGGTGTTCTCTCTCGCGAGGGACGAGGCCACTGGCACCCTTGGCATAAAGTGCTGGCAGAAGCGGTATCCGGACGGGCGGCCCTGCGGCCCCGGGATCGGCTGCTGGACTAACCTTGATGTGTTCTTCGGCGAGTCTTCTCGGGGACCTTTGCAGCGGTTCAAGCTACAGCGGGGTCCATCGGACCCGTGCCCATGTCGTGCCCGTGCTCTCTAACTGTCCTGCTTGAGTGTGTCCAATTATAGGACACACCGCAGGTTCTTGCTTCATCGAGGCATGGGTTTCACCCGAAACGGGCCAGAGCCTACCTCTCCACGAGCGTTTAGGTTCGGA
>Ga0180429_10001755_pt1 | contig 18291 bp, 24 predicted proteins | sample SS_ome_FD_132428 | JGI IMG/M metagenome (GOLD analysis project Ga0180429, IMG submission 132428) | Hypersaline lake sediment archaeal communities from the Salton Sea, California, USA - SS_1_S_1 metaG | ecosystem: Environmental > Aquatic > Non-marine Saline and Alkaline > Hypersaline > Sediment ...
AAACCGGGGTAAACTGGATGAAATCCTGTCCTACGGGAAGGAATCCCCGGGGCCGGCTCTTCCCTGAATCGAAGCATCCGTTATCCTGATGCAAGACTCCAGCAACCAACCCCATGACTCCGGGAGGCCGCATGAAAAGGTCTCTTCTTGCACACGATCTTGGGACGTCCGGCAATAAGGCGACCCTGTTCACGGTCGACGGTGAACTGGTCGCCGGCACGAGTTCTATCGAATAACCGGCCATCGCCCCAGCCCTTCCTGCAGCATCGAGAAACTCGCCTGGCTGAAGCAGCACGAGCCGCAAGTTTACGCCGACACGCACAAGATGCTCAACGCCAAGGACTTCATCAACTTCAAGTTGACCGGCGTCATGGCGACCGATCCGTCCGACGCCTCGGGCACGAACGCCTTCGATCTGAACACCTATCGATGGTCGAGCCGGATCGAAACGGCCCCGCCGTGCATACTCCCGTCGAAGAGAACCGCCGGAAGTATTTGCCGCTGATGCCGATTTTCGACGAGTGTTATCACTCGCTGGCCGGCGTTTACGATCGCCTCGGCGAGATAGGAGGAGTCCGATCCGACGGCTGGTGAAACGTGAGCCGGACACAGGGAAGAAATTCTCCAAGAAATCGGCGCCAGGGGCTTGCCCGGCTCGATTATTGTGATATACTTAATCAGTCGGGACGTTTGGTGCGGTTGCCTCACCGTCGGCGTCCCGACAGGGACACCGCACGAGGCGTTAGGTATACTCCCGCGGTGGAAGCCCGTGACGTGCTGACACCTAACAGGCATGTGGCGGGCTTTTTTCGTGCGCGACGGCTCCCCGCGCTCTGCATTGCAGATATCTCCCTAATCCCCTTGCCGCCTTTGGCTGCGGCCACCGGCCACTCCAGGGCCCCCCCGGCAAATTCCGACTTGACGGCGGGGCCGTTATTATGTATACACACGTATACGTCGATCTCGGCCGCAGGCGGCGGTCGAGTTTTTCAGCGAATCAGCCGACCGGCGGGCGGGCCGACGCGATGTCTGACTATCCCAAAGAGAACCTCAGCCGCTTGATGGCCGGCGAGGGCATCTCGATCCAACAGGTGGCCGAGCGAACCGGTCTGGACGAACGGACCATTCGCGGGATCCTCAACGGTACGAACAAGCCGCACGCGAAATCGCTGCACCGGCTGGCCGAGGGCCTTGGCGTGAAGGTCGACGAACTCTTCCTCAGCCCAACGCAATTGCTCTACCGGCAGTTCGACCGCCAGACCAACCCGCTGGTCGAGGAAGTGCTCCAGGCCAACCCGGAACTCTTCGTCGGCTGGCGAGAGACCGATTTCGACGAACTCCACAGCCGCGTGGGGGCCGGCGGCGCGCTGACCCGCGAAGGTGCGTTGGCGGCCGTAGACAAAATGAACCGCAAACGTAAGCTTCACGAGAAGCTCGATCTGCTGCTGGAAAGCAGCCAAGCCCAACTGATCGGCGGGATGATCGATCTGGCCTACGAGCAAATTATCGTGGAATGAATCGCCCAACGCGGTACGGTCGCAACCAAAGGAGGATTCGGGGTTCTTGCCGGCAACGTGCTATGGGCAGTTGGCTGAGAACTTTGTCAAGAACTTAGCGATGCTTGAGGCTAGTAGTACGGAGACGCCCCTTAGGCATACCGCCGCAGTGCGGTCAACACGGTTTCAACAATCCGCTCCGTGTCGAACTGCTTCGCGGCTAGTGCGGCGACGGTCTCGCGGTCGAGTTGCCGGCATTTTGCGACGGCATCAAGGCACTCCTGGGGGCGGAACCGGTCCAGCAGAACGCCGCTGCGGCCGTGCTGAATGAAGGGGGCGCCCCGGGCAAGCCCCACCGTTGGGCAACCGGCCAGCAAGACCTCGGCCAGGGCCAACGGGCCGCGGTCGTCGTCGGAAAGGTACACGCAGCAGCGGCTGCGCCGTGCCGCCTCGAACAACTCCTCGCGCGCGAAACGACCGTATTCGAGCAGCCGCACCTGCCGCGGCGGCAACGACAGCCGGCCGATCAAGCCACGGCCGTATCCGCTCTTGGCGAAGATCAGCAGATCGTACTTCGCCGGCAGCGGACCGCCCGGCTTGGGATCGATCGGGTAGGGCCACAGCGCGATAGCCGCCCTATTCGCCGGGCCGCGGTGCCGCTCGATCAGATCGCCGTACCACGCCGACTCGGTGAACATCAACCGGCAGCTTGCCGCATTGCAGATGTCGCTCTCGGCGGGTACGCGGCACGGCTGCCGGCTGTTATCAAAAAGCACGTTCGGGCCGACGACAAACGGCCGTCCGGTAGCCGCCGACAGGGCCGCCGCCTCGCGATCCAGCCAACACCAGAACCACGGGATCTCACCGTCGCGCAGGATGCCGCCGATGCCCAACCAATCGGGAGCGCGTCGGCGCAAGGCATTTTGCAGCGCGTACTGCCCGTTCCACGGCCCGGAGCCGCCGGGCCGGGTGACTTCGCGGATCAATCGAAAGCGTGGCATCGCGGGGTCCCTTCTGCTGGGAAGATAATGACGGAATGTGCCGCGGAGCGGTGAAGGGTGAGGGGAGAACGGCGAAGGGTTCGGGGTCCAGGGTTCAGGACTTTGGCTTTGACCTCTACCCCTGAATCCTGAACACTAAGATTCTTGCAGGCAACGTGTTACGGCCGACTCACCCTTCTCCCCTCACCCCTCACCCTTCTCCCTTCTCCCCCAATCCCTAACCCCTAGCCCCTCCCTTCCTTTCCGCTACGGCAACTCAAATTCAAAACACCCTCGCATGCACGCCGGGAAGAATCTTCGGATTGTGCAAATCGATACCGGGCGGGTCGGCAATCACCAGCCGGGCCCTCTTCGCCCGAAGAACGCCCAGCCGCGCGTAGCCGTCTTTGCCCAACCCGGAAAGGTGCCACCCGGCGCCGTTATCCCAAGGGTAGATGTAAAACGGCGGGAAGCCGAGCCGGCACGGATCGGCCGATTTCACGCCGGCACGCTGCAGGCGTCGGGCGAACGCCTGGTCTTCTCCGTTGTCGATAGCCGGGTATCCGCCTACCCGACCGAAGGCTTCCCGGCGGTAGGCCCAGCCGCCGTGGAACAATCCGCCGGTCTTGTGCTGCTGGAGGGCGCCGTCGTTGCGCGGATGAAGAACCAGCGACGGCCGCGACCAGGGCGCGACTTGCAGCGCGGCCACCGATGCTCGCAGTGCCCAGGGCAAGTAGAGATCGTCGTCGTCCCACACGGCGATGGCCTCGGCGTCATCGGAGATCATCTCTGCCGCGGCGTTTCGCTTCTGGCCGAGCGTGGGGAATCGCTTGGCCGTCGAGATCAATTGCCATCCCTCGCCGCGTTGGTTGTCGTGCTGGCCGGCATCGTCGAGGATCACGAGTTCCCGCTTTTCGGCCGGGTAGTCTTGTTCCAGGAAGCACCGGACGAGATGGCCCAAACGCCTCGGTCGAAGAAACGTGCAGCATACGGCGGCGATTTTCATTGGGTTGCTTTGTCCTTCGTTTAACCGGTAGCCGAAGGCGACGTTGTTTTGAATAGTCGAGCTTTTCGGCCACTCCACAACGTCGCCTTCGGCTACCGGTTAAACGAATAGGCCCGCTTGAGCAATTAGAACTCATATCCAAATGCCGCAATGTCGCGACGCGACAACGTGGCTACAATCTTGTTGGTCTCGTCGTCGTAATAGTCTCGATACGGCTGGTGCCCCGAGCCGTTGAGTTTCGGCAGTTCGTGCCCCGCCACGTCGAGCCGTGCGCACACGCGCGCAAAATCCTGCTGCAGTTGCTCGAAACGGCCGACGAAATCCACCAGTGTCCGCCCGGAGCCGTCGGCGATCCAATTGCACTGCGGCCAAAAGTGGAAGTTGTCGCGGTACGCCCAGCCGTGAAACGCGTGGCAGAAATCGGCGAAGTTCCCAAACCGCTGAACTTGGGCCGCGAGTTCCGCGTTTACGTGGTACCAACGATGCCCCGGCGTCATCGTGGCAAAATAGTGAAACAGCGAAACGAAACGGTCCCAGGGATTGCGGACGAAAGCGAAGGACAAATGATCGCCAGGGCAGTTCGCCTCCGGGGCACTGGGGAAGTGCCCGGTCCACTCGTCCCACCAGTCGAGCGACTCGATACTGGATCCGCCGGTCCGCGGGACGTGGAAGAAGACGCAACTGAGACGGTCGCATCGGTTCATGGTGGTTCTCTCTCGTACGCTTGGAACCTCACAACTCTTGAGATTGTGGGCATGGCACCCGCTCTCGCGCGCAAGTTTTCCCGCCCGATTAGACCCGATACTTCTCCCCCACAAAATCCGCCGCGAGGCGAATGCTGCTGACGGCATCGTCGCCGAGCGCACTGTTTCCGAGCCCCAGGTGTTGAGCGAGACTGGGCGTGTGATACCAGACTTTCCGCCCGGTCGCAGTGGCCCATTTTCCGATTTCCCAATCGGCATTGTGGGTGCTTTCGACGGTGGCCACTTCCGTCAGAACGGCCTCGGCAGCCGGTGGCGGAAAGACCCACGCCTGCGAACCGGACAAGTAGTACCCGCGGCGGCTCTGCGAGTCGTGCCAGCCTAGCCCGCGCTGCCGATAGGCCTCGGGACAGTAGGGCGAGCAGAGGGCGATCTTCTCGACGGGCCCCGGCCAGAGCGTTCGCGCCAGATATTCACGCAGTCCACGGCAGAACACGACGTCGTCCTCCACGATGAAGTAGGCGTCGGCGCCCGGGTCGCGCTCGACGGCGTATCGCAACGCACGCATGTATGCACGAAAATGGCCGGACGATTCCTTGTCGTCATAAACGTCCGCGGCGGCCGCCGACTCAGCGCCGAGCGACCATCCGGCCGTCTGAAGGCTCGCCAGTGTTCGCTCCAGCGTTTTCTTCGGACGCGGTGCGGTAAGCACGACGGTGCGGATATTCACGCGCCAATACCTTTCAACAGGTCATTCCAGCCGCCCCAAACGTCTTCAGGGTGGGCCAATTCGGTTTCGAGCACGGTTCGGGCTTCTCGGACGACCCGCATGCGGTACGCTTCGTCGTAGGCCAATCGGGCCGTGTAGTATGCGAACTGGTCGTCGCTGTCGCAGAGGAATCCGGTCCGGCCGTGCCGGATCATTTCTCGCCATCCGCCGCGGTTTTCGGCGACGATCGGCACGCCGGCGGCCATGGCTTCCAGGGCGACTCGCGGCCAGTTTTCGATTGCCCGGCCGCCGGTATGCACCATTGCCTGCAACGAGGCGAGGAACTCTTGCGGCGTTTGTTCACCCGGCGCCAGACATTCAGCCCAACGGGGAGGCGGGCCGATCCGCCGGCGGACCTCTTCCGCCCAGCCGAGCACCCTGGCGACGATTGGGTGCGGCACGCGGCCGTATATCTCCCACGTGCGCTTGGAGAATTTCTCGGCCGCGGGTCGAGAGAGCCGCCCGATCGCGAAGATCTCGCCCAGCCCGTGCCGTAGCGGCCGAAAGGGAAACTCGGCCGCGTCGAACGCGCCGCGAATGATCCGTCCCCCGGCGTCTTTGTAGCCGAACCTTCGCAACTGCGGCACCAGTTGATCGTGCTGGTGGCGACTCTGGAAAACGTGCCGGTCGAACGGCCCACATTTGCGATAGTGCATTCGCTCCTCGGGAAACAACCAGTTCATGCATCCCAGCCAGACGATCTTGCACCGCAGCCGGCGGAACTGCTCGGCCACGGAAAGGAACTTCGTGTTGCACATCGACACCACGACGCTTCCCGCCAGGCGGGGTACGTTTTGTAGATCGTGGGGATCGCTCTCGATCGTACGGCAGCCGATTTGCCGCAGCCGTCCCCGCCAGCGGCGGTCGGCTTTCCAAGTGGGGATCAGCGTGACCCCCAGACCGAATCCGCGCCACAGCTTCACGGTGTGCCAGAGTTCGGTGTTCGCTCCGCCGACGTCGCCGGGGTAGCCGCAGACAAAGATGTGCTTGGGCATGGCAACAACCTGCTATTCGGCGGCAAACTCGAACAGTTGCGACAAGCCGGACGACCGATAGGGCCGGTTGCCGTTGGCGTCGGCCAGTTCGTCCCAGCCCGGGTCGTCAGTCGGCACCGGGCGATAGGCGTGATTCCAACCCACGATGCCGCCGTCGCCCGTCTTGACCGCCTTTTCGCGAAAGACGTACTCGATCCGCCAGCCCAGTTTCGCTTTGGCGAGCCGATCGATGCGGAGGAACTCCGGCTCGGCGATGGCGCTGTCGAACAGAACGGTGCCGGCCGCCGCACCCATGAATTCGGCGTTGTTGACCGTACCGATGCACTTGCGAATCGCCTCCCACGGCGGACTGACCACCCGATGCCACGTCGGGCGGTGCTCGACAATGGGGATGCGAATCTCGGGCACCGCCTTCTCCGACACCGTTTCCGCCGGCTTGTCTTGCCAGACCAGGGCGTCCTCCGGCAACGTGACGATCTCGTGGCCGGAGTTCCGCCGATAGGTCAAGAACGTTCCCTGCTGAACCGTCATCGAGTCGCCGCATTGCGACGGAACCAGCAACTCGTAGTCCACCGTGAGCTTGGCGAAACCGTTGTAGCTGTTGAGCCCTTCGGTCAGTTCGTCGAGTACCTGTGGTTCCACGTCGCCGGTAAAGGGCTCGCATCGGGTCCGCATGGCGACGATGTCCGGCTTGTCGGGATACTGTGCCCGCGTGCTGCCGCCGAACTCATATTCATCTCCCAACAGTAGCTCGATCACGGCGTCCCGATCGCTCCACGCGCAGAGCAGGACCCGGCGGGCTTTCATGCCCTCGGGACCGCATGTTTCGACGGGCGAGCCGGCGAATTCCTTAAACGACGTGGCCATTATGAACTCCCCGATCCGGATTGCGTGGCGGTTACCGTGCCGATGACGGCAATCGAGTAGGTGACGTCGCCACCGACGGCCGCCAGCTTGAGGTTCTTGTTCGACGCGTCCACGTCCCAGCCGGTCTTGCGGTTGGCCATCAACAACGGGCTGTCCTGCGCGACGGCTATCTGGTCGCCGTCGGCCCCGAACGGTTCGGACCATTCGTCCGTCGCGGCGCAGCCGACGAGCAGTTCTCCCTCGCTCGCGCTCGCGCTGATGATCAGCACCGCCTTGACCGTCAAGAAGGTCACGCCGTGCGTGTCGCCAAGCACGCTTCGCGTCAGATTGGTCAGGTCCAGGGTTTTCGAGGCGCCGCTGAGCAACAATTGGCTCGTCTCGTGCCATACGGCCTCGGCCTGGTTGTCGCCGTTGCCCGAAAGCAGTAGCTCGGCGTATTCGAGCCGATCGTTGTCGACGGCGCCGTCGTTCCAGTTCCAACCTAGCGACGCTCGGACTTCTCCTTTGAAACTCATGTCAAACTCCTGTTGCAAGGTGTACGATGCAGCGGAAATCGATGACGAATCGCCACTGGCCGCCGTCCTGTCGGCCGTCGTCTTGTTGACCTGCAAAATCGTTTGCTCGTTCCATGTTGAGCACCTCGTCGCCGTCGGCCAGGTCGAAGCTGGTCCGGTCGAAGGCGACCTTGACCTGGTGGGTAACGGCCGAGCCGGCGTCGTGGTCGTCGTGGAACACTTCGACCCGCAAGACGATTTCGTCGACCGTCGAACCATCGCTGAAGCGTTCCAACGGCCGGGCCGCCTGTTTCGAGATGACGGCCAACGGCAGCGCCGAATCGACACCCGCGCCGGTGGTAACACGCGACGCCGGCAACAGATCGTTCAGTGCCGAAGCAGCCGCCCAACGCTGGTGGATCACTTGTAACAGATTCATTTCATGTTCCCCGTATGTCAGTGCGTGTGCGGTATGAGCGAGAAGGGCGAAGAGAGAAGGGAGGCGCTGAATATGTGATTCCGTGCATCAACGAAGCAACGTCCAATCGAGCGTCCTCTCCCATCTCCCTTCCCCCTTCTCCCCTCACTCGACTACCTCCGCGTCGATGGACTGCAGTTCTCCGATCCGTTCGGCGCCGACGCATTCGACGATCCTGTAAACCGTGCCGTCCGGCCCGCGGATGCGATGAGTGTGATCGAGCGAGAGGTCTTCTTCCACGAAGATTCGACAACGGCGAGTGGTCTGCAAGGCCTGGTTCTTGGCGACGGGTTCGGAGCCGACGGGCTGGATTCTCGCCCTGACGCCTGTTCGCCACGTTCGCCAGGTCGGCTCGGCCGCACCGCAGTCGCCCTTGGTGTAGGTGGCCTTGAGGACGGCGATCGTGTCGTCAAGGCGATAGGCGAGTGCCACGTCGCGTGCGGCACACTGCCACCGGGTTTGCAGGGCGGCCCGTCGCACGTCGAGGATCGTCCACCGCCGCCCGTCGCCGTCGAGGATCAAGTCGCCCAGTCGCGGGGCGTCGCTCAGTTCGGCCGTGGGCAGGCACCACGTTACGTCGCTGGCCGTGTAGTTCCCGTCGCTGGGGATGTTCTTTTCCGTGTAGGAGCGGTTGCGTATCGTCGCTTCACGAGTGGTTGCCCCTCGGCGCAGCGCATGCGAGACGACCGTACCCGGCGAAGCGGGCGTGGAACCGCGGCGCAGCAAGGTCACCGATTCGGTGCCGTCGACGGTTTCGGCGAAATCGGCCGATGGATCGAAGTTGAGCGTCATGAGGAAATCCCCCGGCTCTGGAACTCGAACGGCTTTTCGCCGGCCAGTTGTTCGTTGCACCAGCCGACTGTCTTCTGGAGTTGTCCCAGGTAGTCGGCCCAGGAAACCATCTGCCCGTCGATGTAGTAGTTCGGCTTGGGCTCGGCGGTGATTTCCGCGATTCGTGCCAAAGTTTGCGTCTTGATCGTGGCGATCTGTTCGGCATTGCTCGACATGGCTTATCCTCAGATTACGTTGACCCGAAATCGAACCAGGATCACCTGGCCGCTGACGGGCATCAATTGGAATTCGATCAGGTATCGCCGTCCGGCGATCGCAAATGCCTGGTTTTCCGACACGTCCAGCACGTGGCGAAAGTTGTAGCCCACGGCGTCGACTGTCCAAAGGTCGTCGGTCTGCAAGCCGTCGTGGATCAAGTTGCCGACGGTCAGCGAGACGTCCGCGTGCCCGGTGACGGCCGTGCGGGCGTTGGCGTCGTCGTCGTCAAGCAGGTAGACGGAGTACTCGGCGGTAGACACGTCGCCGATCACAATTGCCTGGGCGGCGGCGTCGACGACTCGGGCCAAGAGGGTAACCGATCCGTGTTTCAGAACGGTGCCGTGGATATCCGATGCTTCAGCCATGGACCTGTCCTACCGATTGTCCGGTGTTGAAGGTTTGCCCGGCCATGGTGCCGGTGTGAAAGACTTGTCCGACCGCCACGCGATGTGGTGTGGCGGTGGAGACCCTGCATGTAATTCGCCGACGTGGTTGAAACCAGGCCACCGGGTCGGCGTGGAGTTGCCGCAAGTCGCCAACCGTCAACAGTCGGTCGTATACCGCGGCCGTGCCGATCAAGCCCTCGTAACCATAAGAAGACCGGCCAATGCCGAATGATGTTGGAGCCGAAGGCGTGCCCGGCGTGGTGGATACAATCGCCTGCTCGAGACCGTCGATAAACAGTGTTGTGGAAGCGGCACTGTAGCCGTCGAACAAAAAGGCGACACTGTGCCAATGGCCGTCTTTTAGCAACGTCCACCCACCCGGCGCATAATAACGATACTCGCCACCACCCAAATGGATTTGCGGATTGGGTGCCACGTTTGACCGCGCGAATGCGCATGGTATAGTACCCGCAAACGCAAACAGCACTTGCCCGGCGGTATCGACCGGCTTACACCAAGCGAAGTACGTGCGTTTCGTGGTGACTGATGGCATGTACCGTGCGGGATTTGGGATCAGCAGCCCTTGAGAGGCTGCACTGCCGGGATAATTCAGCGTTGCCCCATGGGGTGATTGCACCCAACTCATTGCCGCGTGCAGCGGAGCGTGGCTTTCGTGGCGACCCCAGTCGCGCAGCGTCGCGCCGGTCGGCCCCAGCGCGGGTGACCATAGCCCCAGCAGGCCGTCCCATAACCGCGGGTCCGCGGACTCCGCCCGGCAGCGAATAAAGCCCTGCGAGTAACCCAATGTTGTCAGTGCCGTGGTCATTGCACTTCGTCGATCAGGGGTGTGAGCGTAAGCTGGTGGCTGTCGTTATCGCCCTCAAAGGCCTGGCCGCTGTGGTTGATGACCACGGGGCAGCCGTAACGGGCCGGCGGCGAGAAGACGAAGACCTGCGTCTGCACCACCGCATCAGCGTCGGCGGTGACCACAATCGCCCCGACAAAGAGAAGCTGCTTCTTCCATTCGTCCTCTTCGCCGGCCTTGTAGGCGACGTCGGTCCCGGTGGCCCCGCCGGGGAAGGTGCTGTTGTCGCGCGACGGGGCCCAATAGATCTCGATCACTTCGCCGGCGGTGGGCGCGGCATCGAGGTTGATCTCCGCGGTCAGGGCGTATTTCGGAGCGAAGGCGGCCCCCAGGTCGGCCTTCACACCGCAACGCCCGGCGCCGTCCGCAATCGAGGTCAGCGTAATTGCGTAGTCGCCGCCGCTGGCCTTCCAGATCATGGCCGTTCCCTGTTTGACGAGAATCTCTGCGCTCATGTTCTTCTCCTGGTAAGATGTCGGTTCGCGAATAGTCGTGGTTCGCTCCGCGAACCGGCGTTTGTTCGCGGAGCGAACAACGACTATCCCGCGAGCCCGACCGCCGGCGCGGGTCGCTACGGTCGGGCTGTTTTCAGAGCCTTCACTATTCTCCGGCGCCGGTGCTCTTGACGGCGTAGCGCGGATTGATGACTACCGCCGCACCGCGCTCGCTGGCCTTGAAGCGGACGACGATGTCCTGGTTGAACTCGGCCTCGCTGTTGGGCGGCGACTGCGTAACAGTGATCGGCCAGTTCTCCATGTAGGCGAAGGCCTTCCTGAAATCGCCGATGAACCACCACTTCTTGGCGTTGGCCGCGCTCACGCCCGACGCGATGACGCGGCGATACGCCAGCCGGCTCTCCAGCACGCGATAGTTCCCCAAGGGGTTGGCCGCGGTGGTGGCGGTCTCGGCGTCGGCGGCCGTATAGGTGATTTCCGCCGCGTTGAACACGCGATGGGCCGCGTGTCGATAGGCCGGCATCACCAGTACCGTGGTCGCGCCGACCAGTACCGGCTCGCCCGTGTTGGGGTCGAGAATGTCGGCGAACAATTGCTCGGCGGCGTCGACATCGGTCCAGTCGGCCAGTTCTTCGGTGAACTGGTTGGTCCAGTCGCCGTCGGGTGGCGATCCCGATCCCGAGCTGCTGTAGGTGTTGTAATCGGTACCCTTCCACTTGTAGTTGTTGGTTACGCCGATCACCAGGTCGATCAGCCGCTTTTCCTTGTTCAGCCCGAGTACCTCGCCGACTTCGGCCGCTCGCTGCAGCACCAGGTGGGTGCGATCGAAGAAGATCGCTTCCCTGGTAATCGGCACGATGAACCCGCGTTTTGTGGTTTGCGGGGTCTCGATGTAGTCCTCGCCGAACCCCAGGTTGGGATACGGCATGCCGGGTTGCACCTCGGCCACGTCGTCGCTGATGCGGCCGGCGCCGGGGATCTTCTCGCCGTCGAGCCGGGTGGGGATCGTGTCGACCAGTTTCGAGACGGCGAACGCCTCTTGGCCGTAGGCCTCCATGATCCTCGACTGCACAACCTGCGAGGTGATGTTGGAGAAGGCGGTCGCGTCGACGCCGTCGCCGGCCTCCAGCAGACCGACGCCGCCGCCGCGGGGATCCAACTGCCGCACGCGCTCGCCGCCGAGTGTGACCTCGGCAATCTCTCTGATGCTGAAGTCTTCCGCCTTGATGTGTCCCTGCTCGAGGGCTTCCTGGAGATGCTCGACGGTCTTCTGGGGACCGTTGGCGTCGTACAATCGTTTCAGTTCGCGATATTTGATCGCTCTCACGGTTTGGGTCTCCTTGTTATGCAATTGGTCTTTGTTGAGGTTTACACTCCGCTGGGGCTGCCGCCTTCGACGCCGCCGGTCATCACGGTGGAACGAACGTCGACCAACACGCTGGTCGTTGCACTCGCTTCCCGCCTGGCCACGCGGCCGATCGCGCAGACACTGCTGCTGACGGGTTCCACCTGCTGAGTCGTCAGTGTGGTGCCGAAGACTTCGTCCGGTCCGACCAGATCCCCCAATTCGAAAGTGTTCTCAGGACAGTCGAACTCGAACACGCCCGTGGTAGCCACGCGGATCGGCGAGGTATCGCCACTTCGGCTTCGCTGCATGGCTACGCCAAGGAAGCTGTCGGCAAAGAGTTCTTGATTTGCCGCCACGTTGCCCTGATCGGCCTGCGCGGACGCGGGTCGGGCATCGTCGGTCGCCTGGTAAAGAAGGTCGCCGATCTCGATCACCGTGCCCGAGTCGACGGCCGCAACCACGGGGTTCGTGTCCCCGTATCTCCAACGCATCTTGTCACTCATGCTTCGTTCTCCCGTTTGGGTTGGGACAGTAGTTGGTGGATAGTGGTTAGTGGATAGCGGTTATGTGATTGCCTCGACGAATGCTTTGGTGTCCGATCGCGCGGGACCGTCGAGGACGTGTTGGTCACGCGAGAGGGGTCTTGCGTTGTCGGCGGGTCGCAGGCTGCGGACCAGCGCGGCCCGCTCTTCGATCAACCGGCGGATTTCCACTTCGCCGTCGGCCGCCAACAGCAATTCGATGAAGCGACCGCTGACGATCGATTTTGCCCGGCTGTCGGTCGACTCGGGATCCGGCAATTGGAACTCGCGTAGAAGACGGCGGATCGTCTGATGCTTCTGCTGCGTTTCCTCCAGTGCGGTCAGTCGCTCGACCTCCGCTTGAAGGTCGTTGAGTTCAGCGGCCCGTTCGTTGCGAATCTCTTCAACTAGATGAGGTGAATCTCGCTTCAGGTCGTCGAGGGTCAACTCCGCCGTTGTCCGGTCGGCCCGGCTCTTTTCACCCTTTTCACCCTTTTCACCCTTCTCGCCGTTCGACTCGAACAGTCCCGCCGTGGTGGCCGGATCGGCGACCAGGTCGACGCTTTGCACGCGCGTAATCGCTTCGACCACCACGGTGTCGCCGCGTCGAACGGTTTCCGCCTGTACGTTGTGCGAGAAGCCGACGTTCTGCGGTGCGTGCTCGGCGTCCCAGGCGAGTTGCTCGGCCAAGGCGTGCTTGGGATTGAAATGGAAATCGGCAAACAGGCCCTCGCCGGCCTTCACGCCGACGTTGCGGATCACGCCGATGCGGTCCTGATAATCGCGTGGCCGCAGGGGATTGCCCTTCGGATGGTTCACGTTCACCCGGGCGTTTTCGTACAGCCGCACGGAGTCGGCCAGCGCCTCGGGCAGATAGGTTCGTCCGTTGCGCGACTTCAATCCGAGGATCTTCACGCCGTGGATCACCCCCGACGGGGCGTCGACCCGCATCTGCACGCCGCGCGAATCGAAGAACTCTTGGAGCGTTTCGGTCATCGCGTTTCCTTTCTCGGTTTGGGAACGAAAAAAGCCCGCCGTGAACCCTGTCCCCATTGAGGGACTATGAAAGGTTCGCGGTGGGCTCTTGTGGGTATCCGGTCTAAACCGGACCCTGGTAGATACCGACTAGTTGTTATTGGTTTCCCGGGTTGTTATTTCTCGATCCTCTCAACCCTGCGGCGAATGTTCTGGATCGTGCCGTCCTGGACGCTCCACTCAATCGAAGTCGTACCGAAGAAACCGCGTCGCAGCGTTTCGCGCAACATCTCTGCGAACGCTGTCTCCAGTTGTGCAATCTTCTTCACGTTCGTTGGTGTGTTGCCGTGTGCCATCATTGAACATTATCATAGCATAAACGGCCACGATTACAAGGTTCATTTTTGTGCCATTTATGTTGTTTTGATTTGGGGGCTGCCTTTGTTGTGCCGGTACTACGTGGAGGCGTAAGGCGTCGGGGTGACAGACGTATGTCATAGCTGACGATCTTTCGCGAAGTTGAACGACGCCCAACTTACTACGACTCCTCCTGCGGATCCAATCCGTGACGCATCGCCATCGTCTGTGCCGACATCGCGCCGACGCGCAGCAGTATCTGATCGGCCTGGGCGTCGCGGAGCCGATCGCGAACGGCCAGCGTGGGAGCGATCGCGCGGACGTCGACCGAACCGATCGCCTCCGGCGGCAGACGCCCCGCGTCGACCGCCCCGATCACAACGCGGCGCATCACTTCGCGGTCGTCTTCGATCATCTCGCTCTGCAACCGCTGGAACATCTTCACGGCCGGCCCTTCGGCGACCATCGTCGACGAGTAGTTGGCGTTGCTGGCGTCGCTGGTCAGCATGAACTCGGGCATCACCAGCCGGCTGGCGACCGCGCGCAGTTCGGCCTGCAGCACGGCCACGTATCGGGCGGCGTCGATCCCGGCCACGGGGAACTCGTATTCGGTGCCGGCCATGGCGTCGAGTATCGTGCCGGGGCCATAGCGTTTGAAGTGGCTGGTGCGGCCGCTCGCCTGATTGGTTACGCTCAGATCGGCCTGGTCCTGGACGAACTGTTCCACGCCCGCGGCCGTGGCGGCGCGGTGTTTGCGAATGATGGCAATGGCCGACTGGATCTCGGCCACGACGCTCATGTTTCGCAGCAGCTTTTCCGCCCGGCGAAGGTTCTTTCGCACCGGATAGAACAGCGGCAGGCCGCGTCTTACGTTTGCATCGACGCCCAGCTTGCGGTGTTGGATCTCTCGGGCTTCGACCAGTCGGCCGTCGACGTAGTAACCCTCGACGGTCTCCACGTCGCCCGGGTCGGTGATGACACCCAGGCCGTGGTGGCGCAGGGCAGCCGCCTCCGCCGGCGTGGCGACCTGGTCGGGCTCGACGAACCGCACGCGGGTGGACCCGTCGGCGGCGAGGAAGAACCGCAGGAAGCACTCGCCGTCGCGGTCTTTTCGGCGGACGATCTCCTGTTGGCGCTGGTGCCATTTGTTGATTTGCACGAACTCGTCGATCACGGCCTGCACTTCGTCGAGGAGTCGTTGGTCGGCGTCGCTTCCCTTCTTGGCGGCCGTACGATACGTGTGCCCACTGCCGACGATGTAGCTGATACGGTTCTCGTGCCCATTGATGGCGAATTCGTTCGACACGGCCAGCGTGCGGCACTCGGCGCGGATCTCGGCCAATTGCCGTTCATCGGCGAAGGCGGCACTGGCGCCGCGACCGCCGGCACCGCCGCCGGCAAGCTGTAGCCATCGCGTACCGTCGACGTCGTACAGGGCGTCGGCCGGGTCGACGAAGTTGTCCCACAACTGATCGAACGCCTCGAGCATGTGACGTTCGAGATTGGCGAGCCGCGGGTCGAGCCGCCCGTTCGGGGGCGACGGCGTGGTGTTTGGCTGTTGGGAGTGTTGCATGTTTTGGGTCCTTTGTTCGATGTCGGGGAGTATTGCGATAGTCGCTTTTTGGGTTCCTCGTTTAACCCTAAGCCGAAGGCGACGGCGTTGGTCATCGTGTTAAGGTTACTTGTGTCTTTGAAAGGTGTTGCAGGTAGGTCAAGTTTCGTGGGGCTTGGGGGTTCAGGGTTCAGGATTCAGGATTTAGGGGTAGACGTCAAACCCGAAGTCCTGAACCCTGAACTCTGAACCCTGAACCCTCCCCTGGTTGCGGATCCGCCGCGTTGGGGACCTTGTCACAAACCGCCTGCGCCTTCGGCTTCGGGTTAAACGACCAGGCCTATCCCACCGGCAGCCGCTTTCCCAATCCGTCCTTGGCCTTGCGTCCTTGCAGCAACTCGGCGGCCAGGCGGATTGCCATCTCGGCGGCGTCGGGGCCGTCGTCGTGATCGCCGATGGGGAACTCCATGAGTTGATCAACCAGCATTTGCGTGCCGGGGCTGTTGTTCTTAAAGCGCAATCGCCCGGCGGCCAAGTACGGTCCCAGCCGGCGAATGCGGACCTGTTTGTTCGTACGGTTTTCGATCGGCACCGGCCGCGCGGCCAGCAGTCCCTGGCGGCGGAACTCGATCTCGAACAGGCCGCCCAGCAGGTCCTGGAATTGGTTCGACTCGACGCCGAACACGTCGGGCTGAAATCGCCGATACAGTTCCGTGCCGTCGGCGACGATCTGGGCAACGGGTCGTCGGGCAAGGTCGGCCTCCAGGTACACGGTTCCCCGCCGGTCGACGCCCGCCGCCACCAGCGCCGAGTAGTCGCCCCGCCGGGCGTCGGTGCCCTTGCTCGGGTCGAGTGCGAGCGTCTTGACGGTGAGGTTTTCGGGCCAGTCGTCGAACCAGATCCGTTGGTCGAAGCAGGTTTCCGGCCATTCGCACAGTTCGGGGTTGATCGGCGAGTTCTGTTTCTCCCGCTCGAAGGCCGCGTGACCGCTTTCCGCCCGCATGCACATCAGCGCGTAGAGGTCTTCCAATTCCGGCCAGAGCACCACGGCCCCTTGGTTCATATCGTCTCGGTGCCGCCGGTAGAACGCACGGGCGTCCTGGGAGTATCGCGGATTGCTTACGTCGGTGTAGATCGATTCCCAGCGGTTCCAGAGGACCATGTTCTCCGGCCAACACTCGATCGACTTGAACGTTCGCGACAACCAGCCGGGCCGCTGGTGCAGTTCCATCGCCAGCGCGTCGCGGTGCAGGGCGGTGGCCAGGTTCACCACGTTGGTGCGAGTGGTGCCGGCGTTGAGCAACGTACCGTGGAACCACTGGCGCGAGTGTTCGCGTTGCACGGCGGAGCGGATGTGGCCGTCGTTTTGCAGGTCGTCGCAGACGATCAGCGTGGGTCGATAGGCGCCGCGGCGGCGTCCTCTGATGTGTTGTCCCGTGCCGAAGGCTTCGATAGTCACGCCGTTGCGAAGCGTGATCGAGCCCGCCCGCCACACGGGGCCCTTGCCGGCGGCCTGGGGGAAACTCTTGGCCAGACAAGTGTTGTCGATCAGTTCGGTCTTGATGTTTTCGAGGTGGGCACGGGCCTGGTGCTTGGTGTCGGAGACGATCCAGATGTAGAGTTCCGTGCGTTCCAGCGCGGCCCTGAGTGGAAAGGCCAACGTGGCGATGGTCGACTTTGCGCCTCCGCGCGGCCCCAGCGCGTTGAGCTTGGCGCCGCGGACCTGGGTCATCTTGTCGAGGTGTCGGCCGAGCCATCGATGCATGTTCGATTCGGGCAACGAGAAGTGATCGGGCAAAAATGTGTGTGCCCAGGCGAGCAGCCCGGCGTGTCCGTTGCGATTGGCCTGATATCGTCGGTCCCAGCCGTGTCGGACGGCGAGTTCTGCATAGAAGTGTTCGACAATACTGCCGAGCCGTTCGGCGCCCAAATCGCATTTTATGAAGGGTTTTTCGCGTTTCATGATCGATCGTCCCTATTTTGCGCGGCTATCGTTCACGCTGTGCAAAATTGCGTCGAACCGCTTGAGGATGTTCTTTCGGTAGGCGGCGACAGGCACTTCTTCGACGATTATTTCCGCGAACTGGGTCATCAATTCACCGACTTGCTTGACGGTGATAGCATCGGGTGCCCGCTTGGCGTATTTTTCCGGTTCCAGCCGCTCCAGCGCCCAGGCCGCGGCGCGCCAGTAGCGCTGTTCGCGGGCGGCGTTGCGAATATTCTCCAGGTAGCCGATTTCCGATTGCAGTTCCTTGTGGCGAAGTGCCTCGGCGAACTTTGGGTCGCGTTGCGCGGTTCGGTGGATTGTAGACAAGCTGCATCCGACGTAGTCCGCCGCAACTTGCCGTTTGCATCCCACGCCGATAATCGCCAGGATTTCTCGTCGCTTGTATCCATCCAAAGTGAGATTTCTACCGGGTTTTGCCATGTGAGATTGCCTCCACGCTCTGTCGCCTGTCCCTACTGCACCGTGGCCGCGGCGCCGAGATACTCGAACGAAACCACCATGCGGCCGGCTGAATCGCGATAGTTCTTGATAAATCGCTTCGCCGCCGGTGTTCCCTGTTTCCTTACGCCGATTGCCCTCCAACGCGGCGAACGGCAACAGTGGGAAATCAGCATCGGGTGGCTGGCCGTCGCGTTCACCCGATGGCCCTCCTCTCGATGCAGGTCGGCCACGGCCTCCAAAGCGCTCATTCCGATGCCGATGCCTTGGTAGTCGGGCAACGTGACCAGCCGGCTCATGCGCCAGCGGTTCTTCCGGCCGATCAGCGAGACGCTCGACACGAAGGCCACCGGGTTGCCCTCCCACAGCACGATGAAACATCGCGAATACTTACCCAGCGAGCCGCTCAAATAGTGATGGCGCGCAAACAATCGCCACGCACTACGCCGGCAACGAAAGATCTCTGACTGTCACGGATTGTGGGGTGAACAAAGTGATAGTGACATAAGGCAAAAAATGGCCATGATACACCAAGGAGTACATAAGGAGG
>Ga0180429_10001757_pt1 | contig 18286 bp, 19 predicted proteins | sample SS_ome_FD_132428 | JGI IMG/M metagenome (GOLD analysis project Ga0180429, IMG submission 132428) | Hypersaline lake sediment archaeal communities from the Salton Sea, California, USA - SS_1_S_1 metaG | ecosystem: Environmental > Aquatic > Non-marine Saline and Alkaline > Hypersaline > Sediment ...
GTACTGCTCTCTTCTCTCTTTAATCGCGTCCATTTCCTTGATTCTCCCGGCCGATTTCAAAGTTCTTCTTAATAAATCATTTGATATTATCCCTATACACAAGCTTATCGATATCGCGTCTTTCGCATCATCCTTGTGAAATTTAATTCCGCAAGAATCTTTTACTCTTGTCATTAACCTCACCACCTTATTAGTAAGTTTTTAAATTATTAATTTACATGCCAGAAATATACCATCTACACATACTATTGTCAATAATTACTAACTGATATAATATAACTATTAATTAACTAATATATATGAATAAATTCCAACTGGCTCCGTCACCTATCACTCAACTGACAAATTACGATAACCTATATTTACTCCGGGAAGATCTTAATCTACACGGATCCTTCAAAGACCGAGCTCTGTCATATCAAATCCAATACTTGAAAAATAACAATATCAATACATGCGTTATTTCATCTTCGGGCAACGCCGCCATTGCCGCTGCCGCTCACTGCGCTGAAAATAACATTAAATGCATAATTTTAGTCTCCCCTAGTACAGATAAAGCCAAGCTTTCCCAAATCATCAAACATAAACCCCATTTAGTAATCCAGTCTAAACAGGCTCGCCGACTAGCCAATTACATCCACAAAAAACACGGCATTTACCTGCTCAACCCTTCCAAAGACGATAAAGCCATTGAGGGATTCGAATCATTAGGTCAAGATATCCACGAAAATAATCCAGGTTGTCAGGCAATCTTTTCCTATGTCACCTCCGGCGCGTCATTACTGGGAATGATTAGTTATTATAAAAAACAATCTGACATTACCTTCCCCCACTTCATCGGTGTCCAGTCCGGAGAACAACAATTCCTGGCCTGTGATGTATTTGGCCAAATCGTCGAACAATCAGAACAACAAATTGCCGGCAAAAATGCCATCAACCGTACCCCTCGATCAAATCAGATTTTTAAAGAACTCAACTCCCCCTTTCCGAAAAACGCTAAAAATCAACCGATTATCAATAATCATGTCGGCAAAATCTATTGGGTACCGGAACAATCAATCCTAAAAAATCTCGACCTCCTCCGTCAAAACGGCATCAATTCCTCACCGGAAGGCGCCGCCGCCCTCACCGCCGCCATTGATTTTTCCCGACAATACCCCCAGCTAAAAAACGCAGTCGTCATCATCTCCGGCACCGAGCACGAAACACTATCAATTCCTGATGATTTTGATATTTATAAAGCCAACAGCAAAGAAGATATCGAACAAATATTATTGTCAATTAACAAAAAATAAATTACAATCCAGCCAACATTAAAAAATAAAGAAGGTGATAAAATTTGCTATATTTCACGTCTGACCCTCACTTTGGCCATGCCAATATCATCCAACATTGCCAACGACCTTTTGCCAGCGTTGAAGAGATGGACAACACCATTATTGCCAACATAAACAACACCGTTGGACAAAAAGATAAACTGTATATTATTGGCGACTTCTGTCTGGCTCGAAAGAGCAAAACCGACATTAAAAAAGTCAGAAAATATCGCCACTGGATCAAATGCCGCCAGGTCTATCTGATCGTCGGCAATCACGATCCGATCAACAAAGATGGCACTCCTGCACATTTTCTGCACGACATCTTTACCGGAGTTTACAACACCCTTATAGTTCGCATCGACAAGAAAAAATATGGAACCAACAAGATATTCCTTCATCATTACGCCAATCGCACCTGGCCCGGCAGTCAATACGGCACCACACTGGGAAGCTGGCACCTTTTTGGTCACTCTCACGGCAATCTGCCCGACGACTGGCCAGCCCTCTGCACCGATGTCTCGATGGACAAACACAACTTCTTTCCACTTAGCCTTGATGAAGTCGCCATCATAATGGCCAAGAAAAAGAAAAATATCGAGATGCTGAATCAACTCAGCGCCATATGCAATAAATAGATTCTATAAGGACCAAAATTCTGGTCCTTATTTTTTTAACTCACCCCCTACATATTTTATTAAATCCCCTTTATACTCTAAATATGATTAAAGACTTAAATACATTCAAAGAATTTCTTGCCGACGAATTTTTCGACGACATCTTTTTCGCCGTCACTTTTCCCAAAGACGGGCTGGGCCTCGAAGATATCTTTCCTTATAAAATCATCAGTTTTGACGACCACCCCATTCGCGATTTAATTAAAACTGATTCTTTCTCACTGCTCGGCTCCACCAGTGAAGAGCCCAAACGCCGCAGCACCTCGGTCTTGCTAAAACACCCGAACTCGATTAAATATATCGAATCATTCAATCAATACCAGCCCAATATACTAACTTACAAACCATCACCATCTCTAGAAAAAATATGTGAAAAAAATGGCTGGAAACTATTGGCCAACAATTCTAAAAACAATCGTGAATTTGAGAATAAAATTAAGTTCGCACAATATTTAGTTGAGTTAGACCTACCTCAACCAGAATTCGAGATCAAAAAACTTAACGACATCGAGTATCAATACTTCACTGACAAGTTCGGGCCGGAATTTTTTGTCCAATTCCCCCGCGGATTCGCCGGCTCCACCACTTTTTTAGTTAAATCGACTAGCGACTTAGATAATATTAAAGCCAATTTTCTTGATTATCCCGCTAAAGTCAGCCGGAAAATTACTGGACCCACTTACACTCTTAATGGCTGTGTAGTCAACAAAACCGTCAATCAAAACAACATCATTATCCAGCGTCCATTTTACCAAATCACCGACATCCCCAAGCTAAACGCGAGCCCTGGCGGAACATGTGGCAATATCTATAACCACGACCTAAAAGCTATCAAAGATCTCGATCAACTTCACGCTGATTCCGTTAAATTTGGCCAACTGCTAGATAAACACATTTACCGCGGCATCTTCGGCCTCGATTTCGTCATCGACGAACAATCTGGCCAGCACTATTTCATCGAGTGCAATCCCCGCCTGACCGCTTCCATCCCCATGATTTCCAAATTGCAAATCAAAAATAATGAAGTGCCGCTATTAGCTCTGCATATTATGGAATTCCTTCAACTAGACTATCAACTGGATGACACAGCCATTGAGGCTATCAAAAACAATCCGACAGTTGGGTCGCAAATAATATTCCGCAATATTGATTCAGAGCCCAAACCAACCCCGATCGTTTTGGAATCCGGAATATATTCGACCGTGGATGTCATCCCCGCCCCCGAGCGGGAATCAAATCCTGATATTTACAACATTAAAGACACAGTTCTAAACAACCTCAAGCAACTGGAATTCATCCGCCCGGGCAAAGACATTCTCGATATTAAAAAAGAGAATGAATTCCTCATCCTCGCTGAACCGGCAGGCAAAATAATATCCCCAGGCATTGAATACCTGAGGATACAAAGTTTGTTTTAATTGTGCCGAACCCGCACCCCGCAAAGCGAACAGTAATTATAAGGATGGGAATCCAGCAATTTAGTTAACCAGAATTCTTTGTTTATACACTCTTTCAGTCCCAAGTGCCGTTCTTCCCGGCACCATTTTTGTTGGCATTCTTCAAAGCTGGGTTGATACAGGTTCTTTGGCTCAAACTGATTATTTTCTTGCCCACAATAGGGACAATATTTCTCAATCCGCGCCACTCTATAACCACAACCCGTGCAATTCAATACTCCCCCGCCTTTTATGAGCAACATAATTGCACCAATCATATAGCCCCACCCCCTTTAATCGTAAAAACCAGCTGACGCTAGAGTAGCATTCATCGCTTCCTCATACTCACCACAGCGAAGAGATGATTTTACTTTTTTTCTTAGTCGGCGGTAAGCCTGACGATACTGCAGATTTTTGGAAGCCTGTCTCCTCTGTTTGAAGCGATTATTTTTGTCTCCCATGGACATGATTTTAAATGTCTTCATATCAGAAACACTCCTTAATTTGAAATGTACAATCTAATTTATATAATAAATTATAAAATAAGTCAAGATTATTTTAACTCACCAAACCTCCCTCTAATTCCCCGCGCCCTTATTTATTCCTCATCATCGACCTCAAAATCTTGAGACCCGGCCTCTCCTTCCACCATTCTCTCAACATAATTATCCTTAGCCTCCGCTATTACACTCATCACATGCTCCGGCTTGTCTACGTTCTCGAACTCAATATTGGCCCCGGAGGAAGCCGTTAAAATATTCACCTTACCGTAATTAAACATGGTCTGCCAAACCCCCTTAGTTTCAAAGGTGGTGTCCTGAATATTATTCAAATTGGCCTCGGAAACAACTTTATGAAACAAAGATTTCTGATCAATATCAATCACCCGCTGATCAGTCAAAATATACACATCCCAATTCCAAATCAGATAATTGTAAAGTAAATACGACACCGCTCCCACAAAAATAATAAAACCAACTATCAGAAAGCCAGTTCCTAACTGCCCTTGATAAAACAAGATAGCAATAGAAACAACAAAAAACGGCAAAAATATGGCAATCGGTTTGACAAAACTAATCCAGTGTTTGTGAAAAATACTGATTACCCGCTCATCATCTTTCTGTCCGCGAAAATGTTTTTTTGGTTTTTTATTTGTCATAGAAAATTGATTACAAAACAATTGTAACAAAGATATATTTTATTTATTATGTCGCTTTGGCGACACCATGGCAGTTGGTTATCGGGCTATTAGCTGTGGCTTTGCGTTTTTAGATTTGAGTTTGCAAATGCCCTTGCTAGGAATCGAACCTAGATCTAGGGATTAGGAATCCCTTGTTCTATCCATTGAACTACAAGGACACACATCTTAATTTTATAAGTATAAAAGGGTGACCACAAGGGGTCACCCTCTCGGACAAATCTAGGCATGTCCTAAAAATACTCATGATTACTTCTATTCTGTTTTCTCCTCTTTCTTCTCTTCCGATTTCTCACCGCCTTCAGCTTTGGCATCACCTTCACCTTCCTCACCTTCCTCGCCTTCACCCTTCTCATCAGTTTCCACACCTTCTACATCTTCTACCACGTCTTCATCCAATTGAGCCAATTCTTCATCCGAACGTGGCGGGATTACGGTCACTACCACCCGAGTCTCATCATCTTCAATTTTCATCCCCTCGCCTATTGTCAAATCACGCACATAAATCGCATCATCGAAAGTTTGCAAAGATGACACATCGACATTATATTCTTTTGGCAATTCGGCCGGCAGACAAGTAATCTGCAATTCATCCATGTTTTCCACCAAAATTCCACCCAAATCCTTAACCGCTTTCGATTCACCAACAAACACCAACGGCACCGAAGCTGTAACTTCCTTGCTCATATCCACTCGCATCACATCAATATGCTGAAAATCATCCGTAATCGGATCTTGAGTTACTTCATATACCAAAATATTTTCCTTGTTTTTACCATCAATATCCAACTCAATAATAGTATTGTAGCCGGCCTGACGAAAAACTTTCATAAAATCACTAGCTGACACTGATAAATGCAGGTTGTCCTTGCCTATACCATACAAAACCACCGGAATCATTCCCGCTTGACGAATCTGATTTGGTTTTCCCGGCACCCTTGACTTAACTGACAATTTTATTGTTTCCATTACTTTTCTTTAAAATTATTACTTATATATAATAACACAAGAGCTCAAAAGTTAAAGCTCAAAACGCAAAACCACAACCCAAAACCTACCAACCAAACTTCAATCTTTAGTAATAACCAAATTAAAAAAATAAGACCTGAACAATTCAGGCCAACATCCAAATAACCTAATGACCCTACTCCATCAACCCCTGAAAATCACCGTTAAAATCTTTGAGAAATTTATGCACTTCAATCACATCATCGCTACTAACCGGCTCCGATTGCGCCGCATCGATTGTTGGCATTTCCGTATTTATCTCACCACTAATCTCGTTTTGCCCCACCTGCATCAGGGAAGCCATCACACTGACGTTACACACCCCACAGGTCATACGCACAAAATAGGACGGACCTACCCCGGCCACCATTTCTACATCTTGTTCGGAAAAAGTCGCCTGACAACTAGGGCACTTTATCATCTGTCGAATGGCTTTCACAATCGCCCGAAACTTGTTGGGATCAAATTCTTCCATGCGTTTATTATATCATAATTATAATATTTTAACAACTTGGCATTGATCAAAATTTTGCCACTTACCACACCCGCACCAGCAAAACACACCCTTAAAAAATATAACTTCCGTTATTATTTTTTATTTTTATTTATATAAAGCCTCACCCCCATAAATAACACAAATACAAAATATCCCAGCAATATCAACCAAGCAATCAACTTGACCAGACTGGAAGGTACAAATACTGCCACCAGACCGAACACCACCGATATGCCAAAATACATCAATATCACCCACCAATCACTCCAGCCAGCATCAATCAATTTATAGTGTAAATGCCCCCGATCAGCTTGCCATATTCGCTTCCCCTGCTTGATACGATCAAACACCACCGCCAGACTATCAATTAGACCCAAACCTAGAACCAGCACCAAGGTAGCAATTTTACTACCGGACAAAATTGCTAATACCGCCAGCATATATCCCAACATCATCGATCCGCTATCACCAAGAAAAATAGTCGCCCGGGGCAAATTATAAGGCAAAAAACCAACTATTGCCCCAACCATCATCACCGCCAACAAAGCAATATCCGGTTGATTTACATAATCGGCCAAACTCAACAAGAAAATCATCAAGAAAGCTATTAATGACACCCCACTCGCCAAACCATCCACCCCATCAAGGAAATTTAATGCATTTAAAAGCAGTAATGTCCACCCCATAGTAAAAACTGACTGCAATAAACTAATAGTCCCTTGCCAAAAACCCAGATCAATATCAACATTCCACACCAACAAATCAATCGTTTGATCCATCGGCAAAGGTATAGTCTCAATACCCACCCCGCCAGCAATCAAAATCAATCCTACCAACACTTGACCAACAAATTTTTGCCAGGCTGCCATTTTAAGAATGTCATCCATTACTCCAAGAATCATCACCCAAGCCAATCCCACCATCAATACCGTCAATTTATCAATCTGACCAGAAAACCACCCCACCCCAATCGCAAATGCCACCCCAATCGCCAAACCTCCCAAATAGGCCACCACCCGCCCGTGCTGCTTACGGCCATTTTTATCCGGCTTATCAACAATATTGAATCGATTGGCCAACCAACGAAAAATCGGCGTCACCACCAGCGACACCAGCATACACACCAGAAATGGCCACAAATATTTCATTTTTAATTAAGTTTAACTAAACTTGATTTGGTATAATTTAAGTAATTTATATCCGAGTATATATTAATTTTCAGTATGAAAAAAGTCCTTTATTCCTTATTATTCATTGGTCTGGTGATAACCAGCACCGGCTGCGGCGAAGAAGTGCATAGCGTCACCAACGTCCAGCTCTCCACCGAAGTCGATAAAGATGAATTAGTAGTTAATCCAGATACCACTTTTAATGATAATACTAAGATTATTTACGGACAAGCCAGCTTCTTCAATCCTGTTCAAAATGTGGAAACCTATTTACAGATAATCTGGAACCGTCTCGATGATGGCGAAAAAGTGCCCGTCACTTCCACCACCATCTCCACTAAACAGGGCGGCACCGTGATTTTCCGCGGCAACCGACCCGGCCAAAACTGGCCCATCGGTGATTATGCCATTGATTTCATTGTTAATGACGAAATCATTGGCCAATACCTATTCACCATCCGGCCAACCACCGAAGACCCCATCAAGGGAGCCTACCTGACCGATGAGGCCACCACCAAATCAGTTAACAGCGCCCACGAAGCCACTAGTCCCACTTCAATTTTCTCCCCTCAAGACGACCCCCTCTATCTCAGCCTTTCTACCACCGACAACACCCCTCAAAACGCTATCATCAAGGTGGAATGGTTTTACCTCACTAAATCACGCTTAATCAACACCGAAAGTCAAACCCTCAAACAAAATAGTCGCGCCCACTATACCCTGGAAAAAAGATATAATACCGAATTTCTCGATGTTAGCGGGAACTGGCCCGACGGCGACTATAAAGCCGACCTATACGTCAACAACGAATTCATCCGCTCCATCCAGTTTGAAGTTCAATAAACCCCGTTTAATAAGACCAAAAAATAAAACCCCCTTCAACCAGGGGGCTTTATTTATTCCGCCAAAATATGCGCTTCATGCACCGTTTTATAAGAATGTAGCTCCGGCTCTTCAAAATACAGTTCAATTTCTTGTTTAGCCTCCTCCGGCGTACCGGAAGCATGAATCAGATTCTTGATTGAACTGCCCCGATCATTGGCGAAATCCCTAGTAATATGAGCAAAATCACCCCGAATCGTTCCCGGCAACGCTTCATTGGGCGCCGTTGATCCCACCATTTTCCGCACTATCTTAACCGCCTCTACACCCTCTAAAACCATTGCTATCACCGGACCTTCCGTAATATAACGCTCCAAATCCGGATAGAAATCTTTGTCCACATGTTCTGCATAATGCTCTTTTGACAAACTTTTATCTATCCAAATAAACTTCATGCCGACTATTTTTAAACCGGCATCCTCAAACCGAGTAATAATCCGCCCGGCTAGCATCCGCTGGACACAGTCAGGCTTAAGTAAAACCAAGGTTCGTTCTAACATTTTTATCTCCAAAATAACAAATATGTCATCCCGGACTTGCCCGCCCGCCCCCGAAGGGGCCCCTTGGGGCTTGGGGAGGGTTCCAAGATCTTTTTTATATCTTCATTAATTTTTTAAAGCCCTCATCTTCTTTAAACGGACCAACCACCGCCAGATTCATCTTTTCCGTCACAAATATCTCATTTGCCAAAGCATGAATATCACCAGCCGTCACTTCATCAATTTTAACCATCATCTGTTCCGGACTAATCACCTTCTCAAACATCAGCTCCTGCATACCCACATTATTTGCCAAAAACTCAATATTCTCCATCGCCAGCACCATCTTGCCTTTCCAGTACTCCTTAATTTTTTTCATCTCTTTCAATCCCACCTGCTTCGTTTTTAATTGCTTACATTCCTCGACAATCATTTTCAAAGCTTCCCCGGCCTTACCCGGATCCGTCCCCGTCCGCACCAAGAAATTACCGACATCAGTATATGTATCTGAACCTGCCCCAATCACATAACAAAGACCCAACTCCTCCCTGACTTTCATAAACAACCGCGAACTCATGCCCTTACCCAACACCACACTCAGTAGCTCTGCCACAAAGTGATGCGGATGAAAAGCCGGAAAAGACCGCCAACCCAAAATTATATTGGCCTGCTGAATATCCCGATACACCACCTTCACTGCCGGCTTTGACTGATTATCATCGGTTTTAACAAATTTAGAAGGTTTTCCGGCCGGCAGACTGCCCCAATACTTGTTTAACAGCGGCAATATCTTTTTCTCATCATAATTACCCACCACCGCCAGCAAACCATTAGCCACCGAATAGTAATCTTCTTTATATTTCACCATCTGTGCCCGATTGATATTGTCCACCGTCTCAAACGTGCCGGCAATATCCCGCCCCAACCCTTGCTCACCATACAACACCGAGGTGTAAGTCTGAGCCACATAAGAGCCAGGATCATCTTCGTACATCTTGATTTCTTCCTTTATCACCCCCCGCTCTCGATCAAGTTCAGCCTGCACAAATTTTGAATACAAAATCATATCACTCAACACATCATTGGCCATATCAATATGCTGTTTAGCCACCTTGACGTGATAGCCGGTATATTCAAAACTGGTAAAAGCATTGAGAATGCCACCGACATTATCAATCTCTAAAGTTATATCACCCTTGGTGGGCCGCTTCTTGGTCCCTTTAAAAAACATATGTTCGAGAAAATGCGATATCCCAGCATATTTTGGATCCTCACAACGCGAACCAACCCGAAACAGCACCACCGTCTCCACCGAATCCACATGTTTATTGGGCACCAGCAGCACCCGTAAACCATTTTTTAACTTCGTCATTTGGTATTTAAATTTGGCCATAGTCAAAAATTATTTTTATAATGCCACCCCCGCTCATCCCCGTTTTATACAGGAAGCGAGAACTACATCTATTTTATCGCTTTTACCCGGCAAAATAAAATCAGGCCATTTAATAGCCTGATTCGAAATCAATATTAATTACGAAGCTGAGAATTTCACGTACTCAATACTTTTAATTTCTTTTTCTATTTTTTGCACACAATCGGCAAATTCTTTCTCTGTCAAACCCTGTAAATATTCATAGAGATAGACGTCGGGCGATAAAAACAACTTCGATGCCGGACCATCCCGATCCCCCAAATAAAGAATCGGACCCCCTATCGCTCCCACCGGATAAACGTCAATGATGTTACCATTCTTAGTCACCAACCAAGAATGTTCAAAAACAACCAAAAAACGACCAACCTCATACGATAACCCTAGCTGGGCAAAACAATTCACCAAAGCCTTAACCAGCATATGACAACTCAATACTATTTTCTCTCCTTCACAAGAAACCCCCAGGTCAATATCAGGTAACTTTTCGAAGATATACCGAATTTCCTGATAAAGCTGAATATCCTCATCGACAATCGAAGCTTTAACCCATGGCGTCATAACAATTCACTCCCCCTTACTAACATTAATGTACATATAATACGTGAATGTATTATAGTAATAAATCACCAATCAAACAATATAGTAAAAAAAAACCAAGAACCCAAACAATCATCTTGGCTTCTCATAATCGCACCACCTAAGCTCAAAAACCCCGGTATAAACAAAGCAGACCGAAAATCAGGGTAAAATACGGCAAAATTTTGACAAAGCCGGTTTTAAATACCCCGTCAAACATATCTAACGAATTGGGTATGGCCATAATTAACAAACCCTTGATAACCCTAAGGGGTTTTCGCTATCAAAAAAACAACCGAAATATCGGTTGTTTTTAAGCGGGATCGACGGGACTCGAACCCGCGACCTCCTGCGTGACAGGCAGGCGTTCTAACCAGCTGAACTACGACCCCAAAAAAATTTTTAATCACTCAATTCCCGGCAACCTGTCCGACATAACGTCGGACCGTTGCTAACAGACTGAACTACGACCCCTCGTCGGAACTAATCCTCCCCGTTACATGCCAGCACATTCGTGCCGTCATTTCACTCCAAGTCGGATTGTTCCTCCTCTGCCCCAAAAATTGAATTTCATTCAATTTCCGGTGACCCCTATTTATACGTCACTCAATATATTTTCAAAATACAACAATATAACAATATAGCAATCTCTAACTATTTTCAAGACTAGTTATTGCTTATTATACCAAATCCAAACATTCATGTTGTCCTGCTCACTCTGCAACCATTCCTCCAAAGTCGACTGAATCTCATTCTTCTTGTCTGTCACTTTGATAATATGCCAACCATATTGAGTCTTTATCAAATCACTCACCCCTCCGGCTGACAACGAGAATGCTGCTTGTTCAAATTCGGGCACCATTACTCCGCGGGTGAAATAACCCAAATCACCACCTTTTTCGTCCGAACCTGGATCTTCACTGGTCTCTTGGGCCACCGTAGCAAAATCCTCACCATTATTAATTCTATCAAGAATACCTTGAGCCGTTTCCATCGCCTTAGTTTGATCCTCTTCCGACATGCTCTCATCCGACAAAATCAAAATATGAGCTGCTTGAACCTGTTCAATTTTATCCTCCTGCAGCTTTCGCATCAATAAATCATAGTAAATTCGCTCTTTCAATTCATCAACCGTCCAATTAAACTGCTCTTCTAACAAATTAAGAAACACCTCTTCTCCACCATTTTCTTCCACAATCCGGTCAAACTCAGTGTCAACATCCTCACTAGTAACCGACACTCCTTCACGATTAGCCACTCTCTCCACCACCTTTTCCCGTACCAAACCATTAGTAACCTGTTCGCGATCAGTAGCCGATATCTGACAATCCGTCCCAATCTGCTCACAAGCGTTTAGCACCACATCCAATTCTCGCCAATAATCACTTAGTAACAAGGGCTGATAATCAACCATCGCTAGTGGATACGGCACAATATTAGCCACCGCTTTAACGAACCGATTCTCTTCCTGAAAACCGTATATTGCCGCCCCTACACCCAGAATCAACAACAATAACAAAATACCTAATATCTTTAATATGCCCACCAATTCGATATTCTTTTTCGGCACTGCCGGTGGGGTGATTTCCGCTTCACTCATATCCGGTTTAGGAGTATTATCCGGTTCTATCCGGCTATTAATTTCTTTGACTTTATCTTTATCGTTATCCATAGATCTAAATTAAATTATGATTCGTCTTCAACTAAAACAATATCTAAATTAAGAATGGCGGCAGCCAACTAGCGGTAATCAACACCACCCCGACCAACACCAGTCCCACTAAAATATATTCTATCACAACCCGCCGCGTAAGTATCCTTTCCAGCCAATGACTGAAGATTCCCCAAAATATATACAACGCCACCACCAGAACAATACTCTTAGCTGACGGATCTACCGGCCAGAAACTAACCACCAAAAACACCTCCGACATCAGAAAACCAAACAAAACTGTATACAGTATCGCCTTCGAACGCTCAATACCACTCGCCCACAGCACCGCATAAACCACCGCAAAACTCACCGCCACCACAACTAACATCAATGTCCACAACGGCATGGCAAAACTGACACTCAAGTGCGACACCGAATAATACAGTAAATACGCCGCCACCAAGGACACAAACGAGAAATTTAGCCGAGTAATCAAAAAGCTTTTATAAGGAAACTGATCGATATTCAACAGCACGAAATATAAACAAAGCGTCGAAACAACAATTATTACCTGACGAAAAATTGGCTCCGGCATAAAAAACATAAAACTCAAAACACCAACCGTCAATAATATCGGCAACAACGACCGCCGAATAATACCACGTTCCCAGTTGCCATGCATCATCACCAAAACACCGGCCACTACCGCCACCAAAATCACAAAGCTACCCCAAAACATGATGGCAGGATAATAAAACACCAGCTCCAGCAAGCCAAGAAATAACAAACTAATAATTAGAGGTCGGGTTTTTAAAAATGACATAAAAATATTTATATTTCAAAATCATTACCTAAATAAATTTGACAATCGGCTTCATTTAATTCTGACTTGGTCACATCTGTAATCTCCCACAATCCCTCGATATAACTAACCGCATCCTTGTAGTTATCATTATCCGCACACAACATATAACTTATCTCGGCATTCTCCTCCGCATTATCAATCACCGTCACTAACTGATCATCATTCTCCAGTACCGCCGCCGCCGCTCCCGCCAAACCTACCCGATTAGTAGCGTTATACACCTCAAAAGTAATTTTCTTAACCGGCTCACCCGTTTTTTCCGCCAGAGTATCCTCCACAAATTCCTGAATGGCAGAAAAATCCCCACCAATCGGCCGGAGCACATACATGCCGTCAACAGAATCGTCATAAAGCAAACCGGTGCTGGCATTATCAATAACATTACTACTCAAAGTGAAATCATCGCCCCAATCCCGGGCAATTTTTACCACCCGTTCAATCTCCCATACCTTCATATCAGTTTCCACATGCTCAGTCACAATATCAATTAGCTTAACTAGAATCTTTGCCCCCTCCACAATTCCTTTCGACAAGAAGGCATCACGCGCCGCCACTATCACCTGCTGCTGCCGCCGGGCTCGATCAAAATCGCTGGTTGTCTGTCGACTACGCACATATTTCAACGCCGTCTCCCCATCCAAATGCTGCATCCCCGCATCCAATGCAAACACTTGGTACCCATCATAGTCGTCCGGATAAAGATAATCATAAATATCTTCCTCTACATAAACATCCACTCCACCCAAAGTATCAATCGCCTCCACAAAACCGGCAAAATCAACCTTCACATAATAATCAATCTTCTGTCCCAACACATCGTAAACCGTATCCTTGAGCACATCCATACCACCACCAGCCACATCAAAATTCTTGCCCAGCGAATAGGCAGCGTTTATTTTGTTATACCCAAAACCCGGCACTTCAACATACAAATCGCGCGGAATGGAAAACATATTAATTTTTTTGTTTTTGACGTCAACCGAAGCCATCATAATGGTATCCGTCAAATCCGGAGCAGCGTTATCATAAGTACCCGGTACTCCGGCCAACAACAAATTTATCCGACCCTCATGCTCCCCCTGCAACCGCCGAGTATTAATGCCAAAAGTTTCAGAAATATTACTCCAAAAACCCTGTTCACTTGCTTCGCTCGTCTGCGCCGGGCTTTCGTCCGCCATCAGCCGATAACCTACTAATCCAGCATACAAAACAAAAACAACCCCCAAAAAAACCAAAGGAACATACCACCACGCAAATAACTTCTTCATAAACGAACTAATAATAATAAATCACTGCCCAATAAACCTGTAAAGCCACTATTAATTTGACCCTCTGATTGTAACAAAAAATCGCTACTTCTCCCAGGCTTGTCTCGGAACGGCAATCCATATCCACCAAAAGCAATTTATTCGAATTTTGCCCCAGATTTTAAGGGCGAATCACCACCCATCCATCATCAATCATAGCGGTTTGATTCGACAAAAAGAGAAAGCACGCCCCCTCCATCAGTAATTAATATGTATTTTGCTTTTGATTTAAGGGCGAATCACCACCCATCCATCATCAATCATAACGGTTTGATTCGACAAAAAGAGAAAGCAAAATACATATTAATTACCCCAACCATCCTTTTCATCAACCCGCAAATTAGCCTATAATAAATAAGTAACTTTTCTTAATTAAAAAAATTTTCTATGCCTGAAGAATCAAATTTCGATTTACGCAACATTGCCGAATTCCTCTGGGAAATGATCAAAACAGCCATCACCGTCGTGATTATTGTCTATTTAATCAAGACTTACATCTTCCAACTTTTTTCCGTTGACGGCCAAAGCATGGAGCCAACCATGCACCATAAAGAAATGCTGCTAGTTGATAAACTCAGTTACTTTTTCCGCAGTCCGGGCCGGGGTGAAATCATCGTCTTTGAAAAACCGGACGCAAAAAACATCAATTTTATCAAACGAATTATCGGTTTACCCGGAGAAACTCTCGAAATCCACAACAACCAAGTCACCATCAAAAACGACGAACATCCCGAAGGTATCGTGTTGGAAGAAGAATATATTCCCAACGACTATCCCACCAATGGCGATTACGAGTATCAGATTGCCGAAAATGAAGTTTTTGTCATGGGTGATAACCGCACCAACTCCCAGGACTCTCGAGTGCTCGGCCCAATCAACCAAGATCAAATAATCGGCCGCGCTCTTTTTGTCTACTGGCCAATTAATGAAGCTTTCTGGATTTTTAGCCCCACCTACAATCTCAATTTAATCTATTTAAACTCTAACTTTATCGGCACACCTGACAGCTGAAAGGCATCTCTGATGATACCAGTTAACATCCTTTTTGTCTGACAAGAAGGATTTTTTTTGATATTACCTATCTGAAAAGTCGGTGGACCGGTTTTTATCTGCTTAATTCTCTGCAAATCAATTTCCGGAATTCGATAATTAACCCGAATTTTTTCTACTAAATCCGTCAAATATCCCGACTTAATCTCGGCCCGAAAATTCTGCCCAACCCGAACGATATTTTTCAATAATGGCTTTAGATTTATATCAAGTAATACCGATCCCACCACCACCGGGGCCCAATCTAAATATCCCAAATCACTCCTTATATTTTTCATGATGGTCTCAACTGCCTCTCCCCCATCACCAAACAGATCCATTTTATTAACAAATAAAACCAAACCTTTTCCTAAATCCTCAACCAAACTGATTAACTTCACCTCAGTTTTACCAACTCCGACTTGAGCATCAATCATCAACACCACCACATCAGATACTTCCATCGCCTTCAATGCCCGAAAATAACTATACTTCTCGATTTGATTCCGACTTAACACTCGCCGTGATCTTGCCCCGGCCGTATCAAAAAACACCAAACTATCCGCTCCAAAATCAATCATAATCTCCCCGATATCTCGAGTGGTTCCTGGCACCTGACTGACCACCATTCGCTCAAAACCAGCAATTTTATTGACTAAAGAAGATTTGCCAGCGTTTGGACGACCAATCACACTCACACGATAAGCATCATTATCTGCATCAGCTTTTAATTCACCTTCCGGCCACCGGCCCACCAGCTCCTCCAACAAATCACCCAGCCCCATGCCGGTTTTAGCTGATACCGCCACTCGCTTCACTCCCGATAAACGCCCAAATCCATCCCAATTAGCCAATCCCTTGTCACTTTCCATTTTATTAACCACCAAAACCAGTTTTTCCATCCGCTTCTTAAGCTTTTGTAAAATTTTCAAGTCAGCATTTGTAATCGGTGCTTTTCCATCAAATACCAACATAATCACATCGGCCCCATCCACCGCCATCTCAATCTGACGATCAATCGCCGCTTCCATGTCTTTTATTTCCAAATCTCCAAACAAACCAGCCGTATCCACCAAAGTAAAAAATTTTCCCTGCCATTCCACCTCGCCAATCACCCGATCGCGCGTCGTTCCACTTTCATCACAGACAATCGCCTTGCGTTGCCCAATCATGCGATTAAACAGCGAAGATTTGCCGACATTCGGTCGGCCAATAATCGCCACTAATGGCTTTTTGTTATTTCCGGTCATTAAATACCTCAATTATTTTTTTTCCATATTCCTTTTCCCACAAACGACTATCCCCAACCACCAGCTGCCCACCCGGCTTGATAAAATGAACTAAGCCAAACAATCGGTTATACATACGCGGCAAATAGTAATTCTGAAAACTAGATTCACCGTAATAAATCGAGCGATATCCAATTGATAAGCTGTCCGGCACATCAAACGGCAAACTATCCAGATATATTTGATCAAACTGATTTAAGGTCTTTCGCAAATAACGAAGATTGTGAAAATTAATCACTGACCAACCAGTCAGTTTGGCCATCAGATTCTTCCGACCAACCAATAAATTATTTACCTGCCCATAATAAGGTTTATCCTTAATTTTTTCAAGCCAATCTTCGCCCTTATCCCGACTTGAAAAAACCAGCAGACTGTTCGGCAACTCATCCAAATTATCCAAATCGATTACTTCTCCCGATTGCCGATAATCAATCTCCAGTCTCACATCCCAACTCTTAGCCATCTTCATGGTTTCTTGCTGATCAAAAAACAATCGGTAGGCGTACATTTTTTCGGCAAAAAAGACCACCGGCGCTGCCAAAATCAACCTCTCTACAGACTTTTCCTCAAGCAAGTCGCGAAAATTTATTTTACTTAAACTAAAAGACAACTCACCGTTGATAATTTTCCCACTCATCATCCAATCGCCCTGACCCAACCAATTTTTCAGGAAAATATGCATATTCCGAAAACCAAATCTCAAATTTTGTTTCCAGCCGACCGGATTCATGTCTTCCCATTGCCTCAGAATATCCTTGACCACCTTCACTACCGGCACCACGGATAAATCTTGATACAGTGTCGGAGTAAAATCCAACCCCTGGGTCATTCCATTGTCCACTCCCTGCGACTTTATCAACCAACCCGCCATCCCCCACATCATCTCCATTTGCTTACGCAAACCATCCAATTGAGAGCGCCTCATCCCTGGCACCACCTGCAAATCATCAAACATCTCTTCCCACAACCAGCGACCCACCCGAACCTCAGTTAATTCGGTCATGCCATCCTCCAAAGTTTCATCATTCACCCAATACCAAAGGTTTTCAGTAGTTTTGCCTCGCGCCTTCAACTCCTCCAATACCGGCCAAGTCATCACCTTTTTTCCCGAAGAGCAAAATTTATTCTCATAAAAACAATCGGCATGATTAATTCCTTCATCGCCACACCGTAAACTGCGGACAATTTCCCACTCCTTATCAAGTAAATTCAAGCGGCTTAAATGTCCATCCCAATACTTTTCAATCTGTAAAATTATTTTAACCAAAATCCCAATCTCCACATCCTGCAACTTAATCTTCTTCATCAAATCCCGCAACTTATGACGACACAAATATTTCCTCTGTTCATCAATCAACCCAAAACCGGATAAATCAAAATTACTCCAATAATCAAACTCATCTCGACTAATTACCAACCAATCCCGATCACCCATCGATTGAATAACTTCTCGCCGATTCAATTCCGCCACCA
>Ga0180429_10001760_pt1 | contig 18263 bp, 15 predicted proteins | sample SS_ome_FD_132428 | JGI IMG/M metagenome (GOLD analysis project Ga0180429, IMG submission 132428) | Hypersaline lake sediment archaeal communities from the Salton Sea, California, USA - SS_1_S_1 metaG | ecosystem: Environmental > Aquatic > Non-marine Saline and Alkaline > Hypersaline > Sediment ...
GCCGTCGGGATTGGACCACTTTACGTTCTTGACTGGCGGAACTTTCTCCACTTTCATCGACACCCCGGCTCCGACGAGCATCGCCGGACGACCCGTTACGGAGCACACGGTCGCGCCCTTTGGGGGTTTGGCGGCCTTCGGCCAGGCGCCTGCGCCAAGGTCGGCCCAGGGCGAGACGAATTTGGCGCCCTTCTTGGACCAGCCCAGCGGCAGCGAAGCGGCCGCTCGGGCGGTCTTCATCAGATCCGCATCAGCTTTGGCCACGAATTTCGCCACCGTGTGGCCGCGGGATTTGCTGGCGGTGACCAGGCAGACCTGCCCGACAGGGAACGTGGGTTTCATTATCTGGCGGGCGCTGTGATTCAGCGTGAGTTTGTCGCCGGGCTTGACGTCGCCGCGAAGAACATCCTTGACTACCAGCGTGAGCTTGTGCATGTAGATCGGAGGCATGGACTTTGCGACCGGGCCGGCCTGGGCGCTCTTCAGATCGGCGGTGAACACCAGTTGTGCGCCCTGGACGGTCTTGAACGGATCGACAGGTGCGGGCTTTCGTCCGCCGGGCATCGGCATCGGGCGTACTCCGGGGCGAACCCTGGCCGGCGCCGATCCGGCAACGCATAACGACAGCACCAGTGCAAGCGACAGATTGATATTCTTACGCATGGGTGTTCCTTCCGACATGTCAGGTTCCAGATTCACTGTTCAGTAGCGCTGAATGATACCGCCCAGCGGTTATTTTTCGAACTTGAAATTCTGTTTCTCGGCCTGCGTGCGGACCATCTTTCTCAGGGCCGCGTCAAACGAGGCCTTTTCACTGAGTCCCTTCCTGGCCATTTCGGCCTTGACGTAGGCGTCCCGCTTCTTCGTCAGCTCCTGGATCTCTTTCTGGATCTTGACGCGCCTGGCCGCCTGATCGGCGATGTAGGCCTTCTTCTGCTCGTCGGTCATCTTCCGCATGACCTCGGGCAGATCCTCGTTCTTGACCTTGGTGACATCGAACTTCTCGTCCTTCGCCGCGTCGACGAGATCCCAGCCGGCGTTGTTGTACAGTCCGCTGGCCTTGGCTGATGAACGTTGAGCCGCGGCCGCTACGTTCAAGCTCGAAGCGTTGGCGTCCTGCTTGGACTGGCGAGCGAGATTGGCCTTGCCCAGAGAGCCGTAACCGATGTATGTCGTGTTGACCTTGGCGCTGAGTTCGGCGAGTTTCTTGTCGTGCGGCGTGCTTATCACAACAGTTCCGCGATCGTGATCGATCGCCGCATACTGACCGTCGGCCCAGGCCGCCGCGTCGGCCCAGCCGGTCTGTCGTCCCCTGGCTTCACTGCCGCAGTGGATCGTGTTAACGATAATGCCCGCGCTGGCGGCGGCTTTGCACGTGTCGCGCAGCTTGTGGACGGTGTCCTGCGTAGCCGGCTCATTCCCGGCGATGAAGATGATCCGCAGCGTGCCTTTGGACCTGTCCCACTTGAGCTCCTCAGTCGCCGCTCGCATCACGCGCGCGACAAGCTCGGTGCCGCCGTTAGTGGTCAGCTTGAACAGGTTTTCGTAAACCATGTCCAGGTCGCCGGTGAGCGGACAGAGCCGCTTAACCCACCCGTTTTCGGCGTTCAAGCCGTCGTTTCCGTAATGATAGAGAGCCACGCGCAGCACCGGTTTGGGCTTTGCCGTCGCCAGCTCGTTGACCACCGCCCAGAGCTTCTGCTTGGCCGACTGGATCAGACCGCTCATGGACCCCGACGTGTCCAGGCATATCGCCAGATCGACGTGGCGGACCGGCTTGTCCGGGGCCGGAGCAATGCTCTTTGCCTGTAAAACGCCGGAGAAAACAGCAAGCAAAACCGCTGCGATGATAATTGTGTTCTTCGTCATGTTCATTGTCCTGTCCTCATGGTTCAGGGTTATCCTCACAGGTCATTTGACGCACGGACGTACTTCCAGGTTCCCGAATTCCCGGTCTGAGGGACGAATATTTGCCCGCGGCCCGCTGCCGGGAGTATAATCGTCCGGCCTGCCCGTCGCCCATCCGGTCGTCGGCCAAGACGAAAGGTGTCCGCCAATGTCGATTTCAAGACTCGCCGCAACAGGTGTCACCGCAACATGTCTGCTGTCGCTGCTGTCGACCGCGGCAGGCACGCAGCCCAAACCGTCCTGGCCGCGTTGGCGCGGACCAAACCGCGATGGAAAATGCCTCGAAACAGGTCTCCTGCCCGCCTGGCCTGAAGGCGGGCCCAAACTCCTCTGGTCGACCAATCAGATCGGGCGCGGATGGTCCTCGCCGATCATCGCCGGCGGTCTGATCTACATCACCGGCGACGTGGGCGACGATCTGTGGATATTCGCGTACAGGCCGGGCCCTGCCGGGGCGAAACTCGAATGGAAAACAACCAACGGACGCTCGTGGAAACGCCCGTATTCCGGCGCGCGATCGAGCTGCACGTACGACAACGGCAAGTTGCACCACATGAACTCCCGCGGGAAAGTCGTCTGCCTCGACGCCGCGTCGGGAAAGGCGTTATGGACCGTCGACACCTTCAAGCGATTCGGCGCGAAGGAGATTCGCTGGGGCCACAGCGAATGCCTGCTTGTCGACGGTAATAAGCTCATCGTCACGCCCGGCGGGGCCAGGGCCATGATCGCGGCGCTCGACAAGAAAACCGGTCGGACAATCTGGGCGTCCAAACCGCTTGGCAAAGACGCCGCCTGCTACGCATCGCCGGTTCTTTTCGAGTACGGCGGCGTAAGGCATCTGGTGAGCTTCAGTTCGAACCAGGCTTTCGGCGTTAACGCCGACAACGGCGAGGTGCTCTGGTCTCGCCCCCGGCCGACGCGTTACAAGGTGATAGCCGCCCCGGCGGTTCATCACGACGGGAGAGTGTTTGTCACGAGCCCCGACGGGAAACCGGCCGAGCAATACCGCCTGACGGTCGGCGGGGGAAAAGTGAGCGTCGAGCAGATATGGACATCCGAGCTCAACTGCCTCTCAGGCGGAGTGATCTACTCTGAAGGACGACTTTACGGATCGGGCTATCGCAAGAATGACGGATGGTTCTGCGTCGACTTCGCATCAGGCAAGACGCTCTACGCCAAGCGAGATCTCAACTCCGGTTCGGTCATCCTCGCCGACGGCCTGCTCTACTGCTTCTCGGAGCGCGGCGAAATGGCCCTGCTGAAACCGACCGACAAGGGTTTCGAGACCAAAGGGCGCTTCCGACGCGTCGGAGCCAAGACCAGAGATTCATGGGCCCACCCGGTGATCTGCGACGGACGCCTCTACCTGCGATACCACGACACGCTGTGGTGCTACGACATCCGCGCCAAGTAATCAGAAAACAAACCCGCAGACTTTCCAAACTCCATGGAGACACGCCAATGACGCGGACGTGGATATCCGTCCCGCTGATCTGCTGCCTGACGGCAACCGAATCGGCGCTTACGATCGACGCGAAAAAAGCCCAGATCAAGACCGCACGGACTGAATTCCATCTGGGCAAAACAGGTCCGGCGACGTTCACGATAAGCATCAAATGACGAACCGCACGACCGCGGCGATCGAGTAGGCGGGGGAGGTTGCCCTCCCCGGCCTCTCACACCACCGGGCATACGGTTCCGTACCACGGCGGTTCACTGTTTCTGCAGCGTCCTCAGTCCTGTCAGCAGCGACACGAGTCCGCAACTTTCAAAGTATCGGCGTGGGAAGGCCGCGTTCATGTGACTGGCGCCGGAGTTCCACCACGCTCCACGGCCGTTGTAGGCCGCCTCATATGCGGTTCCTGTTCGTCAGGGCAGCGTTTTGCAGCCACAACACATCGTGGAACACTAACTAAAGAACTCTTGCATCAGCCTTTCAATCGCCAGATCAATGCGTTCCTGGGTTTCGTAGGCGCCGGCCTCGATCTCGGCCTTGACGCGGGCGACCAGATCGGCCCTGACGGAGGGAACATCCTGAACCTGAGCGGCAAGCTTAGCTACGGTCGATATTTCCACTACGTCCCCAGTCGGAGGCAGGGCCGATGATCCGCCATCGCGAACAACGGAGGTCACAGGCTCGACAGTCTGCGGCGGTGTTGTCGGATTTACCCCATTTACATACATCGTAAATTCCTCGTGAACTTAGTCCGCGTTTCACCGTCGCGAACGACCGGGCCGGGGACTTCGCTGCAGGAGACGCTTCCTTACGCCAATCCGCGGTGTCAGCTTATGTCCCAAGCCCCGATGTTCTCTACCAGTCGGAATCCAACTCAAGCTTCTTCTCCGCCTGGTTTGCTTCCTTGCACTAGTAATTTCGGCACGATTCCTGACACTTCATTAACTAATCGATTTTTTGAGCGCCTGACGCAATCTAAGCATCAAAAAGGCCTTACAAGCATCCCGCAGGCAATATGCAAAAAGTGACTTTTTTTCCCACTTTTCAAGCCGACAAATATTCACCCCTGCCTATTCAACTTACCCATATTAACACCACGTCCGGCCCTATCAGCCGTTCAGTCTAGTCAGCCAGACTGCAAGTACAGTGATGTCAGCCGGGGTGATGCCGCTGATCCGCATAGCCTGGCCCAGCGATCGCGGGCGGATCGTTGCGAGTCGCTCGCGAGCCTCGGCCCGCAGGTGCGAGACCGAGCCGTAGTCGATATCCCGCGGGATGATCTTGCTGTCCAGGTCTCGGGTGTGGGCTGTTGACTTGCGGTCCTTCTGCAGGTAGCCGGCGTATCTGGCGTCGATCGTGAGCGAGCCTATCGCGGCCGGGAAGCTGCTGTACAGCGATCGCAACTCATCGCCATCGGAGCCCTGGCAGGCGGCTATGAGGTCTTCGGATTCCCGCTGCGGCTCCTGGAGGAGGTCCCAAACGCTTTTCGGACCCTGCCGGACCCGCTTCATGATCTCCTCGGCCCGCCCGGCGGCCCGGCTCCGCTCCTGGTGACGATCCCAGCGATCCTCGGCGACCAGACCGAAGTCACGCCCTATCCGCGTCAGACGCCTGTCTGCATTGTCGGCCCGCAGCAGCAGCCTGTGTTCGGCCCGGCTGGTGAACATGCGGTACGGCTCGATCACGCCCTTGGTCACCAGATCGTCGATCATTACGCCGATGTAGGCCTGATCCCGCATCAGCACCATTGGATCGCGTCCGGTGATCCGGGCCGAGGCGTTTACGCCGGCGACCAGGCCCTGTGCGGCGGCCTCCTCGTATCCCGTCGTCCCGTTGATCTGACCGGCCAGGAACAGCGAACCGACCTTCTTGGTCTCCAGCGTCGCATGCAGTTGGATCGGCGATGCGTAGTCGTATTCTATCGCGTATCCGTATCGGATGATCTCCGCGCCGGCCAGGCCGGGGATGTTGCGGATCATGAAGTCCTGAACGTCGGTCGGCAGCGAGGTCGAGATCCCGTTGCAGTAGACCCAGTTGGTGTCGCGCCCTTCGGGCTCGAGGAACACCATGTGCGAACTCTTGTCGGAAAAGCGGTCGACCTTCGTCTCGATCGACGGGCAGTACCGCGGACCGGTCGACTCGATCTGCCCGCTGTAGAGCGGGGCGCGGTGATAGTTGGCCCGGATGACTTTGTGGATATTCTCGTTGGTCCCGGTAAGCCAGCAGGGAATCTGCTCGACGTCGATCGAGTCGTTCATGAACGAAAACGGAGTTGGGGTCGCATCGCCGTCCTGCCGCTGGCACAGGTCGTAGTCTATCGACTCGGCGGCCACTCGCGGCACGGTGCCTGTCTTGAGTCGATCGAGCTCCAGGCCGCCGGCCCGCAGCGAATCGCTGAGCGCATCGGCCGACGGTTCGCCGTAGCGCCCGCCCGGCCAGATCTTCTCGCCGCAGTGCAGGCGCCCGTTGAGGAATGTGCCGCTGGCGACGATCACCGCCCCGGCGAGGATGTCGGATTCTGCGCCGTCCCGCGATATCCGCACGCCGATCGCCCGACCGCCCTCGATCAGAATGCTTATCGCCTCGCCGGCGACTATGGTCAGATTGTCCACGCCCGCCAATTCGCGCTGCACCCATTTGGCGTATTGGTGTCTGTCGGACTGGCATCGCGGTCCCCAGACCGCCTGACCTTTCGAACGGTTGAGCATGCGGAACTGGATCCCCGTCGCGTCGGCGGCCCGACCCATCAGACCGCCGAGCGCGTCGATCTCGCGGACCATCTGCCCCTTGCCGACGCCCCCGATCGCCGGGTTGCACGACATCTGTCCGATCTTGTCAGGGTCGAGAGTTATCAGCGCCGTATCGTGCCCGAGCCGAGAGGCCGACCAGCAGGCCTCGATGCCGCCATGACCGCCGCCGATGACCACTATGTCATAATCCGCGGACATGGCGTCAGGTGAACAGGGCTTCCACGAACTGCTCGGGGTCGAACGGTTCGACGTCCTCGTAGGTCTCGCCGATGCCGATGAACTTCACCGGGAGGTTCACTTCGTTTCGGATGGCCACGACGATTCCGCCCTTGGCCGTACCGTCGAGCTTGGCCAGGAAGATGCCGGTCACGTCGATCGCCTCGGAAAACGCCCGGGCCTGGTTGATCGCGTTTTGACCCGTCGTGCCGTCGAGGACCAGCAGCACCTCGTGCGGTGCTCCGGGGATCTTGCGGGCCACCACGTCGCGGATCTTCGTAAGCTCGCGCATCAGGTTGTCCTGGGTGTGCAGGCGCCCGGCGGTGTCGACCAGCAGGATGTCCGCCTCGCGCGCCGTGGCGGCGTCGCACGCATCGAACACCACCGCGGCCGGATCTTTTCCGGAGCCCGAGATTATGTCAACTCCGATGCGATCGGCCCATATCTGAAGTTGCTGAACCGCCGCGGCGCGGAACGTGTCGGCCGCCGCCAGACAGACCTTCTTGCCGTCGGACTTGAACCGAAACGCCAGCTTGGCCACCGACGTAGTCTTGCCGCAGCCGTTGATGCCCGCTACGAGTATCACCGTGGGACCCTCGGCGGCCAAGTGCACGCTGCGGTCCGATTCGGGCCAGTACTTCTTGATCTCATCCTTGAGGAACTCGATCGCCTGGTCGCCCTTTTCGATCCGCTTGTCGGCGAAAGCCTGCTGGAGATCCTCCCTGATGCGCATCGCCGAGGCGACGCCCAAGTCGGCCTGGATCAGCGTCTGCTCGAGATCGTCAAGCAGTTGGTTGTCGAGCTTCCGCCCTGAAAGCAGCGACTTCAGCGACCCGATGAACTTCTGGCGCGTGCGGCTGAGACCGGCGGCCAGTTTCTCTACAGTCTTCTTAAAAAACGCCATTACAGATCCTCAAAAAGCATCATTCCCCCGCCCCGTCACCATCACCCCCGCCGCCTTTGTCTATGTTGCCGTCGCCGTTGCCGCCGCCGTCGCCAATTGCCAATTGCCCATTTCCAATTGCCAGTTCTTTAACCACCGAATCCAGCACTCCGTTGATGAACCTTGGGCTTTCGGCCGTCGAAAACTCCCGCGCTAGTTTCAGCGATTCGGCGATAACTACCTTCGGCGGCGCCTGGGCGGTCAGCAGTTCGTGGACCGCCAGACGCAGTATGCCCCTGTCGACCAGTGCGAGTCGCTCCAGGCCCCAGTGCCGGCAGTGCCGTTTGAGGAATTCGTTGCAGCGATCGGTGTCCGCCAGCGCCCCGCTGAGCAGATTCCTGGCCGACGCAATGGTGTTCGGCGAGGCGTTGCAGTCGCCGATGAAGTCCATCATGAGGTCCAGAACATCGTCGCCCTGGACGTCAAGACAGCACAAGCCCTGCAACGCCAACTGTCTGACCCGATGGCGCTGGTCCACTGGATTACTGGCCTTTCGAGGGGAGTTGACCGATAAGATTCGCCATTTCTATCGCCGCGCGGGCGGCGTCGGAGCCCTTGTTGCCGGCCTTCGTGCCGGCACGCTCGATCGCCTGTTCGATAGTATCGCAGGTAAGAACACCGAAGATGCACGGCACGCCGGTTTCCATACCCGCCATGGCGACGCCCTTGGTGACCTCGGCCGAGATGAACTGGTAGTGATCCGTACCGCCGCGCAGGACCGCGCCGATGCAGACAACCGCGGCGTATTTCCCGCTGTCGGCGAGCTTCTTGGCCAGCAGCGGTATCTCGAAACTGCCCGGTGACCAGACGACGTCGATATCGTCGCTCGCCACGTCGTGCCGAATCAGTTCATCCATGGCGCCGGCCAGCAGCTTGCTGGTCACAAACTCGTTGAATCGCCCTACGAGTATGGCGAACTTCGCGCCTTGGGGGGCTACTATTTTGCCTTGATATTCTGTCATTTCCGCAGACTCCTGGGATATATCGCCAGTGATGGTGCAAGTATACGCGCTGAGCCCCCCAAAACGCAACCCCGCACAACAGCGCATACCGACGCCCAACGGCATACGGCTCCCGCCGCCACGGACCCGTCCGCCGACAGACGTGATAGCACGGATACCACGGATGTAGTTACAGCAAACGGCAACAGCGGATGACGGCGGATAAACGGATACGGCGAGCCGGCCCACGCCGACCGCAGAATACCGCCGCCGCCCGTGAGGTCCCGCCCCCTATCAGACGCGGACTCAGACCCCGACCGGCCCCCCCATCCACTCTCCCGGCCGCCGAATCGACCTTCACACCACCTTCACAGGTATCGCACGTGTGAACCTTGACAATGATAAGTCGTACCACTTTTCCAACTCACCCGCCCCGCAGGATCTCCGTGACGGTAACTAATGTATTGGCAGTATGTTACCAACATCGAGACCTGCACCAGACAGCCCCCGACACTCTGCCTTGCCGCCGGCGATCACCCCGAATCGCACCTTCACACACCGCCGCCCTGCGAACCTGCCAGCAGCTTGCGGTTTGACATCCTCCATCTTCCCAGGCGCCTGCCTGGGACATCTCTCCGCCCCGTCTCGCACTAGCAACCATTGATCTCCCGCCCCCCCCCATACCTACCCATCCACTGCTGTTTAACGCTATGTTTTGCGGCACTTTCGGCGATTCCAGATGTTCTTTCCTCTTGCATCTTGAGGCATTTCTCGGTATAATGCTTTTTCAAATTTGAAATTAAATCGTGTCGCCGTTTGGTTTGGCGGGAGTGTTGAGGGCCTGAGCCGGCCTTGATTGGTATCAACATTCACTTTCATCGCCACATCTGCAAGTCGCGGCGGCCCAGAGGAACTGACGAAAACAGGAGAGCCTTATGAGGAAACTCACCCCTATCGTATTCTGTGCAGTTATCGTGTGTCTGCTTGCGGCTGCCGGGCCTGAAGAGGCGCGGGCCGGGTGGACCGAGGTCCCGGCGCTGGTCAATGTCCAGCCGGGAGTTACGCCGGTCCCGACCGACCAGGAGATCGCCGACATGATCGCCGAGGCCAACAAGCTGCTGAAACAGGCCAAGATCAAGATGACGTTCGACAAGAACAAGAGCATCAATCGCGACTTCAAGACCCCGGGGCACACAAGCGGGGCCGACAACAAGATCGACGCCGGTACACCCACAACCGACGATGAAGACACCAAGCTGGATCCGGCCTGCGTGGACGAACTGAAGAAACACACCGGCGAGGCCGGCAAAGGCGTCAAGATCGTGATCTCAAACGAGATCCACGGCGATCCGGCCACGCTCGGGCTGGCGGCGCACAATCCCGATTCGCCGGTGATCTACGTCAAGTGGAAGCAGACGGCGGTCAAGGGCGGCAACACCACCGCCCACGAGTTCGGACACGTCTTTACGCTGGGCAAGAATCATGTTGTCGACGACAAAGGCACCTCAAGCACCGCCGACGACGAGAAGGCCGACGGCGACGGACACGCCAGCAAGCCCGGCAACCTGATGCACGCTACCGAAAACGGCACAAAGCTGACCGAGGAGCAGATTGAGGAGCTGCAGAAGGGAGTCAAAGGCCACGGCCAGCAGATCACCTGGCTGGACCGCGGGTGGCGATGGCTCAAGAGGCAGTTCAATTCGCAGGTAGCGGCGCCGACGATCCTGTCGAGCGGGCTGGCGCTGGGGTCTGAGACGCCCGATCCGACAACGCTGGCGATCAGCACGAGCTTCGGCGGCGGACTGGCGCCGGGCGACTCGATGTCGATAGCGATGGGCATAGACACCGACAACAACACGGCTACCGGTCGGGACATCGAGCGGCCCGACGGCACGTTCATGGCGGGCGTCGATCGCACGGTGATGATCAACGTGACCGGCAACCCCGAACTGGGCGGAATGCTGGACGCTGAGTTGCTGGATGAACTTGGCAATCCGATCCAGGGCCTGGCCGCGGAGTTCGAGAGCATCCTGAAGTTCGAGGACAAGGAGGCGCCCGAAATCGACAACACCTACACCGCGTACGACCAGGTGCGCGTGGAGATGAACCCTCTTGACCTCGGCGTGACCGATCCGAACTGCCCGCTGGAGTTCTTCACAATCGATCCTCTGTCCGCGGGCGGCGCGCTGGACGCCTCGGAGCCTATGGTTGTGGACCTGATGAGTCCCCTGGAGCCGGACCCGCTGGTGATCCTGGGCGCCCCGGAGGCCCAGCCGGGCGATTTCGTTACGATCGAGGGCCACGGCTTCTTCGCCAACGCGACCGACATTCTGATCCAGTTCGACGATGCGGACGCGGGCATGATCCCGGGCGCCGATCCCGGCGGCATGTTCAACGGGGACTTCCAGGTCCCCCCGGACGCGGAAAACGGGATGTACTTCATCACCGCCAGCACAATGGACCCGCTCCTGGGCGAGCAGATGCAGTTCGGCTTCCAGATGCTGGAAGTAGTTCCCGAACCGGGCACGATGGCGCTGCTGGCGATCGGAGCGGTCGGACTGCTGAGGAAGAAACGATAATTTGGGATTTGGGACCTGTCCGCCGAAGGCGGATTTGGGATTTAACGGCTTGAGGCGAGGGATTTGAGACCTGCCCGCCGCAGGCGGATTTAACGATAACGGCAAGCGGTCGGTCGCGTCTTTGGACGCGGTCGGCCGTTTTTTTTGCTCGCGAGGCGCTGGGACTTCGCATTTCGACGGCCGGTCGCTACAATATCTGTCGAGCTATGAGATGAAGTAGCCCCCTTCCCGCCGCCGGGGCGATGGTTTGGAGAATTGCAATGAGCCGCGAGATGATTCAACAGCGTCAGGCCCGGTTCGATGCGTTGGCCCGTGCAATCTCAGACGATGACGCGATCGAGTTCTGGTTCGCCCGAGAACTGCACGAGCCGCTGGGATACGCAAGATGGGAGAATTTCCTCCGGGCGATCCAACGGGCCGTAGAGTCATGCCGCACAGCAGGTTATGAAGAATCAGACCGTTTTCGTGGCGTCACGAAAATGGTCGGTTTCCCCCGAAGATTCGGATGATGAAGCGTGAGTCGAACCGCCAGCACATTCCGAGCGTTGCTCCGCGACATACGGCGTCTGGTTTCGCCGCTGGACGTGATGTACCACGTGGGCAACATGATCTACCGCAAGTCTTTGCGGTACACTATGCTCATGGTCGGGATCAGCTTGCTTGGCCTGCTGGCCAGTTCGTTTTCCCTGCCCGGCCTGACAGTTCGCCAGGCGATCGCCCTGCCGCTGATCATCGGCGGCCTGTCCCTGGTGCTCGGAAGCGCGCTGAAGATCATCCCCGGCCTGATCTCATCTCGCCTGCAGACCGTGGCGCAGGCCTCGGACCTGAACCTGATGGAGGACTATCGCAAGACGCAGACCGACGAGCATCTCGAGGCGCTGTGGCGGCGGGTGTTTCGGTTCGAATGCCGCCCGAAGTCAACGGATCTCGACGGCGACGGACGCCCCGACGATGAGGCGATGGAACTGCTGAAGTCCGACTTCCTGGCCAGGGCGACCGAAGCGTTGAGTTCGCACCTGCCGCAGATCCGCCAGATGCACCTGCTGGGCCTGGACCTGCGGTACCTGGAGGACTGGCGGGACGGGGCCTATCTCGACTGCAGCGACACCAAGCTCAGCGAGCAGTTCGAAGGCAACGCGACGCTGACGACCGTCAGGCGGCGGGTCGGACTGTTCGGCGGGTTCGGCATGAGGCGGTTCATGATCCGCAAGCTCTCGCGGAATCTCTGGTTCCGGTTCATCACGCGAATGATCGCGATGGAGGTCGGCTCGGCGGTCGAACGGCTCAACAGCAGGTACGAAACCGATCTGTTCAACTCGCAGGTTCTGCTCTGGCCTTCAGAGGCCGACTCGACCTGGCTGGGCAAGTTCGAGGGAGCCCGCGACAAAGTGCTCGATCTGCGGCGCAAGTCGATCCGAAACGTGTTCGGGCCGGACATCGAGACAGCCGGCGAAGTGCTCGATCGGATGCTCTACCTGGATTTCGCGATGGCCTCCGAACTGCGGATGCGCTACGACGCGGAATATTGCCTGGGCGACCTGGGCTACAACGGGCCGGGCGATCTCGAATCGGGATGCCGCGAACCGCGGGATCTGCAGGTCGCTCGCGAACTGAGCCGCCGAGCGGGCAAGGGGCGAATCGCACTGAAGCGATTCCTTCGCGAACACCGCGGCGAACTGCTGGACCCTGAAAATGCGATGAAGCTGCGCGCAGTCGAAACGGCGTTTCACATCGACTACAAAGGCCTGCGGCGCGGGATCATCTCGCGGGTGATCCGCAGCCGACCCGAGAAGAAGAAGAAGAAGAAGAAGAAGCGCCCCGTCGAAGAATTGCTTGCGATTGTCGATCACGCCGCCAAGGACGAGCGATCAGTGACCCGGCGCCTGGTGGCGGTGCGAATACACCACGAACTGACGCGACTGTCCCGAAGCGGATACCACCGCCTGCTGGCCGAGTTGGCGTATTGAACGGCGGGTTAGAGGTTAGGGGTTAGAGGTGAGAGTCTAACCTCTAACCCCTAACCTCTAACCTAGCCTATAAGCACCGCTCGTGCGGGGGCGGCTTCTGCGGCGGCGATCTTCAGCGGCAGGCAGATCAGGCGGTATTCGCCGGGCGGGGGTTCGGTCAGATTCAGCGATTCGATGATCGCCACGCCGGCGGCCAGCAGGATGCGGTGGACTTGCGTTTCCCGATCGGTCGTCGCGATCGACATTCGATCTATTCCCACGAGCTTGACTCCGGACTCCACTAATTGCTCGACCGCCGGGGCGTCCAGCGCCGTATCGTCCGGCGTATCGGGAGTGCGGAAAAGTATGCGGGTCGCGTTCGGCGGGATCGACAGCGATTTCATCACTTCCGGCGTGATCGGTCCGGGGTTCGGGATGTCGACGAGCAGGGCCGGTCCGATCAGGGGGGCCAGCGGGATTTCGTCGACCGTCGGGCCGCCGGCGATGAAGTGAGACGGTGCGTCGACGTGCGTGCCGGCGTGGAGCGACATTGATAATCCGCTTAGCGTGAATTCGGCTCCGGAGGCGACGTCGCTCAGGCGATCTACGCGCACCGGGGGGTCGCCGGGGTAAACCGGCGTCGATTCGCTCAGCGGCTTGGAGATGTCGTAGATCATCTTGTTAAACATCGAACGGCGTCACGACTGCGTCGTGAATAGGCGGGCGTGCCGCCCTGCCGTTAAACGGGGGGGCGAAGCACCCTTCCCGGAATTACGGGTTACTGGCCCACAAGTTCGATCCTGCAGACTTTCTGGGCACTCAGTTTCTTTCCGGTCAGATAGTCTGTGAATTCCGCTCTTATCGTAATCTCTTCGTTCTTCGGCGGGGCGGGCTTCCAGGGGCAGGTGAATGTGAAATGGTACGATATGAAGCCGCTGGAGAACGCCTTGGATACTTCATCTGCTGAGAACTCGTACTGTCCGATGAGCGTCTGGTCCCTGGCGGCCGCCAGGTCGTAGAGTTGGATCTTCACCGTTCCGGCCGCCTTGATCACGTCGCCGTGCTGGTCGATCGGGCTGAGGTAGACTTTGACCCCGTCGTGTCCGGGCTCTCCGTCGAGATCGGCTCCGCCGGCGTACTTGCCGAATTTCAGCGTCGTCGGGCGGTTGAGTTTCTCCAGTCGGCCTGCGTCTATCCCCACCAGAGTGTCGATCCGCTTCTGCTTTCGGGCCGATTCGGCTTGTGCGTCGGCGGCGGCCTGTTTGGCGGCTTTCGCCTCGGCGAGGGCGGTCGACAACTCGGCGGTCAATCGCTCGACCTTCTCGTCATTTTGAAACATATCCATGCCGCCGCAGCCGGTCACAGCGGCTGAGACTAATGCAGCCGAAATCGTCGCCAGCATGCGGCGGGAGATCATTTGTTCTTATCCTTCTTATCCGAAGCCTCTGTCTCGGGCATGCGTTCGAGGATCTTGTCGACGCACCCGTACCCGACGGCCTCTTCGGCCGACAGCCACTTGTTGCGATCGCAGTCGGCGTGGACCTGTTCGGCGGTCTGCCCGGTGTGCTGGGCCAGGATCTCGTACAGACGCTGGCGCAGGCGCGTGATCTCCCTGGCCTCGATATCCAGATCGGTAGCCACCCCGGTCAGCACGCCGGAGATCAGCGGCTGGTGGATCAGCACCCTGCTGGACGGCAGCGTGCTGCGTTTGCCCGCCGTTCCGCCGGCCAGGAGGACAGCGCCCATCGAGGCGGCGATTCCGACCGCGTACGTGCGGATGTCCGGTCGGATGAACTGCATGGTGTCGTAGACCGCAAGCCCCGCCGAGACGCTTCCGCCCGGCGAGTTGATGTACATGTGCACGTCGGCGTTGGGATCCTCGTTCGACAGGAACAGCAGTTGCGCGACGACTACGTTTGCGACATCATCGTCAATGCCGCCGCCTACAAAGACGATCCGATCAGCCAGCAGGCGCGAGTAGATGTCCATGCTGCGTTCGCCGCGGCCGGTTCTTTCGATAACCATCGGTGGGTAGATAGGCATATTATTGTCCAAAGACCGCCCGTGACGGCGGCTATTTGTCGGTATCCTTGAGGTTCTGGATAATTTCGTCGACTACTCCGTACTCGACCGCCTCCTGGGCGGACATGTAGTAGTCGCGTTCGCAGTCTTTTCGCACTTCTTCGACGGTGTGTCCGGTGTGCTTTCCGAGCAGTTCGTTCAGCACGCCCTTGGCCCGGATGATCTCCTTGGCCTGGATCACGATGTCCGAGGCCTGACCGGTCACTCCGCCCCACGGCTGATGGATCATGATCTTGCTGTGGGGCAGCGCGTAGCGCTTGCCGGGCGTTCCCGCGGCGAGAATGATCGCCGCGCCGCTTGCGGCCTGTCCGACGCAGAGCGTGGACACTTCGCATTCGAGGAACTGAATCGTGTCGTAGATCGCCAGGGTGTCGTCGACCGAGCCGCCGGGCGAGTTCATGTAGATCGCAATCGGTCTTTCCCGGGCCTTGGCCTGAAGCTCCAGCAGCCTCATGATCAGGGATCCGGCGGTGTTGGGACCGATTTCTCCCCAGAGGAACACGATGCGCTCCTCGGCGAGCCGCTCCTCGAGCGTCATCTCGCGCCTGGCGGCGTAATCGGGATACGCCATCGCCTGCGGATCAGAGGATCGTTTCATTATTATTCAACTCCTGCAGGGCGTTATTGCGAATCGTCCCGGGATCTATTCATCGTCCGATTCATCATCGGACTTCTTGGCGGATTCTTTCGCCGATTTCCCGGCTGTCTTCTTTGCAGCCTTCTTCTCGGTCTTCTTTTCGGCCTTTTCGGCGGTCTTCTTCGCCGCTTTCCCGGCTTTGGGCTTCTGTTCCTTCTCGGTCGGCTCTTCGGCGACCTCGGTCACTTCGGCGTCGGCGAGGATCTTGTCCAGCGCCGCATCCTCGCGCATCGAGGTCCGGAGGTTCTCCAGCGAACCGTCGGCCTCCAGCTCCTGACGCATCTTCTCGGGGCGTCGCTGGTACTGGGCGGCCATGTTGGCGACCATCGAGTTCACGTCGCCGTCGGAGATCTCGATCTCCATCTCGTCGGCGACTTTGCCGAGGATGAACTGGAGGCGAAGTTCGCGGTCGGCCTGCTGCTCGGCTTCGGCCTTGATGACGGTCATATTCTCCTCAAGCTGCTCGCGGGGCATCCCTGCGCGGAGAAGCTCGATGTAACGCCTGCGGAGCACGTTCTCGGTGTGCCTGGACGCAACGCCCTCGGGCAGATCGAAATCGGTGTTCTCCAGCAGGTATTCCGAGACCTGCGAACGCATGTTGCGTGCGGTTTCGCCCTCGATGCGTTCGGCCATCCGGCCCTTGACGAACTCGCGGAGTTCGTCCATAGTCTCGAACCCGAGCTGGCTTGCGAACTCTTCGTTGGCCTCCGGCAGCACGCGCGAGGTCAGCGACTTGACGGTGACTTCGACTTTGGCCTTCTTGCCCTTCCAGTCTTCGTTGGGGTGTGCTTCGGGCACGTCGACTTCCAGTTCGGCGACATCGCCGACCGATTTCCCGGCCAGAACCGTTCCCAGTTCGACCAGTGGCAGGCCTTCGACCTGTCCGGGCGCGACGCGAAGCGATACGGTCTCTCGCTCGACCGGGTCGCAGCCGTCGACTGAGACCTTCGCCGAGGCCACAAGGCTGTCGCCGTCGGCGGCGGGGCCTTCCGACGGCTCGAAGGTCGCTCTGGTCGAGCGGAGTTCGTCAACATACATGTCGATCTGCTCGTCGCCGACTTCGACGATTCGCTTCTCGACCGGCACGCCCTTGAAGTTGGGCAGGTCGAATTCGGGAGCGACTTCAACTTCGAACGAGTACGTCATATCGCCGCTGTCGGGCAGTTCGATATCGTCGAGTTCGAGATCCGGCTCGCCGAGCACTTCCAGTTCGGCCTTTTCTATCGCGTGTCCGAGCGATTCGCCGATCAGGGCGTTTCGCACGTCGGAGGCGACTTCCTTGCCGAATCGCTTTTCAATGAGTCGTCGCGGAGCATGTCCGATACGGAAACCGGGCACCTGGGCCGAATCGCCCAGATCGCCGTACATTTCATCGCGCTTGGCGTCGATTGAGGATTGGGGGACCGTGACGGTGAGCTTCTTGCGCAGTTTGCCGGCGTCTTCGACATCGACGGTGTTTCCGTCCATCAGGTTTTCTTCGGCATCTTCGGCGATTTCTTCGCCTTCCGCCGCTTCGACCTGTTCGCTTGTATCTTCGATCTGCTCGTCGGCGGTCTCTTCGTTTTGCACGTTTTCTTCGTCGGGCATCATTGTAAAGCTCCGTTTTCTCGGCCCGGCGGCCAGATGCGTCCACAAGACGCACCCCCGGCCGGGCTAAACTAAATTCGACTGCTGAGGCTGAGCAAATGCACTTCGCCCGCAGCAGTCGGGCAAGTAACTGTACGCAAACCGAGTGCGATAGTCAACATTAAGAACGAATCGCAGTACGGCCAACGGCGACGGCTTTTACCACTGATAGCACCGATAGCACAGATTGCTACAGCGACGGCAAGCCAACGGCGACGGCTTTCTCTAACCACTGAAAACACGGAAAGCGCGGAAGAACGGAGGCAACGACGACCCAAGCAGTACAGGCGTTGTCATCGTTAGCCGTTAGCCGTGGCCGTAACCATCTGTGCTATCGGTGCTATCCGTGGTAAGAAGCCGTTAGCCGTGGCCGTTGCCGTTATCGCAGAACTCAGATCATCGGAAGCGATACGGGGCGGTTCGTGCGGCCTGCTTCCTGTGCCGCCAGGGCTATTTCGTGGGTCACTACGGCATCCGCAAAGTTGCAGTGCGATTCTATGTCAGTGGCTATGCACTCAACGAAATGATCCAACTGGGCCTGGAACGGGTGGTGGGTTACGTCGGAACTGTCCGGCCGGACGCCGGGTATCTCGCGCCATCCGGGATCGTCGGCCCCGCCCGGCGAGTAGATGCGATTGTCGACTATCGTACCGGCGTCGCCGAAGACGCGGATCGGGAACGTGTAGGGCTGGATGCACTCGAAATTCACCGAAACCTTGCCCAGCACGCCGTTGCTGAACTGAACCAGCGCGATCTCGAGCCCGTCATACTCCAGCGGAGCCCCGTCGGCCCATTTCCCGGTCATCGGGTTGTACTGACGGGCCGTACCCTTTCGCTTGCCGCCTGCATAAGCGAATACCTCAACCGGAACCGCAGCCTCGAACTCACCCGGCGCCGCGAACCAGCGAAGCGCATCGATCGCGTGACATCCGGCCACGAGCATCGCGCTGCCGCCGGTGTCGAGCCGCCGGCCTTCCTCGTAGCCGCCCCACCATCGGCCGAGATAGCTCTGGTAGTCAGTTTCGACCGAATAGATCTCACCGAGGTCCCCCGCGGAGATCAGCGATTTGCAGTTCTGGAACATGGGATTCCACCGCAGAACGAAGCTGACGACAGTCTTGACCCCCGCCGCATCGATCGCATCCCGCATCGCCCGCATCTCGTCGAGCGTCATCGCAA
>Ga0180429_10001761_pt1 | contig 18263 bp, 18 predicted proteins | sample SS_ome_FD_132428 | JGI IMG/M metagenome (GOLD analysis project Ga0180429, IMG submission 132428) | Hypersaline lake sediment archaeal communities from the Salton Sea, California, USA - SS_1_S_1 metaG | ecosystem: Environmental > Aquatic > Non-marine Saline and Alkaline > Hypersaline > Sediment ...
CCCGCCGCCCCCAGGCTGCCCCCGGCCATCACGAGCAGTATTTTGGTCAGCATATCCGTCATGTCTTATGCGTCGATCCGCTCTGTAAGCGTTGCCGCGATACCCCCCGGATGGCTTCTTCAACGGGCGAAGCGCGCTTATAACCATGCGCTTTTTGAATCATGCCTTCCGGCATGCTTCAATTGTTCCTTCTTCATAGGCCGGATGCTATCTGATTTCAACCGGATATGCTGACAGCGGGTTTGGGTTGGCGGCGACGTTCACGGTTGTATTGTCCTGAGTGGCACTGAGTGCCATCTTCGTGTTCGGCTATTCGTCGGAACGACTGCTTTCGGGCGACAACATGATGGAGGGTGGATTTATACGATTAGGCCTGCTATTGATACGCTTCCCGGCAGCACTGACAGCCGGGGCGCGTCATTTTGGCCCACATTTTTTTACCCCCAATAGGTAAGGCGGACCCATCTTGATAACAGTCTCGTCAGGCATCGATAGAAAGCGGATTCCCTTCATCGCCATCGTGCCATTTCTCCTGATGGCCTTCGGTTTGACATGGGGCCTTCTGGCGCTTTACATCCTGCTCCCCGACCTTATGAATGCGGTTTTCGGAGAGCTGACCGGACACCATCCGCTGTTTTTTCTGGCGGTTTATGCCCCAGCGATTGCGGCCATCGTCATCGTTGCCTATCATAGCGGTCGATCTGGGTTACGGCGCTACTTTTCACGGCTGCTGCTGTGGCGTTGTTCTCCTGCATGGTATATTTTTTTAATGCTTGGCATTCCTTTTCTTTTTATCGGTGGCGCTGCCATCAAGGGAAACCTGCTCGCGGAACCATTGCCATTTTCCTCTTTCAAAGCGCTATTGATGGCCCTTATCCTCATGGCCATCAAAGGACCGATCGAGGAGTTAGGGTGGCGGGGCTTTGCGCTGCCATTGATCCAACGCAAATGCGCACCGATCTGGGCCGGGCTGATGGTGGGCATTATCTGGGGCGTGTGGCATTTGCCAGCCTTCCTTTTGAGCGGGACGCCGCAAAGCGCTTGGTCCTTCACACCCTTTTTCATTGGCTCCGTGGCGGCAAGTGTGATCATGACACCGTTGTTCAATGCATCACATGGCAGCATCCTGCTGCCGGCCCTGTTCCATTTTCAGCTTATCAATCCGATTTGGCCTGATGCCCAGCCTTATGACACGATTTTCTTTGTCGGTGCAGCGGCACTGGTTGTCGGGCTCAATCGAAAAACGATGTTCCGGCAAGTGGATGGCATTCAGGATGTCATTCCAGACACGGACGCCATCTGACGATTCTTGAGGCGACGTCCCGCGGGACCAAATGCCGATGCGAGAAACTGGCCACGAGGGCAAACAACCCTGTTTTGATTAGGACTTCGTCATGTTCAGTACCGAATTTCTGATAACGTCTCTGGTGGTGGTGTTGGTTCCGGGAACCGGTGTGATCTATACGATATCCACCGGCCTGTTTCTGGGCCGACGCGCCAGCATCGCGGCCGCCTGCGGATGCACGGCCGGCATTATCCCGCATTTGACCGCCAGCATCCTGGGGTTATCGGCCATTCTGCATATGAGTGCAGTGGCGTTTCAAAGCATTAAATATGCCGGCGCCATCTATTTGCTTTATCTGGCCTGGTCGATGTGGCGTGAGACCGGTGCCCTGCAATTCAATTCACCCTCCGCCCGAAAAAATTTCCGGCACATTGCCTTGCGAGGCTTTTTGCTCAATATTCTCAACCCAAAGCTATCCATCTTCTTTCTGGCGTTTCTGCCGCTCTTTGTCGCACCGGATACGGCATCGCCCCTGTTGGAGATGGTGCTTATGAGCGTTGCGTTTATGGCGATGACGCTGATCATTTTCATTTTGTACGGGCTTGCGGCCCATCGCGTCAGCCGGCAGGTTGTTCACGCACCGCAACGGATAGTCTGGCTCAAGCGATCGTTTGCCGCTGCGTTTGCCGCCCTTGGCGTCAAGCTTGCCATGACAGACCCATAGGATTTATCATCAGAGAATGCGCTTGCAACTTAAGGGCAGAGCGAAGCCTTGCCGCCAACACCCCCACTTTGGGGCGGGTGTGCCAGCATGCAGCAGCTGCCCAGAAATTGACCAACATCACCCATGAACTCGATTCGTATTCGCGCGGGTGCAACGTCAGACGCACCCGCGCTGACTGAATTTGCGGCCCGCACGTTTACCGAGGCCTTCGGTGCCGATAATCGGATCGGGTCCTGGTGGCCGCGGTTCGGCCAAGCCGCCCGGATGCCGCCCATCCCGGCACCCATGGCACCCCGGTCACGACGACCTGCTAAGGAGACAGGCAAATGCCAAACACGCACCCGCCGGACATGGTTTATGCCGCCCAACACATTTTTCAAAACCTGGCCCGGTACAACGAACGCGCCAACCGCGAGCTGTTCCAGCACCTCTCATCCCTGACCGGCCGGGCCCGCCGCAGGGACGTGGGGTCCTGGTTCGGGTCGATGCTCGGTATGCTCAACCACGTCCTGATCTGCGATCTCAACTGGCTCAGGCGCTACCGGGAGCTGTCACCCGACTCGCCCGTCTTGCGTGACCCGCAACTGGAGCCGCCCAATCTCTCGTGGGACCATGACCTTCACAACAATTTCAACGATTTGCAAGAGCACCGGACGCGTTTGGATGCCCTGATCCGGGCCTGGTTCGAGACGTTCCCCGCGTCACGCTACAGCGAGGTCTTCTCGTATCACGATTCGTCGGGAACCGCGCGAACCGCCATGGCCGCTCAGGCCTTCGAATTTCTGTTTCTCCACCAGACCCACCACCGGGGGCAAATCAGCCAGGTTCTGGACACGTTAGGATTGCCCAATAACCTGGCGGACAATGCCGCCTATCTGGAATAGTGTGAGCAAAGGACGCCAATTCACGTTAATTGGAACGGTTTGAAGAGGGGAGTGAGAATGTATCAGCGATGGGTTTTCATCATCATGGCACTTCTGGTAATATCCTGCGCGACACCTTACCGTCCGGTCGTCACGGATGACAGCTATACGGATCCGCAGTTTGGTATTTCATTTTCGCTGCCAGCAGCATGGACCGTGATGGATCACCATCCTGATTGGGTGCAGCAGCATCTGAAACGTATCTATATTAAACCCAAACTGGTTCTGGTCAGCAAGAATGAGAAGTGTTGCATCATTTATACCACCGGCAAGTTGAACGTCAGCACCGAAGATGTCAACAAATACCCAGACAAACTGCAAAACGAAATTGCAGTATCTCTCAGACGAAGTATCGAAAAACACAAGGAAGATTTAAACCTCATCGATTATGACTATGATGTTTATCCGATTAAACTAGAAAGGGGACGACTCACCGCGATCTGCAAACTGGAGGAAACCGCTGAATTTAACAACGAGAGGATGACGTGGACGATCGACAGCTACCTATCGCCATCTGTCAGAAAAATAAAATTTATCAATTTCATTTATCTGTCGAAAGATATCAATGCCGGACCCTTGAAAAATGATTTTGAGATCCTTAAGGCCTCCGCAACAGTGACCCCCTGATCGATATAGGTGAAGGTCGAGAATCCGTCCATGCCGGAACCGGAAATCTATATCTTTGAGTCGGACCAAGGCCAGCGTCATTCCTACGAGATAAGTGCCGCAGGGCTGACCTATCGCCCGCCGGGCCGCAAAAGCGTCACGGTGCAGTGGGAAGATATCCGATATCTGGATGACATCCCGGGCCTCAAAGTAGACGTCGTGCTCAATGACGGCCCCGCCATCATACCGCTGTACTACGGCACCCGTAAATTTGGCGCGCTGCTGACGGCCGTGTGTTCGAACCTGGCCGAATTGCACCGGGAAAAGATCGGGACGCAAACCTTCAAGGGCAGCATGGCCTATTTTGTCCACAGCGGGCTGGTCTTGGGCGTCTTTCTGGTGCTGGTGTTGGGGAGTGTTTTTTATTTATACCGCTTCACCCCTGTCTGGCTGTTCGTATTGACAATCACACTCCCGATGGCGCTTTACATTCTCTTGCAGCCCCACACGGTGGCACCCGAAGACGAAATGCTGGTTGTTAGGGATTTCGTGCGGACGCGTTTCATCGACTATGCGCGTATCGAACGCGTGGCTTTCGATTTTCACGGCGACCGGCAGGCGGCCTTTTTGTGTATCCTGATCCATTTGACCAATGGCCGGAAAATAAAAATACAACGGTTTGAAAACCTCACGTTGTTGTTTATTTTTATCCAGACCAAGTGGCATAACGCCCGGGGGAAAGTCGCCGCCAATGTACCACCGGTGCAACCCGGCAACCAGCCGCGGGGTTGAACCCGCGGCAACCATTGTCGGCAACCCCGTTTTCAAAAAAGGCGACCCATATGGCACAAAACATCCGCTTCAGAGGCTATCTCACCTTTGACGACAGCCTGAAAGTCCAGCAGGCCCTGAAAACCCGACGCCTGGTCCCACCGGTGGCCATCGTTACCGTTTTGACCCTGGGCGCCGTTGCCCTGGCTTTTTGGCAAATGAAGGTGGAAAAATCCATGGCGATCTTCATGCTGGTCTTTCTGGCGGGCTTCATGGGCGGCGGTTTCTGGCTGATGAACGCTTCGGCCCGGAAATCCCAGAAAAAACTCTACGAAAAAGCCTGCATCAAACGCCACGGCACACTCAAGGAAGACGGCATCCAGATCAAAAAGGGCCACAACAGGCATCTTATCTCGTGGGAATTGTTTGACCAAACCATTGAAATCGACGGCGTCCTGGCCGTCGTAAAAAAAAGCGAATCGTTGGGTTTTGCGAGATATATGTTCAGCTCGGAGAACGAATGGTCCCGCGCCAGAAACCTCATTAAAAGCCGGTATCCCCAGCGATAGCCGCTTGGCCCGGTTGTCTTTGAGATCCCGAATGCTTATTATCATCATTTAAAACTTTAAGGGCGCCTGGGCGCCGCACACTCCGGAACCCGTGCCCGCCAACTGCCGTTGATAATTCCTGCATCCAACCCCATTGCGGTGCCATGATGCGGATCGCTATCGCCCATGCCGCGGTGTGGCTGGCGGATGCATGCCCGTTGGAAAGCGCCCGCCTGATTCACGGCAAGACAGCGTGCGCCATGACCTGCTTTCCCATCGTTCCGGCTGAAAGGAGCCGATCATGAATCGAATCGTCAAGTGGATGCTGCTGGCTGGCGGCGCGCTGCTGGTTATGCTGGTGGCCGCCATCGTCCTGATACCCCTTCTGATGGATGTCAACCGTTACAAACCGCAAATCGAAGCCAAGGTCCAGGAAGCGACCGGTCGCACCTTCAAAATAGGCGGCGATATCGAGTTGTCGGTTTTCCCCTGGGTGGGCCTGTCACTCAGCGATCTGACGCTCGGCAGTCCGACGGGATTCAAAGAACCCGACATGATCAAAGTCGGCGACTTTGAAGCCCGGGTCAAACTGATCCCCCTTCTATCCAGCAACGTCGAGATTAAACGCGTGATCTTGCAGGCCCCCGACATTGTTCTCGTCAAGAATAAAAACGGCCAGACCAACTGGGATTTCAACCCCCCCGCCTCCCAGCCCAAGAACGCCGCGCCGGCCGCCAAGGACGCCGCGACCGGAGAATCGGGATTCGCCCTGAACTCCCTGACGGCGGAAGAAATCGCCATCCGCGACGGCCGACTGACGTTGATCGACCACTCCAGCGGCAAGCGCCAGGAGGTGGCGGAGATCAACCTGGCGCTCTCCGATGTGTCCCTGGAGCGACCCGTGGCCCTGGTTTTTTCCACCCGTGTCAACGGCCAGCCCCTGAAAATCGAGGGCACGGCCGGCCCGCTGGGCAGCCCCCCGGCCAGCCAGCCCATCGCCTACGATATCAAGATTTCCGCTCTGGACGAACTTGAAGCGCTGATCAAAGGTTCGGCCCGCGATTTGACCGGCAAACCGGCCTTCGACCTGCAATTGGATGTCGCTGCCTTTTCACCGCGCAAGCTTTTCGAACGTCTGGGACAACCCTTTCCGATGGCAACCGCCGACCCTGCCGTTCTCAACAAGGTGTCGCTGAAAGCCCAGGTCAAGGGCGACACGACGCGTGTCAGCCTGGACGGCGGCACGCTGGTACTCGACGATACCAAGACCGACGTCACCCTCGAGGCCAAAGCGTTTGATCGGCCGGATCTCAAATTCGATGTCCGGATGGATGCCATCGACCTTGACCGCTATCTCCCGGGGAAGGACAACGCGCCGACTGACCTGACCGCCACACCGGAAACGACCAAAACCGCCGGGAAACCAAAGGGCCCGGACTATGAACCCTTGCGGCGGATGATTCTCGACGGTCAGATAGCCGTTGGCCAACTGAAGGCCGGCAAGGCGAACATGCAAAACGTGCGGTTTCAGATCACGGGCCGGGATGGACGCTTCCGGATCGCCCCCCTGGCCTGTGACCTCTACGGGGGCGCTGCCACGATCACGGGTACCATCGATGTCAGTCAAAACCAGCCCCGATCGGATCTGCAGGTGAAACTTCAGAACATCGCCGCCGGCCCGATGATAAAAGATGTGGCCCAGAAAGAGATTCTCGAAGGACGCCTCCAGTCCGACCTCTCCTTGCAGTTTCAGGGCGACGCCCCGGACCGCATCAAGCAAACCCTGAATGGCGGCGGACAGCTTGACTTTGCCGACGGCGCCCTGGTGGGCATCGATCTGGCGGCCATGGTGCGCAACGTTCAGGCCGCCTTCGGTCAGGGCGAACGGATCACGGAAAAACCCAAGACCGACTTTTCCGAATTCACCGTCCCCTTCACCCTCCGCAACGGCACCTTCGGGACCGACGCCACCCGACTGCAGTCGCCCCTGCTGCGCGTCGGCGCCAAGGGGCAGGCCGACCTGGTGGCCGAACAGCTCAATTTCAGAGTGGAACCCAGCCTGGTGAAAACCATCAAGGGGCAGGGCGACACCGGCACCTATGAGGGCATCATGGTCCCCGTGCTGGTCAGCGGAAGTTTCAAAGATCCCCGCTTCGCCCCGGACCTTGAGGCCATCGCCCGGCAGCAGGTGAAAAAACAAATCATCGACTCCGGGAAGCTGGACGAAGTCTTTGAAAAAAATGAGGACCTGAAACCGCTGGAAGAAACCACCAAGGGCCTGCTGAAAGAGATATTCAAATAGCGGCCGATCCTGAATGATGGAGTGAAATTTCGGCCCCCGAAAGAAAAGGAACCGGCGGATGACGACATCGCTTAAAAGGCTCCGGCCAAGACTATTCCTGCTGACCATCGCCGCCATGCTGTCATGGAGCTGCGCCACGATGGGGCCGTCACTGGAAGCGCCCCGGGTCAGCCTGGTCAATGTCATTCAGCAGCCGTCAAGCGGCATGGAAACCACTTTTCAGCTGGAACTGCGCCTGATCAACCCCAACGACGTGGCCATCGGCCTCAAAGGAATCGACTGCCGGCTGGAGATCAACGACACCGCCATTGCCTCCGGGGTCTCCAACGAGGCGGCTAAACTTCCCGCGTTGGGCACCCTTGTCTATCCGGTGACGGCCTATGCCGCCGCCAGCGACTTTATCATGCTGATGGTGCGCCTGATGGCGGACAGCCGCGGCGCACCGGAAGATTTCGAGTTGAATTACCGCTTGCGGGGCCGCGTTTTTTTAACGGACGGCATGCCCGGACTGAACCGGCTGTCCTTCAGATCCGAAGGCGATCTGCTCAAGCTTATCCAGCCGCCGAATTAAACCGCTTAAACGTATTCTTAAACACGATAAAAAAACCCCGGGCACCACGAAAGGAGCTTTGCATGAAGGTCGTCGCATTTAACGGCAGCGCCCGCCGGAAGGGCAATACCGCCCTCCTGCTGGAACACGTTACGGCAGAACTTGGAAAAGCGGACATTCAAACGGAAATTGTCCATCTGGCCGGCAAATCCATTCAAGGCTGCATTGCCTGCATGAAATGCCACCGCAGCAAGGACCGCCGATGTACCGTGGATACGGATTACATGAACGAATGTATTGCGAAAATGGACGCCGCGGACGGCATTCTGCTGGGATCCCCAACCTATTTTGCCGATGTGAGTACGGAAATGAAAGCCCTCATCGACCGCGCCGGGATGGTGGCCAAGGCCAATGACGATATGTTCCGGCGTAAAGTGGGGGCCGCCGTCGTGGCCGTGCGCCGCGCCGGGGCGATCCATGCCTTTGACAGCATGAACCACTTTTTCCTCATCAGCCAGATGATCGTGCCGGGCGCCAGCTACTGGAATATCGGTATCGGTCTGGATCGGGGAGATGTCGCCGCGGACAGCGAAGGCCTTCAGACCATGGTCACCCTCGGGCAAAACATGGCCTGGCTGATGAAACGGCTCGGCACCTGATCATCGCCGCGTGTTTACCGGGTCGATCGTTGCAATATGAGATCGAGTGCGTTAAGAAGACGTCTTTTTAGCGCCCCCCTGCGGCGATCGATGAGGAGCCATTATGAAACTGGGAATCATTGGGCTGGAACAAGCCGGCAAAATCACCGTCTTCGAAGCCCTGACCGGCGCCGACATCTCGGCCGGCGCCCGAACGGAAAGCCACATTGGCACCATTCGTGTGCCGGACGACAGGGTCGACATCCTCCGCGGCATCTACCAGCCGCGCAAGACCATCTATGCCCAGGTCGAATATTTCCTGCCAGCCGGCCAGCCCCAGAGCAGTGAAAAGCGTTCCGGTGAACAGCCCTACTGGACCCAGGTCCGCGACTGCGATGCCCTGATCCATTGCGTGCGCAATTTCGACCTCTTCGGCACCCAGCCGCCGACCCCGCTTGACGATTACCGGCGGCTCGATCAGGAATTGATCATTGCGGACCTGATCGTCGTCGAAAAGCGTCTGGAACGGCTCGAACTCGACCAGAAAAGAGGCAAGAAAGCCGATCCGGAAGAGCTGGCCCTGCTGATCCGCTGCCGGGAATCCCTGGAAAACGAGCGCGCCCTGCGGACCACGCCGGAACTGGCCACCGCCCACAAACTGCGGGGCTTTGCTTTCCTTTCCGCCAAGCCCCAGCTGACCCTGTTCAACAATGCCGACGAAGACGATCAGCGACCCGCCCTGGCCGACGATCTCGAAGCCGCCAATACCATGGTCATCAGGGGTAAACTCGAACAGGAACTGGCCCGCATGAGCCCGGAAGAGGCCGCCGAATTCCAGGCCGAGTTCGGCGTCAGCGCCGCCGCTGCCGATCGTATCATCCAGCGCTCCTATGCCTTGCAGGGCCTGATTTCTTTCTTTACCGTGGGCGAGGATGAAGTCCGGGCCTGGACCATCCGACACGCCACCCCCGCCGTCAACGCGGCCGAAGTGATTCATTCCGATATCAAAAAAGGCTTCATTCGGGCGGAAGTCCTCGCTTACGATGACCTCATGGCAGCCGGCAGTTATGCCGAAGCCCGCAAACAGGGCACCACACGCCTGGAAGGTAAACTCTACGAAGTCCAGGATGGTGATATCATCAATTTCCGCTTCAATGTTTGAATTCGAAGACCTTTTTCACCTGACGCCGACCCGTCAACCGCATCCCGGATCGGGCGGGGCTTCCTGTGAAAAAAATTCCCGTGCATGCAATAAGATGGTGAATCGCCAGGAATTATGGTATGCTAAGTGGTTATGTTGAACCGCTGTTATGCGCCGCGACGACAGGACGACAGGAATAAGGCGTGAGTAACTCCTCGGTACACGAAAAATTCATATCCGGCCTGATGGACACCCAGAGCATGGGCCGGTACAAAATCATCCGGAAACTCGGCCAGGGCGGCTCGGGCGTCGTCTATCTGGCCCGCGATGCCTACATCCAACGCCAGGTGGCCTTGAAAATTTCCCGGGGCATCTCAAGCCAGTCCCGCAAAAAACTTTTCCTGGAAGCCCAATCCGCCGGCCGCCTCAGCCACCCCAACATCCTGGCCATCTATGACACCGGACTGTACAAAGAATTTTGTTATATCATCATGGAGTATGTTGAAGGTGAAACGCTCAAAAAATGCTGTCGCCCCCAGCATCTCCTTCCCATCGACCAATGCATCGAAATTGTCTTCAAGGTGTGCAGTGCCCTGAGCTATGCCCACCAGCGCGGTGTGATTCACCGGGATATCAAGCCCTCGAACATCATGCTGGACAAGCAGGGCACCCCCAAGCTGACCGATTTCGGCATCGCCCGCATCTCCGAGCAGAAATCCGAAAAAGGCGTCTGGGGAACCCCCAGCTATATGTCGCCGGAGCAGCTCAAGGAGGAAACCGGCACGCACCAGAGCGATATCTTCTCGCTGGGCTGCGTCATGTACGAGTTGCTCACCGGCCAACGCGCTTTCACCGGCGAAAACGACTTCACCATCATCTACAAGATCACCCGTGAAAACCCGACCCCGGTGCGCGAACTGCGGCCGGATCTGCCGAAAATTTTCGACGACATCATGCGCAAAGCGCTGGCCAAAAGCCTTGAAGAGCGCTACGCCTCCTGCATGGATCTGGCCTATGACCTGCGGGTCGCCCTGCGCGGGATCATGCTGCCCAAGGGGGACAAGAAGGTCGAAGACATTATCGATCTGCTCCGCCAGGTGCCCTTTTTCCACAATTTCACCCGCGAGCAGATCGAAAGCCTGGGGCTGGCCAGCAGCATCATCAAGGTCCCGGAAGGCAAAATTATCGTCACCGAAGGTGATATTGACGACACCTTCTATATCCTGTTGAACGGCAAGGTAAAAATCCGCAAAAATGACACGGTCATTGCCAAGATCAGGGCCGGGGAATGCTTCGGAGAAATGGCTTATATCGCCGGCAAGGCCCGTGTCGCCTCGGCCACGGCCCATACCAATTGCCTCCTGATGAAAATCAGTGCCACCTTGATGGATAAAGCCCCGGATGCGGTCCAGCTATTATTTTTCAAGAATTTTGCGCGCACGCTTTCGTATCGACTGGAAAAAAGCTCAGGGCTTAAAACCGGCAGCAACTCCAAATGAGGCGACCTGTTGATGATTTGCTGTGAAACCCTATCGACCTGCTATCGGCTTATGCTTAGCGCTCCTCTCGAGGCCACGGTATGATATCGGTAGAATCCGCCGGACAAACGGATGTCGGCCAGAAGCGCAAGGGCAACGAAGACTCCTTTCTCATCGATGACCAGCTTCAGCTCTACGTTGTGGCGGACGGGATGGGCGGGCGCAAAGCCGGCGAAGTGGCCAGCCGCCTGGTGGTCGACACCATCAGCAAAACCATGCACAAACTGGTTTCCGCGGAGAATCCGGACCAGATGGTGGGTGTCGACCGCAATCTTTCCTCACAGGCCAACCAACTGGTATACGCCATCCGCCGGGCCAATCTGAAGACCTATGAATATGCCCAGAACGATGAAACCTGCAAAGGCATGGGGTCCACCGTATCGGCCGTCTACCTCAGTGATACCCACGCCATTATCAGCAATGTCGGTGACAGCCCCATTTTTCTGGTAAGGGAAGGACGCGCGGAAGTGGTCTCGACCATTCATACGGTCATGGCCGAACAGGAAGCGCTGGCGCCGGAGGGCGGACTCAAGCTGGGCCAGCAATACCTGCACATGATCACGCGCGCCATGGGCATCGGCGAGACCGTTAATCCCGATACCACCGAGATTTACTTCAAGGAAGGCGACATTCTGGTTATTTGCTCCGATGGGTTGAGCGACAAGGCCTTTTCGGAAGAAATCTGTGAGATTGTCACCCATGCCGCACCGCAAGAATCCTGTCAAAAATTGGTGGCCATGGCCAACGAGCGCGGCGGCGACGACAATATCACGGTCATCGTCCTCCGGTTGGGCGCTATGATGGTGGCCAGCAAACCGGTACCGGCCGCACCCGACGCAACGGCGGATCTTCCGGAAGACCGGCCCCGGGTGCTGGTGGAGTACGACACGGACGATGCTTCTTATTCAACCTTTACGCGCGCCCTTCGGCTGGATGGTATCTTTCTGGAAACGTCGGAACCCTTTTCCGAAGGCGAAAGCCTGATGATGACCATCACCGATCCCGCGACCCAGAAAACACTGATGCTCTCGGGCATCATCATGGGCCGGAAAACCAAAGGCATCGAGGTCGTTTTCGACGATCTCGCACCGTCCCAGATCGAAACGCTGAAAAACCTGATCCGTAACCTTTAGGGCCTGTTCGCCAGCGGAGTCATGCGATAACCTGCCAGACCATGATACCCGGCTCTCCCGGGCAACCGGCAAAAACGTCATGCGACCTCAGAGTCCCGTTCAGATCGATATCAAAGGCAAACGCATCGGGGGCCCCCGACCGCTGATCTGCCTGCCCCTATTGGCCGACACGCAGGCGTCTTTGCTGGAACAGGCCGGTAGCATCCCGACACTGAAGCCGGACCTGATTGAATGGCGGGTCGATGCCCTCGACACGTTAGCCGACGCCCGGTCGGTGGCGCAAACCCTGGCAGCACTTCACGCCATGAGCAAGGCCTGGCCCCTGTTGTTTACCTGCCGGATTCCCGCCGAAGGGGGGATGCAGACCCTTTCCGCGGCAATGCGGGTAGCGTTATACCAAATGGCCGTCACATCGGGGCAGGTGGATATGATCGATATCGAACTGTCCAGTAGCCGCGACACGATTCAAGCGTTGCGGTCCGCATGCCGTCCAGCCGGTGTAAAACTCATCCTGTCCTATCATGATTTCGAGCGCACCCCGGACAACGATGCGCTGTTGCAAAAACTGCTAGATGCGGAACAGGCCGGTGCGGACATTGCGAAAGTGGCCGTGATGCCATGCGACAGCCAAGATGTGCTGACCCTGCTCAATGTAACCCACCTAGCCCGACAGCAAATGAAAATTCCGCTGATCGCCATTTCTATGGGCCACGAGGGCGTCATTACCCGCATCGCCGGGGGGCTTTTCGGATCCGATATCACATTTGCCAGCGGCACGGCGACCAGCGCACCGGGACAACTGTCCATCACAGATTTGCGCAAGGCCTGGTCCGTGATGTCTTGGTAAAAAGACCATGCCAATGCCGCGGATCTTCTTTCACAAGCCCATGAAAGCCGCCACCCAATGAGCACCACGACAGACAGACCAACACCGATCGATACCCGGACGAAGCTGGTCGGATTGCTGGGCCGTCCGCTGGGGCACAGTTTTTCGCCGGCCATGCACAACCGGGCCTTTCAGGCCCTGGGGCTGAACTACTGCTACCTGCCCATTGAAGTAACGACCGAAGACTTGGCAACCGTGGCCGCCGGCATCGCTAAAATGAATTTTGCCGGCTACAACGTCACCATTCCCCATAAAATCCGTATCATGGACTGCCTGGACAGCATCGACCCCCTGGCCCAAGCCATCGGGGCCGTCAACACCGTCACCATCCGAAACGGCCGTACGACGGGCTTCAATACCGACGGCATCGGCTTTGCCCACGCCCTTGAAGCCGCAGGCGAGTCGTCGGTAGAAAACAAATCTGTATTGATATTGGGTGCCGGCGGGGCGGCCCGGGCCATTGCCATGACCCTGGCCGACCAGGGCGCGACCCGGATCGTCATCTGCAACCGGACCGAGTCCAAGGCCTGGGACTTGTCTCGCGATGTCAACCAGCAGGGCCGCGAATGCGCTACCGCGATTCCGCTGGGTGCCGCCAACATGGCCAACGCCTTGCAGGACACGGATATTCTGATCAATACCACCAGCATCGGCATGCATCCTCAAGACCAACAAAGCCCTATTGCTAACCGCCTGATTCAGCGCCACCTGGTCGTATGCGATATCGTTTACAACCCTCCTCTGACCCATCTCCTGAAGGTTGCTCAAGAGAAGGGATGCCGGATTGTCCGAGGCATAGGCATGCTCGTCTATCAGGGCGCTGCCAGTTTCCAGCTATGGACCGGCCGGGACGCGCCCGTCGACATCATGCGCCATGCGATCCACCCTTAATTAGGGTATCGACCAAGGACAAGAAATAATGCCGGCGGCGGCAAAAAGCGCTGCGCCTCTTGACATTCGTTCTTTCCACCGCTATCGTGCGCTAATCAACAATAGGAAGCTAGTATGCAAACCGTAGCAAACAGACCCTATTTTTATTTCGGCTATTATTTTTATTTCGCAGGTCTGCCTGCGGTTTACTGAAAATCTGACCAAAGAATTTCAATACCGCCGGCGGATCGAACGCCGCGGTTTTTTTGTTTGAGCAGGCCGTGGCGGATCAAACGCTTCACGGCCTTTTTTATTCGGCCCGATGGCCCGGCGAAGGGTAAACAAGTCAACCCATGATTCACCAAGCGTGAACACCCAACGGTGCCGAAAGGAAAACACCATGACCGTACCAAAAACAGAAGATCTCCGGGTAAGGGACTACCTGCCGCTGATGCCGCCCAAGGAGTTGAAGCAGAAGCTGCCGCTCTCGGCCAAGGCCCAGCAAACCGTCATTGAGGGCCGGGAAACCATTCAGCGCATCATCAATAAAGAAGACAAGCGGACCCTGGTCATTGTCGGCCCGTGTTCCATCCACGATGAAAAAGCGGCGCTGGAATACGCGGAACGTCTTATCGGCCTGCAGGAAAAAGTCAAGGAAACCCTTTACCTGGCCATGCGGGTTTATTTCGAGAAGCCGCGCACGACGGTGGGCTGGAAAGGGCTGATCAGCGACCCGGAACTGGACGATAGTTGCGACATGAATGCCGGACTCGTCAAAGCGCGCGGGTTGATCCTGCAAATCGCCGAAATGGGGCTGCCCACCGCTACCGAAATGCTCGAACCGATTACGCCCCAGTACCTGGCCGACCTCGTTTGCTGGTCAGCCATCGGCGCCCGCACCACCGAATCCCAAACCCATCGGGAAATGGCGTCCGGCCTCTCCATGCCGGTCGGGTTCAAGAACGGTACCGACGGCAAGCTGTCCACGGCGATCAACGCCCTCGTGGCAGCACACGCCGCCCAGACCTTTCTGGGCATCGACCAGGACGGCCGGACCTGCGTCGTACGGACCGGCGGCAACCCCTACGGGCACATCGTCCTGCGCGGCGGCAGCCGGCCCAACTACGATCCCATCAGTATCGAGGAAGCCCGCCTGATGCTCATTACCAAGGGCCTCCCCGAAGCGATCATCGTGGATTGCTCCCACGCCAATTCCCATAAAAAATACCAGGGGCAGGCGATTGTCTGGCGCAACGTCATCGACCAGATCGTCAATGGCAGTGAGTCCGTGATCGGTCTCATGCTGGAGAGCAACCTGCACGAAGGCAACCAGAAATACACCGGTGACAAATCCGCCTTGAAATTCGGCGTCTCGATTACCGACGAATGTATTTCGTGGGAAACCACCGAAGAGCTCTTGCTCAACGCCCATGCCAAACGCATGCAAACGGCCGGCGCTGCGTTAAATCGCGCCTCCTGAACAGGACACGACAACCGCCTCCGCCTTGCGGCCTGCAATGGCGGGTCAAATTGGAACGAGACCGTCTTTCACATGAAAAAATTGCAAATCCGGGGCGTCGGCGGCCTGTCCACCATCCTGGTGGGGGAACCCTTAAAAAACCTGCCTCACCATATGCCGGTGCCGAACCCAGTCATCATCACCGACGAGAACGTCGGTCAGCGCTATGCCGATCAATTCCCCTCCGGACACGTGATGACCATCGGCACCGGTGAGGGCATCAAAACCCTCGACACCATCCACCGGATCTACAGTGAACTGGTGGCCATCGAGGCTGACCGATCCTGCAGCATCGTCGGCATCGGCGGCGGCATTGTTTGTGACGTGGCCGGTTTTGTGGCATCGACCTATCTGCGAGGGGTGCGCTTCGGGTTCGTGGCCAGCACCCTGCTGGCCCAGGTGGACGCCAGCGTCGGTGGCAAAAACGGGGTGAACTTCGGCGGTTATAAAAATATGGTGGGAACCTTCAACCAACCCGAATTCGTGCTCTGCGACCTGGACCTGTTGCGCTCGCTGCCGGAAGAACAGCTTCAGTGCGGTTTTGCGGAAATCGTCAAACATGCCGCCATTGCCGATGCCGGGATGTTCGAAGCACTGGAAAAAGATGCTGAAAAAGCCCTGGCGCTCGACCCGCAGGTTATCGAACGCCTGGTGTACGATTCGCTGGTCATCAAATCCACGATCGTCAACCGGGACGAAAAAGAAACCGGCGAGCGGCGGAAGCTCAACTTCGGCCACACCTTCGGACATGCCATCGAAATAGTGACGGGGGTTCCCCACGGCCAGGCCGTCAGTGCCGGCATGGTGCTGGCAGCCGGTCTGTCTCACAAGCGCGGCCTGATCACCGCCAGCGAGAGAGATCGGCTTTGTGCGCTTCTCGAAAAATTGAACCTTCCCACCGGAATGTCATACGATCGGGATGCCGTCCTGGAAGCCTTGGGCAAAGACAAGAAGCGGGAAGGGGATCGTGTGCACTTCGTATTATTGGATGGCCTGGGTCGATCCGTTGTGCGGGATATCCCCCTGGCCGAACTGCGCGACCATCTGTCGCAGACAATTCCATAGACAGACAAGATTATGTTATACCGTCCGCAAGATGGTTCAGCACGAGCTGCACCACCTCGGTAATCGTTTTGCCGGAAGTCTCAACCGGCGTAAACCGCGCATAGCCCGCACGGCGCTCTTCATACAGCGCCCGGATGCGCACCTCGGGCGACGGGCCTTCCAGCAGGGGGCGAACGGCAGCCGTGTCACTGGCGACCCGCGCCATAATCTCTTCCGGTGTGGCCCACAGGGTGAAAACCCGACCATTGCGGGACAGGGCGGCGGCATTGTCGGCATCCAGCATCAAACGCCCACCCGTCGCAATCACCTTTTTCTTGACGCCACCCAACTCAAGGGCCAGCGCAGCCTCCATTTCGCGAAAGGCCGCCTCACCCTGATCGCGAAAGATGTCGTGGATCGCCTTGCCGCAACGCGCCGCGATCCATTCATCCGTATCAACAAATTCATACCCCAAGTGTTCCGCCAGCAGGCGGCCCACCGAGGATTTGCCGGTACCCATAAAACCGGTAAGGATGATATTGTGGTCGGACGTTTTATTCTCGCGGCGTGCCATTTTCGATGTTTTCTCTCATCAGCACATGCCTAAGTTCTTCACTCAACGGATGGAAAAACGCGGCATGGAAATGCGAGTCTGCCGGCAACGGGGACACCGTCCCGGGCGGGAAAAACGCCGCCGATCCTTGAAAACAAAGCCGCAGGCCAGACATTCCGCCGGGCGGATCTCAAGCGACTGAGGGCCGGCGGCCAGACTGCGGCGGATGTGGGCCAGGTGGTCGGCGACCTCCTTTTCGGAAATGTGAAGGGCCTGGGAAATATCGCGCACCCCGCATTCTTCCACCTTTAGCAAGGCGATCATGCCTTGCCGCAGGGTCTGATTCCCGCTTTCGTCCGGCATTCTATCCTTTCTCAAGGTGGTAGGATTTCTTCTTTCAGCATGCAACAGGCGATCCGGTAAGCCGGCACACCGTCCGCATGGTAGACAAGGTTTCCGGGCTGAATCAGGCGGTTCATGACGCAGCCCTCCGGAATGTCCAACGCAAACAAGTCGTTTTCATTGATGGGCGGCATGGCGTCGAGCCGCCCCTTTTCCAGCGTCAGGCTGTGCAGGGGGAAATCTTCACACAGCGGACAGCGATAGACCCGGCCGTTGGGAAAAACGAAATAATTGTCGGCCACCTTGCCGGCGCAGGCGAAATCCTCCCCCGGTGACAGGAAGACCTTGGGATAGGTCACCGTAAGGCCCCGATCGGCAATCTGTTCGGCCGCTGTCGGTACGACCGCCAGCCAACGGTCCCGATCCACCTGGAGCGGCCGGTCGACCGCCGTGCTTTTGGCCTGCCGGGCCGGGTTGCCCCGAATCCCCAGCACCTGAATGAAAAACCGGTCGATGCCGAGATCCTCCAGCAGCGGTCCCATCTGCGGCAGTTCATCGATATTGGCCTTACTCACGGTATAGATCAGGCTGGTGCTGAATCCCTTGGCCACGGCCCGGCGGATACCCGCCAGGCAGGCATCATAAGATCCCCGGCCGCGCAGGGCATCATTGGTTCTGGCGGTCGCCCCATCCAGGCTGAAACTGAAATAGTCCAAATCCGACGGGGTCAGCCGGTCCAGGATGTCGTGAAACAGATAGCCGTTGGTATCGATGGTGACCGAGGCAAACAGCAGGCGGCGCGCCGTATGGACCACCGCCGCCAGGTCCGGATGCAGGGTGGGCTCCCCCCCGAGGAGAATCAGATTGGCCGGCTTCCCGAGATCGGCAAA
>Ga0180429_10001762_pt1 | contig 18262 bp, 14 predicted proteins | sample SS_ome_FD_132428 | JGI IMG/M metagenome (GOLD analysis project Ga0180429, IMG submission 132428) | Hypersaline lake sediment archaeal communities from the Salton Sea, California, USA - SS_1_S_1 metaG | ecosystem: Environmental > Aquatic > Non-marine Saline and Alkaline > Hypersaline > Sediment ...
CTTCGCTGGTATTCTGCCCGGTGAACACGCGCGAGGGTCGTGTGAAGGACACGGTGCGGAACATCGAAGCCACGGGCGAATACGTGGTCAACCTCGTAACGCGGAAGATGGCCGAGGCCGTGAACGAGACCAGCCGCGCCTTCCCGCCCGAAATCGACGAGTTCGACGCCGCCGGTTTTACGCGCGCGCAGAGTTCAATCGTAAAGCCGCCGCGGGCTGCCGAGAGCCCAGCGGCGATGGAGTGCCGCCTCTTCGAGATCCTGCGCCACGGCGATGGACCCCTGGCCAGTAACTACATCGTGGGAGAGGTACTGGCCATCCACATCGATGAGGCCTTCCTCGACGGGAACCTGCCCGACACGCGGGCCATGGATCTGGTGGGTCGCCTGGGCGGCGACGACTACATCCGCGTCAGCCCCGAAGCGCTCTTTCCACTGGCGAGGCCGAAGGAAGACTGAAGGCCATCGCCCGGCTCGGGCGTGCTATAATTGGCGGACCCCCCCCGCCCTTGGAGTTCTGTGCGTCCGCTTCTCGTCATACTATTTCTCAGCCTCCTCTCGCACTCGGCTTCGTACGCCTTGTCCCTCAATGAGCTGCAGGGATCGAACCTGGTCACGCTGCTCGACGAGGACGGCGACTCGGCCGACTGGATTGAGTTGTTCAATCCCGGTCCGGCCGATCTCGACCTCACGGACTACGGCCTCTCCGACCGGGAAGACCAACCCTTCCGTTGGATCTTCCCAGCCTGCCTCATTCCCGCCGACTCCACCATCCTGGTCTTCGCCTCGGGCAAGGACCGCCTTTTCTGGATGCCCCACTGGGAGACGATTCTGGATCATCACGATCTCGTGAAATACAAGGGCGGCGACGTGGAGCCGCCCGCCGACTGGCGAGAGATCGGTTTCGACGACGGCGAATGGGACGAAGGCCCCACGGGAATCGGCTATGGTGACGGCGACGACGACACGATCATCTCCTGGTGGATCAAGACCTGGTACACGCGCAAGACCTTCACCGTGGACGAGCTCTCACAGGTCGGGGCGGTGGCCTTCCATGTCGACTACGATGACGGCTATGTCGCCTATCTCAACGGCGTGGAAATCTCGCGCGGGCACATGGGCGACCCCGGCGATCCTCCCCCCCACGACGCGTTCGCCGAGAGTCCGCGCGAGGCGACGATATTCCTGGGCAACAGGCCGGAGGCGAAGTTCTTTTTTGACAATTCCCTGCTCGTGGAGGGAGAGAACGTCCTGGCCGTGCAGGTGCACAACATCGACATCGACTCCATGGACCTGAGCCTCATTCCCTTCCTCACGCTGGGGATGCTCTCCGAGCCGGAGGGGGCTCGGGGCCTCTCCGAAACCCTGGCAAGCCAGGTGCCCCAGCTTCACGCGAGCTTCGAGCTGAACCCGGGAGGCGAGTCCGTTTTCCTGACGACACCCGCGGGCGTCGCGCTGGACCAGGCCAACCTGCCCGCCCACGGCATCGACCACTCTTTCGGGCGCCATCCCGACGGCGTCGGCCCCTGGCTCATCTTCGAAGAGCCCAGCCCCTGGCTGCTCAACGGCCCGGATGGGCAGGCCGGCTACGCTTCACCGCCGGAGTTTTCGTCACCGGGAGGGTTCTACTCGGGCAGCGTGCTGGTGGAGCTCGGCAGCGAGGGGTCCGGCGCAGAGATCCGATACAGTATCGATTCCAGCGATCCCGGCGAGATGTCCGAGATCTACGAGTCTCCCATCTTCCTCGACGAGACCACGGTGCTGCGCGCGCGCGCATTCGTGGCGGGAAAGGCGCCCAGCGCCATCATCACGCAGACCTATTTCTTCGGCGAAGGCAGCGCCCTGCCGGTGATTTCCCTGGCCACCGATCCGCCGAACCTCTGGGACGAGCAGATCGGCATCTACGTCCTCGGCGACGACTACTATCCCGGCTTTCCCTATTACGGCGCGAATTTCTGGCAGTCCTGGGAGAGGCCCATCCACATGGAGTACTTCGAGCCGGGCGGAAATCCGGGCTTCGCCATGGATCTGGGTGTGAAGATCCATGGGGGACTGACGCGGGCCTTTTCCCAGAAGTCGCTCCGGCTGCTGGCGCGACAGGGCTACGGGAAGGATCACATCGAGTACCGGCTCTTTCCCGAGAAGGACCTGGACGCGTTCAAGCGCATCCTGCTTCGCAATTCGGGCAACGACTGGTGCCGCAGCATGCTGCGCGACGGTCTCATGCATCGCGCCGCGGCCGGCGCGCTCGTGGACCGCATGGCCTACGAACCGGCCATCGTCTTCCTCAACGGCGAATACTGGGGCATCCACAATATTCGCGAGCGCGTGGGCAAGTTCTACCTCCAGGAAAACCACGGCGTGGATCCCGAAAATGTCGACATCCTCGAATTCCAGTATGACGTCGTGGACGGCGACTCTCTTCACTACCGGGCCATGCTCGATTTCATCGAGGCGAACGGACTCGCCGATTCGAGCGACTATGCCTACATCAAGACTCAGATGGACGTGGATGAGTTTACCGACTACTGGGTCTTCCAGGTCTTCTTCGGCAACACGGACTGGCCCGCGGGTAACATCAAATTCTGGCGGCCGCGAAGTCCGGGGGGAATCTGGCGCTGGCTTCTCTTCGACACCGATTTCGGTCTCGGCTTCTGGGAGAACTACCAATTCGACACGCTGGCCTGGTCCACGGCCGAAAACGGTTATGGACAGAACCGCCCCTGGTCCACCTTCCTCGTCCGCCAGCTTCTGGAGAACGAGGAATTCGAGCGCAGATTCATCAACCGCTACAGCGACTATCTGAACACGCGATTCCGCGCCGAGAGATTCCAGGCTCTGGCCGATTCACTGAAGGGGATCATCGAACCCGAGATCGCCCGGCATCAAGAACGCTGGGACTACAGCTATGAATCCTGGCAGGCCGACATGGCCGTGGTCGAGGAATTCATCCAGGAGCGCCCGGCCGCCGCGCGCGGACATCTTCGATTGAAGTTCGGTTTCTTCGAGGACTGGACGCTCAGCCTGGACGTCCAACCACCCGGTTCCGGCACGATCCAGCTGGAGGCCATCGAGGTGAATGGCCCATGGAGCGGCGACTACTTCCTCGGCAATCCCGTAGAACTCACCGCCCTTCCCTCACCCGGCTTCTACTTTACAGGCTGGTCGGAGGATCTTCTGGTGGAGGACACCGCGCTCATCGAAGCCGTCGGCGACAGCAGTCTGGTGGCCACTTTCGCGGAGTTGCCGGGGAGGGACATCCTCATCCACGAGATCAACTACAACTCGCCCGACGCGAGCGACCCCGGCGATTGGGTGGAGCTGCACAACAGGGGCAGCTCCCACGTCGACATTTCGGGATGGATCTTCAAGGACTCCGATGACGTGCACGTCTTCGCGATACCCGGCGGCGAGACCCTCGCGCCCGGCGCCTACATCGTGCTCGCCGAGGATCTGGCGGACTTCGCCCTGCAATTTCCCGAAGTTGAGAACGTGATCGGCAGTCTCGGTTTCGGATTCAGCGGCGGAGGCGAACTGCTGCGGCTCTTCGACGCCGACTCGATCCTCATAGATTCCGTCGAGTACGAAGACTCGCCTCCCTGGCCCCCCGAGGCCGACGGTTTGGGTCCGACGCTGGAGCTCGTTTCCCCCGAACGCGACAACAGCCTACCGGAAAGCTGGGAGGCCTCCGCGCTGCCGCTCGGAACGCCCGGCGCTCCCAACAGCGTGTCCACCGAGTCGCAGGAATCCACGGCACCTTCCGCGCTCTTGCTTCGCGAACCCTGGCCCAACCCCTTCAACCCGGTCGTCAATTTCCGCTTCGGGCTGCCACGATCCTCGCATGTGCGTATGGATATCTACGATCTTCGCGGGGCTCGCGTGGCGCGAATCCTCGACGCAGAGATGGATGCGGGTTTCCATGTACTCCAGTGGAAGGCGGAAGGGCAGGCCAGCGGGCTTTATTTCGCACGGCTGCAGGTCGACGGGGAAGTGCGCACGCGGAAGCTACTGCTTCTCAAGTAGCTGTTCCGTCATCGAATCGAACAGGACACTCTGGAGTGCGATCCAGATCTCATGGAGCATCACCTGAAGGGCCTCATGCGGAACATGGGTCATCGGCCGCCCCTGCTCCACGGCGAGTTGAATCTCCTCCAGAAAAGGAATCTCCCTTAGCAGCGGAATATCCCGCTCGCGACAGAAATCGCGAACTCGCCGGGCCAAGGACTCACTGAGATCCGTCTTGTTGAGCACGACCAGAGCAGGAATGCCAAAGCCGACCACAGTGCCCAGTGCCCTCTCCATGTCATGCAGAGCCGAAAGACTCGGCTCCGTGACAAGAAGCGCGAGATCCGCACCCGTGATGGCCGCATGCACGGGACATCCGATTCCCGGCGGCCCGTCGATGAGGATGAGATCCGCATCCACTTCCTTCGCGCGACGCGCAGCCTGTCGACGTAATTCACTCACGAGCTTGCCCGAGTTTTCATGGCCGGCCCCCAGGCGGGCCGAGAAAAGCGGCCCGGCCGCGCTCTCGGATTCAGTCCAGTGGCCGCCAAGAACCGGCTCCATGCGAATGGCCTGTTTGGGGCAGGCATAGTGGCAGGCCGCGCATCCCTCGCATGCTACTGTGAGGACGGTGGGCGGCAGGCCGGGCATCAGGGCGTCGAAGCGGCAGACATCGACGCACTCACCGCATCCCAGGCAGACCTTCTCATCGATTATCGGTACCTGACCCCCGTAGAAGTCATGGACTTTTCCGCCGTGAACATCGAGCAGAAGAGCGAGGTTGGCGGCATCGGCGTCGGCATCCACCATGACCAGCCGCATTTCGGCGGCGGCCAGTTCAGCCAGTGCCGCGCTGAGCGAGGTCTTGCCCGTTCCGCCCTTGCCGCTGAGAATGACGAGTTGCTTCACGGTGCCTCTCCCGTTTCGATGGCCATGAGCAGCCTGTGCCAATCTCCGCGAATGGAGGGGAGGATCTCGTCCAAGGGCTTCCCCTCGGCACCTGCCGAAGCGATTTCGCGGGAAAAGGCGATGCGCCCAAGGATGGGCAACTTCTCGCGGAGGCAGAACTCCTCGAGCTTCTCGTCGCGCCCGCGGCTGCGATTGATGATCACACCCATGGGAATGTCTAGGCCCTCGCGAACTCCCTCCACGAGCAGGGCCAAGTCATGCAATCCCAGAGGCGTCGGCTCGGCGACCAGCAGCACGGCGTCGGCCCCGCGAAGCGCCTCCATCGTGGCGCAGGCCGATCCCGGCGGCGCGTCCAGGATGTACCAGCCCTCGCGATCGGGCCTCAGCTGCCATTTCTTGAGTTCCCGGATGACCGGCGTGGCGCGAGCCCTCCCCACATCCAGCCGCCCCTGCGCGAAGGACACTCTGCCTGCGGCTCCCTCTCGCAATTCACCGAGCCTCAGGAGTTCCTCGTCCAGCGCGCCCTCGGGACACTGCCAGACGCAGCTCCCGCATCCCATGCAGAGTTCATTGAGGATCAGGAGGCGATCGGGCAACACGCTGATGGCGCCGTAGGCGCAGACCTCGGCGCAGCGCCCGCAGAGCGAGCAGGACTCCATGTTCACGACGGGAACGAGTTGTCCCGTCCTTCGCGACTCGCTGATCCGCGGCCGCAGGGACAGGTCGGCGTTGGGACCTTCCACGTCGCAGTCCAGCAGGCGGACATCCCGACTGCGGTCTTCGGCGGCCACACGGGCCAGACTCACCGCGACGGTGGTCTTGCCCGTGCCGCCCTTGCCGCTGGCGATGGCGAGAATCAAGATTTCAATCCGATGCGAAGCGATTCGTAGAGTTCGCGGGCGCTGCCGCCGTTTCGCAGCTCCACCTTCATCCCGGCCGCGTCGAGCACCTTCTGCGCCTGTGGGCCCACCTTGGCCGTCACCAGCACTTCCACGCCCATATCCACGAGCCATTGGGCGACCTTGGGCCCGACGCCGTGCTCCTGATCCCTCATCGTATTGGCGTGTGTCTCGACCTCGCCGCTGATGGAATCGTAGATCTGGAAGCACTCGCAACGCGCGAAGACCGGACTGAGGGAATCCCTCGGATTCGCCCCCTCACAACTGATCGCGATCTTCATCCCGTGTTCCTGTTCAAGTTCAAGTTCGCGTTCATGTTCATGGCAATCTCCATGACCGCCCGGACAGGGATCGGCCTCGGCGATTTCGCCACGCAGGAAGGCCTCGACCGCCTCCCGAATCGAACCTTGATAACCGGACGCCACGCTGACACCCTGCTGTTCGAAAAATCCGATGGCCCTCTGACCGATGCCGCCGGTGAGGATCACCTGCGCGCCCAGCCCGGCAATGAAAGCAGGAATCTGCCCCGGCGCATGTCCGTCCACAAAAGGATTGCGCTCGACACGACTAGCGTGAATCGCACCCTCGACCACTTCCACGAAGGTGTAGCTGGGACAGCGTCCGAAGTGCTGGCTGACTTCGCCGTCCAGGCCGCGCTCGTCGGCGCTGGCCACCGCGATGCTCAATTCCTTGACCTTCATTCACCCTCACTTTCGGGATAATTGCGGCGACCGCGACCCGGACCGCGACCCATGCCACGACTCAAACCGCCGCGACGACCACGACCGAAGCCGAATCCTCGACCTGGACTTCGCTCGCCTTCCACTTCCTCATTTGCGATTTCACTGTTTTCTTTCTCGTTGCAGCGACCGAGTCCTCGGCCGGTCCTGGGACCCTTGCCCTCCGGTCCCTTTCGATCCATTCCTGGCATTTCAATTCCTCAACTTTTCTGTCCGCGGGATTCTCCGCGGCGTTTTCCTTTTCCGCGACCGCCTTCACATCGACAGCCGCGGCCGCGCCGTCTTCCGGCGCCGTGAACCGGACAGGGTAGTTCTCCCTGCCCACGCTTCCGGCTGATCTCTCCCCCGGTGATGCTGAGGCGCTTGCCCATGATCAGAGCTTCGCTCACGGTCTGGCGCGCCCGCTGGAGCACCCGGGCGAAGGTTGCCCGCGACACACCCATCCGTTCGGCGGCGGCCTCCTGATAGAGACCTTCCAGGTCCGTCAGGCGAAGGGCCTCCAGACCGTCCAGGGTCAGCGTGACCGTCTCGAGGTCGGCGCTGGGAACGGCCTGGGGCTTGAAGATCCGCTCCTCCAGATCTTCTGCGACGCTTCGGGATTGGATGGGTCGTGGCATGAATCCTCCGGTTTCAATATGAACATATGCTCATAACCTCCCTTCGTCAAGTCCCAAGACGATCTTGAGGGAAATTTCACAAGATCGAGTCGGCCTTGTATTTGTCTTCGACCGGAGTAAATTGGAAGTGTCCCCGGAGGTGCCCATGTCCGTGACGCCCGAATCGCTCATTCCCCCGAACCTGGACCTGGAATCGGAAATCCTGCGCCTGAAGAAAGAGCGCGGGGCCGTGCTTCTCGCTCATTATTACCAGGAATCGGAGATCCAGGACCTGGCCGACCATCTGGGGGACAGCCTGGCCCTCGCCCAGGCCGCCCAGCGCGCCGAGGCCGAGGTGATCGTCTTCGCGGGCGTCCATTTCATGGCCGAGACGGCGAAGATCGTGAACCCGTCGGCGACGGTGGTCATCCCCGACATGGAGGCCGGCTGCTCGCTGGCCGACTCCTGCCCCGCCGACCAGCTCGCCGCCTGGAAGACCGCCCACCCCGAGCATGCGGTCATCGCCTACATCAACTGCACGGCGGAGACGAAGGCGCAGGCGGACATCATCTGCACCTCGGGCAACGCCGAGCGCGTGGTCGCCAGCTTCCCCGAAGACCAGCCCCTTCTCTTCGTGCCCGACAAGAATCTCGGCGCATGGCTGAACAAGCAACTCGGCCGCCGGATGGATCTCTGGCCGGGCACCTGCGTCGTTCACGAAACCTTCAGCGAGCGGAAGATCGTCCAGGAGATGGCGCGCCGGCCCGCGGCGCTCTTCATCGCGCATCCCGAGTGCGAGGAGGCCGTGCTGCAGCACGCCCACTTCGTGGGCAGCACGAAGCGGCTGCTGGACTTCGTGCGCGAGAGCGAGGCGGCCGAGTTCATCGTCGGCACGGAGACGGGCATCCTGCACGAGATGCGGAAGCAGGCGCCGGGCAAGGGTCTGGTGCCCGCGCCCTACGACGAGAACAATTGCTCCTGCAATGAGTGTCCCTACATGAAGCTGAATACGCTGGAGAAGCTCTACCTCTGCCTCCGCGACCTTGCGCCCCGCATCGAGATGGACGAGGACCTGCGCCTGCGCGCTCTGCTGCCGCTCGAGAGTATGCTGGCGCTGGGATAGCCTCCATCTCCTGAAAAATCTGGGACGCCTCCCCGAATTTGGCTAGTATCTCGGCACACGCCGAGGTTGCCCATGCCCACACGCTCCTTCGCCCGAATGGGACGCCACGAGATGCTGGTTGAACTGGGCCGGCGCGTCCATGCCCGTGGGCTCATCGCCGGCGCCGAGGGCAATCTGAGCTGCCGTTTGCCGGGGGGGCAGATCCTCATCACGCCGGCCGGGCGCGGGAAGGCGAATCTGGCGGAAGAGGATCTGGCGCTGCTTTCGCCCGAGGGCGCTATCCTGCGGGGATGCCCCTCCTCCGAGCGCCTGCTCCACGCGGAAGTCTATCGTCGCTGCCCGGAAGCCGTGTGGGTCATCCACGCGCATCCGCCCGCGGTGGTGGCCTGGTCGCTGGCCCATCCCGAAACGACCGAGATGCCCGCAGGCTTTCTCGCGGAAACGCTTCTCACCTTCGAACGCATCCCCATCGCCACCTACGCTCGGCCGGGCGGCGAGGCTCTGGCGAAGTCCGTCGCGCCCTTCCTGCCGGACAGCCGGGCGATCATCCTGGAGCGCCACGGAGCGATCTGTTGGGATGAGAGCGCGGAAGGAGCGCTGTCCCTCATGGAGCAGCTCGAACAGGCCGCGCTCATCCTGCGTGATGCCTTCCTCATGGGGCATCCCAGACCATTGACCGAGGCGGAGCGCAGGGCGATCCTCGAGGAGCGGAAACCATGAAGGACCTCGACTCCCTGGGGCTGCGCGTCCGAGATGGAGCGCTTCTCATTCTCGATCAGAGCCGTCTGCCTCACTTGGAGGAGTGGCTGCCCGTCGAGGGACCCGAGGTCATGATCGAGGCCATCGCCGCGCTTCGCCTGCGCGGAGCGCCGCTCATCGGCGTGGCCGCGGCCTTGTCCCTGGCCCGAAGCGTCGAGGACGGCGCGAGCGAGACGGAACTCATTCGAGCCGGCGGAGCCCTTCGCGCGGCGCGTCCCACGGCGGTGAACCTCATGAAGGCGGTGGACCGGCTGCTGCCCGGCGGACGACCGCTCGCGGGCGAGGCTCTCGTCGCCGAGGCGCTGGCGATTTTCGAGGAGGATGTACTCCTCTGCGATCGCATCGCGGAGCACGGCGCACAGCTCATTGAAGACGGCGACACGATTCTCACGCACTGCAACAGCGGTGGATTGGCCACCGCGGGTATCGGGACGGCACTAGGCGTGATCCGCCGTGCGCACGAACGGGGAAAAGACGTCCATGTTTTTGTGGATGAGACCCGCCCTCTGCTCCAGGGCTCGCGCCTGACGACCTGGGAACTCGCTCGGCTCGGAATTCCCCACACGCTCATCTGTGAGGGCATGGCGGCCTCGCTCATGGCGGCCGGCGAGGTCCGAAAGCTCTTCGTGGGCGCCGATCGCATCGCCAGGAACGGCGACTTCGCCAACAAGATCGGCACCTATTCCCTGGCCGTAGCGGCGGCCCATCACGCCATCCCTTTCTACTGCGCCGCGCCGTGCAGCACCATCGATTGGGAATGCCTCGACGGCGCCTCCATCCCCATCGAAGAACGCCCGGAGGAGGAAGTGCTCGGTTTCGGCGAGTCGAGGTGGAGCCCCGAAGGAACCCTCGCCCGCAATCCCGCATTCGACGTCACGCCCGTGGCGCTGCTGAGCGCCCTCGTCCTGAACCTCGCATGCGTCGATGGGGAGACCCTTCGCAGGGAAGGTCTTTCTCCACTCAGGTCCTAGTTCGAGGCACCCATCACGCCCTCGGAAGGAAGCTCCTCGATTTCGAGCGAGTACGAGGATGCCTTCCAATCCAGGACCAGTTTCCTGCCGAGGCCGGCCTCGCCGGCGAGCACGGCCTCCGCCACGGGATTCTGGATCCGTTTCTGGATGAGCCGCTTCAAGGGCCGAGCGCCGAACTCCTCGGAATAGCCCTCCGCGGCCAATTGATCCCGCGCCTCGGCCGTGACCTCAAGTTCGATGTCCTGATCGGCCAGGCGTCGAGCCAGGCGAGCCAATTGCACATCTACAATCCTGCGAATCTGCTCCCGGTCGAGCGCTTCGAAGATGAGAATCTCGTCGAGGCGGTTGATGAACTCCGGCCGGAATTGGGACCGCACCTGCGATTCGTCGCGCAGGTTGCTGGTCATCAGGACCAGCGTCTGCGTGAAATCGACCGTCCGCCCCTTTCCGTCGGTCAGGCGCCCATCGTCGAGTATCTGAAGGAGTGTGTTGAAGACGTCCGGATGAGCCTTCTCCACCTCGTCGAGAAGGAGAACCGAATGGGGCCTTCGCCGCACGGCTTCCGTGAGCGCACCGCCCTCCTCGTGCCCGACGTATCCGGGCGGCGCGCCGATCATGCGGCTGACCGCGTGCTTTTCCATGTACTCGCTCATGTCCAGCCGGACCATGTTGCGCTCGTCGTCGAAGAGGAACTCGGCCAGGCTGCGCGCCAGTTCGGTCTTGCCCACTCCCGTCGGCCCGAGCAGAAGGAAGCTGCCCAGGGGACGTTCCTCGTCCTGCAGACCCGCGCGGGCTCGGCGGACGGCCTCGGACACCGCTTTCACGGCCGCGTCCTGTCCCACCAGACGACGGTGGATACGCTCCTCCATGTTCAGCAGCTTGCCGCGCTCTCCCTCCAGTAGTCGACTGACCGGAATCCGCGTCCAGCGGGAGATCACCTGTGCGATCATTTCCGCATCCACGGCCTCCGGCAGCATGGCGCCCTCTTTTTGCGCGAGCTTGAGCCTGCTGACATTGTCCTCGAGTTTCTTCCCTTCCGCGGGAAGCTCCCCGTATCGGATCTGCGCGACTCGTTGCAGGTCGCCCTCGCGCTCGCAACGCTGCGACTCCTCTCGAAGCGACTCCAGCAGGGCCTTTCCCGCCCGAATCGCCGTGATCAGCTGCTTCTCTCGATCCCAGCGCGCTCGCAGGAGCCCGCTCTCTTCGCGAAATTCCGCCAGCTCTTTCTCGATCTCACCTAGACGGATTCGACTCGAGGAATCCTCGGCTTTCCCCAGCGCGGTCTTCTCGATCTCCAGTCTGCGCATGCGTCGGTCGAGCTGGTCCAGCTCCGGCGGCATGGAATCGATGAGTGTGCGAAGTTGGCTGGCGGCCTCGTCCACGCAGTCGATGGCCTTGTCGGGAAGGAAACGGTCGCTGATGTGACGGTCGGAGAGACGGGCGGCCTGCACCAGCGCCTCGTCCTCGATGCGCACCCCGTGATGAAGCTCGTAGCGCTCCTTGAGACCGCGCAAGATGGCGATCGTATCGGCGAGGTCGGGCTCCTCGATCATCACCGGCATGAAACGACGTTCCAGGGCCGCGTCTTTTTCGATGTACTTCCGGTACTCGCTCAAGGTGGTCGCGCCGATGCAGTGGAGGTCGCCGCGAGCCAGGGCCGGCTTGAGCATATTGGCGGCATCGACGGTGCCCTCGGCGGAACCGGCGCCCACGAGCGTGTGCATCTCGTCGATGAACAGCACGACATCGCCGGCCGAGGCGGCGACCTCTTCGAGTACCGCCTTGAGACGTTCCTCGAACTCGCCGCGGTATTTCGCGCCGGCCAGCAGACTGCCCATGTCCAGAGCCATGACTCGCTTATCGAGCAGCCCTTCGGGCACGTCCCCCTCGTGAATACGCGCGGCAAGACCCTCGACGATCGCGGTCTTTCCGACCCCGGGATCGCCCAGCAATACGGGATTGTTCTTGCGTCGGCGGCTCAGCACTTCCACCACTCGCCGGATCTCTTCGTCCCGACCGATGACCGGATCGAGCTTTCCGGCCTTGGCCTCGGCCGTCAGATCGCGGGCATAGCGCTCCAGGGCCTCGAAGGTGGACTCGGGATTTTCACTCGAGACTCGGCGGCCGGCGCGCGCTTCGCGAACCGCCGCCTCCAGTCGCGCCGGTTCGAGTCCGCGCCCCTTGAAATGAGCCTTGAGGAGATCGTCCGATTTGGAGACGAGAGCCAATAGAAGATGTTCGACGGAGACGTACTCATCATCCCAAGAATCGGCAAGGCGGTCCGACTCCCGAATCACGCTCGCGAGCGACCCGGACATGCTGAGCGTGCTTCCCTCGGATCGAGCGAGCTTGTCGAGATCCTTGTCAAGATCCGCATCCAGGCCCGACAGATCCACTTCCAGCTTGTTCAGGACGGCGGCCGTCAGACCCTGAGGATCCTCCAGCAAGACCTTCGCGAGGTGCTGGGGTTTGATTTCGTGATGACCCCTCCGCTGAGCCAGATCCTGGGCTGCGGAGAGAGCGGTCCTCGCCCGCTCCGTGTATTTCGTATTCATGGGAACCTCCAGATAATGGACATGGATCCATTGCATGGAGCATGCCCGAGAAAAACCTACAAACGCCTTGATGATAGGAAGTTGAAGCTGTCATTTATTCTTGCCCCGACATGACAGACCGTCGAATTCTGACGTAATGACATGATAGCCATCGATACGCCGGGCCATCGAAAGTGCTTGGACCGAAGGCGAAGATCCCTATTCCTGACGCAGGGCCTCCACCGGATCCACGCGTGCCGCGCGTCCCGCAGGATAGGTTCCCGCCAGCACGGCCACGAGGACGCCGAAAGCCATGGCGATTCCCACGAGCCAGAACGGGGTGGCGAAGAGTTCCATCACCTCGACATCCTGGTTGCGCATGACGGCCTTGGCCACTCCCGAAGCGACGCGCGCGACGATCCAGCCCAGGAGGATTCCCCCCATCGAGCCCAGGGCGCCGATCGCGCCGGACTCCACGAGGAAAAGTCCGCGGATGTCGCGGGCCTGAGCGCCCAGAGATCGAAGGATGCCGATCTCCCGCCGTCGCTCGAGGATGGACATCACCATGGTATTGGCGATGCCGAGCGCCGCGGTGACCAGCGCCACGAGGCCTACGAGACCGAGCCCCATGTTGAAGAAGAGCATCACGCGGCGAATCTCCTCGAACTCCGAGGCGTAGCTGAAGCTTTCGAAGCCCATGGCCTCCACCGAGTCGGCCACGACTGAATGCGATGCGTAGGGATGCAGATCGAGCGTGACCTGCGGGAACGCCTTCGACATCGAGCTCGCCTTTGTAAAGATCTCGCCCTTCATGATTCGAGGCAAGAGTTCCGTGGGATCGGCGCTGGGGCCGGCGGCGTCGAAACGGCGCGCGGTGGACAGGGGTAGGATTACCGGAAGCACGCGATTGCGCCTGCTCCCGTGACTGCGGATCACTCCCCGCACTTCGAGGGTATCGACCGTCAGGGCCTGGGCATTCAGGTAGCCGTCGAGGAATCGGCGCGTGGCCGCGTCCAGCTCGCGCCGAAGGATCCGCTCGACATAGCCGTCCTCCAGCAGAGAGTCCACCTCGAGGGAAGCGAGGCGCTTTCGAAGATTGCCGTCGGGATCGCTGAAGAGCCGAACCAGGGCGCTGTCGATACTGGCCGACTTCACCGAGACGGCGATGCGTTGACCGATGAAGGAGTCGGCATCGGCCACGCCGAGACCATCCAGAAGCTCGTCGCTCACGAGCACGGAACCCGCCTCGTCGCCGATCCTCTCTCCGGCCTCCAGCCTGGAGTAGTACTTCGTCTCCAGTGCGCCCGCGGAAAGAGCCTGGGCATCGACGCCTATCGCGCTGTCCCCCCAAACCACGTTCACCTTGAAGCGGTCATAGGGATAGGCGAGACGCACGCCTCGGATATCCGCCAGACGCAATACGGCCTTTTCGTCCAGAGAAAGGCTGTCGCCCGATTCCGAAGCCGGATAGACCAGCATGGTCGTGAAAAGACCGAGTTCATCGAATTGGTCGGAGATCATGCGCTGATTGCCGGCGCCGAAAGAGAGCATGGCCACGAAGGCGCCGATGGCGATGATCACGCCCGAGATGGTCAGCAGGCTGCGCAGTTTCTGTCTTCGCAGATTGCCGAGTGCGATGAGCAGAAGGTCCCGGAAACTCACGAGGACCTCCGATTTTTCGGAAGCTCGCGTTCATCGTCGATGCGCCCATAGCTCAGATGAAGGATGCGATGCGCATATCGCTCCGCCAATTCGAGATCGTGCGTGGTCATGAGAACCGACCGCCCCTCGACGCAGAGCGTTGCGAGCAATTCGGCGATCTGTTCGCTGTTTTCCTGATCCAGATTGCCGGTGGGTTCGTCGGCGAAGAGCAGGTCGGGCCCCGTCACCAGGGCGCGGGCAATGGCCACGCGCTGCTGCTCGCCGCCGGAGAGATCCGCCGGCCGGTGATCCGCACGCGCGTCCAGGCCGAGGGCCGCAAGCTGCCGCGCGGCGATCTCGCCCCGGCCGGCGCGGGGCGTCCCATTGAAGGCCAATGCGAGCGCCACGTTCTCCAGGGCGCTGTAGTGGCCGATCAGGTTGAAGGATTGGAAGATCATCCCCACGCGTTCGGCTCGATAGGCCGCCAGCTCGCGCGGACTCATGCTTCCCAGGGCGCGACCGCCGACTTCGACGCGTCCTCCGCTGGGACTGTCGAGCCCCGCGGCCAGGTTCAGGAGCGTGGATTTTCCCGAGCCGGAGGACCCGACGAGGGCGAGCATCTCGCCCGCCCGCAGATCGAGATCGACGCCGTCGAGCGCCCGAACGGTCTGCGGACCGCGCTCGTAGTGCTTTTTCAAATCGATGCATCGCAGTCGGAGTTCGCTCAAATTTCATCCCCCAGGCCAGGCCGGCTCCGCATTTCGGTCCACAACACTTCTTCGGTGAGCGCGGGATCGAGGAAATCCTCGAGGCTGCGGCCGAGGATGTCAAAGTGAAACTCCGCCATGATCTGCCACTTGAGGAAGCTGCGAAGGTGGGGCGCCTGGTAGGGCCAAGTCTCCTCATTCAGCAATACGGCAAGGCGATCCCCGAAGTCGTCCTCGGGCGCCTCGCCACGGGAACTGTACGTCGCGGCCCAATCTGCGAATCCCTCGCTTTTCCAGACCGGCAGGGCCCGTGATTTTCGAAATCCCCGTTCCCTGAGATTGACGAAATGGGCGACTTCGTGCGCGATCACGTGGGCGATGCTCCCCTCGAATCGCGAATGAGGGATGGGCTCCATTCCCAGGCGCTCGAATGCGGTCAAGCCTGCCTCCGAGATGAAGATGTTGCCCGCGGTGTAGAGACCGAATCCCTGGCTCTTCGGATTAAGGCGGGTCAGTTTCGCGAAGAAGGCGTAGCGTCTGGGATTCGCGCTGTAGAATACGCGGTAGCGTCGATCGGAATCCGGACTCTCGATGGCGGCGATTCGATGGGCGGCCTCCTGCAGCGCCGCCCGCAACTCGATGGACATGGGCAGATCCGCGTAGAGGGTGAGCCTGTCCGCCTCGACCTTTCCCGCGAAAAAGGGCTGTGGAAAGAAGACCAAGCCGATCCAGGCGATGATAGCGACAAGGACGAGAAGGAACAGAATCAACAAAGCCTTGAGAATTTTCGGTAGGATCACTTCGTCCCCTTCGTCGAACAATCCCTATACCCTCGGCCGATGCCCGAGTTTCACACGGAATCTTCAACGAAAAAACCCCGGAGCCATCTCTGGGGTCTGATTCGCAATCGTGGGTTCGGCTACTTGAGCAAGGTGCACTTCCCCACGAATTCCTGATTCGCGAAGCGCAGTTTGTAGAAGTAGAGGCCCGAGGCGCTGCTCTGAGGCTTCCATGTAATCGTGTGGCGCCCGGATTCCATCTGCGCGTCGATGAGCAGATCCACCTGGCGGCCCGCGGTGTCGTAAACCGCCAGGCGTGCGTGTCCGGAGCTGGGCAGCGTGAAGCTGATGCTCGTGGCCGGGTTGAAGGGATTGGGGAAATTTCGCTCCAGGCTGGCTTCGACTGCGGAAGGAGGAACATCCGTGGGATCGGCATACTCGTCGATGAAGATGTTTCGCGACAGGGCTCCGCCGACGCCTTCGCAGTGATAGACGCCGTAGTCGTCGGCCCCCAGAGCCGAGAAGCTGAGCGTCGATTCCGTTTGGCCATCGAGAGGCAGTCCGTTCCTGAACCACTGGAAGGGCCCCTGCGTGAGCCATGACTCGAGTTGGAAAACGGGAACCTCGATGCCGTCCCCCACGCCGATCCGCTGATCGTAGTATCCCTCGACGAGAACCTGGGCACAGCTCATCAGGCCGCGGTTCTCCAGGTCGCCGAGAAGGTGGATGGTCAATTCGTGGATCTCGTTCTTGATCTCGCCTTCGTTGAGAAGGAGGCCTTCGACGCTGATCTCATGGTCGTGGTATTCCCGGTTCTCGAAGATGCCCCGGACGGTGAGCCCCCCGGTGAATTCCATCGGCGAAAGGACGCGAACTCGTCCGCTCAAGACGGCCTCGTCTATGACCATATCACCCAGCGTCGAGCCGTAGCCGTCCATGTGGATCTCGTTGCCGTTCGCATAAACGGTTCCGCTCCCCATGGATCCCCATCCCGTGAAACTCAACTTGGATCCGGGCGCGAGGATCATCTCCCCGCCGCCGAAACCGAGTCCGTCGCTGAAATGCAGATCCGTGTCGGCCACGATGGTGCCGCCCTGGAATTCCGGCAGGAAGACGAAGGTGTCGAAAAGACCTTCGGAGCCGCCGCTCAGGTGATGCTCGCTCTGGCCGTCCAGGAAGACTCCGCTGTTATTGATGATGCCGTCGTTCCGGAGATCTCCCGACAGCGTGATCGACCAGCCATAGCCGCCGTGATTGGTGATGAGCCCCTTGTTGACGAGCCCTCCCGAAATGGGGATCGTCCCGGCGGAGCCCGAGGAGTTCTGCAGGGTGTCCATGACGGTGAGGCCGCCGGTGAAGGAGGTGGCCGTGGAGATCTCGACCTCTCCCAGCAGAACCGCCTGATCCAGAACCGTCCAGGAGAAGTAGGACCAGCCTTCGATGATCACGTCGTTGTTGTTGCAGAGCAGGTCGCCCTGCGTGAAGGCGCAGTTGTACAGTGTGAGCGAATTGCCGGGCTCCACGACCATTCGCCCGCCGTTAAGATCGATGCCGCCCTCGATCCGGAGTGCCTCCGAAACGATGACATCTCCCTCGGCCGTTTCATCCAGCTCGATGTTCGTCGCGAGCAGGGCGCCCGGCGCCGAGATGATCGATCGGCTTTCGCTGCCGGTGAGGATGGTATCGCGGTTGATCCAATCTCCGGTGTTATTCAGATCCCCGCCGACCATCAGGGTGAAATACACGATGCCGTCCCGGATCACGCCCTCATTGCTCGCCGAGGCGCCAGCGATCAGCGTGGCATAACTGGTATTGTCGCCCGCCAGGATTCCCGTGGATAGAACCGACAGGCCGAGACATTCTGCCGTGTTCCGCACCTGGATGGAACTTGCGATGAGGACATCATCGTAGGCGCCTGGAACCTGGCCTCCGATCCAACTGTCGGCCTCTTCCCAAAGGCCTCCACCCGGGGCCGAGGTGATGACATCCGCCGAGGCGATTGCCGCGGCGAAAATGAGTATCAAGCTGATGGAAATTCTCTGTTCCATGAACGGTTCCTCCCGCTGACTCCTTGGAATCGTTTAGCTTGCCAATTGTGGAAATTCTACCAGATTTATTCTAAATAGGCAAAAGAATCCCCGGAGCGACGACTCCGGGGTCCTGAATGCTAGATCATAGGCTAATTAACTGAAGAGCAAGCAGTTCGGCATTCGTCCAGGACAATCCTGAGATTGCCCTATCCTGCCGCTGCGCCGATCTTCTCGACCAGCACGGTGACCTCGTCGCGGGCGACGAGGAGATAGCCGCTCCCCACCTCTAGGTGAAAGAGTTCGCCGCCGCTCTCGTCCTCCAGAGAGAGGGAACCCTCCCTGAGCGCCACCAGATAGGGCGCGTGGCGGGGCCCTAGGCCGAAGCCGCCTTCCCAGCCGGGGCCCTTAACCTGGGCAGCCTCGCCCTCGAAGAGCACGCCCGTGGGCGCGACCACCTTGCAGGCCATGCTAGGCACTGGCGGCCTCCAGTTCCTTGGCCCTGGTCTCGGCTTCCTCGATGGAGCCGACGTAGTAGAAGGCCTGTTCGGGCAGATGATCCCATTTGCCCTC
>Ga0180429_10001763_pt1 | contig 18205 bp, 11 predicted proteins | sample SS_ome_FD_132428 | JGI IMG/M metagenome (GOLD analysis project Ga0180429, IMG submission 132428) | Hypersaline lake sediment archaeal communities from the Salton Sea, California, USA - SS_1_S_1 metaG | ecosystem: Environmental > Aquatic > Non-marine Saline and Alkaline > Hypersaline > Sediment ...
ACGATCTATGACATGATCACCAATGGTCTCGAGTACCAGCTAACCGTCGACGGCGAGGAACAGACCCTCACCCGCGGTCAGTTGATGGCCTACGCGGCAAACCCCTCGCCGGATCTGCGTGCCGCGGCCTATAAGGAGCAATTCAGGGTCTTCGGTGATCACACCGATGTTTTGGCCGAGATCTACGCGGCCCGCGTCCGCGACTGGACGGAGGAGAACGTCAAGGTACGCGGGTTTGCCGGCCCGATCAGCGTCCACAACCTGGCCAACGACCTCCCCGATCCGGTGGTCGACACCTTGCTGGATGTGATCAGCGCCAATGTGGGGCTCTTCCAGGACTTCTTCGCCTTGAAAGCAAAGGAGCTTGGGCTCGAGCAGCTCCGGCGCTACGATCTCTACGCCCCGCTCTCCGCATCTGAGAAGACGTATGCATTTGGTGATGCCGTGGCGATGGTGGATGATGCCTACCGCGCGTTCTCGCCCACCTTGGCCGACGCTGCCAGGAAGGTCATGACGGAGCATCACCTGGACGCTGAGATACGTCCGCGCAAGATGGGCGGCGCCTACTGCTACGGTGTGCTGCCCGGCGTGACGCCCTGGGTGCTTGCCAACTATACGGGCAAGATCCAGTCGGTCTCCACACTGGCGCACGAGCTGGGCCACGCCGTCCACGCGATAGTGGCTGAGGACCATTCTGTGCTCACCTTCCTCTCGGCGCTGCCTATGGCTGAGACTGCGTCAGTCTTCGGCGAGATGCTGCTGACGGACAAACTGCTGGCGGAGGAGAGCGATCCGCTAGTCCGGAAGACGATCCTGGGCACCTTCCTCGATGATGCCTATGCCACCATCGTTCGCCAGGCCTTCTTCGTGCGCTTTGAGAAGGTCGCACACGGGATGGTCGTGGGCAATGCGACGCCGGATGAGCTGAAGCAGGCGTATCTCGGCAATCTGGACACTCAATTCGGCGACGCGATTGCGGTGTCAGATGACTTCGCCATCGAGTGGACCGCGATCCCTCACATCTATCACACGCCGTTCTACTGCTATGCCTATGCCTTCGGGAACCTGCTGGTCCTGGCGCTCTACCGGAAGTACAAGGAGATGGGCGCGGCCTTCGAGCCCGGCTATCTGCGCATCTTGCGCTACGGCGGCTCCGCCAGTCCGGCGCACATCATCAGCGAGGCCGGCTTCGATATGGCCTCCCCCGACTTCTGGCAGAGTGGTTTCGATCTCCTCGCCGATATGCTCGCGGAGCTCAAGACCCTTGTCTAGTCCATCGGCACTCAGTGGGCCAGACTGTCTGATTCGGCCTTTCGCCTGCTCGGCGGCAGAGGCCTTCGAGCACCGACCCGGGCCCGCCATCTTCCGGCCTGCCGACAGGCTCCAGCCTGGCGCAGGGGTAGCGTCTTCTTGGCCTACTGGAGGTCACCATGTCACACGACGCTGATCCCACTCCGATTCGTGATCGCCAACAGTCGTGGCGCGACACCACCTACGCCAAGACCGTTGCCCGCTTCCCTGAGCGCCGCGATGCCTTTGAAACCCCGTCCGGCATCCCACTCCCACCCGTCGCGACGCCCGCCGACCACACACCCGACTACCTTACCGACCTGGGTTTCCCCGGCGAGTACCCCTATACCCGCGGCGTTCAGTCCACCATGTATCGCGGCCGTCTGTGGACCATGCGCCAGTACGCCGGCTACGCCTCGGCGCGCGAGTCCAATGAGCGCTACCGCTACTTGCTGGAACAGGGCCAGACCGGGCTCTCGGTGGCTTTCGATCTCCCCACACAGCTGGGCTATGATGCCGACGACGAACTCTCCATCGGCGAGGTCGGCCGCGTTGGGGTCTCCGTCAGCTGCCTCGACGACATGCGCGTGCTGTTCGACGCCATCCCACTGGACAGAGTCAGCACCTCGATGACCATCAACGCCCCTGCGGCCATCCTCTGGGCGATGTATATCGCCGTGGCCGCCGAGCAGGGCGTCCCGCCCGCCAAGCTCCGCGGAACTATCCAGAACGATATTCTCAAGGAGTACGTCGCTCGGGGGACTTACATCTTCCCGCCGCGGCCCTCCATGCGACTGATCACGGACACCTTCCGCTACGGAGCTGACAGCGTCCCCCGGTGGAACCCCATCAGCATCAGCGGCTACCATATCCGTGAGGCCGGCAGCACGGCCGTTCAGGAGATCGCCTTCACTTTGGCCAACGGCATCGCCTATGTTCAGGCTGCTATCGACACCGGCCTGGATATCGACGACTTTGCGCCGCGGCTATCCTTCTTTTTCAACGCCCACAACAACTTCCTGGAGGAGGTCGCTAAGTTTAGGGCGGCGCGACGTATGTGGGCCCGCGTCATGCGCGAGCGATTCGGGGCGCAGAACCCTCGCTCCTGGCGACTGCGGTTCCACACCCAGACCGCCGGTGCGACGCTTACGGCCCAACAGCCGATGAACAACGTCGTCCGGGTCACACTCCAGGCATTGGCGGCCGTCCTCGGTGGCACCCAGTCTCTGCACACCAACTCTATGGACGAGGCGCTGTGGCTGCCCACCGAGGAGAGTGTGCGCGTCGCTCTACGCACACAGCAGATCATCGCGCACGAATCCGGTGTTGCCGATATGGTCGACCCGCTGGCGGGCTCTTATCAGGTGGAGATGCTCACCGATGAGATCGAGCAGCGAGCGAACGCCTACATCACTGCCGTCGACAGTCTGGGCGGTGCGCCCGCCGCCGTCGAGCAGGGCTACATGCAGGCGGAGATCGCCGAGTCTGCCTACCGTGCCCAGATGGCCGTCGAGCACGGTGACCAGATCATCGTCGGTCTCAACGACTACCGGCTGAAGGACGAACAGATCGACATCCCCCAGCTTAAGGTCGATCCCGCTGTCGAGGCCGATCAGCGGACTCACCTGGCCGACGTGCGCACCCGACGCGATGCCGCCGAAGCCTCCGGACTGCTCGCCCGTATCGAGACCGCTGCCCGCACGCCCGATGCGGCCCTGATGCCGCTCTTCATCGAGGCGGTTCGTGCCGATTGCACCCTGGGCGAGATCTGTTCTGTCCTCCGCTCGGTCTGGGGCGAATACCAACCGAAGGTGATGCTCTAACCACAAGGGCTCAAAGCCTGTAGCAAGGCTTTGAGCCCTCAGCTCCTACCGTGGTCGGCGACATCCATCATCCAACATCCGGCAGCCGCCAGCCGGCTTCCAGCCTCCGCCTAGTGCCTGCCCCGATTGTTCCAGCCGTTCCGTGCGCGCGCAGCGGCGGCGTCGAAGGGCACAGTGATCGGATTCAGCTTCCCGTCCGCGACGTGGGGATCGTCGTTCTTGGTCATCCAATCGATGATCCGCTGCCGCTGCTTCACTAGGGTCTTCTCCCAGGCCGGATCCCCACTCAGATCGTGGAGGTCGTGCGGGTCGTTCTGCACGTCGAAGAGGAACTCGTAGTCGTCGTCGCTGAACCACATATACTTGGTCTCGCCGTCGTTCACCCCGAAGACCACGTTGCAGTTGCCACACGTGTACTCGCGGAAGGCATCCTCTTCCCCCAGCATCACCGGCACCAGGCTCTGGCCCTCTACCGAGTCCGGAATCTCGACCCCGCAGATGTCCAGGATCGTCGGCATCGTGTCCTGATGGCCCACCGGCGTCGTCGCGTCCACGTGCGAGAAGGTGAAGGCGTGGTCCTTCGCCCACGTCCGCGGGGGACGCACGATATAGGGCACGTTGGTCGAGCCGCGGAAGAAGTCACCCTTGGCCAGGTTACCGTGATCGAAGAGCTGGTCGCCGTGGTCACTGGTGAAGATCACCAGCGTGTTGTCCAGCAGACCGTTCTCGCGCAGGTGCCCCAGTAGGACGCCCACCATGCTGTCGATATGTGTGATCATCGCGGCAAAGCCGCGCAGGCTCTGCTGGATCATCAGGGGATGGTCCCGCCAGTCGTCGAAGTTGTTGGATAGCTGCAGCCGGCGGAATCTGGTCGGCAGCTTCTCGTCCAGCCAATCGCCCATCGCCGGCTCGGGGAAGACCACGTCTCGGTAGAGGTTGTAGTAGCTCTCCGGCGGCGTGATTGGGGGATGCGGCTTGTCAAATGAGACGTGCATGAAGAACGGTCGCGTCGGGTCGCGCCGGTCGATGAACTCCATCGCCCGTTGCGCCGTCCAGTGGGTCGTCGTGTAGGGTTCAGGCAGGGGGCTCAGGCGCAGCCCGTACTCGTTGTTGCCCAGCCCATGGGTGTACGCCAGATGACCATAGCCATGTTCGTCGAGGAATGCCTCGTAGTCGTCCTTGAGCAGGCCGCCCTGCTTGCGGCCCTCCTCGTTGAGCTGCACGTCCTCGAAGCCGATGCGGTTGCGCTGCGGGCACGTGTGGAGCTTGCCTGAGGCAAAGGTCTGATAGCCCGTTGCCGTCATCACCTCCGCCAACTTCGGGCCCTCGGTGAACGGCTGCCCGTCCACGTTCACGTTCATGTGGATGCCGTAGCGGTTCATGCCAGTCATCATCACGCGCCGAGCGGGCACACACACCGGCACCTCGCTGAAGGTCTGCGTGAAGTTGATGCCCTCACAAGCCAGCTCATCGATCTGAGGCGTCATCACGATCGGGTGACCGTTGCAGCCCAACCAGTCGGCGCGCAGGTGATCGCAGCAAATGAAGAGCACATTGGGTGTTTCCGGGTTCTTGGCAGGGTCCATGACCGTTCTCCTTGTTCCGTGGGGGTCTCCGGTGATCGTACGGCGGATCGCGCCCTGGACAACTTTCATCAACACGACACCCCGCCCGATGTGTCGCATCGGGCGGGGTGGGAAATCCGTGTCAATCTGCCGATCTTGGCGTGGGCCTTCTAGGCGATCTCCACGCTGACCTTCTTCTCCATCTTCGCGCCGAGGATGCGCGCCAGCGACCGGATTGCGTTGATTGTCTGTCCCTTCCGGCCGATCATCCGGCCCATATCCTCGGATGCCACGTGCATCTCGATCATGATGACGGTCTCACCGATGGATTCCGTCACTTGCACAGCGTCGGGGGCGTCGGTCAGGCTCTTGGCTATGTACTCGACCATGTCCTTGATGGCGGTCATCGTCGTCTCCTTGGTGATGGGGGTAGAGGGTCTCCGTCCTTCGTGCATGAACAGTATACTCAGGTTCACCCCGTGCGACAAGGTTCTGCATACAGATCCGGTCCTCGCACATTTTCACTCCAGGATCGTGAAGAGCCGTCCGTCGCTGCGCCCGAAGACCTCGGGGAAGTAGAATTCCTCCGCCGTCGTCGGGATGACGTGGTACTCGCCAGGCATCGTCGCGCGGAACGTGTAGGTGTACTCGTAGGTGCCCGCCGACAAGTAGTCGGCGAAGAGGACCACCTTCTCGTCACGCAGCTCGCTGCGGCTGTACCAGTTCCACCACCACCAGTAGCGGGACTGCTCCGGCTGAAGGCTAGGCGCCATCGCCAGCAGGCTGGTCGTCGCCAGCCCTGCATCAACGGCTTCGCCCCCTGCCGGCAGCGGGTCCTCGACCACAACGTAGTAGCGGTCGTGCGGCGAGATGAGGGTGAGGTCCACTCGCACCACGTCACCCAGCTTCACCTCCGAGACCTCTGGGCACTCGCGCCGGTCCGTGGCCTCGCAGCTCGCCAGCGTGTACCTGCGCTGGACGATGAAGCCGCGGTCCTCGGGCTCGAGGTCCTCCACCGGCAGGTAGACCTGCAGGTGGGCGGTGTAGTAGAGCCTGCCGCTACCGTCGGTGCGCGCGATCGTCAGTGCGTTGGTCTGGTCAGCATCAAGGTCCGTGACCGGTATCTCGGTCACCACGCCCTCGCTCACCGTCTCGCGGGTCGCCGTGCCTGTGGCGGTCTCGATATCGTTCAGGTAGAGCCCGAAGTCGTAGTCGGCATCCAGCTCGCCGGTCTCCACCATCCAGTCCGTCAGCGCGATCAGCGCCCATGCTGTCTCCTGCGTGGTCTCCCAGATGCCCACCCGGCGCGCCACCATCAGCCACCGTACGGCGTTGGGGATCAGCTCGTTTTCCGGATCGATCTTGGCGTACGTGTCCAGGATGATCGCGGTGGACCGCGTGTCGGTGTTCATCGCCCACCAGTCGTGGTGCGTTTCCTCCCAGTGGGTGCCGGTCGCGCTCAGGATCGCGGCGTTGTTGAGATCGGAGAGCAGTGTCGCCAGTCGGGGATCACGCGGGCTGTTCAGCCAGATGGTCTGGGCCAGATACGCCCGGGCGTAGTGGCTCAGCCGTTCCCGGTCTCCGTAGAGTGCGTCGATGGTGACCGGGTCCGCAGAGCGTCCCTCGGCCAGCACGTAGAGAAGCCATGCCTGCCGGTTCGCGTCCCGCGTGGTCTCCAGGTCCCGTGGACCCACGATCTGGGACTGCAGGTAGCTCAGACCGCCCTGCACGACGTGGGGCTCGACCGCGAACCCCGCCTCCTGTGCCTTCAGCAGCGCGAAGACGACGTAGGCGCTGACATAGGCGTTGGAGCGGTGCTCGCCGGCGCGATACCACCATCCCCAGCCGCCGTCGGGATGCTGTTGGTTGGTTAGTCTGGTGACACCTTCCTCGACCAATGCCGGCAGCTTCTCGGCCAGTTCGGGATTCTCGATCCCCAGGTCACGCAGCGCACGGTAGGTGAGGATGTTGGGCAGGAACCGGCTGACCGTCTGCTCGGTGCACTCGTACTCGTAGTGCTCCAGGTAGTCCAGCCCCTCCTGCATCGCCGCGGCCAGGCTGGGATCGAGGTGGACGGTGAGCTGCCCCTTGCGGTCGTCGAACTCGGGTGGCAGTGCGATGGCCTCCGTCCGGGCGCCGCCCTCTGTCAACTGTCCCGCTGTGCCGACGGTGTCGGGCGCCGTGTAGCGAAGGACCAACAGCGTGCCGTCTGGTCCCGTGGTCAGGCGCGGCCTGCTGGCATCGACGAACTCTCCGGCCTGTGCGGTGAAGACCACCTCCGCCTGCGGCACGTCGTCGACGGTGACCCACCACGTCACCTTGGCCTCGCTCCGCGGTCCGATCGTCACGGTCTGCTCCGCCGGCGTCTCGCTTGCGATCTGCAAACCTGCGCCGCTGAGCCCGACTGTGACCGCCAGCGACGCGGTCGTGTTGTTGCTCACGTTGGCGGCCAGCTGTGCGCGATCATCGACCACGAAGAACCGTGGGGTAACAGGGCGGATCAGCAGCGGCTTGGTCGAGACGACCTCCGCCGTCGATTCTCCCACCTCGGTTGCCGGCGTCAGTCCGACGGCACGAGCGACCCAGGTCGTCAGATTGTCAGGCAGGGTCACGGTCGCTGTAGCCTGGCCGTTCCGGTCGGTGACCAGTTCCGGCATCCACGCGGCTGTGTCGGCGAACGACTCGCGTATCTCGATCCCGCTGGGGGGCGCGGCAATGCTCTCTTCCTTCTCCACCGCCCGCCCCTCCATCGTCTGCGTGGCAGCCGGCGCCGGGGCTTCGGCGGCCATGTCGGCCATCTCGCCACCGCCGCCGCCCATGCCGAGCCCGGCATCTGGCAGGCTGAGCTCGGCGATGTCCAGCTCCTCCTGGTACCGGTTCACCGAGATGCTCAGCCCGCTGGCGGTATGGACCTGCAGCTGGCGTGGCGCGTAGAAGGCATCCACGATGTCACTCACGCGTGGCTTCAGGCTCAGGACCGCATTGTCCACCACGTCCAGCGAGAGTTCGGCACCCGCTGCCGGACGGCCCTCCGCGTCCAGAGCGGTGATGGTATACGTGACATCCTCGCCAGGCTGGGCCTGGTCGACGTCGGTCTCGATCCGTACGTCCAGCTCCCTGGGAGCGGGGTCCACGGCAAGAGGCAGCAGGCCCATCTTGAACTCCGCCGGTCCGGATCGATGCGGCGTGATCAGCACGACGGAGACATAGATGTTCGGGATGTCGCCATCCTCGATGGGCAGCCGATAGACCGTGCTGTTGGATTGCAGCCGCACGACGTCGTAACGGCGGATACCCTCGCGCTCGACCGTGACCAGCGCCATCTGCGGTGCCTCCAGCGGGGAGGGGATCAGGATTTCGGCAGTCTCGCCGACCTGATACGAGGTCTTGTCGCTGACTAGCGTGATCCGATCGTGGTTGTCCCGCCGCCACGACACACGGTCGCTGCCCGAGACCCAGATGAAGATCGAGCTGCGGATGTCCACCGTCTCACGCGTGGGGTCCGCCGGCTCTGCGACGATGTGATAGGATCCGCCCTCCGGCGGCACGAAGGTCGCGACGGCCTCGCCCAGATCGTCCGTGGTGACCGTTGTCTCCTCGATGAACGTCTCCTTGGTCTCCCAGGACCACCGTCCGCCCCCTGCCTCGTTCTCGACAAAGGTGTTGACCCACTCGCGCTGGAAGATGCTGACCTTGATCTCTTTGCCGGACAGGCGCTCGCCTGCCCAGTTCGTGGCGACAAGGTCGATCTCAGCGTCCTTTCCCGCCTCGCTCACGTAGCTGCGCGCCTGCAGCCCGATGTAGTAGGGTCCCGGATGCGCGGTCACCGAGGTGCGGCCGCTGATCTGTTGGTTATCAGGCCCCGTCGCCGATGCCTCGAAGATCACCCGCTGGGTGCCTGTGGGCAGCACATCGGCCAACTCACGCCCGGATATCCTGACGGTCAGCCGGCCCTCGCTATCGGTCGTGCCGGATCCACTCAGAAGCGACTCGCGGGCCGGCGGCTCATACCACCACCAGCAGTCGAAGCAGCGGTAGGGGTCGTCGGTGTCGCTGAAGCTGTAGCGTCCTCCCCAGGTGGGCTCGAACCGCGCGCCCTCAGCCAGGATGTTCCAGGATACCGCAGTGTCCGCAAGGGGACCGCCGAAGAAGTAGGCGATCTCGACCGTGGCCTCCAGGGCGTCGCCCCGCTGTATCTCGCTCGCTGCCGCTGCCACGCTCACCTCGAACTCGGGCGGCCGGTAGGCGGCGACGGTGAAGTAGGCCTGGCTGTGGTGATCGACGAGAGAGACGCTGATCACATACTGGCCCAGGGCAGCGTCAGCTCCCAGGTCCACGGACCCGACGAAGGTGCCGTTCGCGCTGACCGTGGCCTGGTCGTTCAGCAGGATTTCCCCGTTGATGTCGCGCACCTCGATGAGGACGGAGCGGACGCCTGGTAGGTCGTAGGCGACGTCGTCGTCGGATCGGACAACGCCCTTGAACGAGACGGTCTGTCCGGGCCGGTAGATCTCGCGGTCGGTGTAGATGTGGGTCAGGTAGTCCTCGGCACGCTGGCCCTCGCCGACGCCGAAATCCCACGGACCGATGCCGCGTCCCCAGCCGGAGCCGACGGCGGCGAATGGCGACTCGCTGACGACCACCAGGTCGTGGTAGTCATCCGGCAACTCCAGCCGCGCGATGCCCTCGCCGTCGGTGGTGATCACGCCGCGCTGTCCCTCTCGCAGTTCGGTGACCTCCAGACGCAGGTCCGGCACCGGGTCGCCCGTCTCCAGATCCACGGCCCAGACCAGTGTCTCGTCGGGCCCTGTCTTGAGCGTCAGGTTCAGGTCGGAGACCACGAGGACGTGCCGCTGCACGCGCCGCCAGGAATCCTGGAGCATACCGGGGGCGTCGATGTCCAGCAGATAGACGCCTGGCTCCAGACTGCCGGCGGGCCGTTCGGTGAGATCAATCACGGACAGCTGCTGTTCGTTCAGCGGGTCGGGCAAGGTCTCCCGCCACTCTCTGACCAGACCACCGGGGGGCAGCGGGCGGTCCCGGTTTTCCCACTGCCACGGCTCCTTGGTCAGGGCATCGGGTGTCAGCCTGAAGAGCCGCAGGTTGAGTCGTTCGAGGTTCACGTGGGAGACCACCAGTCGCGCCGGCAGCGCGCTGTCATAGGTACCGACGAAGCCCGGCGTGCGAAGCTGGTAGGTGGGGTCCAGCTGCGCGGTGGAGAAGCGCACGGTTCGACCACGCGGTATGGTGTTGCCGTACGGGTCGGCGATGCCGTCGTCGATCTCCACCTTGTAGTCGGTCGACGGCTGTGCATCGAAGTTGATCACGAATGTCTGGTTGTACGATGAGTAGTAGGTGTGGACCTGGGTCACCGAGAGCGGTGGGGTCCAGGTCAGGTTCGGCATCACGGTGGCGGCGTCGATGGGCGCGTTGAAGGTGATCCTGAAGTCAGTGTAGGGGCGCGCGTTGCGGTCGCCGTCCTCAGGGAACGTTTCGACGATCCTGGGCAGGGGGACCGTGGTGAACTGCCAGTCGTAGGCCGCCAAACTGCCCCTGCCCCCGGCTGCCGAGGTGACTCCGGCGCCCACAATGGCGGTATAGCGCGTGTCGAAATCCAGCGGTTGCGCCGGCGTGAACGTGAGCATGCGACCCTCGATGTCCACGGTGCCGCGCACATCGCGGCCCAGTGCACCTGACTCGCGCAAGGTGAAGGCCCGCTCGGCCGCCTGTGCGTCCACCGGTTGGTTGAACCGCGCCGTGACCGCTGTGTTGATGTCGACGAGGGTTGCATCGTGCCACGGGTTCACGTCCAGGACCTCGGGCGGCACCGTGCCGAAGGACCACGTATAGGGTCCGGACAACGGCGTGCCCGCCAAGTCTGTGAGGTCGCCGGAGACCGTGGCGCGGTATGTGATGCCGCCCGAGAGCGGTGTCTCGGGACGGAAGATGTAGATCGAGGTGTTGAGCCACTCGCCGGTGCCCGGCAGTTCCGGCTCAAAGCTGAGCGGGTGCGGCAGCGTCTCCATCTCCGCCAAGGTCGTCAAGGGGACGACCGGGCGGTTGAACATAACCGTGATCAGGGCATCCGTCTCCACATCGGCGGTATCCGGCCCAGGGATGACCTGGGTCACCTCGAGCGACCCCACAGTTGAGAAGCGGAAGGTGACGGGATGTCGCAACGGTTCGCCGGTGGTGGCCTTGGCGTCCTGCGTCAGGACGACGTCGTAGGTCATATCCCTCGGCAGCGATGCCTTGGGCGAGAAGACCGCGGTGCGATCATCGGTCCACGCAAGGTCGCCGGCGACAGCGTCTGTGGTGCCGGCCCGTTCCACCCGCAGGGCCTTGGCCACGGCCGCCTGGTCCATCGGCTTGTCGAAGACCAGCTCGATGGCGGCATCGAGAGCGAGCCGCTCGCCGCGCTTGGGACTGCGCTGAATCAGCACGGGGGCCAGCATGTCCGCCGGCACCGGGGTGTAGGGCACCACGGGGCGGGGCGGTACGGGTGTCGATGTGGGCGTTGGCGTGGGCGAGGCCGTCGGCTCCACCGTAGGGGTGGGGGGCTCCGGCTCGGGCCTCAGTATCTCGCACGCCGGCAGGACTGCGATCAGGATGACCATGGCGATCAGCATCGCTGACCGTACGACGGACTTGGGTTGTGTCTTCATAGCGCCTCCTTGCGTAACGTATAGACGCTCAGGCATCGCCATAGGTTCCCCGAAGGGGCGGGCCGGCTAGACTAGATCGCGGTCGAACCCCCATCGGTCATAGACATCCTTGAAGGACGTGAGGATTTGCCCCTTGGTGAACCCGACGCCCTCGAGCGAGTAGACGTGCCGGCTCTTGTGGCGACGTGCCTTCTCGGATTCCTCCCTGAGCACCTCGGCGAACTCGTCGCTGATCTCCAGACCGAGCTGCTGGTAGATCGCCCTCACCACGGCCTCCGGATCAGCCACCAGGTCGTGGAAGTTCACCAGGGTCCGGCTCTCCTTCGGCGCCTGCTCCAGGCGTTCGACGGGATATCTGTACCAGTGTTGGATGGATCGCAGGAGGTACTCCTTGTGCGGATAGCGTTGCTCCGGCTCGGCGAACAGCCGCCACCAGTGCGCTGACAGACTGGCATAGGAGGGGACAACCTTGAGTGGGTTGCGGGCCAGGTAGATGATCTTGGCGTCCGGGAAGGTTGTGTAGAGTGCGTCGACCTTGGGGCTGAAGAACGGGTTCTTGGACAGGATGTGGCGCGATTCGCCGTGTGCCAGCTGGTGCCGCTGCAGACATCGCTTGTAGAAACGCATCACCTTCCGCTTCTCCACGCGTGCCATCTGTGTGTCGAAGAAGACAAAGGGGTAGGTGGCCTTGGGGAAGCCGAAGAAGAGGCCGGCGATGATGGTGGCCCCCTGGTGGATCATGAAGTACTCGTCCTCCTCGGGTTCCCTCAGACTCATCTTGTGCATCACGTTGGTGTCTCTGACGCTCTGGTCGAGCCGATCAACGAGCTGGTGCAGGCCGCCGCCGAGCTTGCGATCCAGCGCGGCGACGATCCAGGCCAGCTTGCGCTGGGTGACCGCGGGTGCGAAGAGGATTTCCCACAACCGGATGCTGGTGAAGTTGTGCGTATCCTTCGCCAGGAGGCGGTGCAGGAATGTCGTGCCGCTGCGCGGGTTGCCGACGATGAAGAGCGGCTGCTTGATCTCCTGCTTGCGGTACGAGGGGTAGAGGATCTCATCCAGGCCAAAGCTCAGCCACGTGAGCAGTTCGACCGTGATATAGATAGTGTAGAAGACCAGAAGGACGAAGATGCGCTTGGGGGTCAGCCTGGCCAGCGTGTTCTTGGCCCTGAAGAACGCCAGGTATGTGATGTACAGCGCGCGTCGGAAGCTATAGGTCACGGGCGATCCCTCTGGAATCGTGTTGCTGAGCGCCGAGGGGGGGCTGCTGTCGCTGCCGGCGCATAGGACCGGTTTCTCCAGGGCCTACCCCGGCATTATAGCACGCTTCCTCAGTCCCCAGTCCCCATCCTCTCTCCCTTCCTAACGTACCATCGCTCACCGGCGCCTACCTCGTGGGGAGGCCAAGGCGGAGGGTTGCGGGTCTCCCCCTCCCCACCTATACTCCCTGCCACACAATCGAGCGAGGAGGCAACCTATGCTGGTCGGCATATCCCCCCTGTTGAGCCCGGAGCTGCTCAGCGTCCTTTGTCGTATGGGCCACGGCGACGAGATCGTCCTGGCGGACGCGCACTTCCCCGGCGAGAGCTGCAACAACACCGTGATCCGTGCCGACGGCCTGCGGGTCGCGGATCTGCTGGACGCGATCCTGCCGCTGCTCAAGTTGGACGGCTACGTCGATGCGCCGCTGGCTATGATGGCCGCGGTTCCCGGCGACGAGCTGGATCCCGCCGTCGAGGAGAGCTACCGGGCCGCGGTCGACCGCCATTGGCCCGACACACCCCCTATCGCGCGCATCGAGCGGTACGCTTTCTACGAGCGCACAAGGGGGGCCTTCGCCGTCGTGATGACGGGTGAGACCGCAAAGTACGGCAACATCATTCTCAAGAAGGGCGTCACGCCGGTCATATAGGGCGTGCCGACCTCCAGCGCTTGCCGCTTGCAGGAGACCCTAAGAGCCTTCGGAGCGAGATGCGTACGCCCTGCCCATCGCTTGATCATGATGTGCCCTGTGATAGAATAGCGCCCGTGGACGCACGTGTTGTTTTTCTGGGAACACCAGAGTTTGCCCTCCCCACGCTTGAGAAGCTAGCCGACAGCTACAATGTCGTGGGTGTCGTGACCCAGCCCGACCGGGAGTCCGGTCGTGGGCGCAGGGTCACGATGCCGCCTGTCAAGAAACTGGCGCTGGAGAGGTCCATCCCCGTCTACCAGCCACGCCGGCTGCGCGGTGAGGATGCGGTGGCGCACCTGAAGAGCTGGGCGCCGGATGTGGCGGTGGTCGTGGCCTATGGGCAGATTCTGCGCCCTTCGGTGCTCGATATCCCGCCCTTTGGTTTTCTCAATGTCCACGCGTCGCTGTTGCCGCGCTGGCGAGGGGCTTCACCCATCCAGGGGACACTGCTGGCGGGGGATACCACGACGGGCGTGACCATTATGAAGCTGGACCCAGGGATGGACACCGGGCCCATCCTGGGGATGCGTGAGACGCCGGTCGGTCCAGACGAGACCGCGGGCGAGCTGGAGGCTCGGTTGTCCGCACTCGGCGCGGATCTGTTGCTGGAGCTGATGCCCGCGTATCTGGCGGGCGATCTGATGCCCCAACCTCAGCCTGAGGAGGGGGTCACTGTCATTCACCGGCGCCGCAAGGCACAGGCTGTGCTGGATTGGTCGAGGAGTGCAGGGCAGTTGCATAACCAGGTGCGCGCTTTTTCTCCGGATATCGGTGCCTACACCTACTGGGACGGTGTGCGTGTCAAGGTATTGCGCTCCGAGCTGGTGCATCCGGCTGATGCGCCCGCGGGTGGATCCGGCACGGTCTTCTCGTGGCTGGGGGAACCTGTTGTGGTGACGGGCGATGGGTATCTGAAGTTGGTCTACGTGCAGATGGCCGGCAAGCGTCCTATGGACGGCGGCGCATTCGTGCGTGGAAGGAGAGAGTTTGTGGGAGCTCGGTTGAGTTCCCAGTCACCGGGCGAGCCAGCGTAACCAGTCGCCCGGTCTGCTTGTCACTCGGCTGATGGTGGCACCCGCACGGGGTGCCTGTGGTGCTACTCAACAGAGCGAGGCTCTGGATAAACAGTCTAGGGAGGTCCTATGTCAGGTCATAGCCATTGGTCAACGATTCGTCGGAAGAAGGAAGCGAACGACGCAAAGCGTGGTGCCGTCTTCACCAAGGTCGCCCGTGAGATCGTCATTGCCGTGCGCGAGGGTGGTGGGGGCGATCCCGACACCAATATCCGTCTGCGCATGGTCCTGGACAAGGCCCGCTCGATGGGCATGCCCAAGGACAACATCGAGCGCTCGATCAAGCGCGGCACCGGTGATGACAAGGACGGCGTCGAGATCGTCGAAATCGTCTATGAGGGCTATGGGCCCAACGGCGTGGCGATGATGATCGACGTCGTGACCGACAACCGCAACCGGTCGGTTGCCTCGGTCCGACACGCGCTGACCCGCGTGGGCGGCTCGATGGCCAACCCGGGCGCCGTTGCCTGGCAATTCGACCGCCGCGGCACCATCAGTGTGCCGGCTTCGGTCGACTATGAAGAGCTCTTCATGGTCGCTGTCGAGGCGGGTGCTCTCGACGTGGTCGAGGGCGAGGGTGAGGCCGACCACGAGGTCGTCACTGAGTCCACCGATCTTCATACTGTGAGTGAGGCGCTTAAGGATGCCGAGATCGCGGTAAGCCAAGCCGAGCTCGTGATGATGCCTCAGAACGAGATTGCCTTGGATGAGAAGGACGCTGTCAAGATCATGCGCCTGATCGGTGAGATCGAGGAGCTGGACGACGTCCGCCGTGTATTCTCGAACCTGGAGATGACCGAGGAGGCCGTGGCGGCCTACGCGGCAGTCGCCGGGGACTGATGCGCGTCCTGGGGATCGACCCGGGCACTGCGATCACGGGATATGCCGTCGTAGAAGAGACGGCAGGGCGCCTTAGTCTGGTCACCCTCGGGGTGATCACCACACCGGCCAAGACGCCACTGCCGTCGCGTCTCCAGACTATCCATCGCGAGCTCAGCTCGCTCGTCGAGGAGGTCGCGCCTGATGCGGCGGCGGTTGAGGAGCTTTTCTTCAGCCGGAACGTGACCACGGCCATGTCGGTAGGGCAGGCCAGGGGGGTCACGCTCTTGGCGCTTGCTGATGCGGGTCTTCCCATCGCCGAGTACACGCCGATGCAGATCAAGCAGGCGGTCACCGGCTATGGCAGCGCCAAGAAGCACCAGGTGCAGGAGATGGTTCGCATGCTCCTGTCGCTGCGCACCGTCCCCAAGCCCGATGACGCTGCCGACGCGGCAGCGGTGGCCATCTGCTATCTGCACAGAGTGAAGCTGGACAGTCTGCTGGAGACCTGAGGGGGCCCGACATGATCGCGCTTCTCAACGGCAACGTCATCAGTGCCGCGGATGGTCGTGTCATCCTCGATGTGGGCGGCGTCGGCTTTGGCGTCTTCGTCCCCGCCTCGTTGGCGATCCACGTCGGCGATCAGGTGGTCTTGCACACATACCTTCAGGTCCGGGAGACGGAGCTGACCCTCTACGGGTTCACCGAGCCGGAGGAGAAGGATCTCTTCGAACTGCTGTTGGGGGTCAGCGGCGTCGGCCCCAAGGCCGCGCTCAGTGTGATGAGCACGCTGGCCTCCGAGACCTTGCGACGCGCCATCCTCAACGGTCAGGCCGAAGTCCTCGCCCGCGCGCCCGGCGTGGGCAAGAAGACGGGGCAGGCGATCGTCCTGCACCTCAAGGACAAGATCAAGCGCTACGAAGGGTTCGCCACGCATGTCTCCGAGGACGATGCCGACGTGATTGCGGCCCTGACCGCGCTAGGGTTCAGCGTCGTCGAGTCCCAGCGCGCGCTCCAGCAACTGCCGCAGGACTTGGAGACCCTCGACGACAAGATACGTCTCGCGCTGACGTATCTGGGGCAGTAGTCGCGCCCCTCGCCGTGCCGCACCTCCCCACGATCGTGAGAAGGGATCAGCCAACGTCTGCGTTGGCAACGTCTGCGTTGGCAAGATCCCGTGCCTCTGACGGCAGGTCGCCCGCATTAGGACACAGGATCTGGCGGTCCTTCCTGGCATCAACACGATCCTTCTTCACATTAGCGCGGGCACTCTCATCAGCACAAGCCCTATCACTCATCACTCGTCACTCATCACTCGTCCTGATCTCCCTTCTTCTTCTCGCCTCCTGTACCCCTGCCCTCCCCCCCATCGTCAAGATCGGCCTCGCAGCCCCCTTCGAGGGCACCTATCGCTATGTGGGCTATGATGCTGTATACGCGGCCCGGCTCGCTGTCCGCGAGATCAACGCCGCCGGCGGTGTCGCCGGCACCATGCTCGAACTCGTCGCCTACGACGATCGGGGCGAAGCGGCCCTGGCTGCACGCGTGGCTGAGAACCTCGTCGTCGACCCCGAGGTCCTCGCCGTCATCGGCCACTATCTGCCGGAGACCACCGCCGCCGCGGCCTCCGTCTACGCCGGCGCGAGCCTGCCCCACCTGACCGTCCACGACGCACCCGCGACCGCCGCCACCGCTGACTGGATCGCCGCCTACAAGTCCATGGGCCCTCACGTCCCCGAGCCCGGACCCTATGCCCTGCCCACCTACGATGCCGTCCACACCCTTGCCGACGCCCTTTCTGCCCTCCTCGCGGACGGCCGGACGCCCACCCGAGCGGCCCTGGGCGCCACCCTAGACGATGTCACTCACGACGGATAGGTCGGGCACTCGACTCGAGCCGCGTCCCGGCAGCTCGGGCGATCAGCCCGAGCCTCTGGCGTGGACCCACTGGCTCTTTCTGGCTCTCCTCGCCGGCTTCGCTGGGCTCGTCGTCCGCAACGCATGGCTCTCGGACGACGCCTACATCACGTTCCGCACCGTCGACAACTTCGTCAACGGCCACGGCCTCACCTGGAACGTGGCCGAGCGCGTGCAGGCTTACACACACCCCCTATGGATGCTGCTGATCTCCGCCGCCTACGCGGCGACTCGCGAGGTCTTCTTCACCAGCCTTGCCATCTCCATCGGGCTCTCTGTCATTTCCGTGGTCCTTGTCGCGCGCCTTGCGGATGAGCGTTCGCCCCTGCCTGCGTTGGCTGTGGGCGTCCTCGCCCTCTCCAAGGGCTTCATTGACTACGCCACCTCGGGCCTTGAGAACCCTCTGACGCATCTCCTGCTGGCTGCTTTCCTGCTGATCTACGTTCGTCGCGAGTGGACACCCGGCTGGATCTTACGGCTCTCGCTCTGCACGGCGTTGGGGATGGTCAATCGGGTCGACACTGTGCTGCTCTTTGGCCCCGCGCTGGCGTGGGCTTGGATTGAGACGCGCGGTTGGCGCGCGTTGGGGTCTGCCGCGCTTGGGTTCACGCCGCTCATCGCCTGGGAGCTCTTCTCCCTCGTCACCTACGGTGCCCTGGTGCCCAACACGGCGCTGGCGAAACTCAACACCGGGTTGATCCCGCAGACCACGCTGATCCATCACGGGCTCACCTATCTCTACAATTCGCTCCGCGTCGACCCGATCACGCTGCTGACGATCTCGGTCGGCGTGCTCCTTCCCATCTCGACCCGCGACTGGCGGAAGCTCTCGCTGGCCGCGGGCATCGTCCTCTACCTGGCCTACATCGTCCGCGTCGGCGGCGACTTCATGAGCGGTCGGTTCCTGACGGCTCCGCTCCTCATTGCGACGGCCCTGATCGTGTCCGCACCGTGGTCACACCTTTCGCCGCGGCCCCGGCGCGTGCAGGCGGCGCTGCTGGTCGTTCTCGCCCTCCTCGGTCTGTCCTCGCCCTACACGCCGCTTCGGGCCCCCGGCGGGCGGCGGGCTGACCAAGACGCCGACGTCTGGGTGCTGGGC
>Ga0180429_10001764_pt1 | contig 18200 bp, 13 predicted proteins | sample SS_ome_FD_132428 | JGI IMG/M metagenome (GOLD analysis project Ga0180429, IMG submission 132428) | Hypersaline lake sediment archaeal communities from the Salton Sea, California, USA - SS_1_S_1 metaG | ecosystem: Environmental > Aquatic > Non-marine Saline and Alkaline > Hypersaline > Sediment ...
ACGTGGCGCAGGTGGTGGCGAGCGACGTGGCGGATCCGGACTCGGACGTGAACAACGACGACGGGGACCAGAGCGAGGACGACGAGGCGAGCGCAAGTGTGACGCCGGAGGAGGAGCCTGACGACACGGACGACACCGACGACCCCGCAGGCGATGACGATGATCGCGAAGTGGTCGAGGATGTTGCGACGGAAACGGGAATCGATATCGTTCGCCTTGTCGAAGAACTCGAACTCGGCGGAGGGAGCAGCCTGTTCGAAGGATTCCTCATCGATCGCGTCGGTGACTTAACCGGTGGTGGCTCCGAAACCGGTGCGGATGGTGACGAGGAAGAAAGTGGATTCTTCGCGACGCCACTCTACGCCGGCACGGCCTTTCCGGGATCGGTCATCGAGATCAGTCTCTTCGATGCGGACGGCTTCGAGACGTATTCCTACCAGACGGGGACGGACGTGCAGGGTAACTGGGTCGCACTGCTTCAGGGCGTCGACTGGGATGCCGCCCCGATTCGCGTCGAAGTCACAGTGACGCCGCCGAACTGGGCTCCGGCCAGTGAGCAGGGAGCGATCTACGAGTGGGGGCTGCGGTTCCCCCCGGCGCACCTCGACGGCGAAGTGTTGCAGCCGGGCAGCGCGATCGGATACCGGATCGATCTGGATGGTCTCGAGCATGTGGGTGGTCTTCAGTCCGGATTGATCGGCGATTCCCTCCTTTCCGTGATCGACTAGGTCGATCCCCCTTGAAGGTGGTGGGCGTCCACCGCCCGGGGAGCATGCCGGTTTCCGAACGTCCGAATGTTTCACCTGCTCTCCCAGCTGTCGCTTCAGTATGAAGCCCGGGGCTACTTGGCCTCGCGGCTTCATCGCTGGCGTGAAAGGGGAGACGGAGACGAGGCGATCCTGCGGGATGTCGAATCGGTCGCCGGCGAGATGGCGCGGCGAACCGATTCGGAACTGCGGGAGATGACCGTTGACTGGCGGCGTGCCCTGCGGAGACGTGAGCGGGCGTGGCCCGACTTGGTCGGACCCGCTTTTGCCGCGGTTCGTGAGGCCGCGCGAAGGGCGACCGGCCTTTTTCCCTATCCGGTGCAGGTGTTGGCGGGTGCCGCCCTGGTGCGGGGGGATTTTGCGGAAATGGCTACCGGCGAGGGGAAGACGCTTGCGATTCTTCTCCCGGCGTATGTGTTCTCCCTTGCGGGACGCGGGGTACACGTTTCCACGGTGAACTCCTACCTCGCGGAGCGCGATGCCGAGTTCGCCGCCCCCGTGCTGGAACTGCTCGGTTGTTCGACCGCTCTCCTTCCCGAGCAGGGTGATCCGCAGGCGAAGCGCCAGGCCTACGACGCAGACGTGACCTATGGTGTGGGATACGAGTTCGGCTTCGACTATCTCAGGGATCACCTCGGAGCGATCCAATCAGAGCGGCGTAAGAAGGTGCGATCCTCCATCGCGAATGCCCTGCTCGACCGGAGTGACGACCGGAGAGCCTCTCGGGTCCAGCGTCCTCTCGCGTTCGCCATTGTCGACGAGGTGGACAGCGTCTTGATCGACGAGGCGGGGACTCCTCTGCTCCTGAGCCAGGCCGGAAGTCCGGACCCCGAGGCCGAGATCCCTTTTCGTGCGGCCCGGGAACTCGCCCGGATCCTGGAGGCGGGACGGGATTATGAGGGCCCCGACTCGACGGGACGCTTCGAGTTGACGGATGCGGGGCGGGAGCGTGTTCACCGCCGCGGTGAGTTTCCCGCCGAGTCGCTGAGACGGCCCTGGTCGGTTTACGTGCTCAACGCGCTCAAGGCGGAGCATGCCCTCCTGCGGGACCGGCATTATCTGGTTTCGGACGAAGAAAAGGTCGTGATCGTCGACGAGTTCACGGGTCGTCCTCACCCCGAGCGAACGTGGCGAGAAGGACTTCACCAAGCGGTGGAGGCGAAGGAGGAAGTGCCTGTCAATCCGGAGAGCGAGGGTGCGGCGAGCATCACGCGCCAGCGATACTACCGGGAGTATCCCCACCTGTGCGGTCTCACCGGTACCGCAGTAGAGAGCGAGGGAGAGTTTTTCCAGTTTTTCGATATCGGGGTGACGCCCATTCCACCACACCGGCCCTGTCGTCGGGAGCTGCGGCCCGACCGGATTTTCCCCGGCGAGGCGGCGCGTACCGCAGCGCTCGTTGACGAAGTGGGCGAGCGTCACGTCGAGGGGCAACCGGTTCTCGTGGGAACGCGGACGATCGAGGCGAGTGAGACGATCGCCGATGCATTGAGGGAGGCAGGGTTGAATTTTCGGCTGCTGTCGGCCAAGCACGACCAGGAGGAGAACGAGATCGTGTCCGGAGCGGGGCGGGCGGGCAGCATCGTGATCGCGACGAACATGGCGGGGAGGGGTACTCACATCGGTTTGACGCCGGAAGCGGAGGCAGCCGGCGGTCTGCACGTCATCGCGGTGGAGCGCAACGAGTCTGCAAGGATCGACCGTCAGTTGATCGGAAGAGCGGGGCGCCAGGGACAACCGGGCGGAGCGCAGTTCTTCCTGTGCGGCGACGACTATCTTCTTCGGACCTTCCTCCCGGTTGCGGCGGAGCAGTTGGCGGGATTGTCGCAACCCGAGATCGACGCTCGCAACTCCTTCTGGGCGGGCCGGTTTCTGGAAGCCCAGCGCCGCGCCGAAGTTCTCCGGTATCGGCAGCGGTTTTCGCTCCATGCCCGTGACGAGCGACTCACCCAGACGCGGGCCTCCCTCGCTTAGCCCAACGAATCTGATGACAATTCGAACGAAAATACTCGGCGCCCTGGGCGCCATCCATCTCTTCGTGTTCGGCGCCCCGTTCCTGCACGGCCAGTCGACCGCCGACCCTCCGTTCTCCCATCTTGAACCCTATCGCAGTATCGAGATGTCACCGGTCGATGCCGGGGTCATCGGAGAGATCTTCGTCGCAAAGGGGGAATCGGTGCAAGAGGGGCAGCCTCTCCTCAAACTGGACGACGCGGTTCTCCAGGCGCGTCTCGCTCTCGCACGGGCTCGAGCCGGGAACTCCGGGAGAATCGACGCGGCCCGGGCCGAGTTCGAGGCGGAATCGAACCGGTTGCAGCGACTGGGACGATTGCGACAGGGCGGAACCTCGAATACGGCGGAGTACGAGCGCCAGGAAGCGGACGTGAAAATCAGCGAGGGGAATCTGAATGCCGAGATCGAACAGGTCGGGGCGTTCAAGTTGCAGGCGGCCGAGATCGAGGCGGAGATCGAACAGCGGATTCTGCGCAGCCCGATCGACGGTGTCGTGACCGACCTGCGGAAAGATGTGGCCGAGAGCGTCTCACCGACGCAGCGCGATCAGAGTGGAGAGGACTACGTCGTTCGCGTCGTCCAACTGGACAAGTTGAAAGCCGAGTTGCATCTGCCCTTCACCTATTCGGGCCGGATCGGCCCGGGCTCGGAGTTGAAGTTCCGGCTCGAGGACGGAGGTGATCGCCTGCGCGCGGTGGCCGGAACGGTGGAGTATGTCGCCCCGGTGGTGAATCCCGCGACGGGTACGGTGGAGGTGCGCGTCGTTTTCGACAATCGCGACGGATTGCTGCCATCCGGTGTGCGTGTGACCCTCTTGCCCGAGGGTTCGTGAACCGTTTCGCAGGGTGGGTGACGGGTCCTTTTCGGGGCCGAGTGACGGGACGGATTTCCGTTTCCTGCATCGTGCGTTTGCGTGTTTAGTTTCCAACGCTCATGGATCCTGTCACGCAGTCAGCCGGTCGCGGTGTCACGAAACGGGCCCAGCCCCGGATCGGTAGCGCCATCGCGCCCGCGCGGGCCGGCGCGGCGTGGCGTGCCGCAGTTGCGGAGTTGGATGACGAGGCCTTCGTCCACTGGATGGCACGATTCGCCTGCGATCTCAGCCGGGCGCGATGCGGATTCGTGATCGGTCGGAGCAACAGGGTCGAGGCGTCCTACGGCCCCTCGCTCACGGCGGAGGAATTCCGGGAACGCCTCAATGCGGATCAATCGAAAGAGATCGTCTCGAAGGCTTTCGACGGATCGGCGGGCTATGGGCCGACGGGCTCGAACGGAGCGGATACGATCCTGGTCGCTCCGCTGCGGGATGAGAAAGGCCAGGTAACAAAAATTCTCGGCGTGATCCTCGGACCGGATCGCTCGCTTTTCTGGGATGCCACCCTGGCGCAACTTTCGCTCGTGGCGGAGTGTGGCGCGGTGCAACGGGTCGCCTCCGAGAATCGGCGGCTCGAGGAGGCAGCGGAGCGCGCGGGGTATCTCGTCGAGGCTCTTGGCGGGACCCATGATGCCGCCTGTTTCGAGGACGCGGCCCTCCGCCTCGCCGAGTCGGCACGGTTCGTCACGGGTTGCGATCTCGTGACGATCGGGTGGAAGGGAAGGGTGGTTGCGGTCTCAGGGGTGCGGATTACCGACCGCAAGGCTGCGCACACGCGCGAGATCGAGACGCTGATCGACGAGGCGGCGACAGTGGGCGATGTCCTTTCCTCACCGTGGAGCGAGAGAATGGAGGACTGCCTTCCCTCGTCCGACCGCAGCGATTTACTTCGCCGGCTGGAGATGGCTTCGTTCCTGGCCGTCCCGCTGGTGCCGCCCGACCGGAATGGCGCGGAGGAGGAGGAAGTCCCGGGCGCCTGGGTATTCTGGTGGGAAAAGCCGGGTGAACGTTCTGGGAGAGACGTGGCAGTGGTGAAGGCCTGCGCCGAACCGGTCGCGGGGGTGTTGGCCCTGCTGGAGGACGCCCGCCCACGGGGTTGGAGGGGACGATGGCACCATTTCTGGAAACGGGCCGCCCGTTGGAAACGGATTCTGGCCGTCTCCGCCGTTGCGGTGGTGGTTCTCGCGATGCTGCTGCCTTTCCCCTATCGAATCGGAGCGAGAGCGGAGGTGCGACCCGTGGTGGTGCGCCAGGTCACCGCGCCCTTCGACGGCCTACTCGAGCGGCCGCACGTCAAGCCGGGACAACAGGTCGACAAAGGGGATCTCCTCGCCACTCTCGATGGCAAGGAACTGGGATGGCAGATCGCGCAGGCCCATGCGGAGCGGGAGGCGACGATCGTGAAGCGGGACCAGGCGATGAAGGAGAGACGCGTGAGCGAGGCACGGATGCTGCACCTCGAGAGCGAGGCTCTCCGGCATGAACTCGAGCTGTTGGAGTTTCGCCAGGAGAACCTCGACGTTCGCGCTCCCGTCGCGGGGACGATTCTTGCCGGGGACCTGGAGCGTTCCGAGGGGGTGCCCGTCCAGGTCGGGCAGAAACTCTTCGAGATTGCTCCGGCGGGTGCGATGCGGGTCGAGTTGGCTGTTCCCGACTCGGAGATCGGGAGAGTGGAGAAGGATCAAGCCGTGACGGTTCGACTCCAGAGTCGTGCGGGACGGGTGCTGCGCGGAGAGGTGAGTGATTTTCATCCCGTCTCGGAGATCGTCGAGGACGAGAACGTGTTCATCGTCTACGCCGACTTGCATCCCTCGGACGACGCCGGAGATCGCGATCTTCCAATACGATCGGGGATGAAGGGGCGCGGGCGAATCGCGGCGGGATACCGGCCCCTGGGTTGGATTGCCGGGCACCGGCTCTGGGAGTGGCTCTGGGTGCGCTTCGGATGAACGCGAGGTAGACGCGGATGAACACGGATCGTTCCATTCACGAATCGATGCGGAGCCATCCCCGGGTGCGCCCCGATCTCCGCTTTCGCTTCCAGAAGAATGGGGGCGATCCTGTCTACTTGATCGAGGACGGGCTCTACCGCCAGTTCCTCCACATCGGCGTGCCGGAGTTTCACTTCCTTCGCCAACTCGATGGTGTGACGACGGTAGCTGCCGCGGTCGCTGCGAGCGCTCGGCGGTTCGGTTCGCGTGCGATCGGCGAAAACGAGGCGATCGACCTGTTGCACTGGGCGGGAGAGCGGCACCTCCTGCAGTCTCCGGAGACGGAGCACGACGCCGAGTCGGGCGGCACGGCCGAACGCGGGACGTTTCGAATCATGCAGGTCCTCTTCTGGCGCATGCCGCTCGGAAATCCCGACCGGTTCATGGCGATCCTGAATCGACTCTTCGGCTGGTCGTTCTCGTTGCCGGTTCGCCTGATCTGGTTGGCCGTCGTCGTGTGGGCCCTTTTCCTCGCGGTCGAGAACGCCGGACAACTCGCGGGTGCAAGCGCCACGGCCATCCTTCCCGGAAACTGGTGGCGACTGATTCTCGTCTACGCCGTCCTCAAGGTGATTCACGAGTGTTGGCATGGTATCGCGGTGAAGCGCTACGGGGGGCGGGTGCCGGAGTGGGGTATCCAACTTCTCGCCTTCATCACTCCGCTCACGTTTGTCGACGCGAGTGACAGTTGGACATTCCCCGGGCGGAAGCGGCGCATGATGGTGACGGCCGCGGGGATGTATGTGGAGTTTTTTCTCGCCGCCTGCGCCCTGATCTTCTGGGAGCAGGCAGACCCGGGAATCGCGCGAGCCGTGGCGTTCGATGTCGTGTTCATGGCATCGGTGACGACGCTCCTCTTCAATCTCAATCCCCTCATGCGGTTCGACGGCTACTACATGTTGAGTGACCTGACCGGGGTGCACAATCTCGGACCCAAGGGGCAATCCTACGTGAAGTGGCTCGCGAAGCGGTTTCTTCTCGGGGTCAGGAATGCCCAGATCCCGGCTGGATATCGGCAGGCACCGCGGCTCATCGCGATCTACGGAATCGCCGCCGCGGCATGGCGCGTCGTGATCTGGACGACGATTCTCCTTCTCGTCGCGACCTTGTTCCAGGGAGCGGGAGCCGTGCTGACGTTGCTGATCCTCGTGGGGGTCGGCCTCCGTGGGGCCGGAGCCTTTATCCGGTATCTCTACGAAGGGAGCGGGGCGGAGCGTCCTCGGCTGCGTGTCGCACTGCCGCGTCTCGCCGCCGCCATCGCCTTACTGGCCACGATGCTCATCGTCGTGCGGGTCCAACCGTCGTCTCGGCTCCCCGCGGTGGTGGAATACGAGGACAGCCCCGTGCTGCGAGCGGAGTGTCCGGGCACCGTCGTCGAGTGGATCGACGAGCCGGGCGTCTGGGTCGAGGCGGGTCAGATCGTCGTGCGTCTCGAGAACCGGGAACGAGTCACGGAACTGGCGCGACTCGAGATCGAGCGAGAGCGCTCGCGGGTCCGGAGCCGCGAGTATCTTGACGAGGGAAGCATTGCGGCGCACCAGGCCGAGGAGCGGGCCATCGCCGGACTGGACGAGCGAATCACGCTCGAGTCGAAGATCCTGGAGACGCTTTCGATTCGGGCGCCCGAGGGCGGGATCTTCGTTTCGCGTCAGTTCTCCACCCTCCCCGGACGCTACCTGATGCCGGGTGACGAGGTGGGCCGGATCGTGGTGCCGGACCGGATGCGCGTGCTGATCTCCGTACCGCAACGGGTCCGCGACTCCATCGCGAAGCGAACCGGCGACGAGGTGGAGCTGCGTTTGCGGGGACGCGCCGGCTTTCCGGTCGGTGCGCGGATCGAGCGCGTCGAGGCGGGGGCCGACAGCGAACCGCCCCACGCGGCCCTCGCCGCCACGAAGGGTGGTCCCCTGGCGGTGCGCCCCGTCGCGGACATCGAAACGGAGCGGGAGAGGGGACTCGCCGGTTCCGAACTGCGGGAAGAGGACCGGGAGGAGAATGCAACCGGCGAGCTGATCCGTCCGCGCTTCCGGGCCTACGCCATACCCGAAGAGAATCTGTCACGGGACCGGATGTTGATGGAGGGAGAGTGGGGCTACGCGCGCGTCGCGTGGGCCGATCGCGAAACGCTCGGGGGATGGATCTGGTCCCGGACCGGAGACTACCTCGAACGCCGTCTGCGGGATTCGGCGCTGCAATGGTAGGAGATTGCGGGCGCCTGGTGGGCTTCAGGCTTTGGGCGCTCCCTTGGGTGCCGCCTTGGGTGCCGCCTCGTCCTCGGGCTTGCCTTTCGGACTCGGGGGGGGCTTCCCCTTTCCGGCTGCGGGCGCACTCTTTTCGGGCTGTGGATTCCCGGTTTCTCCGGACGGACCGGGACTGGGAGGTTCCACCGACGAAGCGAGTATATCGAGTTCTTTCTGTGCGAGTTCGACGAGATGGGCCGGAGCACCGTCCCACAGGGCTCCGTCTCCGTAGAGGTCGCGGTAGATGGACAGTTGCGCGTGAATCTCCGGGAGCCGCTGATCGTTGCCCATCGCGTCGATCAGCAGAATCGATCGCCGGAGCGCGTCGCGCGGCAGGGAGGGAAGAGTGCCGAATCCGAAGGTGTAGGCCCGGGTGTAGCTCTGGAGTGCCTCGTCCTTCCTCCCCAATTCCTGGAGCGCGCGTCCCTGGAGGTAATCCGCCTCGAGAGGCGAATCGGACGGCTCCCGGGCAAGTTCCAGGGCTTTCTCCCCATCGCCGGCAGCCAGGGCGGTCCACGCCGCCGCGAGCGACGGGAGTTGCCGGTCATCGGGTGGAAGCAGATCCCTTTCGCTCTCCAGCGTTTTCCACTGCGTCGCGACTCCCTCGGCGTCGAGGAGACGGCGATGGCAGTCGAGGAGGCGGAGCCGCGCGAGGGTGGATAGATTCCCCGGCACCGGATGGTGGTGTGCCTGCCGGTTTGCGGCGATCGCCTGGAAAAGGCGAACGGCTTCCGCAAAATTCCCCGAGCGATAGGCCGACTCGGCCCTCTCCCAGTCGGAGGAACGCTGAAAGTCGACCCAGGCGACGCGGGAGAGGGGAACGGACCGAATCTCCGCCGCATTGGCATCGACTCGCCAGTCGATCTGTCCCTGTCGGAAGCGAACCATGTCCACTTCCATGGTGACGGAATTCTTCAGGAAGATCGTCACCGGCTCGGCGCGACCGGGGATCGCGGGAAGTGCGACGGCCGCCGACAGGACAGTGAGCGTGAAAAACCGTGTCATGATTCTCCCTTGGCCTTGCTTTTCTCGGGCGTGTATTCGGCTCGCCATTGCACGAAACGCTTCTTGGCCTCGTCGATCACCGGGTGATCGAGGTGGCCCATGCGGGTCAGCATGTCGCGCAGGACGAGCAGGGCTTTGAGATCCTCCCCGGCATCCTTCATGATGAGCGCCGTGCGCATGTAGGCACGGGTGGACCAGTCGAGATGGCCGGGAAAATTGGCGTAGACGCTCACGTAGATCTTGAGCGCGTCGGCGGTGTTTCCCTGCTCATCGAGACAGCGAGCGAACTCGTAGTTCGCTTCCGGACGGCTCACTGTCCACTCGCGTTTCTCGAGATAGGCTTCCCATTGGGATTGGGCCGCCTCCCATTTCTTCTGCCGCGTGAGGATGCGAGCCGTGTTGAGCACGGCGAGTTCACTCAACTCATCCCGCGGCGCTTCGCGGAGAACCTGCTCGAATTTCGCGAGTGCGGCCGCCTGCTGTTCCGTGTCGTCCGATTCGCCCTCGAGGATCGCCATCTCCACGAGCGCGTCGTGGTAGTTCGCCGTGCCGGGCCTCTGGTCGAGGATGAATCGGTAGAGCTCCCGCGCCTCGCCGGGCTTGTTGCGGTGACGCGCCGTCCAGCGGGCCAGTTCGGCGATGACGAAGTTGCTGTGTTGCGCACTGTCGAAACCCGCATTGAGACGGTAGTACTCCTGGTCGATCTTCTCCCGGATCGGTTCCGTTTCGTCGAAGCCTCCGAGGATGGTCACGATCCCCACCTGGAACCAGCCGGCGAGAGCGGGAAGCGTGAGTGCCTTCTCCCGCTGACTCTCGAGTTCGGCGAGGGCGTCGTCCGGTGTGAGATGGCTCTGCAGGAAATCGATGTAGCTCCCGAACATGAGAGCGAGTTCCTCCGACTCGGGACGGTCCCCGAACTCGAACACGGTCTCGCGCAGTCGGGTGAGCGCGTCGTCGATGCGGCCGGTCGCGACCAGGGTCGGAAGCGAGGCGGCGAGAACGTCGAGGCGGTAGGCCGAACCGGCGTGGCGCTCCTCGAACTCCGCGATGTGGGCGGTGGCCTTTTCCCACTGCTCGACTTCGCCGGTCTGGATCACGAGTTGCCAGAGGGCGTAGGCCGCGGTCTCCTCTTCGCCGTGAAACTGGCCGGCCGTTTCCTTGCCGTTGAGGTAGCACTCCTCCACTGCCTCGAAGGTCGCCCCATCCGAGGCGAGGAGATCGCCTTTCAGATTCCAGGACCGGGCGACTGCGGGGTCCTCGGGAAACTGCGCGATGACCCGGTCGACCTTGGCGAGGGCGGGTTCGAACCGGTCGAGCATGAACTCGGAAAGTGCACCCTGGTAGAGGGCCCCCGGGAGCATGGAGGAATCCGGATAGGTCTCGATGAACTGGTTCAGGATCGATGCCGCCTCTTCCCACTTCGAGAGCCGGACCTTGGTCAGGCCCGCATAGTAGGTCGCGGGTTCGCGCCGCTGGCCCTCGGGATAGCCGGCGAGATAGGACGCGAGTTCGCTCTCCGCGACATCGAGTTTTTCGAGGTGAAAGGCGGATGCACCGGTGACGAAATCCGGGATGTCGCGGATCTCGCTGCCCGGATCCATGCTCGAGCGCACGTCGGTGGCGATGTCGTAGGCCTTCTGGTATTCCCCGCGTAGAAAGATCAATTCGACGAGAACGCGGGCCACCGAGGGCAGGAGCTCGTGCTCCCGGTGGTCGCCGAGAAAGATGCTCCCGTAGTGGTAGGCCCGGTCCCACTCGTCGATTCGGACGCCGGCCGTCACGGCATTGTGCAGGTAGACGGGCCGGTCGGGAAAGTCATCGGGCACCTCGTCGGATAGCTTGGCGAAGGCGACGTGGGCGGCCGAAAAATTCTGCATCTGGAAGTGGGCCGACGCGACACCGTTGAGAAGGTGCCAGGATTGGCGGCGGAGCTTCTCCTTTTCGGCGCGCAACTCGGCGAGGACCTCGATCTTCTTGTCCTCCAATTCGGTGGCGACCTCCCTCGCCTCGAGCTCTGCGATCTCTTCCTCGATATCCGCGACCAGGGAAGCGGGATCGACGATGAGACTGTACCAGGCGAGAGCCCGGATCGGATCGTTGTTGGAGAACGCCTCCTGCGCGAGTGCCCGGAAACGCGCGTTGCGCTCGAATCGCTCACTTGGTTCGTCGAGACTGACGATCGAGCGAAACTCGTTGAGGAATTCCCGCATCGGAGGCAGTGCCACCTGGGGTGACCAGTCTTCCGAGAGGATGAGGAAAACGACCTCCTTCAGGCCGTCACTCGCCCGCGGATTGCGCAGGGCCGGACTGATGAGTCCGAAGCCGCCATCGAGGTCGCCCGCCTTGATCCGGCAGCGTCCGAGGTTCACCGTCACGTAGATGCGATTGACCTTGGGATCGTCCTTTCCCTCTTCGAGGGCTTTCTCGTAGAGCGTGGCGGCCTCGGCATAGTTCTCCTGGTGCATGAGCACGTTGGCCCACTGGACGAGTGCGGCGCTGCGAAAGATGTTCGGCTGACCGGTATCGGGTTGGCCCGCCTCCCGGTCCGCGATCTTCGAGTTGGGATACTGCTCGTAGCAGGTCTGGAAGGATTTCAGGGCACCCTCGTAGTTCTTCTTCCCGATCTGGAGGAGGCCCCTGAGGTAGAAGAAATGGCCGAAGGCGGCGCCGAAGGACTGTTTTCCCTGTTGCCCGTAGTACTGGATGATCCCGTTGACGACCGCGAGTCCCTTGTCCCACTCTTCCCCTGCGATCGCCGAGACGGCCTGATTGTAGGCCTCGGCCGGGTCGATGACGGGATCCTGCGCTGCCAGGGGAGACCCGAAGACGAGTATGCAGACCGCGAGCAGCACCGCGGCCGGCACGGAGAGTCGGGGGCGTGCACTCATCGACCTCGCTTGATGCGCGCCTCGACGCTTCGCTTGTTCTTGAAGACCTCCTCTCCCTCGATCGTCTTGCCGGAGCGCAGGATGATCTTGTGCTGCCCGTTGGTCTGCTTGGCGATCTGGGCCATCTCGGCGGCGCCGGACGTGGTCTCCATCGCGAACATGTTGATCTGGACGCGGGGATTCTTGCGCTTTGCGTAGGAGAGGATCTCGTCCGGCTTGGCCCCGCCCGTTCCGTCCGCCATGAAGAAGATCACGTCGGGCGGGGGCTTGTGGTTCATCGCCATCTTGAAGGGCCACCGCCAGTCGGTGCCGCCGTAGAGTTCCTTCTTGCGCAGCTCCTGCATCGTTTCGGAAACGGTCTCGCGGGAGACGATCTGCCACTCGGCGAGAGGAAGGCTGCCGTCGCTTCCCTTGAAATCGAAGTTCGCCCAGTTGTTCTTGACGGATTCGAAGAGGTAGGTCTTGCCCCCGGGATCGGTGATCAGAGTGTTCCTCGCCTTGCCCTGTCCGCCTTTACCCACGTTCTGGGCCTTCCATCCCGGAATGGCGTACTTGGATCCCCCGGCGAAGAGGAGGACCTGGTAGCGGGCTCCGGGTTTGAGTGCCTTGAGGGAGCGGTCCATCTCCTTCACGACCATGTCGACCTGGTTCGGCTTCATCGAGCCCGAGTAGTCGAGAATAAAGGCGAAATGATTTCCGGTCGAGGTGCCGCCGAAAAACGACGCACCCGAACCGAGACCGCTGCCCGTTCCGCCGAACCCGCCCGAACCGAGGTTGCCCTCGCCCATGCCGAGGGGGCCCGTGCTGGTCTTCGTCACCTCGGGCACCGAGAACCGTGCCATCGCGGCCGAGCGCATCAACTGGGCGACGGGGGCGGCGGCGGCCGCGGCGGAGGTGTTCTTCTTGACCTGCTTGACGACGTTCTTTTTCTGCATCTCCCGCTTCTCGGCCGGTGGTCCGATCACCGCGGCGACGATTTCCGGCTCGTCCTTCGCCGGGGGGAGAATGACGAGAATCGCCGCGATGAGGGCGATGAGAAGATGAACCCCGATCGCGACGAAGACGGCGACGGTCCTGGTGCCCCATCGCGGAGCGGGCCGGTGGGAAGGAGGTTCCGCCGCGGCCGGGTCGCCCGGGGAACCGGCCCCGTCGGGGGGCGGCGGCAAATCGTACGCAGGTGGTGGAGCCGGAGGCGTCCCCTCCAGTGGAATGGACTCGTAGACCGGGCCGGGGCCGGCTCCGGGATCGACCGGCTCCGCGCCGGTCTCGCCGGAGGTGTCTTCCCCGGCGGCAGGATGGTCGTCCGTCGGGTGGAGTCCTGCGTCGGCGATGCCGAGGGCCCGGGCGACCTCGAAGTGCTTCTCCGCCTGTTCGGGATCCCCCTCGTCGACCATCAGGGACCCCAGGACGAGGTGCCCGTAGGCGTTGGCGGGATGCTGGGCGACAAAGGATTCGACCACGGGGCGCGCCTGCACACCGGCCAACTCGATGGCCCGGTAGAGCTGATCCTCGGTGAAAGGAGGCACCGGGGCGGAGGCGACGAGCGCGGCCACCTCTTCGGTGGCGTGGCGTTCCGCGGCCTTTTCCGCTGCGAGCAAGCGAATCGACCAGTCGATGGGGGCGGCTTCCAGCGCCTTGCGTAGGGATTCCTCGGCAGCATTCATCGGAGCAGGAGAATAGCAGGGTTTCGCATCACTGGGCGAGACTTACGTTTTCGATCTCCGCTTTCTCGCAGGCGTTCAAAACATCGATGAAGCGCTGGCCCACCGCGTCGTCGGCACACTCGATGATGATCTGGGGCTCGGTGTTCGCGATCTGGGTACTCGCGGCATAGCGGGTCAGGCGGTCGGTGAGTTGGGGGAGATCCCGGTCGTTCGGATCGGAGTCGGACACCTCGTCGTTCACGATCACCGCGCCGGAGGAATCGATGCGGATCAACATCTGGTCGATTTTCACCTCCTTGGTGTCGGTGCTCTCGACGCCGGGCAGGGTGAGACCGAGGTCGGCCTCGGATTTCTGCAGGGTGGTCGTGACGAGGAAGTAGATGAGGAGAAGAAACGCGATATCGATGAGCGGGGAGATATCCAGCTCCGGGTCCTCCTGATCTTGAAATGGATCACTGTTCGGCATCGGTTGGAGCAGGTGGAGTCACCTCGACGTCTGGTAGGTGGAGAAGATCACCGTGGGAACACCTCCCTGGGACGAGGCACGGGTCGCCTCCTTGATGAAGCGGTAGGGCACGTCCTGGTGGGCCCGGAGATGCAGGCGCGTCTTCGCGTCCCGGGACTTCGACTGGCTCATCAGCGTGGTGAGTGCTTCGAGGGAGATCGTCGAACCGTCGATCGTCTTGAGAGTGCCGTCTGCATAGACGTTGATGACGATGCGGCCCTCGACGAGTTCCGGAACGGCGGCGTCGCTGGCGATGGGAATGACGACGTTGGGATCCTTGGGGTAGGTGATCACGTTGGCCGCCACCATGAAGAAAATGAGCAGCAGGAAAACCAGATCGATCATCGGGGAAAGATCCGTCTTCAGGCCCGGGCCTTCGAAGAGTTCGCCGCTTTTTGCCATGTGACCGGTGGGATGTCGGTGTTTACCCCTCGTTCTGGAAAGAGTGGACCGCCCTTCGCAGGTGGGCCATCAACTCCTCCGCCTTCTCGTCGCAGTCGGCCACCAGGCTCTGGAGACGGTCGCGGAAGATGAAGTAGCAGAAGATCGAGGGAAGGGCGATGACGAGACCGGAGGCGGTGGTGATGAGCGCCTCGGAAATGTTCCCGGCGAACTTCGACGGGTCGCCGGTGCCACCCTGGCTCAGTTTCGCGAATGCCCCGATCATGCCGGAAACCGTTCCGAGCAGGCCCATCATCGGGGCGGCCTGGGCGAGGATGGAGAAGTAGTTGATCGTGCGCACCCGGCCCCGGTTGAACTTTCTCGCCGCGGCGGCCATGACCTCCTCCAGCTTCTCGGTTCCGAGCGATTCGTATCCAAACTCGACGATGTGGTGAAAGCCGGCCTCCAGCGTGGCACCGAGGCAGGTTTGCGAGGACCGGATCCGGCCCATCGCGGTTTCCATGTCGGCCTGTTCCATGTCCGGATAGAGACTCTGGACGAGATGCGAGGGGTGAAAATTCCGTTTCTGCAGGTCGATCAAGCAATAGACGAGAAGGCCGATGAGACCGAGCGAGAAAGCACCGAGGACCCACATCGACCAGCCTCCGGCGCGGATCATGTCGAGCAGATTGACGGAATCCGTCGCCGTGGCGGGTGCACTGTCCGTGTTGCTGGGAATCGTGGGTGCCTCTTCCTCCTCGAGCCCCGGGATGCCGAGATCGAGACCGTCCTGAGGGAAACCGGAGTCGGGCATGAGGACGATCGTACCGACAAGGAAGAGCAACAGCAGGATGGGGGTAACCGGAGACTTCTGCATAGTTGGCCGGTGATGCTACAAAATTGCATGACGACGGCAAAGCCAGTTCTCAGGTTTTTTTGTGGGCGTGGGGAGAGCCTGACACTGACCTACGTCCAGCCGGGAAGGTCCCCCGTGTTGCGCCGGAACCAACCGGTAATCGTGTGCCGGTTTCGCCGGGCGGTCCGGACCTCATGCCAGAATTCCGCCGACAGGAAGAGGGCGAGCCTCCCGGGTGCGGGGAGAATGTCGAGATGATCCCCCTGCACGCCGAGAGCGGGATCGGTATAGAGGCGCAGGGCGCCCCCGTCGGATTCGTCCCAGTCCGCATCGAGATACACGATCGCCGACACGACGCGGGCATCGGTATCCCTGTGCCGGTCGAGGTGGGGGCGATAGTAGCCGCCCGGTGCGAACCGGGCGAGGTGGGCCTCGAGTTCGAACAGCCCGAGTTGGAGGTCGCGGTTGAGAATGACGCGCAGCTCTTCCATGCGGTTGCAGTAGACGGCTTCCCCCGGAGAGGGGGCCTCGGGAGAGATCCAGCGGATCGCATCGGTCCGGACTTCGGCGTGGCGCCGGGCCTTCGCGCCTCGTCCGACTTGCGCCGCCCGGAGATCGTCCGAACCCGGGACGGAGGCGATCTCGGAGAGGACTTCCGCGGCCCAGGCAGGCGGCAGGAACTCGTCGATGACCGCATATCCGCTGTTTCCAAGCGAAGAAGTGATCCGGTCCAAGGAAGAGTCCTGCGTCATCAATCCGGGGAGATACGGCGAAGGCACCGCTTGTCAACTACCGTGGACCGTTCGCGAATTTCGCTGGCAATCCGTGGGCCATGCGGAAAGCTGGCCTCACGATGAGGGGTCGATCCCCTGGGGCGGTGCGAGAGCGGAGTGAACTTTGCGAGTCGGTGGCGGAAGAGGCGGCCAACGCGGTGAGTCACGGTATCGGTGCGATTTGCAGCGTCGTGGCCCTCGGGGTGATGGTCGCGATCGCCGCGCCTCTGAGTCCTTGGCATCTCGCCGGGGCCACCGTATTCGGGGTCAGCCTCTTCCTGCTCTACCTCGCCTCGACGATCTATCACCTCGTCACCACCCACCGGCGGAAGCGCTTTTTCCGAGTCGTCGATCATGCCCTGATCTTCGTGCTCATCGCCGGCACTTACACCCCCTGGCTGCTCGTCAATCTCCGCGGCCCGTGGGGATGGTCCCTCCTCGGGGTGGTCTGGGGCCTGGCTCTGGCCGGGATCCTGATCAAGGCCTTTCTCCTGCCTCGTTTCGACAAGGCGGGGACGATCCTCTATCTCGTCATGGGCTGGCTGATCTGCGTGGCGATCAAGCCACTGCTCGAGAACATCAACGCGGCCGGGTTGTTGTGGCTCGTTCTCGGTGGACTCTTCTACACGGTGGGGGTGGCCTTCTATCTCGCCAAGAACCTCCGCTTCGGTCACGTGGTCTGGCACTTTTTCGTCCTCGCGGGCAGTCTGTGCCACGTGCTTGCGGTGATACACGGCGTCCTCCTCTTCGAAGGGGCGAACTCTCAGTAGTCGAGGACCGGATCGGGGCGCACGGCGGGTTCAGGATATTCGAAGGTCCGTCCCTCGAAATTGCGAACGACGGTTCGTTCGCCGTCCTTTCTCACCACGTAGTCGGGATTGACGGGAACTTTGCCGCCGCCACCGGGTGCGTCGATCACGAATTGCGGAATGGCGTAACCGGTGGTGTGGCCACGAAGGCCTTCGATGATCTCGATGCCGGCCGAGACGGGAGCCTGCAGGTGGGAGGAACCCTGGATCAGATCCATCTGGTAGAGGTAATACGGTTTCACCCGGCACATGAGCAGCTTGTGGACCAGGGCCCGCTGGGTCTCGACATCGTCGTTGACGCCGCGCATGAGGACGCTCTGGTTGCCCAGGGGGATGCCGCAGTTGGCGAGCCTCTCGAGCCCCTCCTTGACCTCGGCGGTCAGTTCGCGCGGGTGATTCACGTGGATGCTGATGAAGAGTGGGTGAAAACGGCTCAGCATCTCGCAGAGCCGCGGGGTGATGCGTTGCGGCAGGAAGACCGGCACGCGAGATCCGATCCGGAGGAACTCGATGTGGTCGATCCGGCGCAGCCGGTCGAGAATCTTCTCGAGCTTGCCGTCTGAAAACAGGAGCGGATCCCCGCCGGAGAGGAGGACGTCGCGCACTTCGTCGTGTGCTTCCAGGTACCGGAACGCATCTTCGAAGTCGGTTTCGAGGTGCTGATCCCCCGCACCGCTGACGACACGGCTTCGGGTGCAGTAGCGGCAGTAGGACGCGCAACGGTCCGTGACGAGAAAGAGTACCCGGTCGGGATAGCGGTGGACCAGACCGGGAACGGGCATGTGGGAATCCTCGCCACACGGATCCGCCATCTCGTAGTCCGAAATCCAGGTCTCCTCGACTCGCGGGATGACTTGCCGGCGAACGGGGCAATCGGGGTCGTTCGCGTCGATCAGGTTGAAGAAGTGAGGCGTGATCGCCATGGCGAGCTTTGTCCCCGACAGGAGGACTCCGCTGCGTTCCTCGTCGCTCAGGACGAGGTGGTCCTCCAACTGCCGGAGCGTGGTGATCCGGTTCTTCAATTGCCAGGCGTGGTTGTTCCAGTCCTCTTCCGCCACACCGGATTGGGTCCAGTAACCAGGGGCGAAGGAAGGGAAGTGCTTGGACAGGTCGGAACTGCGATCGTGCTGCATGAGGCCGCAAAACGGTGTGGGGAACGATGACGTCGAACGAATGGAAGCCTTACAGAGGTACGATCGAGTCCTCCGATGTCAAACCACCGAAAGATGCGAGGAATGGCGTCTCGGCAGGAAAGGACCGGCTTCCCGCTGTCGTTCGGGGCGGGGCAGGGTGTGAATGAAAGTGTGTGTCACGCGGCGTTCTTCGACCAGAAGTCGTTCCAGTTGGCGTTGGCGCGCGTGACGCGCAGTTGGGCCATGTCTGAAGCGGTTTCGCGCTTCCACCAGGCGCCCGGCAGCTTCAAGCGCCGCTGGA
>Ga0180429_10001765_pt1 | contig 18199 bp, 17 predicted proteins | sample SS_ome_FD_132428 | JGI IMG/M metagenome (GOLD analysis project Ga0180429, IMG submission 132428) | Hypersaline lake sediment archaeal communities from the Salton Sea, California, USA - SS_1_S_1 metaG | ecosystem: Environmental > Aquatic > Non-marine Saline and Alkaline > Hypersaline > Sediment ...
CCCGGAAGCTCGAAAACGTCCTTTTTTATGAAAGATAGGGTCGCCATGAAGGATCGATCTCCTGGAGAAGCACTTTGCGCGTCAGCTTCCACGCCAAAGAGCGGCTCGCTTCCGGAAGCGCCTGCGCGGCTTCCCAACGGCCGGCGAACGCCCGGGGAAGCTTCCACAGCATCCGGAGGGCAAGGTCCGGGGGCAGAAAGGACTTCAAGCAGCCCATCCCCCTCCGCAAGAACGCTTCGAGCGAGGGCCCTCCGGGCAACGGGGCTTCGGGGAGCCGCTCCGTCGGGGCCAGCAAGGGGACCGTTTTGACGGCGAAGCGATACAGCCTTTCCCCCAGGATTTCCCGAATTTCGAGGACCCTGGCCTTGTGAATCTCGCGGGAGATGCCTCGGGAGCTCCAAGCCGCCCCCGCGCCGAGGATCAACCGGCGAAGGGCCGTTCCTTCCAGCAGGGCCACCCGCTCGGGAGGCTCCCGGAAGTCGAAGAAGGCTTCCTTTCCTCCCAGCTCCTTCACGACGAGCCTCGAGAGCAGGGCTTCTCCCCGGGGAGAAGCCCCGAGGGCGTCGAAGAGCTTCCGGTCCACTCCCCGCCGGGTCAAGGCAGCCGTCCATTCCTCGTGCAAGATGCGCGCGGGCAATGCGTTGAGCTCGTAAACGAGGACCAGGAAGGGGTCCCGGCTCCGGTACAAGGATTTAAGAAACGGGCTGCTCACGAGGCTCCTCCCGGACGATGGCTTCCCGTCGCCGGGTCAGCTTCCAGTAGAAAAAGCCGGCCCCCGAAGAGGCGGCGACGATCAGAAAGGCGAGAAGGCCCATCAACGCCCACAGCCTTCCCCGGGATTCGGGGGCGACTCGGATGCCCAGAACGGACGAGGGAGGCGGCGGGGATTTCGTCGCGGCCTCCTCCGCTTCGAACAGCACCACGGTGACTTTGTCGTAGGTGAGGCCCTCGATGCTGTGGACCACCAGCTTCTTGATCTGGGGAATGGTCGTCGAAACGTTGGAGTCCAGCCGGTGCTTGATGAAGACCGAAGCCGACGACGGCACGATCTTTTCGGCGAAGGGGTTGTTCTCCGGCAGCACGATGTGTACCCGGGCCGCGAGGACGCCGTCGATGCGCGATATCGTGTGGGACAGCTCCTGGGAAAGGGCGTAGACGAAGCGGACGCGCTCTTCCATGGGAGAGGACACCAGCCCCTCCTTCTTGAAAAGCTCCCCCATGCTGGCGAAGCTTTGCCTCGGGTGCCCGTAGGCGTCCAGAATGTCCAGCGCCCTGGCCGTCTGGGCCTCGTCCACCTGCAGAATCCAGGTTTTCTCCTCTCCGGCGACCTTGTCGCAGGAGATGTTGTTCTTCAGCAGCAAGGCCATCATCTCGTTGGCTTCGGTCTCGCTCAGGTCGGAGTACAGGTCCACCCTGCAGCCCGCAAGCAGCAAGCCCAAAGCCAAAAGGAGAAACGCTCGCCCCATGTATCCCAATCAACCGTCCTCCGGTAGCTCGAATGCGAACCCCGGCCGTCATCCCTGGGAGCGCAGCAGGGTGTTCACTCCCTGGTCGCTTTTGTCCACCACTTTGGTGGTCACTTCCAACTGGAACATGGCGTGGAAAACCTCCCACTGGAGCTTGATCAGCTCTCCGGGAGAAAAATCCTTCCGCGCGTCCATTTCCTGCAAAGACGCGCTCACCTTGCCCATCTCCATGTTGTAGTTGGCCCGCACTTTTTCCAGGGTGCCCAAAATGGCGTCGCCCGCGGTTTCCGCCCGCCGCGTCGGCGGAAACGCATCCAGAGGCCGCTCCGCGGGCAGGTCTTCCCCGGGGCTTTGGCTTTCCAACGCCTCCCGAAACCGGTCCGCCTCCCCTTGCTCGACCGATTCCGGAGAAGCCTCTTCCAGGGGCGCCCTCGACACCTGCTCCACCATCCGTTGAAACTTCGCCGATTCGATCATGGCTCCCTCTCGCGCCTCATCCCGTCCGAAGCTGCTCCAGAATGTCTCTCGCCATGCGCACCGCCGTTTCGTCCCGGTCGTTGCGGACCACCTCTTCCATGAGGTCGCGGCAGCGGTCGTGCCGCTTGCCCAGCATCAAGGCCAGCCCCAGATAGCCGCGGGTCAGGTCGTTTTCCGGGTTCAAGGGCAGGGCGCCTTCCTCGAGGATGCGCGCGGCCTCCTCCGGCCGGTTGTCGTTCATGCGGACGATGGCCCGTCCCACCAGAGGATATTCGCTCTCGGGACGCACGGCTTCAATGCCTCGGAAAATGGCGTCGGCTTCCTTCCCGTATCCGTATCCTCCGGCCAGAATCCCCAGCTCCATGAGCATTTGAAGGGAACGGCTGCTGATCTCCATAAGCGGTCCTTTCCGATGGCCAATCCTTCCTCGTCTCCCTCGATCCCGCGGGTCGCCTCGCTTCGTCCGAGGCGGCGAGCTTCTCCGGGAGCGGGAGCGAAGCCGACGGGCGTTAGCGGATGTTGGACACCACGTTCTTGGTGCCTTCCTTGAGAGTGCTCATGAGGTTGGTGGCCAGGTTGGTGGTGATGCTCCACTTCTGCATGTATTGCTGCAACTGGAGGGTGTCCTGAGTTTTGTTCGGGTCCATCTTCTCCATGAAATCCTTGGTTTGGCTTTCCATGGAATCGATGCTTTGGGCCATCTTGTCGTAAACCTGATCCATGTTGAGGCTCATGAAACGTCTCCTTTTTCGGAAATGGTTCGGATCGAAAAGCTCTCGAAGCTCGCCCCCTTCGCTACCTGGACCCGTGCATGCCTCTCCATGCGCGATCCACCGTCGAAAGCCCCGCTTCGACAGCCTCCTTGAAGGCATTGTACATGGAAAATTCTCCGGGAGGCAATCCGGAATCCATGTGGCGCTTCACATCGGCCAGCAGTCGGCGCAGTTCTTCCTCGATGGCCCCTTTTCGGGTCCCGCTCGCGTCTTCCAGAAGCTCCTCCTCCATGTCCAGCATGGTCACGCTTTTGTCGTTCTCCACGAATCCCGTCTCCTTCCTTTGAAGGTTCCCTCGTTCGGCCCGAATGTCGAAAATCCCTCTCGCGACGCTTCCGGGCGTCGCTCAGTGGGCCTTGAACCAAGCCGTGTGCTCTCCCGGAGGACGGTCGGCGGAAGGCCCTTCTTCTTCCTCGCCGGGGCCGCCGTCGGCAGGGGGGGGCCCGGCGGTCGCCCGCGAGCTTCCCGAGCCGGCTTGGAACCCCGAAAAAGAAGGGTCCCGGGCGGCCCGGCGGGATCCGGGATCCCGGTCCCTTCGAGGGCCCCCTTCTTCCGAGGGGCCGCGATCCGGCATCGTCGCTTCCCCTTCTCCCGCCACCACCATGGACGCCGCGGCGTTCAACCGATAGGCCAGCGTTTTGGCCCCCTTGGTCAAAACGATGCGCTCCTTGTCGATGGATTGGATCACGTAGCCGTTTTCCAGCTCGTCCCCTTTCTGGAACCGGGCCCCGTTTCGGTTGACGATGTAGCTGGGATTCCCTACCACCACGGCCTGCACCGTCAGCTCCATCTCGTCGGGATTCTCGGGAAGGGTCGCCTCGGCCCTCTCCCGTCGCACCCGGATGTCCAGCTTCATCCGCTCGCCGAGCTTTTCCCGGAAGGCTTGCACGACGCTTTCCCACCTGGAGGCATCCCGGGCGGGGAGCTCGCCTTCCACGAGGATGCGGTCGGGAAAAGCCTTCAGGCGAATTTCCTTTTCCAGGGCCGCGGCCCGGAGAATCCACTTCATTTCCGCCAGGGCCTCGTCGGATATCCACACGTCGGGCTCGATGAGAATCCTTTGACCGAAGCGGTTGCGCAAAGACTTGAGCAGTTGCTCCCAGCGGGTCTTGTCGTCGGCCCGGCCCTTGACGATCACCCGCCCCGTCCCGTCGGCCTCCACCGAGAGCTGGAAGTTCCACGAAGAAACTTCCTTCCGTATTCGGGCCACCACTTCGTCCATGGTGGTCGCTTGCGCCCGAATCGCCTTGATCCCGGGGACCTTTTCCCGGATGGCTCGGATGGCTTCGTCGAGCACGCGGCGATCTTCCACCAGTCCCTCCAGGACGAGACGTCCCGGAACGGAATTGCTCACTTGCAAGTCCAGGCCTTTCTCGCGGATCACTTGGCGGGCTTGGGTCACCAGGGCTTCGGCGGTGAGAACGTCCGTTTCCACGTGCGCGATGCCGGGGACGTCGGAGGCGAGGTTGGAAAGCAGCCGGCTCAGGAGCGTGTGGTCTTCCACCACCCCTTGCAGGCGCAGGACCCCCGGGGCCGTCATGTCCAGCGTCAAGTCCGCTTCGTAGGCCTTGACGACCTGCCGGGCCAGCCTCAGGAGCTGCTCTTCCGTCCACACCCGAAGGGGGACCCGCAAGCCCTCCTCCTCCAGGCGGCCGGCGAGAAGCGCCTTTTCCCGGTCGCTTTCCAGGTATCCTTCCAAAACGAGCTTGCCGCCCGGCAGGGTCCGGGCGCTCAAAGAATCCATGCCCAGCTCCGAAAGGATTTTTTCCGCTTGGAGGGTGCGATCCAGGCGGGGCCGCGCGTCCCGGCGCTTTCGGTGGACCTGGCTCCCTCCCCAGGCCAGAAGGACGACGAGAAGGACGGCGGGTATCGCGGCCCACGCCCACGAGCGCCTTTTCGCCTTCTTCGGGGGGGCCCTTCTCTTTTCCGCGGGTCCTTCGGTCCTTCCGGCAAGGGGCTCCGGGGAAGGCCCTTCGTCTTCGTCGAGGGACGCTTCGGCGACGGGCTTGGGCCCCTGCTCCAGGAGGGGAAGGACGTAGTCGCTCCATTCCTCGCCTTGGATCGCCAAGCCGAAATGGGTCGTTCCCGCCGACACCACCTGGCGAAGCTCCAACGGGCTTCCCGCCGCGTCCACGAGTCGCCCGTCGATGTGGACGGCTTCTTCCAGAGGCGTGACGAAGCAGCCGTCTTCGCGAACCTCGAGCTTCAGGTGTCGGGGAGCCACCCCCGGGTCCGTCAGAAGAATGTCGCACTCGTCTCCGCTGCCGACGAGGTATTCCCCGACGCTCATCTCCATCTCCGCTCCCCGGTGGGGACCGGTCAGAACCCTGAGAGCGCGATGTTCGGGAGGTTCGGCGTTTTCCATGGGCTGCTTCATCGAGTTTTCCGAGGCTCGGTATCCACGGGGACGCTTGTCGGTTCAATCCGGGGGCTCGAGATTCGGCGTCCGAACCTTCTTCACTCGAGTCATGGAAACACGAAGGCGGGAGGGACCCTCGACGATCGGACGGATTGCCCGAGATAGCCGCTCCAGGACTCCAGGTCGTTGACGAAGGCATCCATCACGCCGACGAAGTCGCTCGCGTCCAGACGGGAATAGTCCACTTTTTGGTAAACGAAGAAGCGATGGTCGTTTTCGTCCAGGCTCAGGACCTTGCGAGCCGGGGCCCCCCAAGGCCCCAGCTCCCCCTTCAAGGCGAGAAGGAGCTTCTCCCTCCTTTCCTCGTCGTCTTCGGGGAGCTTGCCGAGGAGACCGTAGGCGACGAGAGCCCCCCCTCCCTGGTCCAGCAATCGAACTTCCAGAACGTCGTCGAAGACGAATTCGTATTCCCCGCTTTCCAAAGGGGCCGCTTCCTCCATCCCCAGTTCTCTCGCGAAGGATTGGACGAGGTCGTGGAATTTCACCGGTGGATCTCCCTGGCTCCAAGGGGAGCTTTTTCGGCGGCCAAGGGCCCGAAACGCGAAAAAGCTCCGTGAAACGGCGCATCGCCGCAAGTCATCACGTAACAAAGACGTGTGGAGATTGTGAGTTTCTTCCAGCGTCTTGTCAATAGAAAAAGCACCGCTCCGATTCCGAGCCCTTCGCCGCGGATCCGACGTCCGTTCCCCTCGTCCGTCCGTTTTTCTTTTCCGCTTCCGCGGCAAGCGCGAAAATGGTAGCTTTCCGGGCGAAGGGCGGCGGAGACTCGGAGCCCAGGCCGTTCGTTGTTCCTGGATTTCCGCTTTCGCGGGAATGACGGTGGAAGATCGGCTCGTGAAATCAAACTTGACGGAGTAGCACCTGAACGGGCTTTTTCGTTCGGGCAAAGCAATCTCAATCTTCCCGGGTGATCGTGAAAGCTTCGTCTGAAATTTCGATTGTCATACCGGTGCACGGATGGTCCGAAGCTTTGCAAAGCACTCTGGAGCGACTGAGCGAAGAGACGGACCCCCGGGTCGCCGGCTCTCCCGTCGTCCTGTCCAACTCCGGTCCCCCTCTGCCCCCTTTGAACGTCGGTCTGTCCCTTCGGGAATTGCCCTTGCCCGAGGACCACTATTGGGGGGGAGCCGTCAGGGCCCTCTACCGGGAAGCGGCCCGACGGGAAGCGGAGCAGATCGTTCTGATGAATCACGATTGCTCGCCCCGCAAGGGTTGTCTCCCCAAGCTCCTCGATTTTCAGAAAGAGAACCCTCGATCCGTGGTGCATGCCGTCCTGGTGTCCAAAGGGCGGGAGGATCGCGTCTGGTGGGCGGGCTCCAAGCAAAGGTTCGCCAGGGAGCTCCGATGGACTTACGCCGGCGAAGCGTTGAGCGCTCTTCCCAAGCGGCCCTTTCGCACCGATTCGCTCATGGGGCAGTGCCTGGTGCTTCCCAAGGAAGCCGCCCGGGAGCGCTTCCTCCCCGTTGACAAGCTCCCCCATTACTTCGGGGATTCCGTGCAGGCTTGCTTGATGAGAAGGGCCGGCTTTCAGTTGTTCGTTCATCCCGAAGCCGTAGCGGTTACCGATCAAGGGGATCTGGAGAGAAAGCGGGAGCGTTTGCGCTGCGTTACGCCGGAGGGGCTTCGAAGCGCCCTTCTCGCCCCCTATTCATGGCGAAATCTCAAAGCCGTCTGGCATGCGTCCCTTTATCATCAAGACACGCTCGCCGGGGGAATCGTCCTCGGGGGATATCTCGTAACGGGCAAGCTGATCAAATCCTTGTTGGAAAGATTCGGAGTCATCCGATCCTTTTGACTTCAAGCCGCCTTTTTCAGGAGCAGGCTCCAGTCCTCGTCCACCATCTCCTGGATGCGGTCCAGGTCGGCTTCCGCGAGATGCTTGAACCGCCCCTGAAGCTTGAAGTATTCCCGCACCAGGTAGCCTTTGGAGACGAAATTCAGGGTGTAGCGCACCCCGTCCTCCACCTCGTAGAGAGGGAAAATGTTGGTCTGCACGGCCATGCGGGCGATCTTCACCGAAAGCTCCGACGGAATCCGCCAGCCCGTGGGGCAGCTGGAGAAAATGTGCAGGAACCGGGAGCCCCGCATGGACTTGGCCTTGCGCACCTTGCGCATGAGGTCTTCGGGGAAGGCGATGCTCGCCGTGGCGGCGTAGGGAATGCGGTGGGCCGCCAGGGCTTCCACGATGTTCTTCTTGCGAAGGTGCTTCCATTCCCGTCCGGGAGTGGTGGTGGTCCAGGCCCCGTAGGGGGTCGAGGAGCTGCGCTGGATGCCCGTGTTCATGTAGGCTTCGTTGTCGTAGCACACGTAGATGAAGTCCTCGTTGCGCTCCACGGCCCCGCTCAACGCCTGGAAGCCGATGTCGAAGGTGCCTCCGTCCCCCGCCCAGGTCACCACCGTCGTTTCCGTGTCCCCTCGCATGTCCAGGGCCGCCCGCACTCCGCCGGCCACGGCCCCTCCCGTCTCGAAGGCCGTGTGAATGAGAGGCAGTCGCAGGGTGGCCTGGGGATAGGGGCCGGCGATGATGGACCAGCAGCAAGCGGGCAGCACCATCATGGTCTTTTCGCCCAGCACTCTGAGGACGAGCTTCATGGCGATGGCCGCCCCGCATCCCGGACATCCCACGTGCCCCGAGCACATGTAGTCTCGGTCTTCCGTGTCCAGCCTTTGCTCAGTTTCCATGATCCGCCTCCCGGAGCCCCACCCAGACGCTTTCCCGGGCGGGAGTGTCCTGGTCCTTGGTGAGTCGGTAGATTTCCTCCAGGACCTCCACCGTCACGTCCCGGCCGCCCAGTCCCGCCACGTAGCCGAAGACCGTCGGAGCCCGGGGCACGTTGCACAAGGCGGCCCGCACTTCCTGGGCGAAGATCCCGCCGGCCCCGAAAGAGCAGTTGCGGTCGATGACGGCGACTTTTTTCGCCCCGCCCAGGCGCTCCCGAATCCAGCCGGAAGGAAAGGGCCGGAACAGCTTGATCTTGAGGAGCCCCGCCTTTTCCCCTCGGTCCCGGAGGCGGTCCAGAAGCTCCCGGGCGGTCCCCGTGACGGTTCCCGAGGTGACGAGGACGATGTCGGCGTCGTCGCACTCCACGGCTTCCACGGCCCCGTAGCGGCGGTCGAAGCACGCTTGGAATTCGTCTTCCAGGGAGGGAAAAATCTCCAGCGCCTGTTCCATGGCCCGCTGGATGCTGTGGCGCATCTCCATGTAAACCGAGGGAGGGGCCAGTTGGTTGAACGAGCAGGGGTTCTCGGTGTCCAACCGAAAGGCGGGGCGGAAGGGGGGCAGGAACCGGTCAGCGGCTTCCTGGTCGGGAACGTCCACGGGCTCGAAAGTGTGCGACAGAAAGAAGGCGTCCAGAATCACCATGACGGGCAGATTCACGGCTTCCGCCAGGCGGAAGGCCTGAAGCGTGGTGTCCAGCACTTCCTGACCCGTTTCGCAGTAAAGCTGGATCCAGCCCGTGTCCCGCTGGGCCAGGCTGTCCGTCTGGTCCGTCCAGATGTTCCAGCCCGGAGCCAGGGCCCGGTTCACTTCGGCCATGACGATGGGCAGACGGGCTCCCGACGCCCAGTGGAGCAGCTCGTGCATGAGGGCCAGCCCCTGGGACGACGTGGCGGTGAAGGAGCGGACCCCCGCGGTGGAGGCCCCGATGAGGGCCGCCAAGGCCGAGTGCTCGCTTTCCACCCTCAGAAACCGGGCCTTGAGGGAGCCGTCGGCGCAGAAGTCTGAAATGCGCTCCACGATGTGCGTCTGGGGCGTGATGGGATAGGCCGAAACCACCTCCACCCGCGCCAGCCTCGCGGCCTCGGCCACGGCGTGGCTTCCTTCCAGCACCTTCTTCATGCCGTTTCCTCCCGCGCTCCTTCCTCTTCCAAAGCCATGGCGTTGCGAGGGCATTCCACCACGCAAATGCCGCATCCCTTGCAGTAATCGTAGTCGATGTGGCGCCCTCCGGGGCCGTCGTCCCGGACGACGGCCAGGTCCGGACAGAAAAGGCGGCAGTTGTCGCACTGGTTGCACAGGCCGCAGTGGAAGCAGCGCTCCGCCTCCTTCACGGCCGTTTGGGCGGACACCTTGAGGTCGATCTCGTCGAAGGACTGCACGCGCTCCTCCCGCAGGAGCCTCGGCTGGACCATGCGCGGGCTGAAGCGGAAATGGTCGATGTTGATCTCCTGGTAGGCGACGACGTGAGGGCTTCTCAGGCGGCGCGGGCCTTGGAGGTGGATCTCCATGGAAAGGGAAGGGCCGTCCCCTACGACGCAGCCCTCCAGAGCGGGACCGACGGCCTCCAACCCCTGGCGGAAGAAAGCGTCCAGGGCCAGAGCCGCTTCCTTGCCCGAAGCCACGGCGTCCACCACGCTCCTGATGTCGTTGACGAGGTCTCCCCCGTAGGCGACGACGGGCCCGTTTTCGGGAGCCACCAGTACGGAATGGTCCAGAGTCAGCGACGGGGGGCCTTCCCCCGGCGGGCGGTGCCACTCCTCCGCCGCGTCCAGGCCGATGGCCTTGAAGACGCGCGAGACCCTCAGCCCCTCCGTGCGGCCGGCAACCGGGACCGTGCGGGCGCGGCCGTCCGGGCCCTCTTCCGTCACTTCCATGACTTGCAGCTCCATCTCCCAGCCGTCGCCCCGGGGGTGGATTTTCACGGGGGACCGCAGCTCCATCAATTCCACGCCTTCCTCCAGGGCCATGGCGATCTCGTCCCGGAAGGCGGGCATGTCCCCTTTGCGCCGCCGGTAAACCAGGATAGGACGGCCGCCCAAGCGCCGCACGGAGCGGGCCACGTCGATGGCCGTGTTGCCTCCGCCGATCACCGCCACGGGACCGCTCAGGGACACCTTTTCCCCCCGGGCCATGCGCTTCAGGAAAGCCAGCCCGTCCTCCACGCCCCCCGAATCCTCGCCGGGAATGCTCAGCTCCAGGCTCTTCCAGTGGCCGCACCCCACGAAGACGGCATCGTAGCGGGGACGGGCCTCCTCGAGGAGCTTGAGTGAAAAGGGCCGGCCGCAGTGGATGGCGAAGCCTCCCGCTTGCCGCGCCTGCTCGATCTCCCGCCGCAGGACTTCCACGGGGAGACGGTAGGCGGGGATGCCGTAGCGCAGCACGCCCCCGGGCTCGTCCATGGCTTCGAACACGTCGCAGGCGTAGCCCAGACGCCCCAGGAAGAAAGCGGCGGCCAGTCCCGAAGGGCCCGCTCCCGCCACGGCCACCTTTCGCTTCGGCCGCGAGCCTTCGTCCCTCGCCGGGCCCGACAGGAATTCCGGATCGGGCGTCCATCGGAAGCGGGCCGCCGCGTCCGCCAGGAACCGCTCCAAGTGCCGGATGGCCACGGGCTGGTCGAATTCCCCCCGGTTGCACGCCTTTTCGCAGGGATGGTAGCAGACCCTGCCGCACACGGAGGGGAAGGGGTTTTCCATGAGAACGGCTTCCCAGGCTTCTTTGAACCGCTCCTGGACGACGAGCATCTCGATGCGGCCGATGTCTTCGCCGGCGGGGCAGGCGGCGCTGCACGGGGCGGTCTTCTCCTCGTAGCGAGGACGCAGAAAGCGCCAGGAGCCCGTCTTGTTGTCCAACGTGTCCGTGGTGGATCGCGGAATGAAAAGAGAGCAAGGTTGAAAAGCTTGAACGGACGATGTCATGGCACGCTCCTTGACACTTCAGGAAGCGCTCGCCCTTGCGGGCTCCGCGGCTTCGAGGGTCCGGACCTGCTCGTAGGCGTCCCGGGCCGCCTGGACGTTGGCCCGGGGCCGGGCGGGAACGTCCTCCCGGATGGCTTCCTCCACGGCGCCCAGGGGCGGCGCCCCGAGCACTCGCGCCAAAGCCCCCACGACGGCGGTGTTGACGATGGGGTGGGTGCGGGTCCCCAGACCGTGCTTCAGGGCGATGCGCGTGGCGTCCACCCAAGCCAGCCGGTATCTCTCGAACCGTTCGGGACGAGGCGGAAGGGACGGGCTGTTGAGCAGGACCCAGCCTCCCTCTTTCAGCCCCCGCGTCACGTCCACTCCCTGGAGCAGGGTGCCGTCCATCACCGCCACGTGGTCGGGAGCGTAAACGTTGGTGCGGACGCGAATCTCCTTGCGGTCCAGCCGCAGGTAGGCTTCGACGGGAGCCCCCCGCCGCTCCACGCCGAACACGGGAAAGCTCTGCACCTGATAGCCTGCGCGGAAAAAGGCCCGGGCCAGCAGGATGGTCGCCACAACGGCCCCCTGGCCCCCCCGTCCGTGAAAGCGAATCTCCTCCATGAGCCCGTCTCCTCTCCTGCTTGGCAAGCGCCAACGCTCCCCAGCCCCTTAACCGGAAACCCGAAACGAGGAGCCGGAAGCCGCAAACCGGAAGCCTATCCTTCCTTGCTCCAAACCACCACCACGGCCCGGGCCGGCCGGTCCGTCAGGCAGCGCAGGCTGTGGCTGACGTCGGAATCGAAGTAGATGCTGTCCCCGGGCTCCAGCACTTCCACCCGGTCGGTGGAGCGGAACTCCAGCCGTCCTTCCAGCAAATGGATGAACTCCTCCCCGTCGTGGCTCACGAAAACCATCTCGCTGGTGTCCAGAGGGGGGAACTCCACCAGGAAGGGCTCCATGTGCTTGTTGGCTTTCTTGGCTTCCAGGGCTTCGTAAACGTAGGTGACTTCGCCTTTCCGGTGGTGGGGGCGGCGCTCGATGCGCGAGCGCTCTCCGCTGCGAGTGACGGCGATCTTCGCTTCCGAAGGCTCGTCCTGGAAGAAGCAGCCCATGGCGACGTCCAGGGCTTTGGCCAGAGCGAGGAGATTGGCCACGGGGGGCATGGCCTCGCCCCTTTCCACCCGCGCCAGAAAGTCTTTGGAAAGCTTCGTCTTGGCCGTCATGTCCTCCAGAGTCAGGCGGCGCTTCTCCCTGAGGTCCTTGAGCTTCGCTCCGATCTTCAGGGCCTGGACGTTTTCGTCAACCGGTCCGCTCATGTCTCCCTCCTTCCCTCTTGGCACCTCCCGCCCCGCAAGTCCCGGCATCCGTCGCAAAGCCGGGGAAGCCGCAATGATTCCTTCCGACTTTTCCAGTATAACCTTTTCTTCCAAGAAGAAACGGGGAAACATCGTCTCCATGACGGAATTTTCCTTTCAAAGGGGCCTCCAGCCGCTTGGAAGGGCATATGGAAAGGCGGCCGGGGGCGGTTGACTCCGGGGCGGGCTCCGCATAGCATGCTTGGCGGCTTTGCACGGCTTGAAAGGGGACGATAGCCCATGACCGACGTGGCTTTGATTCAGCCTCCCATAGAAGATTTCTATTTGACGGCCAAGCGGACCTATCCCTACGGTCTGGCCTGCCTGGCGGCGAGCCTGCGGCGGGCGGGCTTTTCCGCTTGCATCGTGGACGGCACGGCCACGAAGCGCTCCCGGATTCTGCCCTGGCCCTCCGAGATGGAATACCTGAGGCCCTACTACGGAGAGCGGGACCTTTCGCCCTTCGCCCTTTTCCACCGTTTTCGCCATTACGGCGCGAGCTTCGACGCCTTGGGGCGGGCGGCGGCGGAATCGGGGGCGTTTCTGGCGGGCATCTCCTCCTTGTTCACCCCCTACGCCCAAGAGGCCCTGAAGACGGCCGAAGCCGTCAAAAGGGCCAGCCCCCAATGCAAGGTGGTCCTGGGGGGGCACCATCCCACGGCCTTCCCCCGGGAGGTCCTCCAATGCCCGTGGGTGGATTTCGTCGTTCGAGGGGAAGGGGAGGAAGCCTTGCCTCGCTTGGCTCGTGTCCTGCGCGAGGGCGGGGATTTGGAATCCGTGGAGGGGCTCGCCTTTCGTCGCGAGGACGGGACGCTCCGGATGCCCGAGCCCGCCGTCGTCCGCCGTCTCGACGCCTGTCCCCCGCCCGAGCTGGATTTGATCGACCATGGCTTCTACCGGCGAAAGGGGCGTCCTTCGGTGACCGTGGTGGCCGCCCGGGGATGTCCCATGGCGTGCTCCTACTGCTGCCTGGGGCGCAACTCCCCCGTCCCCTACCGGCGGCGAGCGGTGGCTTCGGTGCTGGCGGAAGTGGAGCGAGCGGTGGACGGTCTCGACGCCGGCTTCATCGATTTCGAGGACGAGAACCTGTCTCTGGACCGGGCCTGGACGCTGGAGCTTCTGCAAGGCGTCCGGGATCGCTTCAAGGGTCGCGGCATCGAGCTGAGGGCCATGAACGGTTTGTTTCCGCCCGCTTTGGACGAGGAGATTCTTTCCGCCATGAAAGCGGCCGGGTTCCGCACCCTGAACCTTTCCGTGGGGTCCTTTTGTCCCGAGCAGCTCCGGCGGTTTCGGCGGCCCGACGTGCGGGAGAGCTTCGACAAGGCCCTGGAGCTGGCCGAAAAGGAGGGGCTGCAAGCCGTGGGATACCTCCTGGCGGGGGCCCCCCGGCAGCGGGCCGAGGATTCCGTGAAGGACTTGCTGGCCCTGGCTTCCCGCAGGGTCCTGGCGGGGGCTTCCGTCTTCTATCCGGCCCCGGCCAGCGACGATTACGCGCTCTGCCGTCGCGAGGGGCTCCTGCCGCACAGCTTCTCCCTCATGCGCTCTTCGGCCCTGCCCTTGTCCCATGCGGCCACGACGCGCGAGGAAGCGGCCACCCTCTTGCGACTGGCCCGCCTGCTCAATTTCATGAAGGGACTGCTGGACGAGGGCGAGCCCCTTCCGGAGCCGGCCCCTCTCCTCGGTGAAGCCCTGGATCCGGGAGACCGGAGGCGCTCGGGCGTCGAGCTCCTCGCAGCCTTTTTTCACGACGGGGCCCTTCGCGGCTTGAAGCCCTCGGGTGAGGTCCTCGAGCATCGGGCTTCCAGGAAGCTGACCGCCGCCTTCCTCAAAGGATTGCGAAGCGTCCGGGTGAGAGGGACTCGCTGAACCGGATTCGTTTTGGACTTTGAAAATTCGATCATTGGGATTTTCTTCGACTTTCGGATTTCGAGCTCGGGATTTTGCCTGGACGTTCCTTTCGTTCGGGCGCTAGCCTCCGGAGCGCCGCCACGGCCGTCAAATAAAGCCCGGCGGCCAAAATCAGCACGGTGTCGAACCCCCGGTGGACGGACAGGAGGGTGGCCAGAAGGGGGCTCAGCACCGACGCGAAGCCGTTCACTCCCCACGCCCACGGGACCCAGGCGGGGGCCCGTTCCGCAGTGCGCGACAGTCCCAGGGGGAAGGGCATGCCCATGAAAAAGGCGAGGGGAGCTGCGGCGAGCACGGCGACGGAGGATTTCAGCAAGGTCCCGCCGCTCGCGAAGAGCCTGAAAAGATAAGGCAGCAGCAATCGCTGGGCGAGCAGGACGACGACGATGGCGGCCACCGCCAGGGCCGCGGCCGCCGTTTCCGGCGAGAATCGGGAGCTTTTCAGCCGCCGGGCCAAAGGGGCCGAGCAGCCGCTGCCCAGGCCCGCGAAGAGCAGAAAGGCGCAGAGGACCGCCGCCAGGGACGTGACGGGGTCGTTGAGAAAAAGATGGAATTTGTGGATGAAGGTGGCTTCCACGAAGAGAAAGGCCAATCCCAGGCAGAAGAAGTAGAGGAAGAGGGGACCGCGACGGCTCCCCCCGGCGGGGGGGCCCAGAAAGAGCAAGGGCAAAAGGATCAGGACGGCGCCGAGCAGGGCGGCTTGCAGAACGACGGCCGCCAGGAGGGGATAGCCCCAGTCCAGCAGGGACCAGCCGCCGGATTTGCCCAGGGCCAGAGCTTCCTTGAAGGTGCCCCATTTGAAGAAATGAAAGAAATAGGGGCGGTCGTCGGTCGCAGGGCGGATGTCGAACTTGTACCGCCGGACGAATTCCTCGCGGTCGTCCCCCGCCAGGGCCCGGCACCCTTCGTAAAACCAGGGTCTCGCCAGGATGTTGAACCGGTTGGCTTCCTCCGGCTTCATGTCCGGCGCGTAGGCCAGGTCGAAGGAGCGTTTCCGGCAGAAGTCCCGCGCCGTCCGGAGCTCGGCGGGGGTGCAGGGGGTGCTTTTGACCAGAAGGGTGGTGGTCCGGGCCGTGCGGATCAGCACCAAGTGTCGCCGGGGGTGCGGGGCCGAGCGGTTTTTCAGGGCGTCCAGGGCCGTGGCGAAGAGCTTGAGGCTGTCGCGGGGAGGGACCTTGATCCAGCGGGTGACGGCCAGCCAGCCCCCGGGCTTCAACGCCTCGAGGCACTCCTCCATGGATTCCACGGTGTAGAGGGTGGAGGCCCCCGCCGCCTGCCCGCCTCCCGAAGACGATTGAAAGGAATCCAGCAGGGACAGTTGAACGAGGTCGTACCGGCGGGTGCGGCCTCTCAGAAACCCCCGGAATTCGGCCACGCGAAGGCGCGCGTTTTCCCTCCGGAAGAGATGTCCGGCGAAATCGGCGTAGTCTTCCCGGACGAGGCGGGCCGTTTGAGGGTTGAATTCCAGGGCGTCCACGCCGGCGGCCCCGTGGTAGAGGGCCGCGAGAACGTCGGTGCCGCCTCCGGCCCCCGGCACGAGCACCTGCGGGCGCTTCAGCAGGCCATAGGGAAGGGCGGTGGGGAGGCAGTCCAGGTAGGCGAGGGATTCGCGGTTTCCGTCGTAGCGAGTGACGGGGGAGGGGCCGTCGCCGTCCAGGAAGAGGCCCAGTTGGGCCGGGGGCTCCGCCGGACAGGCCAGGCTCAGGCCCGGGGCGTGGCGAAAGGGGATGGAAGGGCTTTCCACCACGGCGAGCCAGCCCAATGGGCTGGAACGCTCATCGACCAGGCGGGCCCCGGGACGATCCAGAGCGTAGCTCAGGGGCTTGTACTGGGAGACGGCGGGGGCCAGTTGGTCCGAGGGCCACAGGAAGGGAAGGACCGTCCCGGTCAAGAGCAGCAGTGCCGCAATCCCGTAGCGGCGGCCCGACGAAAGGGCCAGGGCGGCGGCGCAGCAGGGGACGGTCGTCAAGGCTTCCAGGCAGGCCCCGGGCGTCCATCGCCAAAGGGCCGCCGCCATGAGCACGGCTCCCGCCGCGCCCCCCAGCAGGTCGAACCGGTACAGCCGGTGGGGCTCCTTTTGAAAGCGGGCGAAAGCCAGGGCGAGGCCCAACGCCCCGAAAAAGAAGGGGACCCACAACACGAGGCAAAGGGTCGAGAAATAGGCCCACTGGACGGGGGCCCAGAAAAGGTCAAGAGGATTGAAGGGGACATGCCGGGCTCCGAGAAAAGCGGGGACCAGGGAGACGCCGAAAAGGGCGCAGGCGACGGGAAAGGCCCGGTCGAAGGAGAGAAAGGGACGGCTGCCGGCAAGGGTGACGACGGTTCCCGCCGCCCCGAGCCCCAGAAGGGCCAGGCTGATGATCAGGGAGGCGAAATGATGCTCGAGGAGGATGGTCAAAAGGCGTACCAGGAGCACCTGATAAGCCAGGACGGTGGCGGAAACGAGGGAAACGGCGAATCCGGCGGGCTTGGGAAAAGGCATGCCGCTTTGGCCGGGTCAGTGCTTGCCCGTGAGGGGGACGAAGGCCACGGGCAGCAGTTGGCGGTTGGTGACGGAGCCGTCTTCGTGCTTTTCCACCAGCATGAGCTGCTGGACGGTGAAGGGGCTGCCCACGGGAATGACCATGCGGCCGCCGGGCTTGAGCTGGCGGACGAGAGGCGGAGGGACGTGGTCGGCGGCGGCCGTCACCACCACGGCGTCGAAGGGGGCGTGCTCTTCCCAGCCGTAATAGCCGTCGCCCGTGCGCACTTGCACGTTTTCCAGGTGGAGCCGCTCCAGCCTGCGGCGGGCCTGCTCGGCCAATTGCGGAATGATTTCAATGGTGTAAACCTCGGCGACCAGGGGAGAGAGGACGGCGGCCTGGTAGCCCGAGCCCGTCCCCACTTCCAGGACGACGTCGTCGGGGCCCGTTTCGAGCAGTTGGGTCATGAGGGCGACGATGAAGGGCTGGGAAATGGTCTGCCCGTGGCCGATGGGCAGGGGGCGGTCTTCGTAGGCCCGCTTGCGGAGGTGGTCGGGGACGAAAAGATGGCGAGGGGTGTTGGCCATGGCTCCGAGGACTTGGGCGTCGGGACCGGCTTCCAGGCGGCTCCCCAGGGATCGCCAATGGCCCGCGATGTCCCGGATCATGGCCTTTCTTTCCTCTTGGAAGTCCGAGAGGGGCTCGGCGGGCAGGGGAGGGGCGAGTCCGGCGAGGAGCCCGCCCAGAAGGAGAACGGCGAGGATGCGGCCGGGCTTCATGAAAGCCTCCTTCGAGAAAGGGGGGAATTTTCCATTGAAAAAGCTCGGAAGCTTGCGCTCGGAGTTTATTGTAAGGGATGCGGGAGGGGACGGGCAAAGAATTTTCTTGCCCTTGGCCTTGGGGAGTGCTAGAAGAACAAGCTTCGGATGCAAAGGCTGGCGTAGCTCAATGGTAGAGCAGCTGATTTGTAATCAGCCGGTTGTGGGTTCAAGTCCTATCGCCAGCTCCACGAAAAAGCCAACGAAAACGGGGGTTTGCTGGAAATCGCGAATTCCCGTTTTTTTGTTGCTTCGGGCTTGCGTGCTCATTGCGTGCGAATTTTTCAACGGGTGCGATTCCGGGAACCTCTCGCCGACAAAGGGAGAAGCCTCCCGGCCTTTCCTCTTGCAGGAAAGCAGCCCTGAACCCCAACCCGTTTTTCTCCTCTTCCGTTCTCCTTTGGAAATCGTCTCAACGATTCCGGAAACTTGCACTTCCTTTCCAGAGACGGTCACAACGCTAGACGGTTTGCCGCTCTGCAAGAGTGCACTGATGAAGGTAGGCGTATTCCCAATTCGCAGTCATTACTACGAGCCACAATTTGACAATCGGTAACCGTTCAGTGGGGGGCCTTCGGAGACGGCGAAACGCGAAAAGGCCCTTTTCGAGCTTGCGCGCGGGCCCCGTTTGCCGTAGTTTGCTTTCAAGTGGTTGAACATTGAGTGGAATTCGCTTTTCGAGCTTTTCCGACCCCTTGGAGTATCGCTCCGACGACCCGCGAAGAAGCCGAAGCCATGTATCGACTCGGTCCCGAAGCCGTCGTCGAAGCCCCGATGGAGCTCGGTCGGCAAGTCGGCTAGTCGAAGGAGGCGGTCGCCCGACTCTCCCGCGTCTCCGCCAATTTCTCCAAGCCCCCGTCTTCGGACGGCCCCGGAGTGAAGCGGGAGAAGAAAAGGAAGGG
>Ga0180429_10001766_pt1 | contig 18198 bp, 13 predicted proteins | sample SS_ome_FD_132428 | JGI IMG/M metagenome (GOLD analysis project Ga0180429, IMG submission 132428) | Hypersaline lake sediment archaeal communities from the Salton Sea, California, USA - SS_1_S_1 metaG | ecosystem: Environmental > Aquatic > Non-marine Saline and Alkaline > Hypersaline > Sediment ...
AGACGCGCGACGTGTTGGTCAAAATAAGTGAGCTCGAGGACGACGACTTGCTTGGCGGAACACGCTCATTCCATTGTTGTCCGCTTGCAGCAATCTCGACCTATAGAAAGATCGCGGAAGATGGAACAAGTCAAATCACTTCTATCTCTGTTCAGCACTGCTGACGCAGAAGGGATCTCGTTCAAATTTGATAGTGGAGATCTGGAGCTGACCTTCTCTGACTGGAAGGAGGTGGAGCACGTTCTGCTCTTTCCAGATGCTGTCATGTTTCGGTGGGACGAACTCATAGACTACGAGAAATTTCGCGACGACTGCCCCCATGAGATCGTGAACTCGGAAGCAGTAGGAAGAAGAATCCTCGGGGAGGAGGCGCTCAATTTCCGTCACTACATGATCTGCTTCAACGCAGTGACTACCAATCTCGAGGTCATCTCCAAGCCGCTGGAAATTGTGAAACCGGCATCGACTAGGTCTGACACGCCAGATCATTGATCGTCAGCGGTCTAACGGGTTCAGCCCGAGCCCTGCTGGCCGAGCCGCCTCAGGTACCGCAGGCCCACAGCCGTCGGCAACGAGGCTCCGGCGACGATCATCAACCGGAACAGGACGCTCACCGGAGTAAGAATCATCTCGGGCCCGAACAGCCACTTCACGATCAGGTGAGCAATCGTCCAACCCGACACCGTCACGAAGGCGCAGACGACCGCCAGGCGACCCAGCCGAACGCCGGCCGCCAGGTCGTCCTCGATCCGCTTGCCCGCCGACACGCCGAGGACCCCGGTCACCGCGAACGCGACCAGCACGGTGAGCAGCAGCGCGAGCATCGACTTCGCGTCCTTCCACGGCGCATCCGTGAGCACGGTGATCGCCCCGATGATTCCGGCGCCGACGACGCTGATGATCAGGCACCACCGGCCCCAGCCGAGGAGCGCCTTGCGGGCCTTCTCCACGTCGGGCTCGGCGTTCCAGAGCCGCTTGAAGTAGCTCTCTGTGCGATCGTATGCGTCCTTCTCGGACATCTCCCCCTCCGGTCGGGCTCCAGCATAGCGCAACGGCCTACGTGCCACCATCGGCGCGCTGGTGGGGCGATCCACGAAAACCTGTCCCCTCCGGCCACCTGCCTTGTCCAACACTTATGAAAGCCGAGAGCTCCGACGTTGTCGTACAATGATCGTCTACGGGAGGGACATATGAGACTAGCTACTTTGTTGATTGCCCTGCTCGCGCTCACCGCGAGCTTCAGCTGCAGCGACGACAAGAAATCCGGTGGTGGTGGCGACTCGGACTCGGACAGCGACTCGGATTCGGACTCCGACAGCGATTCGGATTCGGACTCCGACAGCGACTCGGACAGTGATTCGGACAGCGACTCGGACTCCGACTCGGACTCCGACTCGGACTCCGATACCATGGAGGTCACCGACTTCTGCAACTCGGACAACTGGTGCTGGGAGAACCCCACGCCCCACGGCAACCAGATGCAGGCGGTCTGGGTCGGCGGCGAGGACGACATCTGGATGAGCGGCGACGGCGGCAACGTCCTGCGCTACGACGGCACCGACTGGTATCAGTGGAGCTCGGGCACCCAGACCGAGTCGTTCACCGCGATCTGGGGCACCGCGCCGACCGACATGTACGTGCTGTCGACCCTGCAGCTGGTGCGCTACGACGGCGAGACCTGGTCCACGATCCTCAACAGCGCGTCGGCCTACGACATGCACGGGTTCGCCAGCGACGACATCTGGCTCGCCGGCTACCCCTCGGTCAGGCACTGGAACGGCACCACCTGGGAGGAGTGGGAGCTCACCACCGGCGCGATGCACGCGATCTTCGGCGTGGCCAACGACGACGTCTGGACCGGCGGCCAGGACGGCGCCCTGTTCCACTGGAACGGCAGCGAGTGGGAGGACTACACCCAGCTCGACGGGGCGCAGGTCACCGGCATCTGGGGCAGCGCCAGCGACGACGTCTACTTCACCCGCACCTGGGGCGACCCGCTGCTGCACTGGAACGGCACCGACATCGAGACGATCGACCCCGGGCTGGGGTCCAACTGGTACGACGTCTGGGGCACGGCCGACGACGACGTCTGGCTCGTGGGCTGGGGCCCGACCGTGGCGCGTTACGACGGGTCGTTCTGGACCGACCAGAGCCCCACGGTGGACGCCCCGGTCTACCAGGTCAGCGCGGTCGGCGCGGCCGCGGGCGAGGGGCCGTGGATCGTGGGCAGCTACGGCTACTTCTGCGAGCGCCAGGGCAGCGACTGGGACTGCAGCGACTCGATCACGTACAACAACCTGATCTCGATGTGGGGCGCCTCGTACGATTCGATGATCGCGATGGACCCCTGGGGCGAGGCCGCCACCCGCGACGCGGACGGCTGGACCGCGGTGACCTCGACGGCAACCATGTACTACCCCTCGATCTGGCAGCTCGCCGAGGACGATGCCTGGGGCTTCCAGCGCGACGTCTACGACGACCGCCTCTACTCCTACAACTGGGACGGGGACAGCTGGACCGAGTACCCGGTCAGCGCGCCGCGGGAGGTCAACGGCGTCTGGATCGACACCGACGGTCAGGGTTGGGCCGTGGGCAACGGCGGCGAGGCCTGCCACTTCGACGGCTCGAGCTGGACCTGCCACGACAGCGGCACCACCGACGACCTGTTCGCGGTCCACGGGATCGCGGCCGACGACGTCTGGGCCGTGGGAGACTACGGCGCGGCGACCCACTGGAACGGCACCGCCTGGACGCCGGTCTCGATCGGCACCAGCGACGACCTGAACGCGATCTGGGGCGCGGCCACCGACGACATCTGGGTCGCCGAGGGCTGGGGCGGCGACGTGTGGCACTACACCGGCACCTGGGCCGAGGTGTCGATCCCGGGCCTGAGCAACGCCTACGACATCTACGGATTCGGCACCGACGACGTCTGGATCGTGGGACACAGCGGCGACACGTTCCACTGGAACAGCGTCGACTGGACCGAGATCGACACCCCGATCTGGGACAACCTCTACGCGGTCTGGGGCGCGGCGTGGAACGACGTCTGGGCCCTCGGCGAGCACGGCGCGCTGCTGCACTGGGACGGCAGCGAATGGACCGAGGACACCTCGATCGACGACTGGTACACCCTGGACATGTACGGGGTCGACGCCGAAAACATCTGGATCGTCTCGGACTACGGCGGGATGTACCACTACAACGGCACCGGCTGGGCCGAGGTGACCAACGAGCTGACCGAGGACTCGGTCCAGTTCCGCGAGATCTTCGCCGTGGCCACCGACAACCTGTGGGTCGTCGACTACTACGGGCGCGCCTACTCCTTCGACGGAGAGCTCTGGACGCCCCAGGGGTTCGAGGACGAGGAGGACGCGCTGGTGACCGACGTCTGGGTCGCCGGTGAGAACGACGCCTGGGCCACGGTCGACGAGGGGTTGCTGCTGCACTTCGACGGTTCGGTCTGGCAGCTCCACTCGGCCTGGGGCGCGAGCCAGCTCGACGCGATCCACGGCCAGTCGCCGAGCCAGGTCTGGGCCATGGGCGACGTGCTGCTGGAGTACGACGGCACGAGCTGGACGCGGCTGGCCGACATCACCGACGAGATCGAGAGCTCCCAGTTCGTCGGCATGTACGGGGCGTCGAGCACGCAGATCCAGGGGATGCTCCACTCCGGGCGGCTGGTGGAGTGGGACGGCGACTCCCTCGACAACGTGTTCGCTGCCTCGGACTGGTCCTACTACCAGGACGCCCACTTCCTGGGCATCGACGACCTGTGGGCCGTGGGCCACCAGGGGGCTATCCTGCGCTACGACGGGGAGCTCGACGAGCAGCAGCGCCTGACCGGCAACGCGCTGATGGACGTCTTCGCCGCGCCCGACGGACACGTCTTCGCCGCCGGCGCCGGCGGCACGATCCTGCACCGCACGCCCTAGTGGCTTCAGGCCCGGCTTCCGCGGGCCCTCCGCCCGCGATGACTCAGTGCCGATCCCACAGGAACACGAACGGCTGGTTCGCGACCTCGCCGGTGTTGGTCTCGACGAGCACGGGATCGCCGAAGGCCTCGCCGTCCCACTGGGCGTAGCGCAGGGCGCTGTCCCCGTACTGTGCGGCGAACATGATCTCGTCCGAGAGGGGGGATGGGAAGAGCCTGGTCGTGTTGGCGTTGCCCGGCGAGGGTCCCTCGAGCTGGGTCGACCAGCCGTCGAGCAGGGTCCAGGTGCGGTAGTGCAGGGCCGCGGCCGAGCTGTTGGCCTCGTAGGTCGCCAGGGCCTGCCCGCTCATCGTCTCGAAGGCCACGGCCACGTTGGGGTAGTTCAGGTCGTCGGCCTGGGCCGCGGCGATCGTCACCGCTTCCTCCCAGGCGTCCCCGTCCCACATCGAGACCCAGATTTGCGAATGAGAGCCGTCGCCGACCGTGATCACACCCAACGCGATGCGGTCGCTGGTGGGATCCGCGCCGAGAATCATCCAGCGCGGCCGCAGGTCCTCGGTGGCCGGCGGCGGGATCACGCCCTCGGCGCTCCAGCCCGCGCCGTTCCAGATGCGGTAGTAACCGCTCGGGTCGGCGTCCTTGCCGTAGACCACCATCGCGTGTCCCGAGGTCTGCTCGTAGGCCGCGTAGACGTCGGTGTCGCCCACCGAGTCGTCCAGCAAGACGTCGTCGGCGAACCCGTCCCCGTCCCAGATCAGGGCGTAGTCGGCGCCGCCCGCGTTGACCGCCAGCACCATCTCGTCGGCGCTCGGGTGGGCGGCGAGCTCCATCTGCCGCGGCTCGCCGGTGACGGGCGCCACCGCGGTCTGCTCGGCGGACCAGGTGATTCCGTCCCAGACGCGGTACGATATCCCCTCGTCGCCGGACGTTCCGTTGTTCCAGGCCAGGAGCGCGTCCCCCGAGATCGGCTCGTAGGCCACGTCGAAGCCCCAGTAGAGGCTCTCGGTGACCGAGGCCAGGGGGTTGAAGGACAGGGCCGACCAGGTGTCTCCGCCGCGGATCTCGGCCGCAACGTCGGCGGCGATGTCGACCCCGACGACGATCTTCTCGTCGACCAGCGGGGATGCGGCCCCGGCCATGATCCGCCACTCACCCACGGGCTCGCTCACGCCCGCGTCGGCGAATCCGCCGCCGAGCCATTCGGCGTATCGGGGCGTGTCAGCGCCATCTTGTCGCCAGACCGCCAGGCCCAGGGCCGTGTCCGTGTCGCCGTCCGTGTCCGAGTCCGTGTCGGTGTCCGTGTCGGTATCCGTGTCAGTGTCCGTATCGGTGTCCGTATCGGTATCCGTGTCGGTGTCGACGTCGGTGTCGCTGCCCTCGACCACCTCGTACTCGGCGGTCAGGGTGGCCGTGCGATCCCGCGGGTCGACGACCGTGATGTCGTAGAACCCCACCGCGAGCCCGGCCGGAACCACCGCGGTCAGCTTGTTCGAATCGACCCAGGCGACCTGTCCGAGCACCACGGTCTGGGGCTCGGGTCCGTCGAGCATAGCGGCGAACGCGTCGTCCACGTCGACGCTCTTGCCGCCGCAGGAGACGTTGCGGTAGAGCGCCGGGTCGAATCCGCTCCCCAGGATCGAGACGTGGACCTCGGCGTCCGACGGCCCCCAGTCCGGATCGACCTCGCCGAGCTGCGGCCCGGACCCTTCCGAGGGCGCCGTGGCGCAGCCGAACAGCCCGGCGGCGACCAGGATCGCCACGGTGACGATCCAGCTATCCCCGGTGAGCCCCGGGTTGCGCGCGCGATGGTTCGATTCGGTCAAAAGGTGAACCTGTACCCGGCGCAGACGGTGACGTTGCCGCCGTTGATATCGCCGGCGAAGTGGTGGTCCAGGTCGGTGAACACGAAGCGCACGTCACCGAACAAGTACCCGACACCCAGCTTCCAGTCCAGACCGCCGAGAACCTCGAAGCCGGGCTCGGCGTTGCTCTCGGTGTTATCGCCGGTGTCCGGGATCGATGTGGTCTGGACCGTGCGCAGATACTGCAGCGCGAAGCCGACGCCAGCGAACGGGATCAGCGTCCGGTCCGGCGGGAAGAAGCGCCAGATCACGTCCAGCGACCACTTGAGCTGGAGCACCTTGGTCTCCCAGTCATAGGCGCCACCGGTGCGCTCGTCGGTGCCAGTGCCGTCCTCGCGCGGGTAGGTGAACGAGAAGTCGAGGGCCAGCACCAGCCGGTTGTCGAGCACCGGCAGGAACACGTCGAATTCGACCGCAGCGACCACGAACGGCTTGAGCTCGGACGTGGGGATGTCGAGGCCCACGCGGGGCGCGATCCCGAACATCCAGCCTTCGGAGCCGCCGTCGAAGCTGGCCTCGATCGCAGGCTCGCTCTCCTCTTCTTTAGCCTCGTCCTCACCGAGCTGGGCAGCGGCCTCGAGCGGCAACAGGAACGCGATCGCGAGCACGAGAATGGGTCTGGTTCTCATCGCCGTCCTCCCCTAGAAGGTCCGCTCGGTGGTGGCCAGCGCGTCGTCGCCGTCCGAGGTCCCGCCGAAGAAGTAGATGAACCCCGCGCCGTAGAGCCCGATGCCGAGCGCGCGCGGGTTCTGCAGGCTGCTGGCCGTGGAGTTGATCGACTGGGTGATGTCTCCCACGTCGTCGAACTCGGTGTCCTGGCCGTTCCCGGAGACCTGGTTGAAGGTGGTGTCGTTTGCCTGGCGGGCGCCGCCGAGGATGTAGAGCTTGTTGTTGGTGATCACCGGCATCGGGCCGGCATAGGGGTGCTGCATCGTCAGGTCGCCCACGGCAGGCTCCCAGGCGCCGTTCCCGCCGCCGTCGGCGATGTCCGAGCGCTGCAGCGTGTCGGTCGTGTCTCCCCCGTCGTCCACCCCGCCCATGGCCCAGATCCGCGACGTGTCCGACTGGAAGGTCGAGACGTTGTTGCTGTCCTCCACCACGCAGGAGAAGAACGCCCGCGCCTCGCCCATCGGGGTGGCGCCGGCCGCGTCGAAGGCGCCGATCAGCCCGTTCTCGTCCACGGGCGCGATCTCCACGCTGGCGAGCACCCCGCCCGACTCAGAGTCCTTGCCGCCGAGGGCGTGGATGTAGCGGTCGCCGGCGGCGTCGTGGGTCAGCACGGCCTGCAGCCCCCAGCGCGGGGTGGTCAGCGTGTCGTCGAGCAGCGTGAAGACACCGGTAGAGCCCGGGTAGTTGGGGGACTCGGTGCCCGCCGCGTCGCCGGTGTCGGTGTAGCTGGTCCCGGTCACCTCGGCGATCATGTGCTCGGTCCACGAGGAGCCGTCCACCTCGTCGGTGCGGTAGACCCGGTAGGCCACCGCGGGCTGGCCGTTGACATCGACCTCGTTCCAGCTGATCTCGACCGCCCCGTCCTCGCCCAGGGCCACGATCGCCTCGTCCGAGGGCGCGGTCTCGCCCCCCGGGTTGTCCGGGTCGTCGCTGTCGAGCACGGCCGAGACCATGTAGTACCAGGAGCCCGCGGCCAGGGTGCCGGCCTCGGTGGACGCCTCGGCTGACGTGATCACAGGGGCGTCGGTGGCCGAGAGCACCGCGGCGACCTCGACCGTGTCGAGCACCTCGCCGGCGTCGGAGAAGCCGCCCACCACGTAGATGTACGTCTTGATCGGGATCCAGGGCGAGCCGTCCGGATCGTAGACCGGCACCGACACCGCCGACGCGCCGACCCGCGGCACGTTCAGTCGGTGCTTCTGCTGGCGCCAGGCGCCCAGGTCGCCGAAGTTGGAGAGCTGGGTCAGCTCCACCGTGTCGAGCACGTCCCCGCCGGCGCCGGTGTCGCCGCCGATGGCGTAGACGTAGCGGTTGCCCAGGTCGTCGTTGCCGAAGCAGCCAGCGAGCGTGCGCCGACCGACCGTCATCTCGGAGGCGTCGACGAACTCGTTCAGGTTGCCCGAGGGATTGGTCACCAGGAACGCGGCCCAGGTGCCGTAGGACATCTCGTCCAGGTTGGTCACCCGCACCAGGTAGACCCCGGTGCTCATCGTCGAGGTGGGGAAGGTGGTCTGGATCTCGCTGTCCGAGGTCGGCGTGACCGAGTCGACGGTCACCGCGGCCTGCAGCTCCTGGTCGAGCAGCTCCACCTGCACCGGGTCGCGGAAGTTGGCGCCGTAGATCGTGACGTCGGTGTCGTCCTGGGTGGAGCCGCGATTGGGCACGACCCAGATCACTTGCGGCACCGGCTCGTCGACCACGGTGAACCCGCTCTCGAGCACGCCGATCGCGTTCGACGGGTTCGGGTTGACCACGTACACGTCGTAGGTGCCCAGCTCGGCGCCGGCCGGCACCACCGCGGTGATGGTGCTCGAGTCGATGAACGCCACGTGCTCGAAGTCGATGCGGTCGTCCTCGGCTTCGGGATCGTCGTCGTGCATGATCATGTAGGCGGTCGGCGTGGAGACGAAGCCTTCGTTGGAGAAGATCGTCACCGTGGTCCGGGCGTCCTGCCAGCCGAAGGGCGGCTCGATCCTGAGCAGGTCGTAGAAGGTCGGCGCGACCACGGTCAGGCCGTTGCCGTCCGCGGCGTAGAGCCAGCCCACGTTGCCGTTGGGGTTCTGGATCTTGACGTCGTAGGAGATCGACTCGGCGCCGCTCTCGGTGGGGCCGACGAGCTCGAAGGGGATCGTGCACGACAGCACCTGGCCGCCCTCGCCCTCTGCCAGGGTCACCGTGGCCGGCGGGATCTCGTTTTCGGTGCCGTCCGGGTCGACCAGCCAGACCCGGGGCATCTCGAGGTCGTTGCCGTCGGTCAGCGACTTCTCGACCGCTGGGGAGAACCCGCTGCCGCTGATCTGCACGATGTTGTCGCCGCAGGCGGTGCAGATCTCGTCGGGCGAGATCCCGGTCGGCTTCGGAGTCGGCCCGTCCCGCGTGGGATCGCAACCGGCCCAGAGCGCCGCGCACACGGCCAGAGTGATGGCGATGGTTCTCGTCATCTCGAACCTCCTGCTGCTCGTATGAAGAGTCGCGCAGCGCACGACCTACTGCATCGTTCTCTCGACCGTGGCCAGCGGGCCCAGGTCGTCGGCGCCCCCGATGATGAACAGGTACCCGTTGAGCCGCACCATCTCGTAATAGCAACGCGCCTCGACGAACGAGGCCGAGGTGCTCTGGTAGCTGTCGATGATCTCGTCGGCGGCGCCGTCCACCACGAAGTCGTAGCGCGACGCGGTGGCGTTCTGCGGATCGGGCCAGGCGGCCAGGTCCTCGGTGGCCACGCCGCCGAAGGCGAACATGTAGTTGAAGAACAACGCCGCGCCCAGGCCGTGGCTGCGCTGGCCCCAGTTCATCTCGGCGACCTGGGTGGTCCAGACCGTGTTGTCGCCGTCGGGCGAGAGGATCTCGGTGACCTCGAAGGTGTTCCAGCCCTGGTTGGCCGTGCCCTCGTGGTCGGTGTCGCCCTCGATCGCCATCAGGTAGAGCGGCCCGTCGGCGATGCCCTTGGGGATCGGGATGTCCGGGTCGTCCGGGTTGAAGCCCGGGTCGTCCTGTCCCTGGTTGGTCAGCAGCACGTAGAACGCGCGCTCGGTGTTGAGGTCGTTGCTGAGCGCGGTGAACGGGCCCAGGTCGCCGTCCTCGAGCACCTCGGCCCGCTCGCCGCTCGTGAGGTAGCCGGTGCCGGTGGCGTCGGGCCGCCCGCCGACCACGAACAGGAAGGTCTTGTCGTCCACGTCCTCCTCGCCGCTGTAGACCAGCGCCACCAGCGCGTCGGCCCCCTCGCGCGGGGAGAGCATCTCCTCGTCGACCACCTCCCAGTAGCTGAGCGAGCCCGGGGGCAGGGGCTGGATCCCGTCGGCCTCGGGCGTGACCGAGCCGTCGTCGGTGTGGGAGGTGCCGGTGACCCCGGTGGCCAGCAGCCTGACGTCGCCGCCGTTGCCGCTTTCGTCCACGTTGCGGTAGACGTTGTAGCTGGAGGCCCCGTCGACCTCGTCCCAGCTGATCACGATCTCGCCGCCCTCGCCGTAGAGCATCTCCAGGGACGAGCCCATCGACTCGCCCCAGGCCCCGACCGCCGAGACCCGGTAGAACCAGGTGCCCAGGGGCAGGTCGCCGGTGGACGAGCTGGCGCCGGTGATCACCGGCCGGGTGTCGAGGCCCAGGATGCGGGCCCGCTCCACCGAGTCGAGGGCCTCGGCCGTGGGCGCGGCGATGTTGGTGTCGGTGTCGGCGCCGCCGACCGCGTAGACCCAGGAGCCGGCGCGCACCAGCGCGTGTCCCTGGCGCGGCACGACCAGCTCGTTGGGCGCCCGCGGGGTGTCGGCGTCGACCCACTGCTGGGACAGCCAGGGCGTCGAGGGCACGCCGTTGATGCTGACCGGCATGATCTCCACGCTCGAAAGGACGTTGTGGTCCACGTCCATCCCGCCGCTGGTGTAGATGTACGAGCCGCCGAACAGGTCCCAGCCCTCGACCGAGCCGTGGCGCCAGCGCCCGGTGTTGAGCACCTCGGCGGTGGCCTCGAAGCTGTCCAGGTGGCCGGACGAGGACGGGGTGGCCTCGTAGCTGTACCAGACGTCGAACTGCTGGTCCGGGTTGGTCACGTGGACCGGGTAGAAGTGGCCCTGGGTCAGGGTGCCCGAGGGCAGCTCGGCGCTGAGAGTGTTGCTGTCCACGAACGTCGTCTCGAGATCGATCAGCGAGTCGTCGATGTCTTGCATCGCGGCCACCGCGCCGCTGACGAAGTAGCTGCCGGTGATCGTCAGCGTGATGTCGTCGGCCGCGGGCGAGCGGAACGGATCCACGTCGTCGATCTTGGGCGGCGGCGTGCTCGTCACCTCGAACTGGCCGAGCTCGTCCCCGTCCATCCAGAACGCGCCCAGGCCGTTGGGGTTCTGCGCCTCGACGAAATAGAAGCCGGTGGGCATGTCGTCCGACTCCGAGGGGCAGATCGCGTCCAGGTTCTCGGCGTCCTGGTGGACCACCAACGCGGCCGGGTAGCGGTCCTCGGCCGACTCGACGCTGATCCAGGTGACCAGGGGCAGCTCCGCGAACCCGGTGCCCTTGATCACGGTGAGCTGGTCCGAGACGAACGAGTCGTCGGGGTCGCCCTCCCAGGCGGTGGGCGGGATCACGTCGGTGACCGTGGGCGGCACCTCGTCCAGCCAGTCGAGGGTGTCCGGGCAGGTGACGGACTCGTCGTCAGGATTGGTCAGCGTGACCTCGTAGGTGCCGGCCGCCACCTCGCCGGCGTTCGCCTCGGCGTTGGCGCTGTGGGAGCTCTGCCAGAGGCACTCGCCCAGGTCGACCGCGGTCGAGCTCGTGGTCTCGGTGACGACCACGGTCATGCCAGGTTGGAATCCGGTGCCGATCAGCGAAAACTGGACGTCCACCAGGGTCGAGACCGCGCCGGGCTCGACGGCCAGGCAGGCGAAGTCCTCGTCCGGGCCGGTGCCGGTGTCCGTGTCAGTATCGGTGTCGGTGTCCGTGTCGGTATCCGTGTCCGTGTCGGTGTCGGAATCGGTGTCCGTGTCCGTATCCGTGTCGGTGTCGGAATCGGTGTCCGTATCCGTGTCGGTGTCGGTGTCGGTATCCGTGTCCGTGCCCGCGTCCGTGCCCGGGCTCGAGCCGTCGCCACATCCGGACGCGAGCAAAGTCGCGAGCGCAATCCACCACAGAGCGTTTCTCATTCTCTCCTCCGTTTTCCCGCTTACTCGATCCCCTGGGACTCGCAGCCGAACGTCGCCGACACCTCGTCCCATTCGCCTCCTTGCAGGTCCTCGCAGGCCTGCTCGCAGAACAGGACTGTGTCCTCGTCCAACCACATCCAGCCGTCCGGATTGGAGCAATCCTCGCTGTAGTCGAGCTTCTCTCCGTCGCCGTAGAAGTTGACCAGGCTCTGGTCCTCGGACGCCTCGGGGGCAGGCTGTCCCAGTCGATGTCGAACTCGCAGCTCATCACCTCGCCGACGATATCCTCGAGGTGCGCCGTGAGATCGGCCGTGTCCTCCACCGGGTAGTAGCTCCCGGTGCCACCCGCGTCGGCGATCCCGTTCATCACGTCCTGCCACGCCAGGCTGCCGCCCACGCCGATGACGTAGACCGGGTAGCCGTTACCCAGCAGCGTCTCCGCGGCGTCGTAGCTGTCCGCGTCGTCGAGGCAGAGCATCGGGTAGTCCTCGCAGGAGTACTCGGTCGAGGTGCACTCGTCCGACGAACAGGTCAGGTCGCTGTTGCAGTTGGGCGCCCCGTCGGTGGCCAGCAGCACGAACTTGGTGTGGCTGTCGTCGTCTTCGCTGAGCTCGTCGAGGTAGGCGTTGGCCGCCTCGAGCGTGGGCGCCGTGGGCGTGCCCCCGCAGCAGTCGACCCCGCTCGGGCCCAGGGTGTCGGCGATGTCGTCCACGGCGTCTGTGGCGTGGATCTCCACGCTGACCCCGGTCGGGGCGACGCACTGGTTGTCGAGACCCGAGCAGATCGTGGACGGGAAGACCATCAGGCCGAAGTTGACCTCGTCGCCGGTCGCGGCGGTGACGTCGATCACGGCGTCGGTCATGTCGCCCCAGAGGCCCTCGTCGCACATGCTGTTCGAGCGGTCGAGCACGATCAGCATGTCCACAATCACGCCGGTGATGTTGAAGCCTTCCTCGGCGCACTCGGTGCCGGTGTCCGAGTCGGAATCCGAGTCGGAGTCGCTGTCGCTGTCCGAGTCGCTGTCCGTGTCCGTGTCCGAATCCGTGTCGGTGTCGGTCGATCCGTCGGCTCCGCCGTCCGGCGAGGCCGGCGAGCCACCCCCGCAGGCGCCGATCAGGCTCACGCCGCAGACCACGGCCCAGAGGACCAACCAGGTTTTCGTGAGTGTGTTTTTCGGTGTGTTGTGCATTGGGTTGCTGCTCCCTGTGTTTTTCCCCTGTTGGTTGATGACAAACAGCCTTCCCGTTCGGGGACAAAAAAACGTCTTCCAGCTCGTTACGTCCTTCTTGTGTCGCGCAACGGCGAATGAGGGTGTCGGTTTCGAGTTCAGAAGACGAATCGATAACCGGCCGCGGTGGTCACGTTGCCGGCGTTGGTGTCCCCGGTGAGGCGGTGGGCCAGAGCGCTGAATACGTACCTGACCTCGAACAGCACGAACCCCGGGCCGAGCGGGATGTCCAGCCCGGCCAGCACCTCGAACCCGGGCTCGAGGCTCCATTCCGTGTTCTCACCCGCGGCGATCGAGGTGGTTTGCACGGCGCGGACGTACTGACAGATCGGACCGACACCGACGAAAGGAATCGGCATCGACTCGTTGCTCGCCAGCCGGAAGACGATATCCAGCGCGGCCTTGAGCTGGAGGACCTCGAGCTCGTACCGGTACTCCCCGCCGATCCGGGGATCGGACCCGCTCCCGGAGTGTCTCGGCATCGTGAACGACAGATCGAGCGCAAGCACCAATCTTCGATCGAGCACCGGCAAGAAGACGTCGACCTCCAGGGCTGCGACCAGGAACGGATCGAGGTCCGAGGTCGGGACGTCGAGGCCAACCCGCGGTGCCAGGCCCAGCCGGATCGGTTCCCCGCTCTGGTCTGTCCCCGTGCCCTCGTCACGGCGAACGAGCGGCTCGAGCTCGGAGTAGACCATCGACGCCGCCACCTCGCTCCGCGCGGTCCACCCCTCGCCGGAGTCCGGGAGGTCCCGTCGGTTGACCGTGGAGTCGATCTCCGGGGTGAGGGTGCACAGACGGGCGCCGTCGTCCGACAGCCACACGAGCGACACGACACCCTCGGCGAGATGCTGCTCGTAGCTGATGTCGTCGCTCGCCGGCGGACATTCCGGTGGAGGATCGACGACGACCACCCTGGGCTCGATCCCCGAGTCGACCAGGTGTGCGGCGAGGGCCTGAAGGAGCTCCTCGGTTCGCTCCGATTCGGCGGATTCCGCGAGCACTACCACGGCACGGGGTCGCTCGGAAGCGGCGGAGCCCCCGGCGACCAGCATCACACAGGCGAGGATGACGCCGGGCATCCAGGAGCGCCGGGCCATGGAGTCGTTTCCCCGGTGTTTCTCGTGCGGATCGCTCATCGGTCCTTCGATGGAGGGCAGATGTTACGGGGCCGTGGAGCAGGCGTCGAGCCCTTTCGCGGCCAGCTCGGCCTCGGTGGAGCCGGGCCACCGGTCGACGACCCGGCGGTAGTCGCGGATCGCCTCGGCACAGCTGCCGAGCCTTCGGTGGGCATCGGCCCGTCGGCGGAGCATCTCGGAGGTCGCCCGGCCGCCCGGGTGTGCGCGCAGGTAGTCGCTGACCGCGCGGATCAGACCTCGGGTTCGACTGAGCCGAGCCAGGGCCCGGACCTTGCCGGCACGGGCCTCCTCGGCCAGCGCGCCACCGGGCGCTGCGTCGAGATACGCCTCGAAGTGGGAGAGCGCCGAGCCGGCGCGGCCCATGCTGCCCAGCTCCATCTGGCCCAGCGCCACCAGGCTGGTCCTGGCCGCCGCGCTGCCGGGATAGGACGTGATCAGGCGTTCGTAGCTGGCGGTCGCACGGGCGAAATCTCGGGCCTTCCTGTGGGCGCGCGCCTGCTTCAGCAGCTCGTCGAGGGTGGGCTCCAACTCGACAGGGCCGGGCTGCAGCTCGAGCTTCGCCACATTCGGATCGGCGCCGTCCTCGCCGGTGGTGACCGGTGTCGTCCCCGACCTCAAGTCGTCGAGCGACGCATGCTCTCCAGCAGACAGCCGCGCGTGGATCTCTTCGCCGTCGGAGTCGAGGGCGTAGACCAGGCCTTCGACCACCTCGATCCACGCGGTCTCGGAGGCGGCCACCTCGACCGAGAAGACCGCCTCGCGGGCGACCACCACGCCGGAGGGCGTCTCCAGGAACAGCTCGACGCCATCGTCCCCGGCCTCGACCTCCACGAGCGCGCAGCCCCGCTCGAGGGCCACCCGCTCGGCCAGCGGATTCTCTCCGGGTCCATCGAGCCCGATCCCGGCCGTGTCGTCGACAACGATCCGAATGCCCGGGCCGATGTCCAGCACCCGGCGATCCGGTGCGTCGGGCTGGAGCTGGTTCTGTCCCTGGTCGTCGACGAGGGGATCCCCTGCTCGCGCTTCAGTCGAGGCGACCAGGGCGGGGTCACCGACTTCATCGTTCGACGGGTCGCTTCCGAGGGTCAACCAGATCGTGATCCCGAGGGCCAGAACGACGGCCGCGGCGAGCGCGAATAGGAGCGCTGCACTAGGGCGTGATCGCGTGCTCGGCCCGTCCACTGGCGCGCCGCCCTCCATGCGCAGCAGTCGCTGCTCGAGCTCGTCGGTGAGCGGCTCGAGCGTCGCCTCGCGCGTCACTTCGGGGAGCGCCTGCCAGACCTCGGCCAGCTCGCGGCAGCTCTCGCAGACGTCGAGGTGTACCGCTATCGCCGCCCGTTCGTCCTCGGAGAGCTCGGAGTTGACGTGCGCCGCGACGGCTGCCTCGACGTGCTTGCAGGTGGTGCGGGTCATCGCACGAACTCCCTGATCGCGTCGCGGCAGCGCGGATCGCGCTTGAGGCGCGCGGTCAGGTCCTGCCGGCCGCGCTGGAGCCGCTTCTTGGCCGCGTCGAAGCTGATGCCCATGATCGCGGCGATCTCGGGCACCGAGTAGCCGTGCAGCACCGAGAGCACCAGCGGGAGCCGGCGCTTCGGCCTGATGGCGGCGAAGTGTCCGGCCAGGTGTCCGAGGAGGCGCCGTTGCTCGAGCGCTCGCTCCGGGGTTTCCCAGTCGACCGGCTCGAGCGTGCGGGCGTCATCACTGGTCGGCATCAGGAACACGCGGTGTTTCTTGGTGACGTGGTTCCTGACGGCGTTGATCGCGACCTGGTCGACCCAGGTGAAGAACCGCGCCTCGCCGCGGAAGGTGTCGAGCTTGGCGAAGACCCGGGTCATCACGAGCTGGGTCAGGTCCTCGGTGTCGGGGCCGTAGCCGCACGACAGGACGATCGTCCTGCGAACCCTGGGCAGGCACCAGCGGGCGAGCTGCTCCATGGCCGCCCTGTCGCCGGCCGAGCAGGCGCGCAGTAGCTGGTCGGTCTCGTCTCGATCCCGACGCGTTGGTCTGGTTCTCTCGGGCACCGCCATCACAGTGTATGACAAACGAGCCCTGGCGATGGGGTCATTTTCCCTCCAGCACCACGGTGACACGGGATCCCCGAGCGTTGCGGCCGATTGCCTGCCACGCCATACTCGTCTATCGTTCAATCTGTTCCAGTCAAAGGAGGGGAGCGTCATGGGATTCTTCAAGAAGCTGTTCGGAGGCGGGTCCGAAGAGGGCGGTGAGCAGAAGGGCGCCGAGCCGGCCGCCGAGCCGGCAAAGGACAAGAGCCCGTGGCCCAAGATGCTGGCCGCGGCCAGGGCGGTGGAGCCGGATCGCTTCAGCTTCTGGGAATGGGAGAACGTCACCGCGCGCCAGGCGGTCGGGAAGTACCTGACCATGATCGCGCCGTCGTTCGGCAACGCCAAGATCAAGGAGAACCCGGACGACGAGAACGTGGAGCTGCGCGGCACCTTCGACGGCTCGCCGGTCCGCTTCGCGGTCTGGATGAGCTTCGGCACGTTCTGGTCGATCCAGATGCGGTGCCAGGCGAACCTGCCCGAGCTCGAGATCGAGCGCGACCACGAGAAGATCCCCAAGGAGGCGGACGAGGACGATCCCTGGGACGAGGACGAGGAGCGGCGCGTGTTCCTGGGCAAGGGCATCTTCGTCGAGGGCTACGACTCCGACATCGAGCAGAAGCTGGCGCTGTGGTCGCAGCTGCCCGAGTCGCTGCAGGACAGCATCGTCACCGAGATGGAGCGGCTCGACATGAACACGGTCCGCGCCTACGGCCAGGAGGTCTCGCTCAACGTCAAGCCCGGGCTCAACGACCTGGCCGACCCGCTCGAGTACATGACGGCCTGCGCCCAGCTGATGGCGGCGATCAAGAACGGCGCCGGCGGGGCCGCTGCTGGGGTTCCGGCCGCGGCCCAGGCTGCGGGCGTGCCCGCCGCGGTGGTCCAGCCCGCGCACAAGATCACCTGCAGTTACTGCACGTCCGTGTTCATCCTCACCGTGGGCAAGAACACCTGCCCCAACTGCGGCGCCCCGGCCCAGCAGTAACACCTCGTCGATGCGCTCCTCGCCGATCGCGCGCGAATCGGCCAGCTCTCAGCCCTGCCTCGTTGGTCGATCTCGGGAGTGATAGGCTCGACGCCGATGGGGGAGTCGCTGAAACGGTTGACCGACCAGAATGTGTTGGAGTGAAACGACACCCGAGCTGTTTCCGACATCGGTATCGACTCGCGGACCGGTGCTCGGTCCGGCAGGCGTCAGCCGAGAGGACGTCGGAACCCCGCACCTGACCGACCGCATGTTTCAGTCCCCTCGCCTCGCCTATAATCGATCCCGGGGAGGCAACAAGCGGTGTCGCGCTACCGACAGATCACCTGCCTGACCGAAGCGAAAATCGAAAAGCGCGACGTGGTGATCCCGACAGACACCCGGTTCGACGTCCCGGCCGGCCGGACCAAGCAGCTCTGCGACATCTCGGGCCCGGGCCGCATCGTCCGGATCTGGGTCACCCTGCCCACGTCCGGACGCGGGCCCGTGCTGCGCGACGCGGTGCTGCGCATCTTCTGGGACGACGAGCAAACCCCCAGCGTGGAGTGCCCCCTGGGCGACTTCTTCGGCGCCGCGTTCGCCCGGCCCAGGCAGTTCGTGGGCGACCGCCTGGCCATCGCCGGGGGCGGCTACGTCTGCCTGTTCGACATGCCGTTCAATGATCGCGCCGTGGTCGAGGTCGAAAACCAGTCCGACAGGGACCTGCGGCTGCTGGTGTTCCAGATCGGCTGGTTCGAGGACGACGAACCCCACGACGACCTCCAGACCTTCCACGCCCAGTGGCGCCGGGAGAACCCCACCGCCGACGGTCAGCCGTTCACCGCGCTCGAGGCCGAGGGCAAGGGCCGGCTGGTCGGGGTCAAGCTCGACATGCAGAACCGCGCCTGGTGGCTGTCGCCAAATGTGAGGAAGATGCTGTTCCCCCGCGGCCTGGGCCTGGGCATGCTCGAAGGTCCCGAATCGATCTCGATCGACGGCGAGGCCGCCCCGTCGATCGTCGGCACCGGCACCGAGGACTTCTTCCAGGGGGGCTGGTACTTCAAGGGCGGCTCGTTCGACACCCCGAGCCACGGCGTGACCGTGCGCTCGTTCCTGACCGGCCGGGTCTCGGCCTACCGCTTCCTGCTGAGCGACCCGATCCCGTTCGACGAGTCGATCGCGGTCCGGTTCGACCACGGCGTGGCCAACG
>Ga0180429_10001770_pt1 | contig 18191 bp, 14 predicted proteins | sample SS_ome_FD_132428 | JGI IMG/M metagenome (GOLD analysis project Ga0180429, IMG submission 132428) | Hypersaline lake sediment archaeal communities from the Salton Sea, California, USA - SS_1_S_1 metaG | ecosystem: Environmental > Aquatic > Non-marine Saline and Alkaline > Hypersaline > Sediment ...
CAGGGAAATATACAGCGGCACCGCCGGGATCACGGCACTTGCCCTGGTGACCAGCGCCTTTTGTATGCCGATAACCGCTCGGCCCGACAAAGGGGCCAGCATGCCGTTGATGATGCCGGCGTGTTGCTCCAGGTCTTTCTTGGCCTTGCCGATAGTACCGTCGCGATAAATCGGTCGCGTCAGTTCGGGGCCGATGTACGAGAAGGCAACAGTTTGAAAGTCCTCGGCAAGGAAGCCTGCCTCGAACAGTCGGCGAATCCACAGGGCCCAGTCTTCGCCGCCCATGACCTTGACGGTTTGGGCCACTTGTTCGGCGGTGGCCGGCTCGCACGTTCCCGTCTGCACCTCGCCGGTTAGAAAATCCAGGGTCTTGGAAGTATATGATCGGCCGATGGGTCTGATCACCGAAGAATACAGTTCACCGGTTTGTGGATCCTCACGGCGCGGCGCGGCAATGCTGTAGACCAGCAAATCGATCTTGCCCAAGTTCTCGCCGGTGACGTCCGAGACCCGTGCCTTGATCTCGTCGGAAAAGGCATCGCCATTGATATTCCAGACCCGATGCCCTTGGTCTCGAGCGAGGGCGGTGAAGGCCTCGTTATTGTACCAACCGGCCGAAGCCGTGCGTCTTCCCTTTGGCGGACGCTCATAGGCCACGCCGATGGTCGCCGCGGCGGACCCGAAAGTCGAAACGATGCGAGCCGCCAGGCCGTAGCCGTTCGAGGCGCCGATGATCAGCACCCGCTTGGGGCCGTCTATTGTGTCCCGGTCCGTGACGTAGCGGACCTGGTCTCTAACTTGAAAAGAACACCCTTCGGGATGGGCGTTCAGACATACATTGTCGCGTATCCATGGTTCGATGATCATGACGCAACGGATAAGGGATTCAAACCTCATCCCCACCGGCGCGGGGCCGATGGGGATGAGCGTCAAAGTCGACCAATTCACGGTGGCGCAGGTCGTCGACCGTTACTTCTTCCCGGCAGCCATCAGCATCCCTCGCGTCGCGGCCACGCGAACGTGTTTCGGCTGGTCGTCGCCGCTTAACGACTTGTACAGAACGATCGCTTCCGCCTTCTTGCCGTCGGCCAGCAATCGCTCGGCGCAGGCCAGACTGGCGTCGGCCACGGCCGGCTTCATGCCATCGGAGGCCTTCTTTGCAAAGCCGCTCAGGGCCTTGCCTGCCTCCGGGCTGCCGATTACTCCCAGCGAATTGGCCGCGGCTTTGGCAATCGCGGTATCGCTATCGCCCAGCAATCCTGCCAGCGCCGAAACGCATGCGGTGTCGCGACGCACGCCAAGCGACCCGATCACTCCCACCTTCAGCGCGCCGCCCACTTTCGGCAGCGCGTCGCGCAGCGCCGCGGCGGCCTCCGGAGCAGAGATGCGCTCCAAGGCATAACGGGCCATGTGGGAAAGGTCCTTGTCCGGCAGAGATGCGGCCAGCGCCGGTACCGATTCGGCCGTCCCCGCCGTCCTCAGAGTGCGAAAGACAAAGTCCTTCGCCGAACGCGAAGCATCGCTCCCCAGCACTGCAATCAGACGCGTCTCGAGGCCCTTGCGAGCGGCCGCGTCGCCGCGGGTGGCAATCACCGCATCGTCGATCGGGTTTAGCAACTTGCGGTCCGCACCCCAGTCGTAGGTCTTCAGCGTCTCGAAGGCCTTGTCGACCGCAGCGGCGTCAACCTCGGCGGCAACTGCCGTGGCGCCGGCCAAGGCCGCCGGCACCGCCGCCAATGCCAAACGAGTAGTGTCTTGACGTTTCATGTCGTATTCCTCATATATTCGTGTCTTGTGTTGTGGTTTGAGTCTTGCAGGGCAAGCAGCTTGCTCGCCCGGCGGTTCTACAGCACCCAGGGTTCGCGGCGGGCACGATCGACGAGGCGGTTGGCCTCCTCGTCGCCGGGGAATTCCTGCTTGGCCTGGTCCCACTTCAACGACCGCTTCAACTCGTAAGCGATCAGACCCAGGTGGCACACGGCCATGGTGTGGGAAGCGATTTCGATATCGCGGAACGGCTTTTCCCGCGTCTTGACGCACTCGATGAAATCGCCGTAGATACCGCCCTGGCCTTTGTAGCTCGGCACGGGCTTCGGCTCGCGCTTCTCGCCCGGCGTGCCGACAACGTGCATGTTGCCCATTCCGGGATGGTTGTGGTGAAGCTGAATTCCGTTGGGATATTGCATGGTCAGGAAGTTCTTGCCGTCCTCGTCGTGATAGATGACTTCCTCGGGCTCCAGGTCCCGGACGTCGATGGCGAACGTCGCTCCGCCGAAGTGGTGCGCGCCCCAGTCGGTCATGCCGCCGCCGGAATAATCGCTGAAGGAACGCCAACTCGTGCCGTTGATGGCGAAACTGCCGCTGCAACGGTAAGGATGGTATGGCGCCCAAGGCGCGGGGCCAAGCCACATGTCCCAGTCGAACCCCTCGGGAATCGGCTGGCCTTCCAGGTTACAGGGCCTCGGCAACGGGCCCACGTTGACGTTGATCGACTTGATCGGACCCAGTTCTCCGCCCCAGCACTTGTCGACCACCCCGCGGTAGTCCTGCAGCACCCGCTGGCTGCCGCCGGAGACCACACACCCGTAACGCCGGGCGGCCGCCACCATCAGCGGGCCCTCGCGGAAAGTCCGCGTCTCGGGCTTCTGGCAGTAGACGTCTTTGCCGCTGCGGCAGGCTTCAATCACTACGATCGCGTGCCATTGGTCGGGCGTGGCGCAGTGTATCGCGTCGATATCGTCGCGGGCCAGCAACTCGCGGAAGTCGTTGTAGGCCTTGCAGTCGGTGTTGCCGTAGCGACCGTCGGCGTTCTTCTTGGCGCCCTCGCGGACCCCTTTCTTCACGTCGCAAACGGCGACGTACTGCACGTCTTTGCGGCCCAGGAAGTTCCCCATATCGCCGCGGCCCATGTTGCCGATGCCGATGCCGCCCATCACGATTCGCTCGCTGGGCGCCGGGCGATCGTCGGCCCCCAGTGCCGAGGAGGAGACGAAGTACGGGACCGCCACTGCTCCCGCGGCGGTCTTCAGAAACTCCCGCCGACTCCCGGCCAGGCTTCGGCTACTCGTCGCTTTGCCGTTTTGATGCGACATATCCAGCTCCTTTCTTCAGGTAAAGTCTGTTGCACACAATGTGAGCTTTTCTCTTTTGCCGCAAGCGACACCGCTCGCGGATTGGTCGCTAATTCCTATTTTCAGTATAGTTTAGCCATTTTTCCGCGTGAATGCCAGCGGTAGCAGGCTATTTGTCGTTGAAGGTGGTTTTCCGAAGGCTACGGGCGAGTTTTCCTGGGGTACCGCTTCGCTTTGCCCCAGCCACCCAATGTTGAACGTGAATTCTCTCTTACCGACATGCGCGTCCTCCTATATGCGCGTTTTTGCATATTCGTGTAATGGCATATATGCCTTCGGGCCGATAACCTGCCTAGAACACTTCCCCACACGTGCCAAAAATGGAGAGAACCCCCCCATGACAAGTCTCCTGCTCGTTGCCGCGATCCAGCTTTCCGCCTCGCCTACCCAGCCCGACCAGTTCCGCCAGGCCTGTCAACAGAGCATCGACACGGGGCGGCCGCTGGTTGTTCTGATAGGAGCGAACTGGTGTCTGGGCTGCCGGACCATGAAGACCAGCATCCTGCCGAAGGTAGCCAAGGCCGGGGGACTGGATAACGTGGGGTTCGTCTACGTCGACACCGATCATCAACCCCGGCTCGCGGGTCAGCTAAGTCGGGCGAAGGCCATCCCCCAACTGATCCGCTTCAGCAAGACGCCTGATGGTTGGCGGTCACAACACATCGTTGGCGCACAAAGCGTCCAGGAGGTGGCGTTCTTCATTCGCACCGGAATGACGCGCGCTGCGGCAGCCAAGAAACTCGCTCCCAGGGTCGGCAGAGAAACAGTGCGCAACGGCGGACAACCCAAGCGGTGATGATTGCATATGGCACTTGACCGCACGTTGCTTTTCTGATATTTGTTATCGGCGCGTGACGGCAAGCCATGATGGCACCGCGTTGAAAAAGCTATGGGAGGCGGCAAGGCAATGGCAATGGCGACGGACGAATGTACTACGGTTGCGGAAGTGGAAGGCTATTGGGAAGAGCGCGCCAGGCTGCTCCGCGTGATGGCCCATCCCGTGCGTCTGATGATCCTGGAGAAACTCTGCGAACGCCCCCATTGCGTGAAGCACCTGAACTCTCTGATCGACATCGCTCAGCCGCAACTCTCGCAACACATGGCAGCCCTGCGAAAAGACAAACTGGTCGCCTGTCACGCCTGCGGGCCGGTGCGATGTTATTACATTCTACGACCGACTCTGGTCAAGAGCATGATGCGGATATTGCATCAGGAGCATCCGCTGAAAGAACGCAACTGCCAATCGGTAGTTCGGGAATCTCGCCGTGGATGGGAGGAACAGGCGGGAGCGGAATCGCTCCAGTGAGCCGTTTACCCGATAGTGATCTTAAACTGCAATTCTCACTTTGAAGCATCGTCCTTTGCCAGGGCCTTCTGCCACTGCTCGATCAACTGCATCGCCGCGAGCGGCGTGGTGGCGTTGAGGTCCAACTCGCGCAGCTCATCCAACAACGGGTGCTCGGCCGGTCCGAAGAGCGTCATTTGAAACTCGGCCGGCTTCGCGGCGGCCACCGGCCGGGCGATCTTCGCGCGGCCCGAGGCGTCGAGATGCTCCTCTTCCAATTGGGCCAGAATGTGCTTGCTCCGCTCGAGCACTTCCTTCGGCACGCCCGCCAGCCGGGCAACGTGGATCCCGTAGCTCTTGTCGGCCGAGCCGTCGACGATCTTGTGCAGAAACACCACCTCGTCCTGCCACTCGCGCACCGCAACGTTGAGGTTCTTGATGCCGTCGAGCGATTGCTCCAGATCGGTCAACTCGTGATAGTGCGTGGCGAACAGCGTGCGGCAGCCGACGTGGTCGTGCAGGTACTCGACCACCGACCAGGCCAGCGAGATGCCGTCGTAGGTACTCGTGCCGCGGCCGATCTCGTCGAGAATCACCAGGCTCCGTTCGGTGGCCGTGTTGAGGATTCGGGCCGTCTCGGTCATCTCGACCATGAAGGTGCTCTGCCCGCGGGTCAACTCGTCGCTGGCCCCGACGCGGGCGAAAATGCGGTCGGCAATGCCGATCCGGGCCTTGGCGGCCGGCACGAAGCTGCCGATCTGGGCCATCAGCGCCAGCAGCGCCACCTGGCGGATGTAGGTGCTCTTGCCCGACATGTTCGGACCGGTGATCAGCAGGATCGTTCCCCCTTGGGTGTCGGCCGTGGTGTCGTTGGGCACGAAAGTGCCGTCCGGCTCGATGACGTCGAGCACCGGGTGCCGCCCGTCGATGATCCGCAACACGGGCTCTTCGACCATTTCCGGCCGCGTGTAGTTACGCCCTCGGGCAAGCTCGGCCAGGGCGGCCAGCACGTCGATTTGGGCCAACACGCCCGCGGTCGCTTGCATCCGCCGCCGCGAGGCCGCCACCGCGTCGCGAAGCTCGAGGAACAACTCGTACTCCAGATCCTTGGCATTCTCGTCGGCCGTGAGCACCTTCTCTTCGTACTCCTTCAACTCGGGCGTAATGTAACGCTCGGCGTTCTTGAGCGTCTGCTTGCGGATGAAGTCGTCGGGAATTTTGTCGCGGTGGGCGTTGGTCACCTCGATGTAGTAGCCGAACACCTTGTTGAAGCCGACCTTCAGGTTCGACACGCCGGTTCGCCGCGTCTGTTCGGCCTGGTATTGGGCCAGCCAATGCTTGCCGCCGAGCGTCAACTCGCGAAGCTCGTCGAGCCGCCCGTTGAAGCCTTCGCGGATGAAACCGCCGTCGCGGGCGGTCAACGGGCAATCGTCGACCAGGGCGGCGTCGAGGCTGCCGCGAAGATCCACGCACAGATCGATCTCCGCCTCCAATTCGTTGAGCAAGCGGCTCTTACGCGCGGTTAGCTTCGCCTTGATGCCGGGCAGACATCGCAGCGTGCGGCCCAGGAAACTCAGATCACGCGGACTGGCACGGCCGGTCGCAACCCGGGCAAGCAGACGCTCGACGTCGTAGACCTTTCGCAACGCGTCGTGCAAATCGGACGTCAAAGCGGCCTCGGCGACGAACTCCTCGACGACATCGTGCCGGGCACGAATCGCCCGGGCGTCGGTCAACGGGTTGGCCAGCCAATCGCCCAGCATCCGCGAGCCCATCGCGGTGACGGCCCGATCGAGCACGGCCAGCAGCGAGCCGTCGCGGCGCCCGTCGCGCATGGTCCGAGAGATCTCCAGGCTGCGGCGGCTGGCCTCGTCGATCTCGAGCGTGCCGGACACACGATAGGGGATCAAGCTGTCGACGTGTTCGAGCGAGGTCTTCTGGGTCTCGGTCAGATAATCCAGCACGGCCCCGGCGGCTCGAATCGCCTGGACGTCGTCGTGCCCGTCGCCGTGGGAGCCGTCGCCGTGGGAGCCGTCGCCGCCCCAGCCGAAGCCTTCCAGCGTGGCGGTGCCGAAGTGTTTCGCCAGCGTCTCTTGGGCCGTTTGGTGCGAGAACGCCCAGGCCGGACGCCGCGTGACCATCATCCGGTCATCGTGCACCATCGGCAGCGGCGGGTCGTCTTCGGCCAAAAGGCACTCGGCCGGCGCGATTCGGGCAAGCTGATCGGTGACGCGTCCGGCCGGAAAGCCGGCGGCCACGAACCGGCCGGTGGAAAGCTCGACCCAGGCCACGCCCGCCGGGTCGCCACGGGCCGGGTCGCCCATTACGACCGCCGCCAGGAAGTTGCTCTCGCGGGGGTCCAGCAGCGCGTCGTCGGTCACGGTGCCGGGCGTGACGATTCGGGTGACCTCGCGGCGCACCAGCCCTTTGGCCTTCCTGGGGTCCTCGACCTGCTCGCACACGGCCGCCTTCATTCCGGCGGTTATCAGCTTGCCCAGGTAGCTTTCCAACTGATGGTGTGGAAAGCCCGCCATGGGTATCGCGTTCTCGCCCTTCTCGCGGCTGGTCAGTGCGAGCCCCAACGTAGTGGCGGCCTTTTTGGCGTCGTCGTGGAAAAGCTCGTAGAAATCGCCCATGCGAAACAGCAACAGCGCGTCTCCGCACGCCTGCTTTGCTTCCTGGTACTGCTTCATCATCGGACTAATGGCCATGAAGGCCATGGTAGCAGACGAGAGGACGGTTGTGGAAGGGGCGGGATTGGTTGGTGGTGACCGGCAGATGACTTCCTCGTTTAACCCTAAGTCGAAGGCGACGGCTGTTCTGCGGAAGAGACGCGTAACCAACGGCCTTCGTCTTCGCCTGCGTCTGCGGCTTCGGGTTAAACGACCTGATAGAACCCCGAACCCTCCCCTGGCTGCGACTCTGCCCCGCGACCCGTGTGGGTGCAAGCACCCACCCTACCGCCTATTGCCACATCGACTCGCTCAAGCCCACCGCAACCGGGACAAAGATGATCAGCGGCACCCACGCGGCCCGGGCCGGGTCGAGAAGACAGGCCGAACCGAGGCTCTGGCAGGCGATCGCAACCAGCATGAAGACCGTCGTTACGGCCATGCACATGCCGATGGCCACGAACACGTTGCGGCTCTGCCGCGAGACGACCAACGGCAGGCCGAGAAACAACAGCGTGACGTCCATCAGCGGGTTGACGATTCGCGTGTGGATGGCCACGCGTACGTCGGCGCCGAAGTCGAGGCTCGGGTTCCGCAGGCCGCGAATCAATTGGGCCGTCGACGAGAACTGTCGAAACGCCCGGCCACCGGTCAACTGCTCGAACGTCAACTCGCTCACGACGAAGCACTCGTCGGGATCGAGCCAGTCGGGTGCGTCGTGCGGGGTGACCAGAACCGGCTTTCCTTCGAAGTACAGCGAGCGTCGCTCGGCCAGGTCCGACGGCTTGCTGACCTTCTTCATGAGGTATCCACCCGGCCGGTCGCCCCGCGGCGATTGGTAGTAGGCATTCTCCGCTTCGAGTTGTTTGCCGTAGCGGCGCAGCGCTTTAGGCAACAGGAAAGCCGGCTCGGCAATCCGCTTCTCGTTGGCAAACGTGGTCTTGCCGCGAATATATACCTCGGTGCGAAAGTCGTATCGCGGCTGCATCTGCTGGGCAACGTCGCCGATCAGATCGGTCGGGCATCGCGACAACTGGTCGCGGCAACGAGGAATCACCAGCTCGCGATTGGCCGTCGCCAGCAGGCTTATCAAGAGAGCCGCGATGATCAAGGGCATCACGATGCGAATTCGCGAAATCCCGGCCGCCTGCAACGCGGTCATCTCGTTGTGACGCTGGATCCACGATACGGTGAACGTCGCGGACACGAGCACCAGCAACCCCGCCGTGCGATCGAAAAAAAGGACCGACCGGTAGGCGTAGAAAGAGCCCAGCAACGACCACAGCCCGCCGGCGGACTTCGCGCATCGCATAAACTCCTCCAGGTTGGTGAAGGCGTCGAAGACGATGTACAGACCGGTGAGGCTGACGTAGCAGATCACGAACGTCTTGATGAACTGCCGCAAGAGATATCGGTCGATAATCCGCATCACAATACCTGTCGGATTGCCCGGGCGAGAGCCTCGATCCCGCGGTGGATGCTCTCACAGGACTGGATGCCGTAGCTCAGCCGGATCATGTTCTTCCTTGGCGGTGTGCCCTCGGTCGGATAGCAGTACTCTCCGGGCACATAGAGCATGCCTTCCTTGGCGGCCCGATCGAACAGTGGTCCATCAATGCCGGTGTCGATCGCATCGGGTAACCGGAGCCAAACGTAGAGCCCTCCGGTCGGACGCACCCAAGTTACGCCGTCGATCGGGGCGAAGAACTCATCGGCCGCGGCGAGCGTGGCGTCGAGTTTCGCGCGGTAGCCGTCGCGGAGCCGCTCGACGTGTTCGTCGAACAGCCCCATCTCTAGAACGGCGGCCATCAGCGTTTGGTTCAGATTCGGTGAGCCGAAATCGATGTTCCCCTTTTCGGCCAACACGGGAGTAATCAGCGCCGGCGGCAGCAGCCCCCAGCCGACGCGAATCCCCGGCGAGTACGACTTGGAGAAGGTGCCGGTGTGGATTACCGTCTCGCCCTCCGGGTCGAACGACCGCAGGCTGGCGATGTCGTCGCCGTAGTAGCGAAGCTCGCGGTAGGCCGTGTCTTCGATGACGTAGATCTTGCCCTCATGCGACCACCGGCGGGCGATCTCGACCAACGCCGCGCGACGCTCGGCCGAAACGGAGACCCCGCTGGGGTTGTCGTAGTAGGTGGTCACGTAGATCGCTTTGACGCGGGCAAGTTCCCCGGCGCTTTGAAGCCGAGCCAGCGTTTGCTCGATCGCGTCGGGGACCAGCCCGTGCTCGTCGATCTCGACGCCGACGGTCCGTGCTCCGATATTGCCGAGGCTGCCCAAATAGACGAAGTAGCTCGGCGCTCCGCAGATTACCATGTCGCCCGGATCGAACAGCACGTCGCCAAGCAGGAACAACAACTGGTTGCTGCCGGCCGTTACGACGACGCGATCCGCCGACGCGTTTAACGAATCGGCCGTCTTGCCGTCGGCGCGGAGCATGCGCTCCAGAACGGCCTCTCGTAGCGGCGGATAGCCGATCGTTGTGCCGTATTGCAGTGCGGCCCGGGCACGGCCGGCATCCGACCATACGGCATCCAGGGCCCGTCGGGTAGGCTCCACGGGTAGCGTCTGCTGGTCGACGAACCCGGCCGCCAGCGAGATCAGTTCCGGCTGGGCCAAGGTTCGCGTCATCAGCACGTTGGCGATCGGCTCACCCCCGGCCCATTCCGCTCGCCGGCTGAGACCACGCTTGTTGGACATAGTTGGTGTTGCTTTCTGGATCATGGTTGCAGGGCTTCCGACGCGGAAGCATAGGGCAATTGGGCACTGCGAGTCAAGGTGTTTGGCAACCGCATAGTCGCCTTTCGCTCCGCAAAAGTAGCGTACGCCGAGAGAACCCATTGGTAATGCGCTGATTATCCCCCCCCAACACGTTTTCAGGCACTCTTTCGCGGAGCGAAAGGCGACATTGGGGGCCAAATCGCATATCATGGAAACGGGCAATCTGGACGTCACTCTCGGAGACTCACGCGGCGATGCTGGACTCTCTCGTTCAAAAGGATGGGCCGGCGGCGCGTTTGGTTCGGCATTTGCGCCGGAATTTCGGCCAAGCGACGACGATTGGACTGAATTTGTTGTTTCCGCCGCAGTGTGAGAACTGCGACGCCGATCTACCGGACAATGAAGATGGACTGTTGCTGTGCGCCGATTGCCGGGTGTTGCTGGGGCCGGCGGTTTGGCCGGGATGTCCGACCTGCGGAGGTATCGGCGAATTGGAGGGGAACTGCTCTTGGTGCCGGGAACATTCGTTGAAATTCGACGCGACCATCACTTTGGGGGGATACAGGCAGGGGCTGAGCGACGTCGTGCAGCGTATGAAACGGCCTGCCCACGACGCGCTTTCCGTGGCAATGGGCCGGCTGTTGGTCAAGCGGAGACGAGAGAAATTGTCCGATTTTCGTGCCGATCTTGTCGTGCCAATCCCCATGTTCTGGACCCGACGGCTTGCCCGGCGAACGAACAGCCCGGAGATCATCGCCAGTTGTCTGGGGCGAGAATTGGGTGTACCGGTTCGGCGTCGGCTGCTAATCCAACGTCGTAAGACCTTGCCGCAAAAGAACTTATCGCCGAAAGAACGGTTCCGGAACGTCCGCGGGGCATTTGCCGTTACCCGAGGCCGCCGATTGGCGGGTAATCGGGTGATGCTCGTCGACGATACGCTGACTACCGGGGCCACGTGCAGTGAGGCCGCCAAGATGCTCAAGCAGGCTGGGGCCTCAAAGGTAGCCGCCGTCGTGATTGCCCGAGCCCAAGGGCCCCAAGCAACGTAGAATTGGGGCGTACTGGCGGCCGAACGAAAAACTGGCACAATAGAGAAGATGGACGCAAAACACGACAAGACTAGTAGCGACAAGAAGAAGCGGTCGAAGCACCCCTTCCGTACGGCGGTGATTCGCGGATTGGGTGTTGTGGCCCCCCCGTTGTTCACGATTCTCATCTTTGTCTGGGTCATCAGCATGACCCATCGTTACGTGCTGAAACCGGTCACGGTCGGGGTCCGCGAGAGCCTGGTGTGGATGACGGCCGACATTCGTGAAGACCTCGCGCCCATCACCCCCGGTGCCGAAACCGCCAAGCGGAACGGCCGAACGTACCATCGGGTGAAAAACGGGACGTACGTGCCGCTTGCCGTCTACGATAAGGTTTCCGGTAGCCCCGGCGAGCCTCCGCCGGATACCGCCCGGGCTGTTTACCGACGATACGTCACGCTGACCTGGCTTCAGCCGTACTATTCGGTCCCGTTCTTTCTGGCGGTGTTCGTGCTGCTGTTGTACTTGCTGGGCAAGTTCATGGCGGCCGGCATCGGACGCGTCTTCTGGAACCTCTTTGAACGAGGAATCCATCGGCTGCCACTGATCCGAAACGTCTACTCCTCGGTAAAACAGGTCAGCGACTTCCTGTTTACCGAGCGGGAGATCGAGTACACCCGCGTGGTGGCGGTCGAGTATCCGCGCAAGGGTATCTGGTCGCTGGGAATGGTAACCGGCGAGAGTCTGCTCGACATCCGCTCGGCGGCCAACGAGTCCGTGCTGTCGGTGTTGATCCCTACCTCGCCGATGCCGGTGACCGGCTATACGATAACCGTTCTGAAGAGCGAAACGGTCGACCTGAACATCACGATCGATCAGGCGTTTCAGTTCATTGTCAGTTGCGGCGTGGTTGTTCCTCCGCAACAATTGCAGAACGTATTGCGGCCCGATGCGGACCGGGAACCGCAGTCGGCCGGCGAAAAAGATGCTCCGCGGCCGGCCGTGAGCAACAAGTAACTCAATGCCCTCTTCCATTCGACTCGGAACGCGAATTAGCTCCCTGGCCCGATGGCAAGCCGAATGGGTCGCCGAGGAACTTCGCCGTCGCGACGTCGAGGTGGAACTGGTGCCGATCACCACCACCGGCGACGTGCAGCGGGAGCCGATCAAACGGATCGGTGCACAGGGCCTGTTCACCAAGGAGATTCAGCGGGCGTTGCTCGACGGGCGGATCGATCTGGCCGTTCACAGCCTCAAAGATCTTCCCACGGAAGCGGTTCCAGGGCTGTGCCTTGCGGCGGTTCCCCAGCGGGCACCCGCGGGCGACGTGCTCGTATGTCCTGAGTACGGGTTGTTGGAAAAACTGCCCCCGGCAGCGGTCGTTGGCACAGGTAGCTTGCGCCGGCAGGCCCAACTGCTGCACGAGCGGCCGGACCTGACGGTCGAAGACATCCGCGGCAACGTCGACACACGGCTGCGCAAGGTTGCCGAGGGCCAATACGACGCGATCATCCTGGCCGAGGCCGGCCTGCGGCGTCTGGGACTTGCCGATCGGATTACGCAGTCGCTGCCGATGTCGCTGATGTTGCCTGCCATCGGGCAAGGGGCCCTAGGGCTAGAGAGCCGATCCGACGATGATGCTACCCGGCCGAGCGTGGGGCGGCTAGATCATCCACCCTCACATCAGGCAGTGGTGGCCGAACGAACAATGCTGGCCGCACTTCAAGGTGGCTGCCTGGCCCCGATCGCCGCTTGGGCGAGAAGCCACGACGATCAACTAACGCTCACCGGCCGGGTGCTCAGCGTGGATGGAAGCAAGAGGCTCGAATCGACGCTCACCGCCGCGGCCGCCGAGCCGGTCCTGTTGGGCGAATGCCTCGCCGGCGAACTGCTTGCCCACGGCGCGGGCGAACTGGTGGCCGCGTCGCGTAGCGAGCCACCGTGAAGCTGAGATCTTGCGCAACGCGAATAACGCTAATAATCGGCCTCGTTCGGCGCGGGTTTCCCGAGGTCACCGACACTCGTGAATTCCTGAGCCAGACACCCTCGAGGCAAGCGGCGGTAATCCGTGGTCGTCCTGAATCCGTGGGGCCACACTGCACTGCGTAATGGCTCCCCACGGATTCAGGACGACCACGGATTACGATCACCAAGTGTCACGAGTGATTCTTGCCGCTGAATGAACAGGAAACCGTCTGGAACTAGTCGGGGGGCATTCCCCAAATCGCCGGATTTCGCTAGAATATATCCTAATGGTTGCCGAGCATTCGCTCATGTTTGCCACCACGGGGAAATTTCATGAGGAACGTCGTCACATTCGTGCTCGGCGGGGGGCAAGGAACACGCCTGTATCCGCTGACCAAGTTTCGCTCCAAGCCGGCCGTCCCGGTGGCGGGGAAGTATCGCCTGATCGATATTCCGTTGTCGAATTGTATCAACAGCGGATTGAACCGGATCTACGTCGTCACCCAGTTCAACTCGGTCAGCCTGCACCGCCACATCCGTGCCTCTTACAACTTTGATCGCTTCAACCGCGGGTTCGTCGAAATCCTCGCCGCCCAACAAACGATTGCCAACACCAACTGGTATCAGGGCACGGCCGACGCCGTGCGGCAGAATCTCCGTTACTTGCAGCAACCGGGAATTGAACACGTGCTGATCATTTCCGGCGATCAACTCTATCGGATGGACTTTCGCGAGATGATCGCTTCGCACAACGAAGCCAAGGCCGACGTGAGCATCGCGGCCGTACCGGTCCACAGCCGCGATGCATCCGAACTGGGGATCATGCGGCTGGACGACGGCGGCCGAGTCGTCGGTTTTCTCGAGAAACCGAAGACCGAAGAGGAACTCGACCACATTCGCACCGATCCGGCCTGGATCGACGCTCGCGGCGTCAAGAGCGAGGGCCGCGATTGCCTGGCCAGCATGGGGATCTACCTCTTCAACCGCGATACCTTGCTCGATGTGCTCGAGAAGACCGACTACCAGGACTTCGGCCGCGAGGTATTTCCGGCCTCGATCCGAACGCGTCACGTTCAGGTCCACCTGTTCGACGGCTACTGGGAAGACATCGGCACGATCAAGTCATTCTACGAGGCGAACCTCGGATTGACGAAGATCGATCCGCCGTTCGAGTTGGCGGTCGCCGAGACGCCGCTCTACTCGCGAACCCGCGTGCTGCCGCCCTCGCGCATCGACGGCGCCACGATTCGCGGCAGCCTGATTGCCGATGGTTGCGAAATCGAAGAGAACGCCGTAATCGAAAACAGCGTGATCGGGCTGCGGTGCCTGATCGGCCCCAACGCACGGATCCGCAACTCGATCCTGATGGGCAACGATTTCTACGAACCGCCCGACGACCGGGCCGCCAATCACCGCAACGGCCATCCGCCGTTGGGCGTGGGCGAAGCAAGCCACATCGAGGGCGCCATCATCGATAAGAACTGCCGCATCGGCCGCGACGTGCGGATCATCAATCGCCAGGGCGTCGAGGCCACCGAAGAAACCCTCTACAGCATGATCCGCGACGGCATCGTGGTGATTCCCAAGGCGACCACTTTGCCCGACGGTTGGACGCTATAAGGGCGGGTTGGATTCCTTCATAGTTGTTGTTCGCTCCGCGAACAAGCGCTTGTTCGCGGAGCGAACAACGACTATCAGCCACTTCACCGCCGCATCGGCCTGGTCCCCTGGACTACCGGCAAACGCGATGACGTTCTTCTCGGCACCGGCCGCTTCGTATGCGGCCTTGACGATCTTCGGCGGTTGATCGCCTTCGCCGGCAATCCATAGCTTGTGCGGGGCGGACAACGACAGCATGCCGGGCAGGTCGAAGTATTTGGCGCCGCCGGGGAGGAAATCAACGTCGTGGATGTCCGACAGCTTCCCGAAACGGAACCCGCCCGTGTCGATTGCCAAACGTTCGACGGCCCCGCCGGCCACGGCCCGGGCGGCGGCCGCCAACGGACCGCTCTTGCCGAACGCGACCAGATCGACCGCCACGGGTGCCTCGCGGCGGCTTTGCAGCAGAGCGATCGTCGAAAGCACGTCGTGTACGCGCCGGGCAAACAGGGTATGGTTGTAGCCGAACGTGTAGGCGGCCGATTCCCGCGTGTTGGCGACGCGTCGGGTCCGCGCGATCGGCTTGCCGTCAGCGAGAAACTCGCCTTGAAAGAGCAGATCGACGCCGACCACCGTGGCGCCGGCGGCGAGTAGCTTGCTGATTTCGCTCTTGGGCGCGCCGCCGGCGTCGAACAGCCCCGCCTTGCCGGCCTCGTCGAGCCAGATGACCACTCGGCCTTTCGCCGCCGCGGATGAATTCTTCGGCTGAAGCAAAACGATCGGCAACCGCTCGGTTCGCTCGTCGGCAAGCGTGTGTCGCAACAGGCCGACGGTCTGCCGATAGTCGCCGCGGTCGGCCGTATCGGTCTGCTGAAGCATCACGTCGTCGACCTCGGGCAGGCGGCGGCCGATCAGCACCTCGATCGCGCGGCCGACCGTTTCGCGGTATTTTGCCAAAGAGGGTGCATCGTGCGGTGTCAGCGCGGCGAGTTGTCCGGCCGCGTCGTCGGTCATCCAGTTGAGCAACTTCCGCTCAAAATCGGCACCGCCGTCCGGGCGCGGGTGTTTCGTGTCGTCCCAAACGGTCATCTCCTCGGGCGTGAGCCGCTGGTAGTCGCGTTCGACGATCGGCTCATCGTGCCCGAGCCCCAGGTGTTTGTTCATCCAGCGGTACATGGCCGCCCGGCTGACGTAGTTGTAGTTGTGGCCGAATTGCAGCAACGGTTCCAGCATCACAAGCCCTTTGGCGCCGAGCATTTCGTAGTGCTGCCGAAGCTGCGGAAAGCCCTTGGTTTCCATCTCCTTGGTCCAGTCGTTGGCTGCCGAGAGCCCCAGCGGCCGCGGGCTGAACAGGGCGGCGAACTCGACGTTGCCGGTGCCGACCCGCAGACCGCAGGCGTTTTCGCAGGTGCAGCCGCCTTGCATGGCGGTCGAGACCATCACGGCCGGAAACGCGACCGCGGGCCGCGGATCGAGCGCACAGACGATAAACGTCTGGGTGCCGCCGCCGCTGGCACCCGTCACGGCGATCCGCTCGGCATCGACGTCGGGAAGTGAGCCGAGGAAATCCAACGCCCGGATCGAGTCGTAGGCCTGCATCCCCATCACGTTTTGGGCGTGCGATTCAGCCTGCGGGCTGAACAGCCCCCAGTTCTCGGCGGCGTTCATCTCGGGGCGTTGTTTGGCGAAGCGGTGGGCCAACTGGAAAGAGATCTGCGTACAGTCGGCGTAACCGATCATGTCGTAGTGAAACACCACGCATCCCATTCGGGCAAGCTGCACGCAACGGGATTGCAGCGGCGAGCGGCCGCCCTCTTCGAACTGCTCGGCCCCTTGCTCGATTTCCTTGCGGACGCCTTGCTCGCCCTTGTCGTAGAAACGGCCGCCGGCCCAATGGCCGTGCGGACACAACACGCCCGGCCGCCGGCCGTTCTTGGGCTTGCCCGCGCCGGGGTCCTTGGGACGATAGAGGTTGCCGGTGACGAAGAAGCCGGGGTAGCTCTGGAAATACGCCTTCTCGACAGTGTAGTCGCCGCGATCGATCTTGCCGTAGACTACGGCCTCGAGCGGCTTTTTGCTCGGCATCGGCCACAGCCCCAGCGAGACGAGCATCTGCCGCCGGACCCGCTCGGCGCGCCCGGCCCACGATTGGCGATCGGGACACGGTGAAAAGGGGAAATAGCCGTTGAGATCTTTCAACGGGGCCAACCGCCAATCGTCGGGCAGCCTGTCATCGGGTAGCGCGCGGGGGCCGGCGGCGAAGGCCGACTCTTGCGGAACCGTGGCCGCCGACAGCGCAAACGCCAAAGTCACCGTCAGAATCAGCTCTGGAAAATGGTGGCGAGAGATGGTGGTCATCGTTGGTCTCCTATTGCCCGTTGAAAAAATACGAGGTATTGCTCTCTGTAGGAGGCGACTCCAGTCGCCGATTTGCGGGGTCTTCGACGTTCCATCGGCGACTGGAGTCACCTCCTACAACCGTTTCAGCGGGCTGCGGCTTGTAGTGTAAACGCTGGCAATCGCCTCTCCAGCATGCCCACGCAAGCGTGGGCATGGCACCCGCGCCGTTGAGAACGCAAGTCTACTGCGGCAAGATCACGTCGCTAAGCAGATACCTCCGCAGCGATTTTACCACGCCGATGAACTTCTGCACGTCCACCGGCTTCAGCAAATAGGCTTCGACGTGCAGGTTCTCGGCCTCGAGAATCTCCTGGTGGGTACGCGAGGAGGTCAGCACGACCACTGGGATTCGCTCGAGAGATTCGTCGGCCTTCACTTCGGTCAACACCTCCCGGCCGCCCATCTTGGGCAGGTTGAGGTCCAAAAGGATCAGGTCGGGCCGCGGGGCTTGCCGGTACTTTTTCCGGCGATGGATGAACTCCATCGCCTCCTCGCCGTCGCGGACCAGGCTTACCCGGCACGCAATGTCGCCTTCCTTGAGAACTTCGAAGGTCAGACCGGCATCCTCCAGGTCGTCTTCGACCAGCAGAATCTCCATCGGTCGTCCCACCGTATCACGTGGCATGGTGTATGGCATCCCTTCTGGGCAGGGCAGCGGAGCGGCAGGATCAGCGGGGCAGTGTCTAGCCGTTAGTCTACTATTCCGAGCAATCGAGCGAAAGACCCTGGCATTGCCTCGCACTACTGGCATCTTTTTGTCCGAGAAGGTAAACTAGTTTTAAGTAGAATTACGAACGGCTCCAGTCCTATCCCATTCGGGGGGGAAGCAATGCAGTGCCGGGGAGTTCGCGGGGCAACCACTGTCGAGACCAATACGAGTGAGGAGATCCTCAGGGCCACTCGGCAGTTACTGGCGCTGATGGTCCGTCAGAACGGTATCCGCGAGGCGGACGTGGCCAGTGCGATATTCACCACGACCACCGACCTCGACGCCGAATTCCCCGCCTTGGCCGCCCGGCAGCTTGGCTGGCTGAACGTGGCGCTGATGTGCATACACGAGTTGGAGGTCCCCGACTCGCTGCCCCGATGCGTCCGCATTCTTCTGCATTGGAATACCGAAAAATCGGCCGAGGAGATCGTCCACGTCTACATCAAGGACGCCGCCCGGCTTCGCCCCGACCTGTCCAAACTACCGCCCGTCGATTGGACCGAGTTGGAGCAGTGGATCAGCGATCATCTCAACAATCAGGCAAAGCCGAGCCGGCGATAGATCTGCTCGGCCGGCTGTAGTTGGCCCGCCTGATGATGCCGTACGGCGATTTTCATCGCTTCAGGAATCGTTGCCATCAGACGGTCTCCGCTTGGAGTGGAAAGCGAGCGGCACGGC